>Ga0222650_1000044_pt1 | contig 118785 bp, 92 predicted proteins | sample AntAcemetagen367_FD_179820 | JGI IMG/M metagenome (GOLD analysis project Ga0222650, IMG submission 179820) | Saline water microbial communities from Ace Lake, Antarctica - #367 | ecosystem: Environmental > Aquatic > Non-marine Saline and Alkaline > Saline | place: Antarctica: Ace Lake... | reverse complement strand
TTCCAGTGTAGTAATGAACGTAAGTTATGACCCTTTTGGAAATATCATCGACGGCACGTTAAGCGGAGAATACGGCTTCTCAACTAAACCCATGGTAGAGGACCTTAATTGGTATTACTACGGCTTCCGCTACTATGACCCCGAAACCGGGAGATGGCCAAATAGGGATCCCATGGGGGAACAAGGGGGGTACAACCTCTATGCCTTTGTAGGGAATAATGGGGTGAATAGCTTCGATTATTTGGGGACCGAACTAGGTGCTTTCCCTTCAAACAATGAGGTCAGAATACGCACGCACTCTGATTTCGACGTAATGTTCGGTGAAGATGGGGAGCCAGACATTGAAGATTTACGAGCTACAAAAGGCCGAACAATTATTAGATATCCCTCTACTTATACTAATGAATCCGAAGGAACTACATTAAGTCTCTCTGGAGCGCCAAGAGTTTCGATTTCGTTTCATGAGCGAATTGATCCCAGAACGTCAACAGATAGCCTTGGAACTACAACTTGGGATCACGAGTTTGACCATGTCGAAATAGCAAGAAGATGGTGGGATCAAGGTAAAGCTATTGTTGATGCTATGGAGGGAGATTATTGTACAGAAGAGTGCAGAGGTATCGCCCAAAGAATTGTTGGCTTTACTATGGCGGTACATGAGGCATCTCAGGATATTGAAAATGCCGAATATGACATAAGGGTGTACGGCAATCGTTCTCAAAGGCCACATGGAGCAAGGAGAACGGCTGAAAACAATAAGACCTATTATGAGAGAGCGCTTGAGCGTGAGGGAACTAAATTTGAAAATAAAGGGTGTTCACTTGTTGAGTAAATATATTTCATTTTGTTTGATACTTGCTTGTTTCCCTAGCTTTTCAGATTCTTACTTTCCTTCTGAAAATCCATCTTTCCGCATCAATGAAGCACTTAGTGTTGTTCAAAAGTTATTCCAATTAGAGGGCGATGATCCATTTTCTGCTCCGTATGTCGAACGTGCATGGTTAATAAATGATGGTGAAGGTGATGCTTGGTTGTTTTCTGTTGCTTTCCCCAAAGAGGGATATCGGTTTTATGAGGTAACTAAGACGGGAGGTGCGAAACATTTAAAAGGAGATCATCTTAAAAAGAGACTTATTTTAATTGGGTTAAAGTAGGGCTGAGGGGTCAGGCGGTACAATGTACATTTTGACATATTTAATATCTGTCACTATGATTGATTTGGTTTTTTCAGGAGGGTCAGCCCGTGCAATGTATCATTTAATGTCTGACACTTATATTGATTTTGTTCTTTGATTCATTTTCTTCCCCCCCCTAAACCCCAGATCATCCGTCATGAGTACATGACCGCTACTCCCAACCCCCAAGCGGAGTTCAGTCGCAGGCTCCTTCACGCATTCATTCCCCCGAGCGCCGAGCAGGGAATCGCGCCCACGACTAGGCTTTACCCCCTTCGCCCCCAAGCCAAGCCGCGTTCACGCCTCCAGCTTCCCACCCCGAGGAGAAAACGGAAGGTTGATTATGCGAAGGAGCCGCTGGTACCGTCCTCAGTCGCAGGCTCCTTCCGGTCGGGCGTCGCCATCGCATAATCTCTTCTTCCGTTTTCTCCGCTTCCCCCCGGCGCTCCAGCCCCTCCCCAGGGGGCCGCCCCTCTAGCATTCGCCGCAACCCCCGAGCCCGTCGTCGAACGCTTCCGCCCCGGTCCCCCTCTGCCGCTTCGCGTCATTCACCCCCATCCCTTTAGCTGTCACGTAAGCTGCTAAATGCCTCAGCGCTCGTTCCTCCCACATCGGGGCAGCTTTCGCGCCAGCCCCTCAACTTCTCCCCCTACGCCCCCAAGCGGATCGGCTGACACGGTTTTATTAGACCTGAGTGCAAATGTCGGCTTAGAGTCCGGTCGGCCGCTGCCAACCTGCTCGTCTTCGCCATGCCCCCGACCGCTTCCTCTTTCGCTTTTTCGTAGGTCTCGCGGGTGGAAATCGAAACGGAGATCTTTCTGCGGCTTACGATGTGCTTACCGGCAAGGTGAGCCCCGATAGATCCTATTACGGAACTGTCATCTAGGTTTTTGTAGACGGCAAAGAAATTATTCGAGCCGCAGATCCTCGATTTTTGTTGGATTAGATTGATTAACTTCGGATAATCATTTGTTCCGAATCGGTTTCGTTTTTTTGCCACGAAAGTGCGCGAAGGACCTTCCACCCCAAAACCCCGTTCCGGAAAGCATCTAAAATTGAAAAAATTCGTTTATCTTTTTTGGGTTAATTAAACCCGTTTCACACCGGGGACTTAGGGGTGGAACTTCCTTCGCGCATTTTTGCGGCAAAATCTCTTTGGAGTAGTTTTGATCAAGACGCCTTCTCGTGAAGAATGAGGGATAAAGGAAGGCTCGACGGAGAGCGTAATGTCTTATTTTATAAGAACTTATTAGAGCTTTCACCCCTTTAACTTAAGGGTAAGGTCAGCTGGAAAACCCGATTTTCAGTTGAGCTTCTTCACGCTGGTATTTTGTAGCTTTCGTGCTAGGACCCAAAGCATGGCTAAAGATAACGTCGATTTAATATGTGATATCAGCGAACTAGCTGGTCTGTTTGAGAAAAGTCAGAGCCTTTCTGACTTTTTACAATCAGCCGTCAGTATTGTAGCCTTTCACATGCGCGCGGCGGTCTGTAGCATCTATTTATATGATGTGGAAACTGAGAAATTAACCCTGGCGGCTACTCAGGGACTCAATGAAGACGGCGTGGGTAAGGTTTCGCTCCGGTTGGGTGAAGGCATTGTGGGTACTGCAATGAAGGAATTGCGCCCAATTTGTGAAGGACACGGATCCCTCAATCCCAATTTTAAACCGATTCAAGGGATTTTTGAGGAAAATTACGAAGCCTTTTTGGCGGTACCCATCCTTTTACGTGGGGTGATGCGGGTCGGGGTATTGGTCACCCAAGATCCACAACCGAATTATTTTCACGAAAACGATATTAAAGCCCTCCGGGCGATTTCTTCGCAGTTGGCTGTCGTCATTGAGAACGCCAAACTGTTGATGAGCCTGCATGAGGCAGAACAAAAAATCCCCAAAATAGAGAGTCCCGAAGAAGTGTCTCAGCCTGCTTTTGTGAAGGGGATTACCGCTTCCTCTGGGGTGGTACGAGGAACCGCCGTGGTATTGGATGGTGATGGATACGATGTACTGACGGCTCCGGCAGATGATGATGATCATCCGCCAGGTATGGAAGATTTTGAGCTGGCGTTGCAGGAATCCGTGGCCCAGTTGACCACCCTCCAGAATCGGATGGAGGAACGCTTGGGTGATGTGGCATCGCTTATTTTTAACGCCCATTTATTGATCCTGAAAGATGAAGGTTTTAGTGGTCAAATGCGGAAATTGGTGACGGAAGGCGCTCCTGCTGACCGGGCCGTTACCTCGGTGGTCAATGATTACATTGGGCTCTTTTCCAAAAGCAAAAATCCTCGTCTGCAAGAAAAGGTCTTGGATGTAAAAGATCTTGGACACCGACTTTTACGTAATATTCAACAGCACGGGGAAGATGAGGGCGATTACGCGGGACAAATCCTGATCGCCAAAGAATTGTTGCCTTCCGATGTATTGAAATTTGCGGCCCAGAATGTGGAAGGCATTGTAATTGTGCAAGGGGGAATTACCGCCCATATCAGTATCCTCGCACGTTCGTTGCGGGTCCCTATGGTCTTTGTAGAAAATGAAGCCATCCTGGATATAGCAGACGGAACCCTTATCCTTATCGATGCGAATCAAGGAACCCTCTTTTTAGATCCAACTCCGGCGGTACTGAAACAATATGATTCGCTGGTCAACCGTCAGGAAAAAGAACGGCTTTTTGTTTCCGATGAAACCTTTACGGCTGATGGCACCAAGATAAAATTATTGTCCAATGTGAACCTCTTAAGCGATATCGAGTTCTCAATTGAAAATAAAGCGGAGGGTATTGGCCTTTACCGTAGTGAATTTCCCTTCATCATTCGGAACGAATTTCCTTCCGAGGAAGAGCAGCGACGCATTTACGAACGGATTTTTCAAGGAATGGAAGGGAAAGAAGTTGTGCTGCGTACCTTGGATGTAGGTGGGGATAAAAAATTGCCCTATCATCAACACGATGAAGAGGCTAATCCCTTTCTGGGCCTGCGGGCGATTCGTTTCTCCCTAAAGAATCTACCTATTTTCAAACAGCAGTTACGGGCTATGTTACGCGCCGGAGTAGATCGGAAACTGAAAATTATGTTCCCCTTTATCTCATCCGTGGATGATTTCCTTGAAGCCAAAGAGGTCCTGAAGGAATGTATTAAGGAATTATCTGCCGAAGGCATACCCCATAATGGGCGTCCTAAAGTTGGTTTGATGGTTGAGCTTCCCGCTGCAGTAGAGATTATTGATGAGCTTGCGGATGTTTCTGACTTTTTCAGTATTGGTACCAATGACCTCATTCAGTACTTACTGGCTGTGGATCGTACCAATGAATCGGTGAGTAGTATGTATGTGTGCCATCACCCGGCCGTGTTGCGTTCGGTATACAGAATTGTAAATTCTGCGATCAACAATGATGTAGATGTGTCGGTTTGCGGAGATATGGCGTTAAACGAAGACATGCTAAAATTTTTGGTGGGCATCGGGGTTCGGAAAATTAGTATCGATCCCCAACAGATCCCGCGGGTACAAGCCTTTTTGACTGGTCTACATACGGAGCAGGCCCGCCAACACGCCCGCAAACTCTTGCGCTTTGGAACCCTTCGTGAAGTGAATCACTTCTTGGAAGTGTTGAAGGCGAAAGAGACGTAGGGTTAAAGCAGGCCTTGGAGTGCGCGTGGCTTGCCACCGCCTTGTTTCGGGAAGCTTGCCTCCGCCGCCCCTCGGAGCAAGCTCCTTCTCCCCCAAGGCTTAAGCAAGCTTGAGCGCTTCAGGGTCCAAAGCAGATCTAACCGATCTGATGGATAAGGGCTTACTTGGTCCGTTTTGCTCTTTGAGCAAAGACCCGGGCTTGTTCAGCCCAATTACTTTCGGAGAATTCGTCTTGGATGGTTTGATAGATGACTAGCGCATCCTCGGTTTGTCCCTTCTTTTCCATAATACGGGCCTGTCCTAAAAGACCTTGTGGATAGAGTAAATCAGTGGAAGTTAGAGATTTAAACCCTGCCAGGGCTTCATCCAGCTGTCCGATGGCTTCTTGACTCATCCAAGATCCCCATTCTGCAGTATTCGCCATGGCGTGAGAAGGGAAGACGAGTAAAAAATACTCATATTCGGCCAAGGCTTTTTCGAATTCGCCTTCATTAAATTGCATGGCCGCGGCCTGCAGGCGGGCGAGGGGAGCTTCAGGCTGATCAGGATACGCATCTGCAACGGCTACCAGCGCATCTGCTGTCGTCGCTTGGGCGTAGGCCTGCAAGACCTCGGAGCGGATCGAGGTGCTTTTCCCCTGCATCCACATAAAAGCGGTGGCAGCGATCAAGATTACTGCGGTTAACGGTGCAAACCAACGAAGGTGTTTTTCCCAATTTAACGTGGGTTCAGCGCTTTCTTTATGAGGGACGGGCGTATGGTTGTTTGACATGAGAAAAATCCTGCAGGTTAATGGGAGGCCTTCTATAAACAGGGATGGAGGCTTTGGGCAAGCTTCAATTCTCATAACTCGGTTCTGGACTAGGGCTATTCGCTGTTCTGTTAGGTAGGTCTTGTTGCCAAGGGCTATGCAAAATAGCTGTCAAATTCGGTATCCTTGGCGGTCGCGAGCGGCAGTTCGGGTAGGTAAAATCGAAATCAAAATCGAAATTGCTATCGAAATCGAACCATTCTATTGGCTTTCTATTTCTTTCTGTTTCTTCTGTTCGAGTGGTTTTTACTAAACAATTTCGATTTCGATTTCAATTTCGATTTAAGCTTCCATAGATCTCTTTAACGCACACCTTTATCTCCTAAGAAAAATAGCCCTCAGTTCTGGACAGTCTGTAGATTTAGGGCAACAAGGATGCATGCGCGCTCTGTATTACGTTTTTTTGATGGTTTTCTGGATATCTCCTACGGTTTGGGCCGAACTGGAAACCCGCTTGCATTCCTTTGAGTATGCATCTGCTGACCTGGTAGAAAAGCAATTGCGTGCGCTTATTCCTGAAGGTCCCAGAGTGTCGATGAATGCGGAGCGAAAACAGGCCATCGTGATTGCGGATGCGGCTACTCAGGATAAAATTACTTCCATGTTAAGGGAGTTGGGCCGCCCTCCCACTGAATTAAAATTTGTAATTCGGCACAATCGTGAAACGATCCGGTTTAGTGTTCTCAGCGGTATCCCATTTACCCTGCCTGTAAGCCAAACCCCACCTGTACAATTGGTTGAAATGGCGAGGGGGCGTCTTGCGCCTGAAATGCGCGGACTTCCAGTTGTGGGTAGCGCGTTACGAGTGGATGGCCTGCTCCTACGAGAAGAACCGGCGGTCGCTCGAATGCGGGTGACTCCTGCAGTCTTATTTGGTGTCGCTCAACCGCATCACGTCGTCGATTTTCCTGATTTGGCTATGGATTTCAGCATCGACACCGAAAGCTATATTGAATTACAGGAAACCTTAACCCGACATGATTTTTACCGCTTGTTTTTACAAACGCAGCCCGATCCTCAATCGGCCATTAGGCCTGTTAGTTTGCTGGTATCGTTTGAAGGTTTAGAGTTTGTTCTGTCTGAAACGCAAAGCGATGAAAATTAACCCCTGGAAAACATTGGAACGCAAAACCGTTCTGCGGTCCAAACCTTGGTTGGAGATCGAGTCTCACCGAATACAACTTCCGAATGGGGATGTCATAGATGATTGGCAATGGATAATAACCCCGGATTTCGTAAACGTAGTGGCGGTGACGGAGGCAGGATTCTTTGTCTGTTTTAAACAACAAAAATACGCGGTGGAGGGAGTGACCTTAGCCATTGTCGGCGGGTATGTGGACGAAGGGGAGGATACCCGAGAAGCGGCGAAAAGAGAACTTCGGGAAGAAACGGGATTAGCGTCCTCTCACTGGACGAATTTAGGAAGCTATGCTATTGATGGAAACCGGGGATGTGGCAATGGCCATCTCTTTTTGGCCGAAACCTGTGAGCATGTGGGCGGGGAAGTGCAAGATGACCTAGAAGACCAAGAGAAAATGACCTTGAGCCGTGCAGAAGTCGAGGCCGCCTTGTTAAACGGAGAGTTCGGAGTGATGCCTTGGGCTGCCGCGCTGGCGTTAGCTTTGCTTAGGATGAAGGAAAAGTAGAAGTGATAAAACAAGAGGACAGTTGGACGATTTGTGAGGTCTGTCGGGGACGTGGCAAACGAAGGAGGAGTTTGCGCAAGAAAGTGCGACTCCGCTACCAGATGGATCTGGCTCATTTTGAAAGAATTAATGGGGAAGGGCAGGCTCCGGTTCGTCCTGAAGGGCATCTCTATGCCTGTTTGGACTGTGGTGGATCCGGCTTGGTTCCTTCGGCTAGCCCTCCTATCGCGGATAAAGAAAACTTCCCCCAGGTGGCTATTATTGGTGGCGGCATTGGAGGGGTGGCGCTGGCGGTGGCTTGTTTGCATCGTGGGATTCCTTTTACGCTGTATGAACGTGATAACGACTTTGATACTCGATCTCAGGGCTATGGACTCACCTTGCAACAAGCGAGCAAGTCGGTTGCGGCATTGGGCATCCTCTCTTTAGAAAAGGGGATGTTTTCCACACGGCATATGGTTCATACCACAGAGGGAAAAGTGATCGGCGAATGGGGAAGTCGAAAGTGGTTGGCGTCGGGTGCTAAACCTTCTCCAAAGCGAAAAAACGTACATATCGCGCGCCAGGCCTTACGTTTAACTCTACTTGAGCAACTGGGCGGGTCTAATGCGGTGCAGTGGGGGCATCAGCTAATTAATTTTAAGCAAGGTGAGGGGGAGGGGGTGGATCTGAGCTTTCAGGTGGAGGGGGAACTAAAGACCGCCAAGGCGGATTTGGTGGTAGGAGCGGATGGAATTCGCAGTGCCGTGCGGAGGTTATTGATAGGTGAGGAATCTACCCCTTTACGTTACTTAGGGTGTATTGTGATCTTGGGCATTTGTGCGTTGGAGGACCTCGAAGGTCTTGAGAGTTCGTTACTCGATTCCAAAACGGTTTTCCAAACCGCTAATGGCCATGAGCGGATTTATATGATGCCTTATGCACCAGGCTCGGTGATGTGGCAACTCAGCTTTCCCATGTCCGAAGCCGAGGCCAAAGCCTTAAGTGCTCAAGGCGCACAAGCCCTTAAGGACGAAGCTTGTCGCAGAACCCAGTGGCACGCCCCCATTCCCCAGATTTTAGCCGCGACCCAGACCGCTCAGGTTTCTGGATATCCCGTCTATGACCGAGCCCTCCTTGATCCAGAGGTATTGAAGAACGGGTCCCTAGTGACGCTACTCGGCGATGCCGCCCACCCCATGAGTCCCTTCAAAGGGCAGGGTGCGAATCAAGCGCTGCTGGATGCGTTGTTGCTGGCGCGGGGAATCCGCAAAGGATGCGGACCCAACTCCCAATGGAGGGCCGCTGGATTGAGGGAACGTGTGTTATCCGAGTTTGAATCCGAAATGTTGAAACGCAGTGCTCCCAAAGTGAAGGATTCCGCAGAGGCTGCACAGTACTTGCATTCCGAAAGCGTGCTCCATGAGGGGGATGAAACCAGAGGGCGATGTCGGAAGAGTGCGGATAGCTGATTGCGGATAAGTAGTTAGGAGTACCCTCGTTTACGAGCTTTCAGAGGGAAGCTTTAGCGAACCGAGCTTCAGAACTATGGGTTTTTCGTACCCCTTGGCATAAATGCCGGCGGGTGAACCCTCGTAAAACGAGGGAACGCCGAACAAACCCTTATCTTCCAGAAGTACTAGGCTTCTCTGTGAAAAACGTGGCGGCAATGAGTCCGGTGAAGGCGATGAGTCCTCCGCCAATGATAATTCGCGGAGTGAGGGGTTCGTGCAGAAAGTGCCATCCAACAATTGAAGCGATCACGATTTGAATTGGAGCAATTTGCCCCATAAGGGTTCCCGATATATGTCGCAAACAACTTAGAACTAGAGTGTGGCAGAAGGCCGTGACAAAGAGTCCCAAAAAGAGGGTTCCTTTTATAACTGTGGGTTCCCAGTTCCATAGGGCTGGAGCATTCATCAGGCTTGGACTGAGAAGAAATAGAATGATCACTAATGACCAGATCATGGTGGCGAGGCTGGGAAGTTCTTTGAGCTTATGGTGGACAAGGACCGTTCTTCCGGCCCACAGGCTTGCGGATAGGATGCCGACTAAGACTCCCGGGAGGCGTTCCGTGGACGCACCGGTAAGTGGCGTAAGCAGGATGACACCGGCTAAGGTGATAAGGGCCACGATAAGATCTCGGGCCAAGGGCTTTCGTTTTTGGACCCAGGCTTCTAGAAGCGTAATGAAAACGGGGAAGGTATAAAAACTAATCATTCCCAAGGCCACGGTACTGAGTTTGATGGAAATAAATAAACTGATCCAGTGCATCCCGGTTAGCAGTCCGGCAAAGAAAATGGCTTTCCAATATTCACGGGGCACGCGTAGGGTTGTTTTGCTGATGAGCGCGTAGAGATAAAGGCCAGGAAGTGCGATCACAACTCGATACCACACTAAGGTAGGAGCGGGGATCGGTAGGGTTTGAATGATGGTGATGCCCGCCCCCATACAAATCACTGCAATATATCCTTGCAGGAGTCCTATCTGCCGGGAGGTCATAGGTTGAGCACGTCAGCCATTCCAGTTAAGAAGTGTGGAATGTTAAATTTTTCCGCCTGCTGTCTAATTCGGGTGCGGTCCCACTCTATTTTGATGGCTTGCTGAAGGGTTGCGTTCAGCGCTTCGGGAGTTTGCGGATCAAAAAACAGTCCGGTTTCTCCGGAGATGACGGTTTCGGTGACACCGCCTTTTCCGTAGGCAATGACCGGGGTGCCGCAGGCCATAGCTTCAACAGGAACGATGCCATAGTCCTCTTCGCCTGGAAAAATTAAGAACCGACACTTTTGATAGTGTTCGCGTAACACGTCATCTGGCTGCCTCCCCAGAAATTCGATGTTCGCACCGGCGTTTTTTTTCAAATCTTCCAGACCAGATCCGGACCCCATTACCTTAAGGGGCATTCCGCTTTTGGTGTAGGCTGTTATTGCGAGGTCTACCTTTTTATAGGGAACCATGGCGCTGATGAGAAAGTCATATTCCTGACGCGGTTCCTTGCTGGGGTGAAAGTAGTCGGTATCCGCAGGGGGGTACACCACATCGGCTTCGCGTCCGTAGAATTCTTTAATTCGCTTTCGCACATGTTCACTGATCGCAACATAGCGGTCCACCCTATGGGCCGTAGCCTTGTCCCAGTTTCGCAAACTCGCGAGGATCGGTTTTAGAAGCGCTCTTTTTAGGGGGTTAGGGAAGTATTCATCATGGAACAACCAGGCGTAGCGCATGGGGGTAAAACAATAACAAACATGGCGGGTGGAGGGGGCCGTGCGAATACTTTTGGCTACACAATGACTGGTGCTGATAAGCACATCCAAATCGGACGAAGGTTTCCAAGCCCGGGTCATCAATGGCATCAAGGGAAGGAAATTCCGATAGCGATCAAAAATACCGGGAATTTTCTGAAGCGGACTGGTGTGAATGGGGTGGGATTCGATTTTATCCGATACCGAGCCCGGATGATGGATGAGCGAATAGATCGGCGCGTCAGGGAAGGCGTCTGCAAGTAACTCTAGTACGCGTTCTCCACCCCGCATTCCCGTCAACCAATCATGGCAGAGCCCGGCCTTGAGACCGGATGGGAGGTCACCCTCGCTCATGCTTCTCCACGCAACCAGGAGGGGATCCATTCAAAGGTGCGAATGTCCACGATTCCATCGTGAATAAATTCATCAAAGGCGGTTTCTTCCGAAACGTCTCCAACGGGACCTTCGAGAGTGGCTAAGGGAACAGGCTCGGCGGTATGGCCCCGAATTTCGACTGGAGTGCGGTGATCCATGGTTACTAGCAAACGGTAGGGTTCGCCTTTCGCTTCTAAGCCTTGCCAAATTGGCCCTACCACTTTGGTATCAAAGTCGGAAATGGCCATAGTTTTTAATTTAGCATCGCCTACATGACCACATTCGTCTGGAGCTTCCACATGTACGTAGACAAAATCCTGAGTTTCCAGAGCTTTGAGAGCATAATCCACTTTTCCTTGATAATTTGTGTCGATCCATCCGGTGGCTCCGGGCACGGAGGGGGTATCTAAACCGGCGAGAACGCCCAAACCACGAACCAAATCGACGGCGGTGATGATGGTGCCGGTAAACTTGTAGAGGTCTTTGAAGGTGGGCAACTTGAGGGCAGAGCCCTGACCCCACAACCAAATTTGGGTGACCGGAACATCCCCACGTTCTTTACGAGCGATATTGACCGGATGGTTGGCCAGAATTTCTTTGGAAGCTTCCATGAGGTCGAGCAATTCCTGCGCGCGCCCTTCGTGGGGGAGGTAGTTGCTGATATCCTGGGTTAAAATATCATGTGGGGGTTGGGTAATTGGATCGGTGGGTCCACCGTCCCAAATGAGTAGATGCCGATATTGAACGCCGGTATTAAAGCTAAGTCCTGGACGTCCTAGTTTTTCTTCTAAGCTTGCGATCATGGGGGCCGCATCTTCGGTCGAGATATGACCCGAAGAATAATCGACCATTTTGTTGTCGGCGATATGAACTAAGTTGCAACGTAATGCGACGTCGTTCTCCCTTAAAGGGAGTTTAGCTCCGGCGGCTTCAATGGGAGCCCGCCCCGTATAATAGTTGCGCGCATCGTAGCCCAAGAGGCCTAAATTGGCCACATCGGAGCCGGGTGGAAAGCCGGGAGGAACGGTATCCGCAAGGTATAAGTTCCCTGCAGCCGCGATTTTCCGCATATTCGTAGCCCCTGCTGCTTGCAAGGGCGTTTTCCCATCTAAGACAGGGCAGGGCCAATCTCCCATTCCGTCACCAATTAACATAACCGTTTTCATAAGCTGTTCCTTTACGTTTTAAGCTGGCTCTGACATAGCAGGGTAACTATCCTAGGTCCACTTTAAATAAAGGAAGAGGATGAGGTTGTTTCGAGTTTCACTTATTACAAAGAGTATAGAATGCTGAACAAAACTGAGATAGTTAAAATCTGTTTGCAGAAGATTGAAAAGCAACTCCGTGATGTGGAGTCGGCTGCAAAAGCCTCTGCTGCCTTAGCTACGGATGATGAACACCGAGCAAAGAGTAAATATGACACTTTTTCCTTGGAAACGTCCTATCTTGCTAGGGGACAAGCTAGGCGGGTGGAGGAAACTCGGGAGGCCTTATCCACCTTACGGGCAATGCCCTTGAGGTCTTTACCTTCGGATGCCGAGGTACAAATGGGGGCTTTAGTGGGGGTTGAAGAGTCTTCCGGTGAGAGAAGCTGGTATTTTCTGGTTCCGTCTGGGGGTGGAGAAGAGGTAGATTTGGGCGATCAGAGAGTTGATTTTGTTACGCTTCGCTCACCTATTGCCCAAATATTGCTTAAAAAACGGGTAGGAGACTCGTTACAGTTTGCGAAGCGGATACTGAAAATCACGGAGATCAGCTGAAAGCATGGTGGCCTGGGATACTACCTTGGTATGATCTATAAAAAGGGTCTGATCCGACGGATTGAAAGAAAAACAAAAAAAGTTACAGAACCTCTTTGACAAAAGGATAATTTCCTGATTATTGTGCGCGCTCATTTCCAAAACCTGGTTTGCTTGTAAAAGTGATTCGGGCTCGGGGTGAACAGATTTTGTATCCGATATACCGAGGCAGTGCGATTCGTCGCTTGATCCACGGGAGGTTAACACTTCTGACAAAAACAGGCCCACGTAGCTCAGTTGGTAGAGCACATCCTTGGTAAGGATGAGGTCAGCGGTTCGATCCCGCTCGTGGGCTCCACGATGGTTTTGTCTACTATGGGATAGAAAAGCGGTTCAGCTCGGGGTATTGGGATGCATTTTATTATTAACTAACATCTAACCCAAACCACAGGCACACTACCATGGCGAAGGAAAAATTCGAACGCACAAAACCTCACGTTAACGTGGGAACCATCGGTCACGTTGACCACGGTAAAACTACCCTGACAGCTGCGATTACGCACGTTCAGGCTCTTAAAGGTCTTGCTACCCCTGTTGCTTATGATGAAGTTGCGAAAGCCTCTGAATCACAAGGACGTCGTGATGCTACCAAAATTGTAACCATTTCTACCTCTCACGTTGAATACGAAAGTGATTTACGTCACTACGCTCACGTCGATTGTCCTGGGCATGCCGATTATGTTAAAAACATGATCACTGGTGCAGCTCAAATGGATGGCGCGATTCTCGTAGTATCTTCTGTGGATGGACCAATGCCTCAAACGCGTGAGCATATTTTGCTTGGCCGTCAGGTTGGTGTACCGTTCATTGTTGTTTTCATGAACAAAGTTGACTTGGTTGACGACGAAGAGCTTCTCGAGCTTGTTGAACTCGAAGTTCGTGAGTTGCTTTCCAAATACGAATATCCTGGCGACGACCTTCCGGTTATCAAAGGTTCTGCTACTGCAGGTCTTAGTGCTACCTCTGTTGATGATCCAGGTTGTGCTTCTATCACCGAATTGATGGAAGCTCTCGATACGTATATTGAGGAACCAGAACGTGATGTAGATCTTCCTTTCCTGATGCCGATTGAGGACGTGTTCTCTATCGAAGGTCGTGGAACAGTTGTAACAGGTCGTATCGAACGTGGAATGATCAAAACTGGCGAAAGTATCGAAATCGTGGGTATCCATGACACAGCCACAACCACCTGTACCGGTGTCGAAATGTTCCGTAAGGAACTTGGACAGGGTCAAGCTGGCGATAACGTTGGTTGCCTCCTTCGTGGAACAAAGAAAGAAGATGTAGAGCGTGGTCAAGTTTTGGCTAAACCCAACTCCATCAAGCCTCATACGACATTCTTAGCCGAAGTATATGTTCTTTCTAAAGACGAAGGTGGACGTCATACTCCATTCTTTAAAGGATACCGTCCTCAGTTTTACTTCCGCACAACGGACGTAACGGGTGACATCGAATTGCCAGAAGGCGTTGAGATGGTTATGCCTGGTGACAATGTATCTATGACCGTGACGCTGATTCAGCCGATCGCGATGGAACAACACATGCGCTTTGCTATTCGTGAAGGTGGCCGCACCGTTGGTGCTGGACGCGTTATCGAAATCGTAAAGTAATGTCTCATCCCGACCCACGCCATTGGCGTGGTGAAGGTCTTTCGCTTTGATCGGGGATCCATCCCCGTGAAATTTCCGACAGGTCAGTAGCTCAATTGGCAGAGCACCGGTCTCCAAAACCGGGGGTTGGGGGTTCGAAGCCCTCCTGACCTGCCAATTTATCAGTCTCATCTTCCTAAGTTTAACGATCCGCACCTAGATCATTTATGGCAAACTCAAATCCAATTACACGTCTTTCAGGCTTCCTTCGGGATGTCCAAGCCGAGTTGCTTAAATGCAACTGGCCTACTTGGACGGAATTACGTCAATCCACCATGGTGGTTGTTGTAAGTTTTTTGATTATGGGTGCGTTTGTATCTGTTTCAGATGCATTATTACGTTGGCTCGTACGGGTCCTGCTCTAATCAGCCAAGGTTCCAGGAGAATTAATCAATGAATAAACAATGGTTTGTTATACAAGCATTATCCGGACACGAATTTAAAGTTCGTGAAAATATGATGCGTCGATTAGAAATCGAAGAAATGAGTGATCTCATCGAAGAAGTGTTGATTCCGACTGAAAAAGTTACGGAAGTGAAACTGGGAAAGAAACGGGAATTAACTCGTAAATTCTATCCTGGCTATCTTCTAGGAAAACTGGCGCTCTACAATGATGATCATAGTATCAACGAACGTACATGGCATTTCATCCAACAAACTCCCGGTATTATCGGATTTGTAGGTGGTGAAAAGCCGGCTCCATTGAGGAAAAGCGAAGTAGATTCTATTTTAAATCTCGTAGAAGACAAGAAAGAGAAACCAACACCGAAGATCAATTTCACCGAAGGCGAAACCATCAAGATCAACGACGGACCGTTCGAAAACTTCACCGGCGAGGTGGGGGAAATCGATCCGGTACGTGGAAAGTTGAAGGTCTCCGTCTCCATATTTGGCCGTACTGCTCCTGTAGAGTTGGAGTATTGGCAAGTTGAAAAAATAAGCTAATTTGGAAATACCGTAATGGCAAAAAAAGTTACTGGACTAATAAAACTGCAAATTCCTGCTGGGCAAGCAAACCCTGCTCCGCCTATCGGACCCGCTTTGGGTGCGAAGGGTGTAAACATCATGGAATTTTGCAAAGCATATAATGCGGCGACGCAGGACAAGGTCGGACTGATTATTCCCGTGGAAATCACGGTGTATCAGGATCGTTCCTTTACCTTCACGCTGAAGAGCCCACCCGCGGCAGTGTTGCTGAAAAAAGCAGCCGGCATTGCAAAGGGAAGTGGGGTACCTAACCGTGATAAGGTGGGTAAAGTTACCCGTGACCAATTGGTTGCGATCGCCGAAGAGAAAAAGGAAGATCTGAATGCGAGCGACATGGATGCCGCCGTACAAATGATCGCCGGAACCGCCCGTAGTATGGGAATTGAGGTGATATAATGGTTAAACGTGGAAAAAAATATCGTAAAGTAGTAGAGCATTTGGACTCGGAAAAGTCTTTTGCTATGAATGAAGCCATCGAGTTTCTGAAAAGTAATTCGTTCGCACGATTTGACGAAACAGCTGAAATGGCTTTCCGTCTGGGTGTGAATCCAACTAAATCCGATCAGTCGGTTCGTGGAAGTATTACCTTGCCTCATGGCACCGGTAAAAATATCCGGGTAATTGTCTTCGCAAGCGGTGACGCTGCTGAAGCGGCTACTGCAGCCGGTGCGGATGTCGTAGGATTTATGGAACTCGTGGAAAGGGTAAAAGGCGGATGGGTCGATTTTGATATCGCCATTGCCACGGCCGAAGCCATGAGCGAAGTACGTAAGCTTGGTAAAGTATTAGGTCCCCGTGGTCTGATGCCTAACCCACGTAATGGAACCGTAACCGAAGATACCGCAACGGCTGTGAAACAGTTCAAAGCGGGTCGTGTGGAGTTCAAAATGGACAAAGCCGGTAACGTGAACGTTCCTTTCGGTAAGTTATCTTTTGAAATCGATCAGTTGCTTGAAAATGGTAAAGCGGTTATTGAAGCTGTAATGGCTGCAAAACCCAGAACTATCAAAGGCATCTATGTGAAGAAATGTTCCGTCAGTAGTACCATGGGCCCTGGATTAGCTCTTGAAAACCGTGAACTCAACGCCTGAGCTAAGGAGAATCCCCCATGAGACCTGAAAAAGAAGCCATGTTAAATGAAATCCGCGATCGCGTGGAAGACTCTGTATTTGTGATTATGACCGACTTCGGTTCTATGAATGTAGAGACTGCACAAAATTTGCGAATCAAACTTCGTGATGTGGACGCTGAGTTCCATGTCGTAAAGAATCGTTTGTTTAAACACCTCGCTGAAGATATCGGCGGTTCCGAGTTAAAAGACGGACTGTCAGGACGCACCGCAATGGTGACCGGTACCGGTGAAGTGTCAGATGTAGCCCGCGTATTACGTGACTTCATCAAAATAAACCAAGTTCCAACTCTGAAAATGGGTGCTCTAGAAGGGGTCTTCCTTTCCGAGTCGGAACTAAAAGCCTTGGCAGACATGCCGTCGAAAGATGGAATGCGCGCTATATTGGTCGGCACCTTAGCTGCACCAATGTCACAGACAGTTGGTGTACTTACTGCCAAACTGTCCTCACTCTTGTATGTGTTGAAGGCGGCTGAAGCTCAAAAAGCTGACGCCTAAAACACGAACCTAACCTAGAATAAAAATTAACTTTCAACCAACTAAAGTATCCTTAAGGAGAATCTGTCATGTCTGAAGAAACTAAAACTGAAGAAGCCCCCGTGCTCGAAGGCAAAATGGCTGAGTTCGTGGATTGGATCGAAACCATTTCCGTACTCGATTTGTCTAAACTCGTAAAAGCTCTTGAAAATCGTCTTGGCGTATCCGCAGCCGCTCCAGCAGCTGCAGCCGCAGCTCCTGCTGCCGGTGGTGACGCTGGTGGCGCTGCCGAAGAGCAGAGCGAATTCGATGTGATCTTGACCAGCCCTGGTGGCTCCAAGATTGCTGTTATTAAAGAACTCCGTACCATCACTGGTGCCGGTCTGAAAGAAGCCAAAGAAATGGCCGAAACGGCCGACGCTGTTGTTAAAGCGGGTGCTTCTAAAGAAGAAGCAGAGGAAATTAAAACCAAGCTCGAAGCAGCTGGTGCCTCTGTTACAGTCAAGTAAATACTTACTTGATTCCTCTTGTAAAGGGCATCATCCCACCTTATGTGGGATGATGACCCCTTTCTATGTCTGTGTATTCCATTTGGAATATGCAGTCTTTCCCTACCCCTCGTTTTCTATTCCGACTAAAGGTTGCAACATATGGCTGAACGCACAAATTACGGCAAAATCGCAGAAGTCGCTACTCCACCCAATTTAATTGACATTCAGAAAAAATCCTTCGTGGATTTCCTCCAGTCCGCTATTGACCCAAACAAACGGGAACAAGTGGGCTTTCAGGCGGTTTTCAAGGAAATCTTTCCTATAGAGAGCTATGATGGCCAATGCATTCTTGATTTCGTCAAGTACGAGATTCATCCTCCCAAGTTGGAAGAAGTTGAGTGTATCAAAGAAGGCGAGACCTACGCTGCCCCTCTATATGTAACCTTCCGCTTAAAAGATGGTGATGAAGTTCGTGAAGAGGATATCTTCATGGGCGACATTCCTTTAATGACCCGTCATGGTAGTTTCATCATAAACGGTGCGGAACGCGTGATCGTAAGTCAGTTGCACCGTTCTCCTGGTATTTGCTTCGAGCAGTCTACCCATGCGAACGGCAGCACCCTTTACTCTTTCCGCGTGATTCCTGACCGGGGTTCTTGGATCGAAGTACAGTTTGATACTAATGAACTGGTCTACGTTTACCTCGATCGTAAACGCCGCCGGAGAAAAGTATTAGCTCCAACGCTCTTCCGTGCCCTCGGCTATGGAACAGATGAAGAACTGCTGAGTATTTTCTACAGTTTTAAAAAAATATCGGTAGCGAAGAAAGTTAAAGAGTCTGCACTTCAAAACTTGGTCTTGAAGGAAGACATCTTGGACGAAGAGTCCGGAAATATTATTGCTCGTCGCTACGAGCCCATGACCTTGGATTTGGTATCCCAAATTTCCGCAGCAGGTTATACGTCCATTCAAGTGATTGACATCAGCAAAGATGAAGGAATTTTCCTGAAGTCTGTTGAGAAAGATCCTAGTCGCGACATGGAAGAAGCGTTGAAAGATATTTATGCTAAACTTCGTCCGGGCGATCCCCCCTCTGTAGCCAATGCACAACAGATGTTGAAACGTATTTTTGGTGATCCACGCCGTTACGACCTCGGTCGGGTAGGGCGCTATAAAATCCGTCAGAAACTCAATCTTACTGCAAACCCAGATTCAAGGGTCTTGGAGAAAGAAGATTTTGTTGAAGCGGTTAAATATTTGGTCGGTCTGAAAATGGGCGAAGGCTTCATTGATGACATTGATCACTTGGGAAGCCGTCGTGTACGTACCGTAGGTGAATTGATGGAAGGTCAAGTCCGAGTTGGACTGGCCCGTACAGAGCGTCTTGCACGTGAACGTATGACCATGATTGATGCCACGGTTGAAAAACTGACGCCTCAACGCTTAGTTAATCCTAAAGCGCTTTCTGCCGTGATCAAAGATTTCTTTGGTCGTTCGCAATTGTCGCAGTTTATGGATCAAACGAACCCGCTCTCCGAACTAACACACAAACGTCGTTTGTCAGCCTTGGGCCCAGGTGGTTTAAGTCGTGAACGTGCTGGATTTGAAGTCCGTGATGTTCATACATCTCATTATGGTCGAATTTGTCCGATTGAAACCCCCGAAGGCCCAAACATTGGGTTGATCAGTTCTCTCTCCACCTATGCACGGGTGAATGAGTTTGGTTTCATCGAAAGTCCATACCGCGAAGTAAAAAACGGCAAAGTTAGCAAACAGGGTAAATTCCTTAATGCGGATGACGAAGAACGTTTTGTTATCGCTCAGGCGAATGCACCTTTGAATGAAGATGGTTCTTTTGTGAACGAAACCGTTTCGGTTCGCCGTTCTGGTGAATTTGAATTGGTGAGTCGCGATGAGGTGACCCACATGGATATATCTCCACTTCAAATGGTATCGGTGGCTACCTCATTGATTCCTTTCTTGGAACACGATGATGCTAACCGTGCGTTGATGGGATCTAACATGCAACGTCAGGCGGTCCCTTTAATGATCACTGATCGTCCTTATGTTGGTACCGGAGTTGAAGCGAGAGTCGCTCGTGACTCAGGTGTAATGGTTCTGTCCGAAAAAGCCGGAATCGTAGCTCGAGTAACCGCCAACGAAATCTTTATCAGCCGTGACGGAACCGTCCCGGGTAAGAAAACATCTGAAGATGATTTTGAGCATTACGAATTGCGCAAATTTATGCGTACCAACGCCGGTACTTGTGCCAACCAGAAACCTATCGTCAAGGTAGGCCAAAAAGTGAAGCTTGGGGAAACCTTAGCCGATGGTGCTGCAACTGATATGGGCGATTTAGCTCTCGGTCGTAACGTACTGGTAGCTTTCATGCCTTGGTGTGGATATAACTTTGAGGATGCGATTCTATTAAATGAACGCATGGTCAAAGATGATGTTTATACCTCTTTACATATTGAAGACTTCGAGTGTGATGCCCGTGACACCAAATTGGGTCCGGAAGAAATCACTCGCGATATTCCTAATGTTGGTGAAGAAGCGCTGAAGAACCTCGACCATGACGGTATCATTCGTATTGGTGCAGAAGTAAAACCTGGTGATATTCTCGTGGGTAAAATTACCCCCAAGAGCGAAACCGAGTTAGCTCCTGAAGAGCGTCTGTTACGTGCTATTTTCGGTGAAAAAGCTGCTGATGTTCGTGATACATCTTTGACTGTCCCATCCGGTGCCACAGGTATCGTTATGGACGTGAAGATTGCGTCCCGTAATTCGAGCAAGAAGAGTAAGTTAACTCCAAGCGAAAAACGTCGACAAGCGAAAGCGATTCACGAAGATCATAAAAACAAATCTTCTGAAATCACCGAAGCCTTGACCGAAGCCTTGAGTAACATCCTTTTGGGTGAGAAAATCCCTCTGGACGTAATTAACTCCAAAACGGATGAAATCATCATTCCTGCGAACCGTAAGATCACTAAGACCTTACTTCGTAAACTCGCCGCAGCTCACAAGAACATTGAAATTGATCCCAGCCCGATCCAAATTAAGATCGAAGGGATTATTTCCGAGTTCAATGGGAAATTTGACGAGTTGGAAGAAGAATACGATCGTAACATGGACCGTTTGGAAAGTGGCGACGAAGTAGATCCCGGGGTAGTCAAACGCGTTAAGGTATATGTCACCAGCAAAAAGAAATTGATGGTGGGTGACAAAATGGCCGGTCGTCACGGTAACAAGGGTGTAATTGCACGTATTGTTCCGGAAGAAGACATGCCGTTCCTTCCTGATGGAACTCCAGTGGATATTGTATTGAATCCATTGGGTGTACCTAGTCGTATGAACGTGGGACAGGTATTGGAAACCCATTTGGGTTGGGCCTGTCACAAACTTGGACTTCATGCTGCCACCCCTGTATTTGATGGTATTCCCGAAAAGAAAATTTGGGAACTCATGGATCAGGCTGGATTGCCCAGTTCAGGTAAAACCCCATTGTTCGACGGACGTACTGGAGAACAATTTGACCAGAAAGTGGTAGTTGGTATGATTTACATGCTAAAACTTCACCATTTGGTCAGTGAAAAGATCCATGCCCGTGCGGTTGGACCTTACTCACTGGTTACCCAACAACCTCTGGGTGGTAAAGCCCAGTATGGTGGTCAACGTTTCGGAGAAATGGAAGTCTGGGCGCTAGAAGCGTACGGTGCTGCCTTTTCTCTCCAAGAAGTGTTAACCGTGAAGAGTGATGACCTTGCAGGTCGTACCCGTATTTACGAGGCTATCGTGAAGGGGCAGAATTCGCTCGAATCGGAAACACCAGAATCTTTCAACGTTCTGATGAAGGAAATGATGGCCCTAGGTCTCGATTTCCGAGTCGAGAAACATCTGGAAGCCTGAAGCCACAATACCTAAATCTAGGAGAGCTCGCTCTCCTAGAACTTGACTTACTTTAATTAATGAAACTTTGATAAACGGAGAAACCACACGGTGGAAAATACAGAACATAGCATCATTCCCAGTCTGGATAATAAAAGTGTCGATTACGCGACTATCTCAATTGCGTCACCGGAAACGATTCGTTCTTGGGCGTACCGTAATGGCGAGCATCAGGAAATAAAAAACCCCGAGACGATAAATTATCGTACCTTTAAACCTGAAAAAGGTGGGTTGTTCTGCGAGCGTATTTTTGGTCCCACTAAGGATTGGGAATGCGCCTGCGGTAAATACAAACGAATTAAACATAAGGACGTGATTTGCGATCGTTGCGGTGTGGAAGTTACACTTTCCCGTGTACGTCGTGATCGTATGGGCCTGATTGAATTGGCAGTTCCTGTCTCACATATTTGGTTCTTCAAATGTACTCCAACCCGTTTGGGTATGGTTTTGGATATGACGGCTCGTGCTCTTGAGCGCGTGTTGTACTACGAAGATTACATCGTAGTTGATCCCGGTGATACGCCTTTGGAAGAGAAACAACTTCTCAGCGAAATGGAAATGCGTGAAGCCGAAGACAAATACGGTGAAGGGGCATTTGTCGCGAAGATGGGAGCGGAAGGTGTTCGCGACCTGATTGCAAAAATCGATATCGCAGCTGAAATCGAAGATATTCAAGAAGGTATTGAAAACACCGGTTCTAAGCAAATTCTTAAGAAATTGACTAAGCGTCTTAAAACTATGCAGGCTTTCTTGGACTCGGACACTCGTCCTGAGTGGATGATTCTCGAAGCTCTGCCCGTGATTCCTCCGGATCTTCGTCCGTTGGTTCCATTGGAAGGTGGTCGTTTCGCAACTTCTGATTTAAATGATCTTTATCGTCGAGTTATTAACCGTAATAACCGCTTGAAAAGTCTGTTATTGTTGAAAACGCCTGATGTGATCATTCGTAACGAAAAACGCATGTTACAAGAAGCTGTAGATGCGATGTTAGACAATGGTCGTCATGGTCGTGCCGTAACCGGACCTGGTAACCGTCCTCTGAAATCTTTGAGTGATATGCTCAAAGGTAAACAGGGTCGTTTCCGTCAGAACTTGCTCGGTAAACGAGTAGATTATTCTGGTCGTTCTGTAATTGTGGTTGGACCCGATCTGAAACTTCATCAGTGCGGCCTTCCCAAAAAAATGGCATTGGTTCTTTTCGAACCCTTCATCATTCGTCGTTTGAAAGAACTAGGAATTGTTCATACTGTTCGTTCCGCGAAGAAATTGATTGAACGCGAAGCCGATGAAGTATGGGACATTCTTGAAGAAGTGACTAAAGGTCACTCGGTTCTTTTGAACCGTGCGCCAACCTTGCACAGGTTGTCCATCCAAGCCTTTGAACCGACCTTGATTGAAGGATCGGCTATTCGGGTTCACCCCTTAGTTTGTACCGCGTACAATGCCGACTTTGATGGTGACCAAATGGCGGTACATGTTCCGTTATCTGTGGAAGCTCAGATGGAAACCCGCTTGCTTATGCTCGCGAGTAACAACATCTTTTCTCCTTCCAGCGGACGCCCAATCACGACGCCTTCGCAGGATATTTGTTTGGGTGCGTATTATGTAACCACTCATTCCCAGCACGATCGTATTGCGGAACGGACGGGTGACATTGATCCTAATCAACGATTACCCATCTTGGCGGATACGCACGAAGTGCATACCGCTCATGATGAGGGTGTATTGCATATTCATGACCGTATTCGTTTTAAGAATCCTGATTATCAGACCGAAACCATTTTTGGTGACGCGGAAAAATCAGTGATCACTACTACGGTAGGCCGTGTATTCTTTAATGAAATCTGGCCCAAAGAACTTGGTTTTCTTAATAAAGTTGTAACCAAGAAAACGTTGGGTGATTTGATTTGGCGTTGTTACCAGAAAGCGGGACATGCCGAAACCGTACTGGCATTGGATCGTCTGAAAGAGTTAGGCTTCGATCAAGCAACCATGTCTGGTATATCTATTGGTATCATCGACATGAATATTCCTGAAGAAAAGCACCAGTTGCTTGAAGCGGCGAATAAACAGTTGGTTGATGTCGAATCTCAGTATCAAAAGGGAGTCATTACCGATGGCGAACGTTACAACCGTATCGTTGACATTTGGACTCACGCAACCGAGGAAATCACAAACGTGATGTTCCGGGCCATGGAATACAATAATAACCAAGATCACATTAATCCAATTTTTGTGATGGTAGACTCCGGAGCTCGTGGTTCCAAACAGCAGATTCGTCAGCTGGCTGGTATGCGTGGTCTGATGGCCAAACCATCCGGTGCGATTATTGAACGTCCGATTCTTTCAAACTTCCGTGAAGGTTTGACGGTTTTGGAATACTTCATCAGTACTCACGGTGCTCGTAAAGGTCTGGCTGATACTGCGCTTAAGACGGCTGACTCCGGTTACCTTACCCGTAAATTGGTAGATGTTTCCCACGATATTATCGTTATTGAAGATGACTGTGGAACCGTGAATGGTATCGAAGTGCAAGCCATTATGGAAGGTGATGAACAGTTAGTTTCTGTAGGCGAACGCTGCATTGGACGTACCGCACAACAAAACGTACTCGACCCCGCTTCCGAACGTATCATCGTTGCCGAAGGTCAGCTGATTGATGAAATCATTGCCGATCGTATCGACCATGCCGGTATCGAAGACATGAAGATCCGTTCCGCACTCACCTGCGAAAGCAAACGCGGTGTATGTATCAAATGTTACGGTATCAACCCTGCCACCGGCGATCCCGGAATGTTGGGTGAATCTGTAGGTATCATCGCGGCTCAGTCCATTGGTGAGCCCGGAACTCAGTTGACCATGCGTACGTTCCACGTAGGTGGAGTTGCAAGTGGTGTGTTTAAGAATCCTGAAGTCTCTGCCCGAAGTGGTGGTATTCTTCGTTATGCTGATGTTCGTGCGGTTCCCGTAACGACAGAGGACGGCGAAAACGCTTGGACGGTTCTAAACAAAAACGGTTCCATCGGTATCTTCGATAAAGAAGGTCGTGAGCTTGAACGGCATACGACGATGATTGGTTCTCAAATCTTCGTTGAAGATGGCGCAAAGGTCAAAAAAAGCCAAGCATTCATGAAATGGGATCCTCACAATGTACCTATTATTTCCGAAAAAACCGGTTTGGTTAAATTCCATGACTTTATCGAAGGGGTAACCATTCGTAAGGAACTCGACGCACAGACCAACCTCGAAAATACTGTGGTTCTGGAACACAAAGAAGATTTGCATCCGCAAATTATCATTGCGGATCAGAAGACAGGCGATTCTCTTAATGCTTATGCGATTCCTTCCGGAGCGCAGATTACGGTAGAAGAGGGGACGGAAGTTGCTGCGGGAACTATTGTGGCTAAGACACCTCGTAAAGCGGCTCGTACCAACGATATTACCGGTGGTCTTCCCCGAGTGGCTGAACTTTTTGAAGCACGTAAACCGAAAGATGCGGCGGAAATCGCTAAAATTGATGGTATTGTTGACTTCGAAGGCTCAACTCGCGGTAAACGCCGTTTAATGGTTCTTGATCAGGAAACCGGTGAATCCGAAGAGCATTTGATCCCTATGGGTAAACACGTTGTTGTGTTCCGTGGTGATCATGTGAAGAAAGGTCAGCAATTGACCGAGGGACCTGTGACACCACAGGAACTTCTGGAAGTTTGTGGACCGCGTGCGTTACAGGAATACTTGGTGAACCAAGTACAGTCTGTTTATCGTGTACAGGGTGTGGAAATTAACGACAAGCACATCGAAGTGATTGTTCGCCAGATGTTACGGAAAGTTAAAATCACTGATCAGGGAGATACCGATCTTCTTCCCGGTGACCAAATTGACCGTCTCACCTTTGAAGACCTTAATAAAGCAGCGGTGGAAGAGGGACGTCGTCCTGCGGAAGCCTCACCTGTTCTTTTAGGGATCACCAAAGCGGCTCTAGAAACCGAAAGTTTCATCTCTGCGGCATCTTTCCAAGATACCACACGAGTATTGACCGAGGCTGCAGCGTTGACCAAGACCGATACGCTACGCGGATTCAAAGAAAATGTGATCATGGGTCATCTCATTCCGGCTGGAACCGGATTCGATATGTACCGTGATATTCGTCTTAAGTATGCTTCAGAGCCGATTTCGGCCGATGATCTACTTGGAGAGGAAATGTTCGACGAAAAAAAATCAATTGAAAGTTAAGTTCAAGTGTTGTCAGGCGGGGTTTCCTTGTGTTAAGGAGCTCGGCCCGCTTTCATCTTATTTAGGAAATATTTATGCCTACCATTAATCAACTTGTACGTAACGGACGTCACCCCATCCGTAAGAAAAGTAAATCACGTGCGTTGCAGCAGTGTCCGCAACGTCGTGGTGTTTGTCTGTTGGTGAAAACCCAGACTCCAAAGAAACCTAACTCTGCTTTACGCAAAATCGCTCGTGTACGCTTGACCAATGGTCAGGAAATCACCGCTTATATCCCCGGTGAAGGTCACAACCTTCAGGAACATAGTATGGTATTGGTGCGCGGTGGACGTGTACCCGATCTTCCTGGTGTTCGTTACCACATTGTTCGTGGTGCATTGGATTGTTTAGGTGTAGATGGCCGTAATCAGAGCCGCTCAAAATACGGGACAAAACGTCCTAAAGCAAAAAACTAATCTAGTAGGATAAATTATGGCAAGACGTCACCGTTCAGTTAAACGCGAAGTACTCCCGGATCCGAAGTTTCACAGCCCGGAAATTACTCGCTTCGTAAATCAAATTATGCGCAAAGGTAAAAAAACCATTGCTCAGAAAATTATTTATAGCGCCCTCGAGCAAATCGAGAGCAAAACCAATCAAAACCCTGTAGAGGTTTTTGAAAACGCTATTGAGAACGTTCGTCCTCAGTTGGAAGTGAAATCCCGCCGTGTAGGTGGTGCCACTTACCAAGTACCCATGGAGCTTTCCACCCCGCGTAGTCGCTCTTTGGCCATGCGTTGGGTCATTCAGTTCTCTCGTACAAAGAAAGGTGTACCTTTGGCAAACGCACTAGCTAACGAGTTAGTGGATGCCCATAACAACACTGGTTCTGCAGTAAAGAAACGCGACGACACACATAAAATGGCACAGGCCAACCGCGCCTTTGCTCATTATCGCTGGTAGAATTCTTCTACTTTCGACTCGAAAAAACCGAAGCTTTAGAGCTTCGGTTTTTTTGTGGACGTAACACGTGTGGAACGCTCGTAACTCGTGTGGAGTGCGGTCGCGGAGGGAGGTACGACTGAAGCTGCCGCTTTGGGGGCGAAGGACCTTGCTCCGAGGGGGGGGGGCGAAGCAAGCTTCGTCAAAGAAAAGCGGCAGCTTTAGTCGTACCTCCCTTCGCGACAAAAGTTCGTTTACTTCAATACGTAAATACGCAAGGTGGTCTGATGTTGACCGAAGTTTTCAACCACGGAGAAGGGGCGGTAGTCTCTTTGCAGTTGTGCGTGAATAACTTCTAAATCCTCTTCGGACGTTAGTTTAATCATTGGATTCGAAATTCTGAATCCATATCCGCTTAGGGCTACTAGTGGAAACTTTTTGGATTCTAGGAGGTCAAGCACTAGTTGTTGATTCACAACTTTATACAGTTCGGCTTTATGTTTTTCCAAACTAGGAAAATAACTAAAGGGTCCCATTTCCAGACCCTGAGGGATTTCTAGGTTTGTTTCGATGGCGAGGTAAGCGTCTGTTGTAAGTATCGTTTCTGCTTGAGGGGCCATTTCTTTAAGGTGGTTCGCGGTTTCCCTAAGCCGACTAAGATCCGATTGCGTTTTCTGGCTGAACCAAATTAGGTTCTGTTTACCAGAAAACCAGGTTTGGAGTTGTGGACTTGCGAAGGTGAAGCACAGGCAAATCAACAAGAGGAAGGTCCCAGCTTTTGCTTGAAGTTTCTGCGGGCAAAGCTGTGGCAGTTCTATGGCGAGCAGTAAGACCAAGGCAGGATAAAGGACCACTTGGTAGTCATCATAAGGAAAAAGGGCAAAGAGATGCACTAAGGTGGCTAACAAAACCCCAAGGGAAATGCTTTTCATCCCCGGCTGCCAACGTTTCCAACGGGGAATAATAAGAAAGAGGCCGGCAATCGCTGGGAGATAGGAAAGGGCAGTACGTGAAAGAAAACCCGCTTTGAGCATCCAAACGGATTCTACAAGCCGTTCGACATGAAAGCTGTAGATATTAAAGAGGAAAGCGGAAGGAGCCTGTAGAACAAAAGGTAAAAAGAAGAGGCCGAGCCCTAGGAAACCTGAAATGGCAAAAAGGATCCATGGCCTATTTCCTTTGGTTTTTCGCTCGAGGAGCAGGCTTAAACCAAACGGTATAAAAAATACGCCAAGGGTTATCCGGGTGGATGCCGCAGCGGCCAATGCAAAAGCCGTTAAGACTAAGGTGCTTTTGCTTCTACCATGAGGATAACTGATCCATCCCAGAAGGCCAAGACTGAGGAAATATCCACCTAGAGTATAGGTTTTAATTGTAGCCGTGTATTGAGCTTGAAAGGCGTTTAAACCGAGTAAACTAATCACGATGAGTGATGCAAAGAGGATTAAGTTTTTGGGACAGGCTTTTCGGCAACTCCAGAGTAATACCCCATAAGTCATCCCCATCCAAAAAAGATTGAAGAGTCGTCCACCTAGGAGCCCCATATTTTCAACTAGGGGTTGCGCGAACTGAAATACGTAGGGGAACAGGGGGGCTTGGGTAAATGCAAAGTCGCGATAAGGCATCTGACCCTGACTTACTCGACGGGCAGCCATGAGATACCAGCCTTCGTCTTGATTTAAGGGGGCCCACCAGATCGCAAGGGCCATGAGAGCTAAACTAGATAAACTAGCGACTAAGATGCAATTTCTTATCTTCATGTTGAGTTAGGATCTTTCAACTGCCTGACGGGAGAGGTTCCATGACCTACATGGGTTAAAGGCTCTTTTCTAGTCGTGTTTGATTCAGATCTCTAACTACTTTGGATGAAAAAGAATCATTTTCTTGGATCTCTACAAGTCGTTTGCTCATTTCGTTCAGATAGTCGGAATTTTCTACATGCCGCTTTTCTTTTACGTAAACTTCGAGGTCCTCTTTCCTATTTGAAGGAAGTGCGTCGATAGCAGATATTACGTCAGCGAATGTCATAGCGAAAAAATAGGGTATTCCTGTGGGGTTGTCAATCCGTGAGCGAAATTAGGACGTCCAACACTTTTCGGATGTACGATGGATTTTCAGAGAGTGGCCGTAGCGTTTACGCCACGGTAAAAGGCTGGGAAGGTGCCAAAGAAACGGCATGGATGGGATCGGGTTCTGGGCCGTAAACGGCTCCAGCCACTTTTTGTAAGGCATTGCAATGCACATAACTCTCGGGTTGGTAAGTGAATAATACCTACCTAAAGGTGATCAATGAAGTCGCCAAAAATCTCAGAAGCGCATTCTAACTGCGAAATCTCAACATATTCGTTATCTGTGTGAGCTTGAGCAATATCTCCGGGACCAAAAACTAAGATTTCTTTACAGGTTTGGCTGAAAGGCGACGCATCGCTTACCCATGACGTTCCAGAACAAGGGGCTGGGTTGCCTGTTACGCGTGTAATGGACTGTTGAAGGGCCTTAACTAATGAAGAATCTTTATCTGTCGCAAAGGGAAGAGTTTCGGAGAAGAGTTGGCATTCGCCGCCCAAGAGACTTCCTTTTTGGATGAGACTCTTAATCAGCTCATTCACCTGTTCTGAGAAAAGATGCGTGGGTTCATTAGGAATGATGCGTCGATCTAACTGAAGACATGTGCGTTCAGGAATGATGTTGAAGGTTTGGCCTCCAGAAATCTTCCCAATATTTAGAGAGGAAGAGCCGAGTAAGGGATGAGAATAAGTTTTGACCAACTCTTGGTGAATATTGAACAACAATGGAAGAAACTCTGCCAGAGCGGCATTGGTACTTACCCCTTTTTCTGGCTGACTTCCATGTCCCGAGCGTCCTCGTAACTCTACTTCATACCAACGAGCTCCTTTATGGGCGATGACCGGTAGGCATTGTGTGGGTTCTAAAACGATGGCTACATCAGCTCCCAGACCCTCTGCGGCCAGTTTAGTGGAACCTCCCAGCCCCGTTTCTTCATCAGGAGCACCTAGTAACATGAGTTGAACCCCTCGATGGCTCAGCTTTTCGATTCTTTCGGGTGTGAGGGCGTGGAAGAGAGAGGCCATCGAACCTTTCATATCGCAACTCCCCCGACCAAAGAGCTTTCCATTTTCAATTTTGGCCTCGAAAGGGTCAATCGTCATATCTGCAATTCCAACCGTATCCAGATGCATTTCAAACATCAGTGTTTTGGTAGGATTTTTGACCTTACTTCTCCCTATCACAGCCGGACGATCTGGCCCCATAGGATAGAGAACCTCAAGGTCTAAGCCTTTTTCTGCGAATAGTTCCACGAAGAGATCTGCCATTCGTTTTTCACCTGTAATATTGGAATCGTTACTATGTGCAGGATTCACGGAAGAGGTAGTGATCAGGCGTGTGAGTAGGTCGGTTAGTGGGCTTGTATCCATAGGAGTAGTTATGGCGAAAGAGGGAAGGTAAGTCAATCCGACTTTGGTAAGCGGCAATCTCCGAGCGCGGAAATATAAGGCTATAAACCCACTGCAATGCCCGCGTTAAGGAAGCAATGTGAAATAGTACAGAGCGTATAGTGCCTCGATTGGAGATCGTCGCCTACGCAAAACCACGCTGTATAGGGTTGTCATGGTCCTCTTTCTCGTGATAGCGTGTTTGAATTTCCCTTAGTAACCCGAATATAGCGTATGTACCTTAAGAAAGTTGAATTTTTAGGCTTTAAGAGCTTTGCTGACCGAACCGTGATGAATTTCCTGCCCGGAATGACCTCTATTGTAGGTCCTAATGGTTGTGGAAAAAGTAATATTGCGGATGCCGTACGTTGGGTGTTGGGCGAACAGAGTGCGAAGGCTCTGCGGGGGGGTAAAATGATGGATGTCATTTTCAACGGGGCTGAAGGGGTAAAACCTACCAATATGGCCGAAGTTAGTTTGACCATGGCCGAATGTGAGGATGTGCTTAAAACCGATTATCACGAAGTGACCATTACGCGTCGACTCTTTCGCAGTGGCGACAGCGAATATTATCTAAACAAACAAGCCTGCCGTTTACGGGACATTCACCGTTTATTTATGGATACCGGAATCGGTAGGAACAGTTACTCGATTTTGGAACAAGGGAAGATTGACCAAATTTTAAGTTCTCGTCCGGAAGACCGCCGGATGGTGTTTGAAGAGGCCAGTGGCATCACAAAATTTAAGTCGGATCGTCGTGAAGCATTGCGAAAGTTAGAGCACACAGATCAAAACTTACTTCGTTTAGACGATGTGATTCGCGAAGTGAAACGGCGAATGGTTTCGTTGCAACGTCAGGCTGGAAAAGCACGTCGGTATCAGGAAATTCAGAATCGCCTTCGGGGTCAAGATTTGTGGTTGAGTCGTCATCGCTTGCAGGAAATGCAGGAAGCGATTGGGGAACGTGAAGTACGTTTAGATGAATTGCATAAGCTAGTTGATAAAGGCCGGATCGATATCGAAAATGAAGAAGGAAGTATCGCCTCCCTTCGTTTGGAACTGGAAGCCGTGGATAAAGTCATTGCGGATCAAATGGAAGACGCGGTAGGAATACGTAACGAACTCCATCAAGCTAAAGAATCGGTTCGGGTTAATGGTGAGCGGATTCAGGAGATGAAATCGTATGCCAATCGTGATAGTAAAGACGCTGAAGAGGCGCAGACACGATTAGAACAGCATCGTCAAAATGTGATAGAGAGTGGACAGGCGCTAACGGAAGCAAAAACCTTACGGGCAGAATCCGAAGCGGCATTGAAAGGACGCCAAGATGAAGTCAAGCAACTCGAACAAACCAGTACAGAACTCCGGGAGAAACTCCGCCAAAAACGTAATGATTTGAATCAAAGTGAGCAAGCGGCCAATAAAGCCCAAGGGAAAATTCGCGACTTTGAACAGCGAGAGCGGGGGCGTATGGTTCAACAAGCGCGATTACGTGAAGGGATTACTGAATTAGAGAATGCGGAAGCATCGCGTGAGGAGAACGTGCGTGAACTCACAGGTAAAGTTGAGGTTCTCCAAGAGCGCGAACAGGCCTTACGAAATCGAGTGGACCAAGGCGTTCTGCAACAGCAAGAGCATGGGACTTCCCTTAAAGAAAAGCGTCAAGAAGTCGGCGAGTTAGACAAAACGGTTGCGGGACTGAAAGCCCGATTAGATGTTCTGCGTGCACAGGAAGCCGAACAAGAACAATTTCCATCCGGTGCCCGCGTACTTCTTTCCAAAGATGATATTGCGGGCTTAGATCGCAGTTGCATTGTTGGAGCGTTGGCTCAGAAGATTCGCACAGATAAAAAATCCCAGAAAGCCTTGGAATCTCTTTTACGAAGTACGATTGATGCCGTGTTGGTGAAAGATGTTTCTAACCTGCAAACGGTGTGGGAGGTGCTCGCCGGTCAAGACTTGGGTGCCGCACGGATCTTAGCCATTGGTGGTATAGAGGATGTACCTAATGCGGATGGACCTGGTGAACCTTTTGTGGCGCGGGTCAAAGCCAGCGCACAGGTACAACCCTTAGTGAATCGTTTGTTTGCAGGCGTTCGCTGGGTTGAGAATTTAGCGGATGCTGGCCGTCCTTCCGTCGGACAAATCTTTGTGTCTCCTGAGGGGCATATTCTTCGTGGAGATGGCTCTATGGAGGTTTATACCGCCGATCAAGATCAAGGGAATCCCTTGGCTTTACAGGCGCGTATTACCGAGACCGAACAGTCCTTGAGCATCGATCAGGAAAACGCGGATGATCTTCGTGCTCGTTTAGAAGCCGCGCAAGGTGAAGAAACGCAGCTACAGGAACGATTACGTGCGGCCCGAGAAGAAATGCAAACCGTTAATCGTGAATTGGCGGGGCTTGAAGCAGAATTACGCAATGCCAAGTTAGAATGGGATCAGGGCAAGGTTCGACTTCAACAACTCACCAACCAGCTTAAAACCTTGGACGAAACCCATCAGGCATCCGATCAGGAACGTCATCAGATGATGGAGGAATTAGAAACCGCTCGAGCAAGTCAGGAATCGTTGAGAACTGAAATTGAAGCGGTCGCCCAAGCCTTTGATGCTGCGGAAGAAGCTAGAAACGTGGGCATGAAATCTACAACAGATCATCGGATTACATTTGCCGAGCACCGTCAAAAAGTGGAATTATTGGAACGTCAAGAGCAGAATTTGCAGGAACGAATTAACGAACTCGAAACTACGGTTCGGGAACGGAACGAAGGCATAAATACCTATGAGCAGCGGGTACTAAATCTTAAAGAAGAAATGCAATCCGCCCAGGCAAAAATCGAACCGCTAGAAGAACGACTCCAAGCCAAAAATACCGGTATTGAGAACGAGCGCGAAGCTCGTAAAACGCGTCAGGATGGGCTTCGTGAGCAAGAACAGGCTTTACGTGAAAAACGCTTAGTCATTGAAAAACAGTCAGGTGAAGCAAGTAACTTGGATGTAGATCTTGCCGAACGTAGGGTTCGGTTAGAGAATCTCATTCAGCGGGTTACCGAGGCGTATAATGTAACGATTCGAGAGATTAAAGGTTCGGAAGAACCGGAATGGGAAAATGGGGAAGTGCCGGAATGGTCGGTCTTAGAGCGCACGGTTGAATCCATGAAAAACACGCTCGAGCAAATGGGCCCTGTAAACATGGTCGCGATTGAAGAATATCAGGAGCAGGAAGACCGCTACCAGTTCCTGATGGCGCAACAGGAAGATTTGGTTCAGGCCAAAACCATTCTATTGGAAAGCATTGAACAGATTAACGCTACGACCACCGAAATGTTCAACAAAACCTTTGATTTGGTTAACATCCATTTCCAAGAGATGTTCAAAAAGCTCTTTGGAGGAGGGGAAGCCTATCTTGAACTGATAGATGAAGACGATGTTCTCGAATCGGGTATCGATATCGTAGCAAAACCACCAGGCAAAAAACCGCAAGTGATCAGTTTGCTTTCCGGTGGAGAGCGTACCATGACTGCGGTAGCCTTATTGTTCGCGCTTTATACCGTTAAACCTAGTCCCTTCTGTATTCTGGACGAGTTGGATGCGGCTTTGGATGATGCCAATATCGGACGCTTTGTAAGTTTGGTTCAATCTTTTATCAAAGACTCCCAGTTTATCGTGATTACACACAATCAGAAAACCATCGCAGCTGCAGATGTCCTATACGGTATTACCCAAGAACACAAAGGGGTATCGAAAGTGGTGTCGGTGAAGCTTACCGATCACGACAAAGATGAGGCGGATGTCCGTAAATCTAAACAGATGGCTGAAGAAACCGCTGAGGTTTGATGGACGTAGGTTGGAAATATTTGGTGGGGAACGTTTTTGGAGTGCGGGCCTGAGGAACGAAATACCGCTTACCGAAGCCTAAAAGCGGCCCTTCATCCCACGGCCAAGAACGGAATTTTTTTGTGATCAAGATCAAAATCCAGTTCACAGAGAGTTCTTTGGAATGTTTCACCACTTTCCCGTTTGTGCCCACGTCCTAAAATGAAGAAAGTGTTGCTTGTTAATCCAGCAGTCTTCAATGAAAGACTCTCCAAGAATTAGAAATATTTCCTGAGCCAAAACCCGATTATCCGGATTGCAATACGGGCATAAGTTTCGCTACCTAATCCATTTTCTCTGCTAGCCGTTTTTTCAGCAAAGGCTTCCCAATCACCTTTTTCTCCATGCCATCGGTTTAGCAAAGGGTATGCCCGACCTATATCATAGGACACTTATTCTTGAACGTGTACTGTGAATCAAGGTTACGTGGCCAATTCCAACGCGTCCCCCCCCACAATTACGAGTTCCATAAAATACATTGACAACTAGTTTGCAAACTGGTTTATTCAGTTTATGAATACCATTTCTAAATCTATTGGGGCTTTTGATGCCAAAACGCATTTAAGTCAGTACTTGGATGACGTAGAGAAAGGCGAGCGTATCGAGATCACTCGGCGAGGTAAACCTGTGGCTATTTTAGTGTCTCCTGATTTGGTCTATCCTAAAACGGTAGATGTGGATCAAGTAATTCGCCGTGTGCAAGAGCGAAGAGTGACGTATAAAATAGGCTCCGAGGAAATCTCGGAATGGAAGGCTGAGGGGCGAGCTTAATGGGTAAGACCTATGTGGTAGACTGTTCGTTCGTGGCAGCTTTTTTTCTTCAGGAAGACGAAGGGCATCGATTTGAAAAGGTTCTGCAGGACTGCAAAACGAATAACAGCCTTATTCAAGCCCCCAGTTTGTTCGGAATCGAGATTTCGAATGTGTTTCTGATGGCGATGCGCCGTAAGCGGATTAGTCGTGAGGCTGCTCGGGAAATGCGCTTAGATTTAGAGGCGTTGGGTCTTGAAATCCATTTTATGTTGGAGCCTAAGAATTTGGAAACTGTTTTTGAATTAGCGGATAGGCATAAGCTCACCTGTTACGATGCAACGTATTTAGAGTTGGCAATACGCACCGACAGTGAGTTGAAGACCCTTGATAAGGATTTGTTGAAGCTTAGGGAACTTTTTCCGTGTATTTCAGACGTATAAATTCTAACTACCTCTTTCCTTGTCCCATAATTCCCCAATTTCCTAATACATGAGTAAACCAGACCACAATTACGACGAAAGTAAGATTAAAACCCTCTCCTCTATTGAGCACATTCGTGCTCGGACGGGTATGTACATTGGCCGCACGGGGAGTGGGGCTCACTATGATGACGGAATTTATATTCTGCTCAAGGAAGTGGTTGATAACGGTATCGATGAACACATCATGGGTTATGGTAAAGAGATTGATATTCGTCTGGACGCTAATGAAGTGACCATTCGCGATTTTGGTCGGGGAATTCCGCACGGTAAAGTGGTGGATTGTGTTTCCCGGATAAATACCGGAGCAAAATACAATGACGAGGTCTTTCAATTTTCGGTAGGATTAAATGGGGTGGGTACCAAAGCGGTGAATGCGCTTTCGGATACTTTTACGGTTAGTAGTTACCGGGAAGGGAAATACTTTGAAGCCTCTTTTGCGAAGGGAACCCTAGTCAGTGAAGATCAAGGCACGATTGATGAGCCGAATGGGACCTTGGTAAGTTTCGTGCCTGATGAGACGATATTTAAAAAATATAAGTTTCGGGAAGAATATATTATGCGCCGCTTGAAGTTTTATACCTATTTAAACGCGGGCTTAATCCTTCGTTTCAATGGGGAAAAGCTGGAAGCTAAAAAAGGCCTATTGGATTTGATCTTGGAAGAATCGGATTCGGAAGCGATTTATCCACCATTGCATTACCAAGGTAAGACCTTAGAAATCGCGATTACACACGCGCAGTTGTATGGCGAGGAAAACTGGTCCTTTGTTAATGGTCAATACACGGCAGACGGGGGAACCCACCTGAGTGCGTTCAGGGAAGGGGTACTGAAAGCTTTCAATGAATTTTCGAAAAAGAAATATGATGGCGATGATGTTCGCGAAGGATTGATCGGAGCGGTGGCTATTCGTTTGAAAGAGCCAATTTTTGAATCTCAAACCAAAAACAAACTGGGAAACAGCGAGATCCGTTCGGATTTGGTGAATGAAGTTCGAGATGTAATTGTCGACATGTTACATAAGAACCCTAAGGCTGCGGAACGTGCATTTCTGAAGATCGAAGAAACTCAGAAAATGAGGAAAGAGATTAACGCCGTCAAAAAAATGGCGCGCGAAAAATCTAAAGCTATCTCTATTAGGATCCCGCAGCTCAAAGATTGCCGAGTTCACTTGGATAAAGCAAAGGGCAAAGGCGAAGAGTCCATGATTTTCATTACCGAGGGTCAGTCGGCTGCTGGGTCCATGGTTTCTTGCCGTGATCCAAACACTCAGGCCATCTTCACTTTGAAAGGTAAGCCTATGAATGTGGCGGAACTGCAGCGGGATGCCATTTACAAGAATGATGAGTTATACAACCTTATGCAGGCCTTGCGAATTGAGGAAACGGTTGATAGTTTGCGCTATCAGAAAGTCGTGTTGGCAACGGATGCCGATGTCGATGGTATGCATATTCGAAATTTGTTAATTACGTTCTTTTTGAGGTTTTTTCTGCCTTTGGTTCGTGAAGGGCATTTAGTGATTTTGGAGACCCCATTGTTCCGGGTACGAAACAAAAAAGAGACCCGATATTGCTTCACAGAAGAAGAGCGCGCGTTGGCTTTCAAAGAAGTGAAAAATCCGGAAATTACGCGATTTAAAGGATTGGGAGAGATCTCCCCTAACGAATTCCGCGCATTTATCAGTGAAGGCATGCGACTGTCTCCGGTACATATCGACGATATTCACGAGGTGCCTCATATTTTGAAATTTTACATGGGTAAAAATACCCCCAAACGAAGAGAATATATTCTCAATCATTTAGAGATTGAGGAGGACGCGGTATGAGAAGGATGGCGAATAGTGAATGGCGAATGGCGGAGCTCCTAAAATCGAAATCGAAATCGAAATCAGTATCGAAATCGAACATCTGGATTGGAGGGCGTACGTATGAAGGATGATGACAAAGATTTATTTGAGGAAGGCGAAGATCCAGGTGGAATTAACGGTGAGAGAACTGATGTCGATAGCGATGTCGATACCGAGCCGGAAGAAGTAAAAAGTACTTGGGAAGGGGATGACGAAGAGCCCGTTCTCAAAGACCTGGTAGACTTCAACTTTTTGGAGTACGCGGGTTACGTAATTAAAGACCGGGCTATCCCAAGTTTAGAAGATGGATTGAAGCCTGTTCAACGCCGGATCATGTGGTCCTTACGTCGAAATGATGATGGCAAATTTATCAAGGTCGCTAATATTGTCGGTTACACCATGCAATTCCACCCTCACGGGGATGCCTCTATTGCGGATGCTTTGGTCACGTTGACCAACAAACGCTACTTGATTGAAGGGCAGGGGAATTACGGAAACTTACACACCGGAGATCCCGCAGCGGCTTCTAGGTATATTGAATGTCGATTGACTCCGCTTGCCCGCGAACAGATTTTTAATAAAAATCTGACGAAATTCATTCCCAGTTATGACGGTCGTAATGAGGAACCCGTCTTGCTCCCCTCTAAACTACCCTTGCTATTGATGCTGGGTGCCGAAGGTATTGCGGTAGGTTTATCTACAAAAATTCTCCCTCATAATTTCAGTGAGCTTTTGCAGGCTCAGGTGGAGATTCTTAAGTACGGTAATCTTAGAAAAAAAATCCTTCCTGATTTTATTACGGGTGGGATTATGGACGCTGGCGACTACGATTTGGGTCGAGGTAAAGTAAAGGTCCGCGCGGTCATTGAGAAAGATGGAAAAGATCTAATCATTCGCGAACTGCCTTACAACACGACCACCGAGCAGTTGATTAAGACCATCGAAGATGCGATTCGCAAAAAGAAAATTAAGATTCGGTCTATTCAAGATTATACCGCGGCGAAAGTCGAACTTCAGTTGAAATTAGTGGCCGGACAGGATCCAGATGAGACGATTCAGAAATTATATGCGTTCACAGATTGCGAAATTTCTGTGAACAGTATGATAATGTGTATTGAAAATAACCGTCCGGTTGAACTGACGGTTAATGATGTTTTGCGGAAGCTTACGGAACGCTTGCTGATGATTCTGGAGCAAGAACTGGAATGGGAGAAAAATCGTTTATTGGATGAGTTTCACAATAAAACTCTGGTTCAAATTTTCATCGAAAACCGGATTTATAAAGATATCGAAGAATGCAAAACCTACGATTTGGTTAAAAAAGCGGTGTTAGACGGGGTGAATACATTCCGTAACTTGCTCAAACGTGATGTTACAGATGAGGATGTGGAGATGTTGCTCTCGGTGCGTATCAAACGTATCAGTCGTTTTGATATGGACAAGAACCGTAAAGATCTTGAAGATATTCTTAAGGCCTTGAAAGTGGTGGAAAAGAATCTCAAGCGGATCGTGGATTACGCAGTGGATTTTCTGAAAGAAATCAAAAAGAACTATGCGAAAGACTATCCACGGCTAACTCAAATCCACGAAGATGGATTCAAGAAGATTGAGGTGAGGAAGCTAACGGCTTCCGAGTTGAAAATCCGCTATGACAAAAAAGGTGGATATTTGGGGCATGCCGTTCGTGAGGGCGATGAACTCTTGCAGTGCAGCTCATTGGATAAGATTATCGTGGTATGGCGAGATGGTCGCTTTCAACTGATACCTCCACCCGAAAAACAGTTTTTCGGTAAAAATATTGAATACGTGGGTATTTACGATCGGGATAAAGAGTTTTTGATGTGTTACACCAGCAATCAAACCAGCTATATTAAACGATTTATTTTCGGAGGCTGTATCCAGAATAAAGATTATAATCTGTGTCCCAAAGGGAAAAACAAAGTTATTCTTTTCGAAGAGGCTGGAGCAGACCACGTATTTGTAAAATTTCTTCCCGTGAAGAATCAGCGGGTACATCAACTGCTCTTGAATGTTAAAGACTATCAGGTCAAAGGTGCCAAAACCAAAGGCAACCAGATCACCATGAAGAAAGTTAACAATATTGGTAGCAAGAAGCCCCGCAACTGGGATGATGATTCGGATCTAGATCCGAACGCAGTGTTGGATTTCTGATGATTTATTTTGGTTCTAAGCGATTTTTCCGAGCTTCGGAATCTCTCAAAAGAAGATTTCCGAAGCTAGGACCTTTTTGTTTAACTCGTTTAGTTCGTAGTGTGCTGTCCCTCGACTGCGGAATGCCACTTTGGGGGAGAGAGGCTTGCTACTCTGGGGGGGCGCATCAGCAAGCTGATTTTTGGAAAAGCGGTATTAAAGGGCCGCACGTCCTACTAACCTTTCTTTTATTCAGCACTTTGGTATCCGCCGCAGATATTACTCCTTTACTCAATCGCGCGGAAGTGGCGTATCAGCAGGGGCGTTGGGTAGAAGCAAGAAATACCTTGTTGCGAGCTTCGGGTTTGGCGGATTCCGATGAGCAAAAACAGGAAGCCCTAGGACGGCTGGGTAAGCTAAACATGGAATTGCTTTTATCTCCCTACGAGCAACCGGAAAGCATTTGGTTAGAAGTTCAGCCGGCAGATACTTTAGGTAAGATTGCCAAACGGGCAGGGACCACCATTGAACTACTGAAAGGGATGAACCGCTTGACTACGAATCAGGTACGTTTGGGTCGTCGTTTGAAGGTGTTATATGAACCGTTTAGGATCGAAATCGATAAAAGTGAAAATGTAGCTATCCTCTATTTGGGCGGTCAGGTTTTTAAACAGTATGCGGTGTCTACAGGGGCCAAGGCGAATACGCCGGTAGGAGAGTTTAAGATTACGGACCGGATTGTGCATCCGGACTGGTGGCATCCTGAAACCAAGCAGCTCATTAAATATGGGGAAGAGGGGCACCGAATCGGTACCCATTGGTTGGGTTGGGATGTGAAAGGTTTTGGAATTCATGGTACCGATGAACCTGAAAAAATTGGCCAGGCGGTTTCCTTAGGTTGTGTACGTTTACGCAACGAGGATGTGGCGGAATTGTTTGTACTACTCCCATCCGGCACGCCCGTGAAAGTGAGGGAGTAGGCTCCTTCGTTTTTTCGAATTTTCCACTTGCAAAGAGAGCATTTCAAGGGCATACCTTCCCGCCTTCAAGCACCGGTAGCTCAACTGGATAGAGCACCTGACTACGAATCAGGAGGTTGCAGGTTCGAATCCTGCCCGGTGCACCATTTTTAAACCCTGTAAATCAAGTATTTACAGGGTTTTTGTCATATAGTGAGGGGGAATAATTAAACCTAAAAATTTAATTATACCCTCTAGGTTTCGATTTTGGTATAAGACGTGTGAACGTTTAGGCCTTTGATCTGCCTATTCGTGCATGACCTGGTTACAAGACTTTTAGAAGGAACGTAGGCGAGATGCTTTCATCCTAGCATGGGTAAAGAAACCTCCATACGCCTTTATGCAAAACATATTGGTTCGAATAGTTGATGTGTATAATTACCTATTTCATTGTAATTTCCGTTTTCCTTGTCATCTCAAATTTTCTCTGACTTAGTATATAGCCTATCTCACTTCGTCTTTCTCATTTAGCCTTGGAGGCACTCATGGACCCCCTTCCTTTTCGCCAGATACACTTAGATTTCCATACCTCTGAGCATATCCGTGATATCGGAAAAGCCTTCGATAAGGATCTCTATCAGGCCACCTTGCAGAAGGCGCATGTCAACTCGGTGAGCACCTTTGCCACCTGCCATCATGGCTGGGCTTATTATGAGACAACCGTGGGGAAAAAGCACCCACACCTCGAGTTTGATTTATTGCGGGCGCAGTTTGATGCCTGTAAGGAAATTGATATAAACGTGCCTATCTATCTCACGGCTGGGGTGAACAATATGGCAGCTACCGATCATCCGGAGTGGCGTCAGCTTGGGCCGGAAGGGCGTTTGACAGGGTGGGCGGGGTCCAATGTGGAAGCTGGTTTTTTTATGATGTGTTTTAATACCGGTTATCTGGATTTTCTCTGTGCACAAATCAGAGAAGTCATGGAGCTGTTTCCGGATAATGATGGAATATTTTTGGATATTATATCCCAGCCTCATTGTGTGTGTCATACCTGCTTAGCTTCATTTGAAAACGCAGGCCTCGACCCTTTAAAACTGGAAGATCGGGATAAGCATGCACGTTTGGTCTTGGAAAAATACTACCGTAAAACCACCGCCGCGGTTCGTGACATAAACCAGGAAACGCGAATTTTTCATAATAGTGGACATATCACTCAAGGCGATACGGACATTTTAACGTACTTCAGTCATTTGGAATTGGAATCTCTTCCGACCGGAGGTTGGGGCTATGACCATTTTCCAATTTCGGCAAAGTACTGTCAAAATCTCCCTTACGATATACTGGGGATGACAGGGAAATTCCATACCACCTGGGGAGAATTTGGAGGTTTTAAACACCCAAATGCCTTACGATATGAATGTGCTCAAATGCTGGCGGTTGGATCAAAGTGTAGCGTGGGTGATCAACTGCATCCGCTGGCCGTGTTGGATGAATCTACCTATGAAATCATTGGCGAAGCGTATCGGGAGGTCGAAAGCAAAGAGCCTTGGTGTGTGAATGCCAAACCGTTATCGGATATTGGGATTTTGGCAGGGGCTGCGGTGAGGAAATCTCATGAACGCGATGTGTCTGGAGATCTTGGGGCCGGACGGATACTGCTTGAGGGACACTTCCTGTTTGACGTGTTGGATGCCGAAATGGATTTCTCGGGTCGTAAAGCCCTTCTATTGCCGGATGACGTACCGATTTCAGCCGAATTGAAACTTAAAATCGATGCGTTTTTGGCGAAGGGAGGGAAATTGATTCTTTCAGGTACCTCTGGGCTAAATGAAGAAGGCACCGACTTCCTTTGGGATATCGGGGCAACTCACCACGGGGAAAGTGAATTCCAACCCGACTATATTTTACCTATTGAGGGCCTGCGTCCGGATTCGTTAAGCTCTCCTTTGGTTATGTACCTGAAATCTCAACGTATTAAGGTAGGGAGCGGGACATCCCTTGGCGACGTGTTTGACCCCTACTTTAATCGGAGCTACAAACATTTCTCTTCCCACCAACACGCACCTAACCGTCCTGAATCCAGTGGCTTTGATTGTGGAGTCATTCATAAAAATATCCTGTATTTTGCGCATCCAGTATTTTCACAGTATTTTTATTATGGTGCGGTGGCTTACCGTCAGTATATTACTCGGTTGATGGAAGAATTTTTAGGGGGGGACCTGACGGTTTGTAGCACCTTACCCTCCATGGCCCGCCTACATGTGAATCAGCAAGCTGAAAAAAATCGTACTATTTTACACCTCCTGTTTGCCAATACGATCCTTCGCGGAAGTACACTAGAACTGCATGGAGGTACCGTGAGTGCGACCAAGCCGATTGAGGTGGTCGAGGAACTACTCCCCTTACGAAATACCCGAATTGAAATGAAGCTCACTGAAACCGTGAAAGAAATCATGCTGGAACCCCAAGGGGTCAAAGTAGCTTTCGAGCAAAGTGGAGTGAAGGTCGTATTCGACGTCGAGGAATTCGTTTGCCACCAGATGCTCGTTTTACAGTACTGAATAACGAGTTCAGAACCCTCGCTTCCGATCCAAACTCCTGACATCATGACCTAAGACCTCGATCATCGTATAAAATAGCTGAGTCTAAATTTTTCCCTGTAACTAAATAGGGTGTGGGGGTTTTTTGTAAAGGAGGATGGGACTCCTAACCCATCTGCAACTGAAGCGGGTTGGGAGACTCCTTCTCCATTAGTTCGTCCGTTGGAATCCGCTTTTGGCTTCTTCGGTGGGGAGGAGGTCAAAGCTGTTTTTGAAATCGGATGCGGCTTCGTTTCTGTTTCCGGATTTCTCGTTGAGGATTGCGCGTTTGAGGTAGAAATAAAACCACTCGGAATTCAGCTGAATCGCTTGATCCCAGGCTTGCATCGCGGCCCGCTGATTTCCTAATTTTTCATAGGCTTCTGCACTTAAGGCATAAAACTTTGCTTCTTTAGGAGCCAGCTTTCTGGCTTCGAGTGAGCGGAGGAGAGCTTGTTTGGGTTTGTTTTCTTCTAAGGCTTTCTGACCTTGTTCGTAGAGAATGTAGGCCGGAGCCCGATCCTGTAATTCGCGGGTGTGGGATCTATATTCCGCCGAACCTAGATATCCATCACTTGTGAGATCTTTGAGAGCTTCTTTGTTTCGCTGCACGCGTTCGATTGATGCGGGGTGGGAACTTAACCAACCTCCTGCACTGTCGGTATTGTCGGCAAATAATTGTTGAAGGGAGACCGCACCGCTTGGATCATAACCGGCTTTTTTCATATATTTCATTCCGTAGTAATCGGATTCCGTTTCCGCATCACGGCTGTATTTGAGCATAGTGATTCCTGCAATGGTTGAGCCCGTCTCCATAACGCTACGTTGGTAATCCTGATCTATGGCTAGGGTTAGGCCAATTAGACCTGCCTGAACCCACAGTCCTCGCTCCATTTGTTGGGCGGAGTGTCGAGCTGCCGAATGAACAATTTCGTGTCCGAGTATCGCGGCTAGTTCGCTTTCATTGCGAAGGGATTCTAGTAAACCACGGTTAATAGCGATTTTACCTCCGGGGAGAGCCCAAGCATTCCAGGAACTGTCATTGACGATCGTAAATTCGTAGGGGAGATGAGGACGATCACTTACGGCAGCCAATTTTTGACCTATCCGGTTAACGTACTGACTCAGATCAGGATCTATAACATAGGGCCCCCCAGAAAGTTGGATTTGCATCGGATACTGCTCGGAGCCCATGGAAATTTCCTCTTGCTCAGAGACAAACTGAAGTTCAGACTTCCCAGTAACCGGGTTGGTTGCACAACCTTGGAAGAGGAAGACCGAGAAGAATAGGGGCAGGAGAAAGATTTTCATGCTTCAACTCTACAATAGAAATATAAAAAGATCATCATCCGACTTGCCATTTTTGATTCCTGAGCCAAATTATCTTTTTACTTTCTTAAGGAGATTTTTATGACGAAAATAAGTTATTTTATCAGCGGGTTGCTTTGTTTGCTTGGGGTTTTTGCCTACGTGTCAACTGGCTTTGAGCACCCTACATCTCTCATTCCATTTTTTGTTGGCGTTCTGATTGCTCTGTTTGTCTTTTTGGCAGAGAAAATTCCGAACAAACATAAACTTTTTATGCATATTGCGGTGGGGCTTGCGATTTTAGGATTTCTGGCCTCCGCGGGAAGAATACCTTCTCTTGATGGTGACGACGCTCTTAAAGCCGCTTCACTCTGGGGAATGTGTTTCCTTTGTTTTGCGCTGGTTGGATGTTATGTTCAGTCGTTTATCAAGGCGCGTAGCAATAAAGAGAGTTGATCGAAAGGGATACTTTTATTAAGCTGTGCAGATGCATGGCCTAAATCCAATCTTGGGGAAATCCAGTCACATTCGTGTGATGAGGGTTTTGAATCGTGCAAAAGAGAAGCTAAGTGGCCGTGAAATACAGCGCCGTAGCGGATTAAGCAATCGTGCGACTATGTTGGCATTGGAAGAATTAACCGCTAAGCGGATTCTTCGGGCCGAAATTACCTCGGTCAGCTATTTCTACGAAACAAACCCCAAGAGTTTTTTGTGGACCAAAGCGGTTCGTCCAGCATTGGATGCGGAAGAACTTTTTTGGGATGATTTACGAAAATTGGTAAGGCGGACGGTTAAGCCTGTTCCTGAAGCGGCGATGGTAACAGGGGTTCTCGCGCGTGAAGATCAAGCAGAGTCAGGGTTAATTGATTTACATTTACTCTATGAGGGTGGACGACAGCGCTTACAGGCCTATCGTTGTCTGGATCGTTTGCGTGAGAAAATTGATGAACGGCATGCTTTAGACGTCTCCGTTACCTTTATGGACATGCGGAATATGGACGGTCCGGAATTTCAAGTACTCTGGAAAAGGATTGCTAGGGAAGGGGTGTTGTTGTTCGGGAAGTTGCCTTGATGTCAAAAGTGGTTTCCGAAGCCCTTCAATTGACTTTGCGTGTGTTCGGAGGATGATGAGCTAATGACGAAATCTTTATATCAAATCGCCTCGGATTTTGAACCGGCGGGAGATCAGCCCCAAGCCATTGAAACTCTTTGTAAAGGGTTAGATGAAGGGAAGCGTTTTCAGGTCCTAGAAGGGGTAACGGGAAGTGGAAAAACCTTCACCATGGCCAACCTGATTCGCCATTGGGGAGGGCCCACGTTAATCGTTTCTCATAATAAAACCTTGGCCGCTCAACTCTATGCGGAGATGAAGAGTTTTTTACCTGAAAATGCGGTGAGCTATTTCGTAAGTTATTTCGATTATTATCAACCGGAGGCCTACATCCCCACTACGGATACGTTCATCGAAAAAGACTCAAGCATTAATGAAGATATCGAGCGTCTCCGCTTGGCAGCTACGAATGATTTGTTGAATCGACGGGACGTGGTGATCATTGCTTCGGTTTCTTGTATTTATGGGTTGGGGTCGCCGGAAGATTATCAAAATATGCTCGTTTATCTGAAAGTGGGGGATGAGGTGGTCCGTGATCAATTTTTAGAGAGGTTGGTTGCGATTCAATACAGTCGAAATGAAATGGAAAAATCTCCGGGTACCTTCCGGGTTCGTGGGGATACCATCGAGTTATATCCCAGTTATAATCAAGAGGGGGTTCGTATCAGTTTTTGGGGAAATGAAATCGAGCGTATTCAACGCTTTGAGCCGTTGACCGGTGACGTGCTGGAAAATTTCACGGAGATTCACATCAGCCCAGCTCGTCATTTTGTGACCCCTTACCGAAAAGTTGAAGAGGCCTTGGCTGAAATTGAAAGGGATATGGAAACGCAGGTCCAACTCTTTGAAAAGGAAGGCCGATTTATTGAAGCGCAGCGCATACGCATGCGGACGGAATATGACTTGGAATTGCTTAAAGAAATGGGTTTTTGCAACGGCGTAGAAAATTATTCACGCTACATGACCGGCCGAGAACCTGGGGCCCGTCCGTATACGCTATTAGACTATTTCCGTGAAGATTTCCTCACCATTATTGATGAATCCCATGTGTCTCTCCCACAAATTCGGGGGATGTATAATGGCGATTTGGCTCGAAAATCCGTTCTGGTCGAACATGGATTTCGTCTGCCTTCTGCTTTAGATAACCGTCCTTTAGGCTTTGATGAATTCATGGGCTGTACCGGGCAGATGCTGTTTGTGTCAGCGACTCCCGCGCCACTTGAAGTGGAAATGAGTGGTGGCGTTACTGTACCTCAGGTCATTCGTCCTACGGGAATTGTGGATCCGGAAATCGAAATACGCCCTTTGAAGGGGCAGATAGACGATGTAATGCACGAAATTAGGGAACGAGCAGAAAAAGAAGAACGGGTATTGGTCACGACCTTAACCAAAAAAACTGCGGAAGATTTGTCGGCATATCTGGAGGCCTTAGATTTACGTACCAAATATCTTCACAGTGATATTGGTGCTATTGAACGGGTAGAAATTATTCGGGCACTTCGTAAGCGTGAATTTGACTGTTTGATTGGAATTAATTTATTGCGGGAAGGTCTGGATATTCCTGAGGTATCCTTGGTGGCTATTTTGGATGCGGATAAAGAAGGGTTTTTACGATCGCATACCTCGTTGATTCAGACTGCAGGCCGTGCGGCCCGGAATTTAAACGGTAAGGTTATTTTGTATGCGGATAAAACTACAGCGGCCATGCAGGGGCTTTTAGATATCACGGAAAGTCGCCGAAAGATTCAATCGGCCTATAATGTTGAGAATAACATCACGCCCCGCCAAATCGTGAAGGAAATTCAAGACAGTCTGGCTATTTTGAAAAAAGCCGTAGATGGGGAAGAAATAGGGGGCAAGGACACCGGAGAGAGTTACGACGTGCTCGAGGTGATCCGGGAAATGGAAACGGAGATGATGGAGGCCGCTACTTCGTTGGAGTATGAGCGGGCAGCCTTGATGAGGGATCAAATTTCAGAATTGAGAGCGGCCTTGCCTACGGGGGAAGGCGGGGCAGCCAAGACTAAAAAGCCTTATAAATATCCTAAAGGGAAAAGAAAGTAGCTGGCAATCTCCGAGGCGAAAGAGGTCTAGCCAAGAGTTGCTAGTGACGTTTTCAAAAATAAACAAGCGAGTGATCTGAGGTTGACGTTTCCACGCATGGTGTGCGCGGACTACAAATTTTCGATTACGTGAGTTAATGGTTGATCCTGCTCATGGGATGCATACATTTTACCGCTTATGTATCCTTTTAACCGCGATAAACTCAAAGAATGGGCTGGTCCAGACGCCTACCGCCGCGCGGAAATGCTTGTGGACAGTCAACGCATCTTGGGCTTGAAATCTATGCCTCGTCGCCTTGAAGGGCTCGTTGAGTCACGTCCTCGAGATATTTTGTGTGCGGTAACCTTTCCTAAAGGTTCGGTGGTACCGGAAAATCAGTGCCCTTGCCGGGATAATAAAGAAATGGGGTTGTTTTGTCATCACGCTATTGCCCTATGCCTTGAGCAGTTAGATCTTCAGGAAGATCCTGTGCGTTTGAAAAAATTGATGGATGAACGCAACCGAGCGGAGAGAATTGCGAATACCTCTGAAGAAGATTATTTAACTCGTGTCCCAGCAGGGACTGCCGAATCTATTGCTATTCGACTAAGTTTAAATTTTGCTAGTGGGCTGAGGTCTACATGGTGGGAAGACCGAATTCCGGTGAATATCGGAATTGAGCACAAAGGGAGAATCGAACCCATCCACGAAGTGCGTTCGGATTTAAAGGTGAGTCTACCCCAACAGGAGGACAATTTACTTTATGTTCTTGAGGATATTGCGGAGGGGCCGGTCCCGAATCGCTTGGAGCTTACCCGATCCGATCTAGCAAATGTGCTAGAACTGATGCCTGGTATGCGAATCTGGTTTGGTGACGTTCAAGGCTGGGTTTCACCGGAGACACTTTCTTCCAGTGTTGTTTTGGATATGGAAGAGGACACCGGGATTTTTGAGATGGACCTTCAAATCCGTTTACCGGATGGATTAGAACAAGCGCTACCTTCGTATTGGGTAGAGGGGCGCACGGCATGGGCTCTGGTCGAAAATACCCTATTTCGATTAGAACCTTTGTTACCGGCCCCCTTACATCCGATTTATCGACAAAGCTTGAGGATACCCCGGTCTGATATCCCTCGGTTTCTTAATAAAGAACTGGAAATGGTTAAGAAACTTGTACCACTACGAACAGAAATTGAGCCATCGTGGTTTCATTTAGAACCGGACCAACCCGTCTTTCGTCTGGAAGTGAGAGGGTCACCCGCCAGTTTGTCTGCAACCTTGTTTGCCGTATATGGAGGCGTGGAGTGGTTGGCCGGAGAGCTTGAGAGTATTGATGATTTTGTCATACCGGATCCTGATAATATTTTGCATTACCGTACCCGCAATCCTGATGCGGAGCGGCAAGCGTTGGATAGTTTGCGCACCCTTGGGTTTGGCGGTGAGCGCGGGGACAAAATGGAGGGAATTGTAGGCACCTCCGGGGTTATGAGTTTTTGTGCCTCAGGGATTCCATTATTAAGAAGGAGAGGGTGGAAGGTTGACTTGGTAGGAAGAATTTCTGCGGCAATGGAAGAATCAGACACGCTTATGCCGGTGGTGATGGTAAGCGAGGGGGGGAATGGCTGGTTTGACGTGGATTGTAGTTTTGAAACCCGTGAAGGAGAAAGTTTAAAACTTTCGGAAGTGAGACAGGCCTTAGCCGCAGGGAATGCATTTATCCAAAAAGATGATCGGACCCTATTGTTTGATCGAGATGCTACCCGCCAGATGCTGGAAATGTTTCGTGACTGCGGGGATATAGCAGATGGCGATGGGCATTTCCGCGTACCTTCGGTTCAAGGTGGTTATGTTAAATCGACATTAGATGGCTTAGATGGGGTGGATGTGGAAGCGTCTCCCGTTTGGCTGGAGAAAGTGGAGAAACAAAATAAACCAGCTACTTTGGAGCCGGTTGATGTTTCTTCCAATCTCCGTGCTACCTTGCGGCCGTATCAGCAAGAGGGAATTAATTGGTTGTGCTTCCTAGAGCGAAATGGATTTGCCGGAATCCTTGCGGATGAGATGGGCTTAGGGAAAACTCTTCAGACCTTGGCGTGGTTACAAATAAATCGAGAAGATGATCGGGCGAATGGCTTACCGGCTTTGATCGTTTGCCCCACATCTTTGGTGGAAAACTGGATTGAGGAAGGCGAAAAATTTACCCCAGATTTGAAGTTCCTTAACCTCACGGGTTCTCCTGCACAACGGGATAAAGCCTGGGAAGAACAGCGGGAAGCTGCTGATGTATGGGTAACCAGCTATGCGGTCATTCAACGTGACTTAGCCCGCTATGTGCAGAGTGATATTTACGAAATGATTTTGGATGAAGCCCAACATATCAAAAATCGAAATACGCATAATGCTAAGGCCGTAAAGAAAGTAAATGCGACAAATCGATTGGTTTTGACAGGTACTCCGGTTGAAAATTCCGTTATGGATTTGTGGTCCATCATGGATTTTCTTATGCCTGGATACCTGAGTACTCACGAATTATTTAAGCAACGATTTGAAGCTCCTATTAAATCAGGCGGAGCAGAGGCTGTAGATGCCCAGATGCGTTTACGGAAAAAATTACAGCCGTTTTTATTAAGACGACTTAAGAAAGATGTAGCTAAGGACCTTCCTCCAAAAATTGAAAAGATCGCTTACTGTCGAATGACCAAAGACCAAAAATTGGTTTATCAGGAATTAGTAAATAAATCTAAAGACAAGCTGGAGGCTCTGGTATCGAGTCAAGGTTTTCAGAAGAGTCGGATGGAAGTGTTAAAAACGTTACTTCGATTGCGTCAGGCTTGCTGTCACTTGGATCTGCTGAAAATGGAAGGTGTAAAGAGTCAGGCTCCCTCTGGGAAACTTGATATGTTTAGAGAAATGATCGAAGAGGCTATGGATGGGGGGCATCGGGTTCTGGTTTTTAGTCAGTTCACTTCCATGCTAGGTATCTTGAAGCAAGAGCTTGAGAAGATGGATTTAACCTATTGTTATCTGGACGGAAGCACGAAGAAGCGGATGGATGTTGTTCGTCGATTCCAAGGTGACCGTTCGATTCCTGTATTTTTGATCAGCCTCAAAGCCGGTGGAACGGGTCTAAACTTAACTGGTGCTGATATGGTGATTCACTATGATCCTTGGTGGAATCCAGCCGTAGAAAACCAAGCAACGGATCGGGCTTATCGTATCGGCCAACAGAAAACGGTTTACAGCTTAAAATTAATCACCCGCGATTCGGTGGAAGAAAAAGTGCTGGCTCTTCAGCAACGTAAACAAGCGGTTATTGATGCAACCTTGGATACGGAATCCGAGATGCTAAAATCTCTTGATTGGGAAGACGTTCAAGAACTATTGTCGATTTGATAACGGAGGCTGGGCTTTCCAGCCCGACATACTCGCAAAGGCATACGTCGGGCTGGAAAGCCCAACCTCCGCTCTAGCGTGTACGTTTTATCCTCAGCCATCGAAGTGCTGTCTACCAGGCGAGGGCAGCACTCAAATATAGTTCAGGGTATCTAGATCGTTTTCATCGAGTGGCCGATCCTGTTTACGGCCCGGTACCAAGCCACCAAATTGATTACTTGCTGGTTCGGGGCCTTTTCCCGTTGCGTAAACGCCTACGGCTACTTTCCGTAAGTTCTTTCGATATCTCTAGTTCTCTACCCGCTCGCGGAGGGTACCGGTAGCTTGTTGGAGGGCGATCCAAGAGAGTTGACGTTGCAGACGTGATGCGACGTAGCGTGAACCTGCATTATTGAAATCACGTTGAGCCTCGTTCAATCGAAGAAGCGTTTCTCGGCCGGCTTGATAAGAGGCTTCAACCAAGTCTCGGTTCTCCTGGCTCAGTTTAAAGGTTTGAGAGCTGATATCTTCTGATTTCACACTGCCTAGGTACACCGCATGCGCTTGTTGGATAGATGAAATCGCCTGTAACTGAATTTGCCTAGCGGCGGCTGTGGTTTCTCTAAATACAGCATCAGCTTCCACTACCCGTTGTTTCCTTGAATTCCCTGTCCAGAGATCCCATGAAAGTTGAATCCCAAATGAATTCCCTAAGTCACCTTCAACAAAACTTGGGTCTTGTTCACGCTCTAGTTCTAAATTTCCGAAGAGGGAGACATCAGGACCATATTCGGCTTTAAAGCTTTTCAAGCTGGCCTCGGCGGCCTCCATTTGAAGGGTTGCTTGATCTAGTGACGGTAGTTTTTGACGAGCCTCTTTCCACAGATCGTCGACAGAGGGGATTTCATTAGGCAATGAAACGCTTTCAGTTTCCAATTTTACTGGAGCTGGAATTTTTTCATCAATGCCTTGGCCAAGTAGAGCGCCTAATCCCGCCATGGCACTTTCAAAGTTTGCAGCCTGCTGAACCGCCGTACTCTCAGCTCCCAATTTACGGATTTCAAAATTTAACCGGTCCGTTCGGCTGTCTAAACCGGCCTGTTCTTTTCTAATACTATTTTCGAGTTGGCGATTCTGAAATTCGACATCGGCCTCCGCTATTCGTAGATTGGCCCGTGATAGTTGGGCTGCCGTAAATGCGCTTCCTACTTCGGCCAGAAGTTGCTCGCGGCTGTCCATCATGGATGCTTCACTGGCTTCCGCTTGGAGACGAGCTGCTTTTACTTGATTTTTTCGGGTACCGCTATCCCAAAGTAACCAAGTGGCTCGCAGACCTGCATTATACATTTCAGTGGAATCTGGAACTCCGGGAGGAAAGCGTTGGAGAGTGGAATCACTATACTCAACTCTACTCCCAGAGACGTTTAAGCCGAGTTGGGGTTGATAAGAGCTTCGGGTTTGTTGATACCGGGCCTCGGCTTGATCGAGTCGAGCCTGCGCGATCTCTTCGGTTGGATTTTCATTTAAGGCGATTCCCCAAGCTTCTTCAAGCGTCAGGAAATCCTCCTGAGCAAAAAGACTCAGTGGAAGTACAAGATAGATGAGTAAGTTTTTTTTCATGAGGTAATGGGGGTGCTTATTTTCGAAGACGGGCAGGCTCGAGATCTGCGCGACGCACAGGCATCTTGCCTTTGAAAAGATAATGAAAGAATACGCGTATATCGCTTAAAATATAGATTAAACTTGGAATTAATAACAGAGTAAGCAGGGTTGCAAACGCAACTCCGGCAGCAATGGATAGCGCCATGGGTATCAGGAATTGCGCTTGTAGATCTTTTTCTAGGATAAGGGGGGTAAGCCCTCCAACGGTACTGAGGGTGGTAAGGAAAACGGCCCGGAACCGTCGTTTTCCAGCCTCATGTAAGGCTTCTTCTACATCTTTCCCCTCTGCGATTTGATGATTAAACGATTCGATCAAGACGATGGCATCGTTAACCACCACACCTGCGAGGGCCACGATGCCGAACATGCTCATAAGCGAAAGATCAATTCCCTTCATCATGTGTCCCAACACCGCTCCGATCACTCCAAAAGGAACGGTGAGCATAATAATGAGGGGTTGCACATACGACCGAAAGATCGTGGCGATGATGACAAAGATACCGACCAAAGCTATCGGGAAACTTATTTTCAGGGAGCCAACAGATTCGGATGAATCTTTTTGTTCGCCCTGAAATTCCATGTAGACGCCAGGGTAACGGCTTAATAGTTTCGGGAAGTGGTTGTTATCCAAATCCTTAACGATTTTCCCTGCAGTCATTTGTTCTTTATCCACATTACAACTCACCCCAATGGCCCGTAATCCGTCTACTCGGGTAATGCTTGAAAATCCTGGAGCGGTTTCCATTTCCGCCACAGCTAGTAAAGGAACTTCCCGACCATCCGATGTTCGAATTCGGATTTTATCCAAATCGGCTAGCCGACTTCTCTCCTCAGCTGTATTGCGAACCATTACTTTGATTTCATCTCTTCCTCTCTGTAAGCGGAGGGCCTCACTTCCGTAGTAGGCTTGGTTCAACTGACGCCCAAGATCTGCTACAGAAATTCCAAGGTTGAATGCCTCAGGTTTTAAACGAAATTGAATTTCATTTTTACCCTGTCGTAAATCGCTTTGGATTTGGGAGGTCCCTGGGTAATTGGCTAGAATGGATACTAAGTCCTCCGATAAGGCATTCATTTGATCTAAATCGGATCCTTTAATCCGAATATCCACCGGTTTTCCCGGGGGACCTGCGTTGAGCTCTTCCACCGTTAGCGCTTCGGCTCCTGCAATAATACCAATTTCTGTTTCCCACAGAGACATGATCTGTTCCGAACCCAGTTTACGGTCTGTGCTTTCGATAAGGATAATTTGCACGGATCCTATGTTCTCACCCGTACTGGAGTAGGGGTCATTCAAATTCTGACCGGCAAGCCGAAGAATTTTTTCGACAGCTGGTTTTCCACTTTTCGTTTCAATCAAGTCATTTAACCGAAGAGCGGCTTGGTCTATTTTGTCGAGAGCTTCCTCGGTGGTCTCGATGGGCGTACCATTTGGGAATTCGACTACGGCCGTTAACATAAAGCTATCGAAAGAGGGGAAGAGCTGACTTTGGATTCGTCCACTAAAGACCGCACCTAATGTGATCACTAAAATTCCGACGGCAACACTGAGGGCTAGGTAGCGCCATTGAAGAGCCAGGCTTAGAAAGCGCTGATAGGGCCCCTCTGCAAAGCGTTCGAGCCGCCTCCCTGTATGCTCATGAAGGCGGTTAGAAAACCGTTGAAGCTTTGTTTTGTTTTTACGTTCGGAGGGTAAGTGAACCCCTAAGTGAGCGGGTAACAGCAAAAGGCATTCGTAGAGAGACACAACCAGACAGGCGATGACGACCACCGGTAATATCGAAATAAACTTCCCCATGATTCCACCCACAAACATCAGTGGAATAAAGGCTAAGATGGTAGTGAGTACAGCTCCGAGCACAGGCATTCCTACTTCGCAGACTCCTTTTACGGCAGCTTCATAAGGATCGGCCCCTGGTTGTTGCTGATGGTAATAAATGGCTTCACCTACTACAATCGCGTCGTCTACAATAATTCCCAAGACCATGATTAATCCAAACAAGGAAATCATATTTAATGAGCCACCTACCGCCCAAAGAATGACTAGCGCGCCCGCAATGGAGATAGGCATACCCATCCCCGCCCAAAAGCTCAGTCGCAGATCTAAAAATAACCACAATAAAAGGAAAACTAAGATTAAGCCGATGATTCCATTTTTTACTAGCAGATCAATACGTGCACGTAGCATATCGGTTGCGTCATAAATTAAATCTAGATGTAAATTTTCCGGAAGCACTTTTACCCGCTCTTCCAAAAATGAAAGTGTAGATTCGGAGATGTCAATGGCGTCTTGCTGCGTGGTCTTCTTCACATAAAGGAAGAGGGCGGGTTGGCCATTGATTCCGGGACGAACCGCCTCCTCCGTAAATCCATCCAATACATCTGCAACCATTCCGAGGGTTACTGTCCTACCATCCGGATAACTCATGATTGGAATGGAAGAGATTTCCTCCCCAGTGTACTTTCGTCCCATTGTGCGGACGCGCACAACTTCGGCCTCACTTCGGAGAAGCCCACCCGGGACATTCAAGTTGTGGGCTCGAATACTTTGCGTAACCTGTTCCAACGTTAACTGATGCTCTCTTAGTCTTTGTTCAGACAGTTCAATGGAGATTTCATAGTCTCTGGCCCCGAAAACCTCTACGATGGTAATGGCATCCAGTTGAAGTAAATCTTCTTTGACACGTTCGGCCCACTCCTTTAATCTAGCCTCCGGCATATCTCCGGAGACGGATAAAATCATGACCGGATCTTTTAATAGCAGTTCAGAAATCACCGGATTTTCTGCGTCAGCAGGAAAGGTACTAATGCTATTTATTTTGGAAGTAACCCTATCTAATACTTTCTGAGTGTCTGCTCGTTCATCTACAGTTACGATCGCAGTGCCCACATTTTCATTGGCGCTAGTAAGCAACTCTTTTATACCGTTCTCCCCTTGCAGAACATCCTCAACTTTTCTGAGAATCCCCTCTTCGACCTCTTCAGGATCCGCTCCTGGATAGGCCACGGTGATGCTGATAATGTCGAGAGACATTTCGGGAAACATTTCTCTTCTCATCATCATAATACTGACAAGGCCCAACAAGAACATTAGGAAAATCATGATGTTTGCAAACACCACATTAGATGCAAAGGCTGCTAATAATTTTTTCATAAGCGTTTTCTCATGGAACTTCAGTTGCCTCTACAATAATAATTCCTTCGAGGGGAGCCACCAGTCGGGTAACAATAACCTGATCACCGGGATGTATTCCACTGGCGATAAACACCTGATCGCCTTCGGATCTGGCGACGTCCACATCAACAGTTTGAAGCTTTCCGTCCACAGAAATATAACATTTATTATCAAAAGTGACAGCTGAACGAGGGAGGGCCACTACGTGGGTTAGCTCTTTTCCGGGAATGAATACTTGGCAAAACATTCCGTCGGTTAATGGCATACCTGACTCATCCGATCGTAAGGCCTTACCTTCGACACGAACAGCTAGCATCGCGGTTCGGGTGGTAGGATCAAACCGTACGATACGGTTGAGTTCGCCTTTCCAAATTACGTCCACAGCTGATTCGGACCAAGTTAAGGTAACAGGGGTAGGGGTAATAGGTGCAAACCAACCTGTTTCACTACTAGACGGTTCCTCAAAAGGAATCCATTTCCGCAAATCGGTAGCTGTAATTGGGACTTCAAGTTCTAACAACGAGTCATCCGCTAGTTCTATAATCATCGAACCTGCCTGGAGGTATTCATCTTTTTCAACCATCGCGGATACAATACGGCCTGAGAAGGGGGCGCGTATTTCGGTTCTCTGCAATTGAAGCTTTGCTTGCTCACTTCTTGCTTTTGCTGCAACTAGCTCACTATCGATTTCCATTCGAAGACTGGGGGTTTGGGAAATGGCCTGCTTTAACTGCACCACTTGCGTTTCCGCTTGCGTAAGGGTTCGCTCTGCACTTTCGACAACGGAAACGGAGACCGCTTGTCCTTGTTCTGAAAGTTGTTTTACCCGCTCATAATCTTTGCGCGCAAGTTCACTGGACCGTTCGGCTAGTTTGAGTTGATTCATGTTTGCTGAATCATTGATCTCTACAGTTTGCAGGTTTGCTTTTATGCGGGTTTCCGATGCTAAAGCTTCCGAGAGCCGCGTTTCATAATCTTTTGGTTCAATACGCACCAAAAGTTGATTTTTTTCTATACGTTCGCCTTCTATTATATTTCTCGAAATCTCAACAACCCTTCCTGATACTTCAGGAGACAATCGGATCGTTCGTAATGGACGTGCAACACCTTGCGTTTTAACCGTAACGGTTAAATTCGTGAAAGTGGCTGTTTGTAATTCGACGGATAATTTAGGCGCAACAGGCTCACTGATCTCCGTTTTGGGTCTGGTTGCCCAAAGACCAAACGCTACTAACAGCGAGAAACCGACCACCGCAACTGAACAGCCGATGCGGGTTCTAAGTAAGGTATCTTTTTGGGTGGTCATAAGGGGTTCTCCTCCTCTTGAAGTACTTCGGAAATTTTTTCTGCGACCTGATACCACCTTTCGATAGTTTCCCCTCCAAGCTTACTCGCAATCTTCTGAAATGCTTGATGGAAGCGGTTATGCAGTTCTTCCAGTTCTTCCCTTGCCTCGGGGTGAATCGTGAGCTGAACCCGTCTTCGGTCTTTGGGGTCAGGCTCTCGACTAATAATTTTTTTCTCAACCAACTTTTCCACAAGTACCGATGCAGATGGGTTCGAAACACCGAGATTAGTTGCCAGATCCGATAGGCTAACCGGTTCGCTCACATGAACCTGCATCGCCACCTTCATCTGGACATTCGAAAGATCAGCTATTGAGCAGGTAGAATTTTCAAGCTGATCGGATACGACATTATCCATATAAAAACGTATCCGCTTCCCCGTTTGGAAAATAAAATCTAGTTTGTCAGTTTTCTTCATATTTAGTTAATAGAACAGTTAGGAATATTAATCAAATTATATTTCGAATTTTCTCAAAGATCGTGGCCGACTCTTTTATCTGGTGTTTTTACCGAAGAGTGGCGTATTCTTAGCCGATGATAGTTGAATGGATTTTTTCTAAACAAGGTTTTTTACTTTTTTTTAGCCTTCTAGGTGGACTCGCTTTGTTTTTGTATGGGATGCAGACCCTCACTTTAGGTTTGGTTACGCTGGCTGGTCAAAAGATGAGGCGGTTAATCACCTGCGCCACCCGGAACCGTTTTGCAGGATGGATTTTAGGAAGTGGTCTGGGGTTTTTGGTTCAAAGTAGTGCAGCTACTGTGATGTTAGTCGGCTTTGTAAACGCAGGACTTTTGTCCTTCCAGCAGTCCATTGCCATCACGTTCGGTGCAAACGTAGGAACCACGTTGTCCATGCAGTTAATCTCTTTTAAGATCAGTGAATACAGTTATTTTGCGATTGCGGTCGGCTTTTTCCTCAGCATGTTATCTCCAGGGGAACGATCTAAAGCCATAGGTAAGTCGTTACTGGGTTTTGGATTGTTGTTTCTGGGAATGAGTACCATGAGTGATGCGATTTACCCTTACCGTGAAACCCTTGCCCCAACCTTGTCTCTCATCGATGGGGAAACCTGGAAAGGTGCTTTATTCGGGGTAGCTATTGCCGCGGGCATCACGGCCATCATTCAAAGTAGTGCTGCAACCATTAGTATTGTATTCGCCCTTATCCATGCCGGAGCGATTACTTCTATCCCAGGAGCTTTCCCCATTGTGATAGGAGCCGGAATTGGCACCTGTGTAACGGCTCTTTTAGCAAGTATTGGGACCAGTATTCAAGCCCGCCGCGTGGCCGTTAGTCACTTGGGGTTTAATCTATTAAGTGTGCTTATCGCCTTGGCACTCTCTCCTCTCCTCTACAAATGGGTTCCTCTCTTACCGGGAGATTTAGTTCATCAAGTTGCAAATGCAAATATGCTCCGAATGACTCTCTCCGCATTATTTTTACTACCTCTTGCAGGAGTTTATGCCAATGCTATTATCTGGATCACACCTTCCAAACGAGTGGCCACCCAAGGCAGTTATTTAGATGAGTCTTTACTTGTACGTCCGGAAAAAGCCATATTGGCCTGTATTCATGAATTACAACGTATTGCGGGTATTTGTGAGGAAAGTTTACTTTTACACGCGGATTTGTTCCGTTCTGTAGATCGCAAAACCATTCAAAAAATCATCCGTAATGAAGAGGTGATCAACGAAATTAAAATTGCCATGGATGGGTATATCCAAGAATTAATGGTTCATTATCTTTCCAAACGCCAGGCTGTGATGCTCCAGCATATGAATCGGTGCATGTCTAACTTGGAACGAATTGGAGATCATGTCGATCGTCTCCGTGAAATAACCGTGAATCGTTTGACCGGCCGAAAAATTCTATTTGAAGAGGATGTTCTGGCTGAGTGGTTCCACTTATACGGCTCGGCCTTAAAAGTGCTTCGGTTGACGATGGAGTCTCTAGACCCGAAAGAGAAAAAATTTCAACAAATGGCAGAAATGATTTTGGATGCTCGTCATAGCTATGTTGAACAGAGCTTGGGTTTCCGATCCAGATACAACGATAAATTAGCTGGCAAGGACAGTCGAATGTCGCCAGAATCCGGGATCTACCTCACCAAATACATGGATTCCCTGGATCGAATTGTTCGACATAGTAAAAGCATTGCTTTGCTGGAAGCTAGGCCGGAATTTTGGATTAAACGTAAAAAGCTCAAACGATTTGCGGATGCAGCCCCAGACTACGCTCAACCTGAAATGGTGGATGTCACAGATTATTTGGATAAGCTCCAATCCGAGGACTACTACTAAACTAAAGTACGATTGAATCCCTCTTGCCATCCTTGCAAGTTGAGGCTATCTTCTCCAGCTCTTGGAAACTCCTGTTTCCACCACTTTAGACCTGGAGATTTGAACATGACTGAAAAATCAAAAAATGAAGAACGGATTGAAGAACCGATTGATGAACTTCTCGAAGAAAGCTCGAAACTAGAAGACGTAACGGAAACCCCTGTAGAAGAGAGCGCGTCCGAAACTGACGCTGCGACCGATTCAACTAAGGTAACAGACCACGAGGATTATAAGGACCAGTATCTGAGACTACGCGCCGATTTTGAGAATTTCCGTAAACGTACTCGCAAAGAGAAGGAAGAGTGGACACAGCGTTGTCTCGAAAACCTTTGCAACGATTTATTGACGGTCTTAGATCACTTTGATTTGGGAATTGATAACGCTGAAGGCAAAGAGTTTACCGAAGATACCTTGAAAGGCTTTGAGCTAGTGCGAGGCCAACTCGATACCACTTTAGGTAAATACGGACTTTCGTCCATGGTTGCCACAGAGGGGGTCTTTGATCCAAACCATCATGAAGCGATCACCCACATGCCAAGCCCTGATGTCGTTGAAGGAGAAATTGTTGCGATGACTCGTAAAGGATATCAGCTGGGGAACCGACAATTACGTCCTGCACAAGTTGTGGTCTCTGCGGGACCACCTGAAACGGCTGAATCTGAGGGAGATATCTAATGGCTACTGAAAAAAAAGATTACTACGAAGTGCTTGGGGTCAGTCGGGATGCCGGCAAAGACGAAATAAAGAAAGCGTACCGAAAGTTGGCGATCAAATACCATCCGGACAAAAACCCCGATGATACCGCCGCGGAAGAGAACTTTAAAGTGGCTACCGAGGCCTATGAAGTTTTAAGTGACGAAGATAAGCGCCATAAATACGATCAATTTGGTCATGCTGCCTTCGGTCCCGGCCGGAGTGCGGGAGCTGGTGGATTTGGTGGCGTCGATCTGGATGAAGCGCTACGTACGTTTATGGGGGCTTTCGGCAGTGGAGGCGGAGGTGGCGGCGGTTCTATTTTCGAAAATTTCTTCGGAGGGAGTGGCGGTGGTCGCGAAAGCTCGAACCGTGGATCCGATTTGCGTTTTGATTTGGAAATCGATTTCGAGGAAGCCGTTTTCGGTTCAAAACGTGATTTGTCTTATAGCGTGAGTGTCGAATGTGATTCTTGTGACGGCAAAGGTGCGGCTCCAGGTAGTAAAAAAGCAACCTGTCCAACCTGTAAAGGTCAGGGGCAAGTTCTTACTTCAAACGGTCTTTTTCATATGCGCCAGACCTGTCCAGATTGTGCGGGAGCTGGTCAAGTCATCAGTAACCCTTGCACTAAATGCCGTGGAACCGGTCAGTCCAAAGGAAAACGTTCTATTACCGTTCGAATTCCGCCAGGGGTCGAAACCGGTTCAAGGTTACGCGTGAAAAGCAAAGGGGAAGGGGGATTGATGGGCGGTCCTGCAGGGGATCTCTATGTTATTATGCACGTGAAACCCCATCCTATTTTTGAACGTCATGATTTGGATTTGGTTATTGAACTTCCTATTTCATTCGAAACTGCGGCTTTAGGTGGAGAAGCCCAAGTTCCAACTCTCGAAGGCTCGTCGAAAATTAAGATTCCTTTAGGCACTCAAAACGGACGCATGTTGCGTTTGAAAAATAAAGGTGTGAAAGATCCACGTGGATATGGACATGGTGACCTTCACATCCGTGTAAAAGTCGAAGTGCCGACCCATTTACATGGTAAAGCCAAAAAAGTATTCCAGCAACTCGAAGAGAACCTGGGTGAGAGTCAATATCCGGACCAAGCGAAATTTTCCAAACAGTCGGATGAATTCGCACATCGTCGAGAAGAGTTAGAGAAGCTACGCGCTACCAGCACAAGCTGATGCAGACTTGGCTCACATTTCCTAGATGCTTTTCGGATCAACCGGAATGGGTGCTGGGAGATATTCAGCTTAGCAAAGAGGAAGGACGGCATTTAACCCGAGTTCGACGTGTTGGGGTTGGATCCTCGGTCACCGTTCTTAATGGGATGGGGGCCATCGCAACGGGAGTGATCAAAGAGATCGATCGCGATCGGGTAACCGTGGGCCTTGAAAAGATTAAAATCCTTACTCCCGTTCAGCCGGAGATCCTCTTGGTCATTGCAGGTCTAAAACAATCGGCTTGGGATGATGTGTTAAGGCATGCGGTTGAGTTGGGTGTAAACCAGCTGCTTCGGGTGCAGACCGAACATTCCGTGGCCGAAGTTCATGCGGATAAAGAGAGGAAAAAACGTCAGCGTTGGCGGGAGATCATGATAGAAGCGGTTAAACAATCCGGTAATGCATGGCTCCCCGAATTGACGCTTTGCAGCTCCGTTCAAGAGGCGCTCGAACAGATTCCTGAGACCACAATTCAGCTTCTTGCTGGGATGGAAGGTGAGCCAACCCCCGTTGACAAGGTCTTGTCTCAGGACTTTCCATCTTCGATCGCCATTTGGATAGGTCCAGAAGGTGATTTTTCATCGGATGAAAGAGAGATCATTAAACAGAAGGGTGCTAAACTCATCTCTTTAGGCCATCGAGTTTTAAGAGCGGAGACCGCGGCCTTAAGTTTACTGTCCTATTTGAGGTTACGAGCTTAGGGTTACCTACCCCTCGGTTCACATAGATCGCCGATCAGGAGTGCTCCCTCTAGAATGTTGGCTGCCTGAAACTTTTTCGACTTCCGATGTAAAGCTTCCGCTTTGCCAACCGCCCGTCCATTTCGTAAAATCGTTAGCTGGGTTCCTGTAGGGAACAGTACTTCCGTTTCAAAAATGAAATAGTGTTCAGGCCGATTTACACTACGAATGATCCCGACATAGGAGGCGGGTGGTGCCGATGAGGCGGTATCCTTTTGTGAATGCATGCATCCTGTATACAGGAGGAGCAAAACTGTAAAAATGAAGGGCTTCATGGTTCTCCCGTAGTGTTAGCCATCGAAAAACGAAAGAAGTTTCTTTTCTTTTTAAAGTTGCTAAAATGAGAATATCTCTCAAAATATAGATATTTGATTTAGTAAACGTAACCTTTAACGTTAAGAACTCCCATGGCTAGAATATTAATTGTAGACGATGAACCAAGTGTTTTGTCCGTTCTTTCAAGTCTTTTGAAAGGGCAGGGCTTTGATATTCAACCATCCTTAGGTGGAGAAAAAGCGGTTGAATACCTTAAAAACGAGAGTTTTGATCTGATGTTAACGGATATTCGTATGGACCCTGTTGACGGCCTCGAATTATTGAAAATTGCTAGATCCAGACACCCTACCATGAGTGTGATGGTGGTTACCGCATATGGTTCGGTAGAAACCGCTGTGCAGGCTATGAAAGAAGGGGCTTTTGATTATGTTACTAAACCTTTTAAGGTGGATGAGCTTCTAATTACGGTACAACGCGCATTAGAATTCAGAAGAGCTCTGCATGAAAATCAGCAATTAAAAGCTCAGTTAAACTTTCATCATGGTCTAGAAAATATCATAGCCGAAAGCCCAGATATGCGAAAAATATGCAAAATGATCGAGAGGGTGGCTCCTACGGACCAAACCGTGCTTATCGGTGGAGAGAGTGGGGTGGGAAAAGAAGTAATTGCTAAAGCCATTCACTCAAATAGCATTCGTAAGCAGCAAAATTTTGTTCCGATTAATTGTGCAGCTCTGCCCGAACCCTTACTCGAATCCGAACTTTTTGGTCATGTCAAAGGTGCTTTCACCGGAGCGTCCTCGGATAAAGAGGGCTTATTTGAAGTTGCTAGTGGCGGCACCATTTTTCTTGATGAAATTGGATCCATGTCCATGAACCTGCAAAGCAAACTGTTGCGGGTTCTTCAAGAGAAAGAAATTCGTAGGGTAGGGGGCACCCGCGAGATTAAAGTAGATCCCAGAGTTATCGCCGCTTCTAACGATGATTTAGAGTCCTTGATCGCAAACGGAAAATTCAGGGAAGATTTATATTATCGGTTGAGTGTGATCCCCTTGGTCATTTCTCCTTTACGTCAACGGAACGAGGATATCCTTCCCCTCGCAAATTATTTCATGAAAATGATTTCGGGAAATGCGGGAGTAGCCATGCCGGAACTTTCACCTGATGTTCAAATTATCCTTGAAGCCTACGAATGGCCGGGAAATGTACGAGAACTGGAAAATGCCATCCGCCATGGCTGCACCTTTGCTCAAAATGGAGTCATAGAGGTGGATGATTTACCGGCCAGAGTGGTTACGCGTTCCAAAATTAAGGGTGGTCCATCTTCTGTAGGTACAGCGACCACATCCGATCATCGCGGACGTTCCCTGAAAGGTTTTCTGAGGGAAATGGAGAAAACCTTTATCGTAGAGACGATTCAAGAGCATCATGGGGATAAAGATGCGGCAGCCAAATCTCTGAAAGTGAGTTTGGCGACTCTGTACCGAAAATTACCGGATGCGGATTAACCTAACCGTAACCCAGCCCCCCCTATCTGTAGGTGAGTAAACGTTTCAAAATGGGTGACCTGTTCCATCGGGCTCTAAATTATATTAGAAAACCTATCTCCTGCAAAGACAAGAGACGTTGGGTTATATCGTTCACATCTTTTAAGCCATCTTCAGGAGCCTATCTCAACCACAGTCAGGAGTGCTTGGGTTACGTTACATCCCCGCCTTCAGCGCATCCAAATGTTTGCCGAAATGAATACAAAGCACATCTCGGTAGGTATCTGGATGGGCTTTAAGTGTTTGCACTAAAGCGTTTCCTAATTCCCGATGTGTCAAAACGGTACCAAAGCAACAATGTAAAATCTGTCGGCCGGGAGCGGTAAAGCCAATTCCTTCGGGAACATCTTGCCAGCATTCCAGATAGTGACGCTCTAAGGATTTTGCATCGGTTTCGCTGGCTGCGGGCGAATCTGCCAACGTAGCATGTACATGGTAGGTTGCTTTATCGCGATCATAGTGCGTACGTGAAAGTTCTACAATTTTTGCGAATAGCCCTTCATTTTTCAGCGCCGCTACTCTCAAGGCTTCCAAGTATGATGTTCCAGCGGTTTTTACGTGGAAGCGTCCTTTGGTCGCCCGCGCGAAAGGAGTGTACATGGAAATCTTATCCGACCCACTGTGCAAACTGAGTTTGTAGGGTCCCAATAACTCGCAGATGGCATTGTGGTCTTTCATCGAGTCTTCAAGGTCATCTAGATCGCCAATGAAATCGACCCCTTTTTCCATTTCGCCAATAAAACGAGGTGCTAATGACACCAGCTTCACGTTTTGTTGAATCAACTGATCTGCGATAATGTAATGCTCTGCGAGGGTAGTGGGCTGATCGGTTTCATCGACACTCACTTCGATTTCGTAGGGGCGATTCTGGATGTTGGCTTGTTCACTAATAAATCTGGCAAGTTCAGATGCCTTAATCAGGGCCAACCCATATTTGACTGCCGCACGTCGAACCGATGTTTCATCGAATTCAATGGTGGTTCCGGTATCCAGTTGAATGCTTTTGCCAACGTAAGCTTCAACCCAACGGATCTGGCTCGCTACCTCAGCATATTTATTTGCAAGAGTATCTACATCATACCCATCTGCTTTTTCATCCACCGCATCGGATGGATCGATGGTAAAGAAGGTGAAGCCTGCATTCATGGTTCGGATGATATCATCCGGAGTTTTTAAATGGTCCGCATCCGCACCGGTAAGCCCGCTCCATCCGCAACTCGCGAGTCCATCGAGTGCATCTTTCATTACACCTTCGGGTGTTCGCTGGGTTCGAGACATTTCCCGAATAGATTGCTGAGGAAAAATTGGAAAAATCCCTTCCCCATAGGCTTCTAAAGCAGCCACATGGCCAGGGGTAGCTAAACCAATACGATCCCCAAAACCAAAACTGGGTTTAAGGGCGAGGGTATCAACAGAGATAGTTGTCATATAAAATGCCTTAGGTTATTTGAGGGCTAGAGAAGGGTCGCAACCCAAGGTGCCTTTCAGCTTTTCGAGATAGACCGTGGGGTTTTCTTCAAGTTCTTGGAGTTTGGATGTCACTTCTTTTAGTTTCGTTGCCACCGATAAACGACTCGCATGATCCGGTTGTGCTCGTAGATAGACAGCTTGTTTTTTCAAGGTCTGCTTTTCTAAGCGGAGTTTGGATTGTAGTCGGGCATGGTACCAGTCGCTTTCTAATACAGATTCTAACCTAAACAGGTTACGGACTTCAGCGTCATGGAGCGTTTTTCCTTCGTACGCCCCATAGGCCATAATATGTAGAAGGGCCTTTACCGGAGGAACGGCAAACTCAATTCCACCATCCGCAAAATAGCTCAGGGCCGCCTTCTTTTGGGCTTCGACAATGTTGCTGATACCATCGATATAGTAGTCCATACTTTGAAGCTCAGGCTTTAACATTTCTTCGTTGAGTACGGAGTCAGGATGACTGAAGATCCGTCCGAAAATATTCCGGACAAAATGTTCCGTAATCCGGTAGCCGAGTCTGCCTGCAAGCACGGTTTTCCCTTCATGCTCGAAATCCTCCATCTTTTCCAGATAACCGGATTCGATCAGCCATTTCGGGTCGCGTTCGTGGGGGTACATCCGGCACCAAAGTTCTGGTACCAGTAAGCTGATGTCGTGATCAACTCGGTATTTATGTCCCACGTATCCGGCTGCAGTGGTGAAGCCATTGCTTTGAGTCAGGATATAACTGATCACAGCATTATTCAGGTCTGTAACCGGCAATAAAGCGTTAAACGGTCCTTTGGTTAAAGCACCCTCGGAACCCGCACCCGTCGTGGAGGGAGATTTCCCCGTCAGACTGGCAATGAAATCCATGAACAATTCAGGGAGTTCCTGATAATGAATAGGGTTATAGACCGCGAGGGGACGAATACCTGCGGCAATATCTGGGGGATTATTACGCCGTCCGGGAAGTACGGCACCTACCGGATTAAACACCGCGGCATTTTCTGGGAGTCGACGGTAGAGGCGATTCCCCAAGTCGGCGAGGTACTCCTCACGTTGTGCCCCAAGGTCCGGACGGTTTTGCAGATAGCGCGGGTTCTTGGTGGGAACGCCATTCACTATACGCGGACAGTTGTTGCTGACAAAATAGTCTGCACCGTTTTCATCCTCCACAAAATTCACCATCGCTTCCTGCATTTCAGGTGTGTACTGGCCAAACTTGATTACGTCCTGAACCATCTCACGAACATCATCACGAGTAAGCGGTTCGTAATTGGAGAAAAAGCTCTGCTTGGTCGCATAGTCGTGCTCCGTATGTTTGTCGTATCCCGGGATGATGGCGTCATCTGGACGTTGAAACAAGCGGAATTCACAGTTCTCCACGAATTTACAGGAAGGCGTCTTAATGGATTCAGGTAAATTACTTACCTGATTACTGGGAACGACGACAGATGCGGTAATGTCATCTTCGCGCTGTAATTTGTGAGCCGGCCAGAAATCTTTGCGGAGGCTGAACAAGCGCCATGCGCTTTGTTCCGTGTAGCCGATTCGAACATAAGAGCCAATCACTTGGCGCTGGCGATAGCGTAGTTCTACGCCTGGTTGACCATTGATTGTGTCCACGTTGAAGCGTCCCCGCCACTCTTCGCCCCAATGAGGACGATGGAATCGTTTCACCGTAAGCACTAAATCTCGCACTCGGTGCGGAATGGTTTCAAGCCAGGCATTAAACTCTTCGGTATACTCGGGGTTTGGAGTTAACATCCGAACTACAGATCCCAGAGAGCGTTCTTGGCTAAGCAGGGGACGGCTAGATTTTCCTGGAACTTTAGGCCTTTGGAAACGACCGGAAAAGTCTTTTTTAGTGATCTCTTCTACCATCGCCATGTCTGCCTCAAAGTTGGGCGTGAATACTGGTGCGTGCACCATAGCGTCAGTAATTGGTTTCGAAATCTCAGATTTACCGCCACCGGAAACCGTACAGGGTTTATGACAAAGAATGCCTTCCGCATTGGTACCCGCCAAGCGCCAGCGCTGACCCGTTTTAGGATTGAGCATTTTAATTTTATACCCGCTAGGTAGAACGTACGTATTTTCAGGATTGAGTTTAATCTCTTGTTTTCCGTTATCATTTTCCCAGGAAATACTAAGCGATCGTAATTCGAAATAAGAATTTTCTGGAACATAGATGATATCAGTGAAATTTTTATCGATCGCGTAGCCTTCCGGTTTAACATCCATCCGGTCAGCATGTCGCTCCACCACATCAGAGAAAGAATGGTCCAGCTCTTTGTTTAAGAAGCTCAAGCGGAAGTCTTCTCCCAAGTCAAAACTAGGAAAGGTCATGGCGCCACCCGCATGCTCTTCTTCCACCATACCGTATAGATTGGAGGCGTAGCTTAACTGAGTTTTTACTTCTTTTTTACAATATCCGAAATAATTATCTGCGATGAGAGTCAGCACGACTCCTTCTTCATTACGAAGGGTCACCTTGAAGGCCGTACCGTCGTTGTATTTCTCAGATTCATCTATCCAGCACATGCCGTCACGTTTTTGACGATCTGTTGCATCGTCCAGATGAGGAAGCCCGACATCTTTCTTGGTCAAGGTTAAGAGTTGCGGAGCCAGAATTACACAGCCTGTGTGCCCTGACCATTCGGCAATATCTAAACGGGCATCATTTTCAGGCAGGAGGGGGTTTCCAGCATTTCCGAAAATACTTTCCACAAAATCCAGATTAGCCACCATATTTCCAGGTGCGAAGAATCGCACCTCCATAGTTTTGCGTCCGGTTACCCCAGAAACTGCCGGGCAAACCAACGGCCTAAGCAGCAACGAAACCCAGGTGCTGGCTTTCTCTTCCTGATTGCTGGTGAAGGGAAGCTGTAGTAAATCATCTGGCGGGGTCAAAGCCGCTTTGAGTAAACGAGAAAAAGTTAGAACAGGGACGGCTTTTTTATCATCGGCAATAGGAAGACCCTCTTCACAGACATGAAAAACGCCTTTGGTGGTTCTACGGTCATGCTTGGGGTTATGCAAAACGCCATTCGCAGTTCGAAAGCTTTGTATGATATCTGATTTAAAATCATCTCGGTCTGGAGGTATGGAAAGCGCGCGTGCTATTCCATGGCGGTCCAAAACGAAGGTTTGGCGTGGAAGCCATGATTGATCCTCATCAATCCCATGTTTTTTAAAAAATCCGTCTACGAACTGATGGATATGTTTATCAACTGGGCACATATAATCCGCGAGCAGACGATCTTTAGCTTTTGCCGTAGCTAAAAGACTTTTTCCCAATTCCAGAAACGGATTATCTTGATCTTTCCCATAAATCGGTAAATCCAATGCCGACAATTTGATGTTGATATAATGAATTATATCATCTTTAGAGTCAGGATTTGCTTGTTTTGGGTCGATATAACCGATGGTTTCTTTAAGGTTTTTCATAGTATTTATGGTTTTCGTGGAGAAAATACTAGATTCTTGGCCCAGCGAACTTATAAAATCAAACACTTTAGATATTAAAGTATTGTTAGATGGTAACCAGAGCTTTTTTTGTTGTAAAGGATTGCTATTACGACGAAATCGATTTAAAGAACCTCCCTAATTTTCTATTATTTATGCCAGCAAAAAAAGATCAAGATCTCATTCAAGTTGACGGTGTCGTCAACCAAGTCCTCCCTGCAACCATGTACCGGGTAGAGCTCGAAAACGGTCATGAAATCCTCGCTCACATCAGCGGAAAGATGCGCAAGCATTTCATTCGTATTACGACCGGAGATAAAGTTCAGGTTGAGATGTCGCCATATGATTTGACCAAGGGTCGTATCATTTTCCGCCATCGTACCTAAGCCATTCCTTTTTGTAGGATTGGTCACAAACCGGAAGATCCTTCCGGTTTTTTTTCTTCCATCTTAGGATGGAAGTTCTACTAATAAAACACAGTACTTGTGCGATATAGGTAAAACTTGTTAAGGAATCCGAAATGCCACACGATATTTTCTTCGATTGCCCGCAATGTAATCATACTATTAAAGTCTCTTCAGACTTGGTTGGGGATCCAGTGGAATGTCCGGATTGTGCAAATGAGATTCTCGTTCCTGATATTCGTGACGGGATTAATCCCCGTTTTCGAAGCCAAATCGATACCGAAGCCTCGCCATCTTCAAAAAAAGTTGCAGATTTAAAAAATAATCTCGAACACCTCGGGGCAGGCTTACGTTCCATTGAGCGTCGTCAAAAAGAACAGATCAAACAAACAGATTTTTTGGAAGGAAATTGTAACCTGATTTACAAACAATTGACGATGCTGGAGCTTAAATCGCCAGTTGCCGATGAGACAGCTCTCAACGCATCCCCTCACTATGAGGATGCTCATTCGCCATCATCACCTCGGAACTGGATCAAATGGAGTATTGCCTTTAGTTTATCTTCTTTAGGCGCTGCGGTAGTGGTTGCACTCCTACTCCTTCAAAGTAGTTGATTGTCGACATTCGTTGCTTTCTGCTTTCCACGTTCCCTTCAAGCCTTTATAACCTTCCCTTTTCTTAACCGAATGCAAGGGTATCGTTATGGAACATTTATCATCTCTTACTGATTGGACTCCTGAAATTATGGAGGAAGTCCTTTTGTTAGCCGCTAAACTCAAAGCGGATCCTAAAGCCTATGCGTCAGCGGCTTCCCAAAAAGTTCTTTTCATGATTTTTGAAAAACCTAGTTTACGTACTCGGGTTAGCTTTGAAACCGGTATTGTCCGGATGGGGGGGCACGCTATCAATTATGATGTGACTACCAGTCCTTTAGGTGCTGGAAAAGAAAGTTTGCCCGATACGATTAAGGTAGTAAGTCGTTATGCTGACCTGATCGTGGCACGGTTGTTCAAGCATTCTGATTTATCGGAGATGATTGCAAGCTCGGGCGTACCCGTGATTAACGGGTTGACGGATTATAGCCATCCCTGCCAACTCATGGCTGATCTATTGACCATTCGGGAACATAAAGGCGAATTAAAGGGGAAAACGCTATGTTTCCTTGGAGATGGGTTTAACAATGTGACACATTCTCTCCTGTTTGGAGGAGCGATGGCAGGTATGAATGTACGGGTAGGGTGCCCACAGGGTAAAGACTTTGAACCACTTGCCTCCGTTTTGGAACAAGCAAACGTTTTAGCAGCGCCCTTTGGAGGAGAGTTAAAAGTAACTCACGATGCTTTTGAAGCCGCTGAGGGTGCGGATGTGGTGTATACCGACAGTTGGATGAGTTATCATATTGATCCTGCCGAACTTGAAGAACGGGTTGCTAAATTCATGCCTTATCAAGTGACCGAAGCACTTATGAAAGCTGCCGATCCCAAAGCCATATTTATGAATTGTCTACCCGCGGCTCGCGGATATGAGCAAACGGCTGAAGTGATTGATGGGCCCCAGTCTGTGGTGTTTGACCAAGCCGAAAACCGAATGCATGCCCAGAACGCGGTCATGCTTCGTTTGCTTTCTCAGGTCTAGGCCTATGTCAGATGTGAAACGGATACTAGTTATAAAGCTTAGTGCGCTGGGTGATCTGTTTCACGCGGTACCAGTGGTGCACCTGTTATCTAAGCAGTACGGATGCAAAATCGATTGGGTAACTCAGCCGGAGTACACCGAGTTGGTTGCATGCCATACAGATGTGGATCGAGTAATCCCTTTTCCCAGGAAGGGTGGAATGGAAGATTCTAAAACTTTTCTGCGTCAATTGAGAATACGAAAGTATGACCTCGCTTTAGACCTTCAGGGTCTTACCAAAAGCGGTTTGGTTTTAGGTCTTTGCCGAAGTGAACGTAAGATTGGTTCGAGTCACCCTCGGGAGGTAGCCAAGGTTTTTGCGAACGAACGCCCCAAAACGAAAGTTACGTCTCTCCATGCGATGGATGTTCTGTTTGATAGCCTGCGGCATTTAGGTATTGAAACCCAGCCGGTTGAGTATCCTTTGGATTTCCCTCCAGGACCAGATTTACCCCGTGGAAAATGTCCGATTATCGCATTGGCTCCCAAGTCACGTTGGCCCGCGAAAGATTGGCCGGAAGCCAACTTTATTAAATTAGGTGAACGACTTATTCAGGAGCAGGATGCGGATCTTTGGATTTTAGGTGGCCCTGAGAATGAAAAACTGGGAGACCGCATGCAGGCTGCTCTAGGCGTGAAAGCAACAAATCTATGTGGGAAACACCCTCTGTTATCCTTGGGATCCCTCTTAAAACAAGTAAAGTGTCTCGTTTCGAACGATTCTGGTCCCATGCACTTCGCTTCGGCAGTCGGGACCCCCTTGGTCGCTCTATTTGGACCGACAGACCCTTCTAAAACCGGACCTTGGGGAGCAGGGCATTGTGTAATTCGTCCTAAACCCGGAGCGGGGGGCTATCCCGACCACCGGAGCTATAAAAATGGAGATACGCAATTTATATCTTCGATATCAGTGGAAGACGTATTTCTTGGCGTTCAAAAACAACTCGGTTTAGAGGCCTAAACTCCTCTGTAGGAAAAGCTGATTTTTTCATCGACGAATCGGCTTGAATTTGCCTATAAATACGATTCTTTCAATACCTAATTTTAAATTCGGTAAATCACTTTCGGAGATCACACATGCGTCGCGTAGTTGTAACAGGTTATGGAGTTGTCAGTAGCATTGGAAATAACAAGTCCGAGGTGCTTGATTCATTGCTCAACAACAAGTCAGGTCTGGCCTTTTGTCAGGAATATGCGGATAAAGGATTCCGCAGTCATGTAAACGGTCCCATCTCTTTGGATCTTAAGGAGAATGTCGATCGTAAGCTTCTCCGTTTTATGGGAGAGGGTTCCGCATTTAATTACGTGGCCATGAGAGAGGCCATTGAACATGCAGGCCTTCCCTTTGAATTGGTTTCCCACGAAAAAACCGGTCTAATTGCCGGAACCGGTGGAACATCCACCATGAATGTTGCGGCGACCATCGATATTACCCGCGAAAAAGGACCAAAGCGGGTAGGCCCCTATATGGTTCCTCGGACCATGGCCAGTACCAACAGTGCTTGCTTGGCAACCGCTTTTAAAATCCGTGGACATAATTACAGCATCAGCTCTGCCTGTGCTACCTCTGCTCATTGTATTGGTAATGGAATGGAGCTGATTCAGGCCGGAAAACAAAACATTGTATTTGCCGGTGGTGGAGAGGAAGTCTTCTGGGCATCTACGGTGATGTTCGATGCGATGGGGGCTTTAAGTTCCAACTACAATGATAACCCATCTGCCGCTTCCCGTCCCTATGATAAAGATCGTGATGGTTTTGTGATTTCTGGTGGTGGAAGTATTTTGGTTCTAGAAGAGCTCGAGCATGCCAAAGCCCGCGGCGCCACCATTTATGGTGAGGTTGTTGGTTACGGTGCTACTTCTGATGGGGCGGATATGGTCGCTCCTTCTGGTGAAGGTGCGGTTCGCTGCATGAGAATGGCAATGGAAACCGTTGATACACCTATTGATTACATTAACACCCACGGTACCAGCACCCCAGCTGGAGATATTGCAGAATTGAGAGCCATCAAAGAAGTGTTCCCTACGGATGCGCCTTATATCTCTTCAACAAAATCTATTACTGGGCATGCCCTAGGTGCTGCTGGTTCAAATGAAGCTGCATACTGCCTGATGATGATGGAACACGACTTTGTGGCTGCAAATGCCCACGTTGAAAATTTGGATCCGGCTGCGGAAGGGTTACCTATCGTGTTAGGTGAGCCAAAGAGAAATACCCCACTCACTACGGTTATGAGTAATAGCTTTGGCTTTGGTGGCACAAACGCCACCTTGATTATGCGGAAGTACCAAGATTAACGTCGTCCACGCACTCCGTGCGTGGAAAGTTCATCTTACGTCTACGGTTCACGCACAACCAGAAGTCCCCTAAAGCGGGCCCTGATCATTAGTTTCCATGCACGGAGTGCGTGTAGGACCCTCTTGCTAGGCTTTGCTCGAATCTTAGTGGCGTGGCGGACGCCGTCTTCTACGCCGTCTCTGGGTGTGGGGGCGCTCTTTTCGCTCCGATGCCGGTGGGGCTTTTTTCAGATCTTCGGTCCATAATTCAATGAGATCGGCTTGGGGGTTACCACTAGCCAATGCATCGAATTTGAATAAGACCAGAGCATCCCGGAAATAGCTTCGATGCAAAAAGCGAATCAACCGCTGTTCGTTTTGTCGATCGGCAAAGCGATCTTGGGAAGAAATAAGATCAAAGATTTTAAAGGCAACTCGTTTGGGAATTAAAATTCTCACCGCTAGACGTTTTTGAATTTGCTCTACGGCTTCCATGAAAGCGTTTCGAGGAGATAAATCTCCACGTGCCAAAATTTCATCGCGGACGTGCCGAATATAAGGGGTCAAAAAGAGTGTGTAGGCCAATTCTTGTGAGGCTTTGATATCATGTTTTTTCCATTTATCCAGCTGTTGTAAAGCCATGTGATGCCAATGGATTTCTGCAGGGGTGGCTTTCTCACGAAACCATTCGGAAAATCCAGGAAACATAACATCCAATAATTTGGTTTTCGTCCAAAGGTGAAAGGCCGGTTCCATGGCCCCACTATAGAAGAATTTCAAGATTTCCTCATACATGCGCGCATGGCTGGCGTGTAGCATTTGCTCGGATTGATCAAGAATTGCCTGATAGGTCTGTTCTTCTATTTGTAGATCCAACGTCGCTGCAAAACGAACGGCCCGAATCATACGCACAGGGTCCTCTTGGTAACGCACGGATGGATCACCAATACAATGGATCACCTTTCTCTTTATATCCTCGAGTCCGCCCACGTAATCAATAATGGAGAAGTCTGCAATATCATAAAAGAGAGCATTTACGGTGAAATCGCGACGGAAAGCATCCTCTTCGGGAGTGCCATATTCATTGTCACGAACCACCACGCCATCGTCATTGATGACCACATCGCGATTTTTGTTTTCCGGTTTGTCGTCATCACCTTCGTCATCGCTCTCTGGCAGCGTACCAGAGGTCGGGGCCCGAAAGGTGGCTACTTCGATAATTTCCCCCCGGAACATAACGTGGGCTAGGCGAAAGCGACGACCGATCAACCGGCAATTACGAAAACATCTTTTAACCTCTTGAGGACTGGCATCAGTCGCCACGTCAAAATCTTTAGGTTGATGCCCCAACAGTAGGTCACGAACACAACCTCCAGCCAAGTAAGCCTTATAACCTTGTTCATTCAGTCTATAAAGCACTGTGAGTGCATTTTTGCTGATATTATTACGGCTTATGCAGTGATCAGAGCGTTGAAGTATTGTGGGTTCCATGTATGTTATTTTTTCGATGTGAAGCTGTCCTTACGGACTCCCTCAACGAAACGCAACAGAATTCCTGCACCCACACGGGTACCCTAATTATGAAAAAGAAAACCCTTAGCCTTTTAAACCAATTTTTAGAATGTGTTAGCCCCTCCGGATACGAAGGGCCCGCAGCAAACCTCTTTCAGAAAGAAGCCATAAATTTCGCAGATGAGGTGAAACGCGATAGTCATGGTAACACTATGGCCTTAATCAAAGGGTCCTCTGATTTGAAAGTCATGTTTGCCGGGCACTGCGATGAAATTGGGTTTCTGATTACCCACATCGATAGCCAAGGGTATCTTTGGCTTGATCCGATTGGAGGGTGGGATCCACAAATTGCTCAAGGTCAGCGCGTTCAAATTCGGGGTAAAAAGGGAATCGTGCAGGGGGTAATTGGTAAGAAACCAATTCATTTAATGTCGCCTGAGGAAAGGAGAAAAGTAGTTGAATTGAAAAACCTCTGGGTGGATATCGGGGTCGCGGATCGTAAAGAGGCTGAAAAATTGGTTTCAGTAGGCGATCCCATGGTTTTAGGTTATGGCATGCAGGCGCTACAGGGGAACGTCATAGCCGCTCGAGGTATGGATAATCGAATAGGGGCGTTTGTGGTCTTAGAAGCCGCTCGAAAAGTTGCCGCAGCCCAAGAATTGGCGATAGCATCTCTTTATTCTGTAGCCACCGTTCAGGAAGAGATAGGGTTTCGTGGAGCCGTCACCTCTTCTTTCGAAATTGACCCTCAGATTGGGATAGCTGTCGATGTCACCTTTGCCGGAGATCATCCGGGATTAGGAGATGCAAAACGCCATGTGAACGAATGCAAGCTAGGAAAGGGACCTGTCTTGACACGTGGACCCAATACGCATCCTAAACTTTTCGATCGCATCGTTGAAACGGCCAAGAAGCACAAAATTCCTCTACAGATATGTGCGGAGGGTAGAGGTACGGGTACAGATGCCAATGCCATGCAAGTGAGCCGATCCGGTATGGCTACAGTACTACTCAGTATCCCTAATCGTTACATGCACAGCCCATCCGAATTAGTAGATCTGCGTGATGTAGAAGCCTGTATTGAGCTTATGGCACAGGTAGTACTCGAGCTTGAAGCAGACATCGATTTAACTCCTTTTTAATGTGGAGTGTTGCGATCATCAGCTAAATCCGACGGTTGCTTTTGGGCCTCGCGGCGGCTTCAGCCGCTGCTCGAACCCCTTTTGAATTACTCCGCTAATTCGTTCTTAATGTAGTCGAAACTAATCGCGATCGAATCAAAAGGGTCACCAGGACATACATCTTGTTCAACAATATAGTGCAGGCAACCAGCTTCCTCCGCCGCCGCCACAATTTCTTTGAGTGGCAGATTTCCTTGCCCAAGTTCTGCGAATTGAGCCACATTATCGGGTTCAACCTTAAAGTCTTTCAAGTGGATCAATGGTTGACGTCCACTCAGTTTTTTTACCCATACCAGCGGATTCCCGCCGCCACGTTGCACCCAATGAATATCGATTTCGGCCTGAAGGCAGGTTTCATCATAAATTCGGTCCAAGATGATTTTCCCGCGTGAGTGCATAAATTCATTTGCATGATTATGGTAGGTGAGGATTTGACCCGCATCGGCCATTTTTTTGCCGGCAGTATCCAGTTGCTTGATCCATGTATCTACGTGGTCATCATCAGTTAAGTCGATACCGGCTGGGTGGGGGTAGGCGGTGTACTTAACTCCCAAGCGATTCAAACGGGTGATGATGGCATCTGTATCCTCTAGAATCTTATTAGCAGGTTCATGGGTGGCGCAGATGGAGATACCACGTTCTAGTAGAACGTCACGAAGCTCCTCTTCAGGAAATAAGGTCTGATCCATTCCTGAAACCTGAACAGATTTATATCCGATCTGTGCAACGTTATCGAAACTCTTCAGTGCATCTTCACGGGTTTTAATGTGGTCACGCAGAGTGAAAAGAATGACGGCAAATTGATCTAATTTTGGCATGCGGAGCTCCTTGGGTGATATTACGTAGATGCGTTGGCTTGGTCTGCAAACTGTTGGGCCTTCATGGATAGTTCTGCAGCTTTAAAGCAATGTTCTTGGGTCATGGCATCTTCGGTCCGATTGAGGATATCAAGGATCAAGCGACCATAAAAAGGAAAGCCTATCTTCCCGGAACATGGAATACGTTTTTCGCCTTCGTGGTCCACGAGGTAAACGATTTGATCCTCTTGAGGTTCCAAGGTGATATCGTTATACTTCCGCACCTCGATGTATCCATCTGTTCCCAGAACGAAGGTGCGTCCGTCGCCCCACGAACGATGTCCTCGGGGGTTAAACCAGTCCATGCGACAATAACAGGAAACTCCGTTATCGGTGGTGATGGAGGCTTCTCCATAATCATCCAATCCAGGCGTGTCAGGATTGGCGATGTTATCCACCCGTGCATAATTCACCACGCCATCTTTGGCACCGGCATAGGAAAGAAATTGTTCAAATTGATGTGAACCAATGTCGGTCAGGATTCCACCATACTTTTCTTTATCGAAAAACCAGTCAGGCCTGCTTTCTTTCGCAAGGTTATGTGGCGCCATAATCAGAACCTGAATCACCTTACCGATCGCACCTTCGGCGATCAATTCGCCAGCATACCAGCCAGCTTCGGTATGCAGCCGTTCCGAAAAATCACACAGGTATTTTTTGCCGGTTTCTTTTACAACTTTTTTGGCTTCTTCAAGCTGCTCCAGAGTGGTGAAAGGGGATTTGTCCGTGTAGTAATCCTTACCCGCCCGTAACGTTTGCAACCCGATGGCACAGCGATCAGAAGGAATTGCGGCCGCGGTCACCAGATGTACCTCTGGGTCTTCTAGTATCTGCTCATAAGAGGAAGCACGTTGAACCTTCGGATATCGCGAACAAAACTCGTCCAAGCGATCGGAATCAGGGTCCCAGGCCCATTTACACAGCCCACCAGCTTCGCTTAAGCCATTGGTTTGGCCGAAAATGTGACCATGATTGAAAAATGCGGAGGCGAATACAAATTCGCCGTTTTTCACTACCGGTACGGGTTTCGCCGCTGTGGGCGCCCAGTTCATTCCATCGCGTGCTTCTGACATAATAGTCCTTTGACTTAAAAAGAGTTTGAGAAATCGTCACTTGATCCAGCGGTTTCGCTGACCTTTTTGACGTGGGTAGAATTTTTGATTTTGTCCATGAGCATGCTCTCATATGTCGAAGCATTCAGAGGCATTTGAACCGTGGAGTCGGTCAAACCGGAATAAATCATGGCATTGGCCAATTCAACGGAATGGATTCCTTCGGCTGCTGGCGCTATAAGTTTTTCACCTTTTAAAATAGTATTAGCAAAGTTTTTCATAATCCCGATGTGCTGTTCACCTGTGCTGGTGAATGGGATTTCGATATTCCAGGTTTCAGGCCCTCCAAAACCATTCGGCGAATTCTTAGAGTGTTCCGTGGTTTCAACTTCATTTCGAATCCACGTAATGTTTGTACCCTCGACAACGATGCGCCCCCTTTCTGCAGCAATTTCTAAACGGTTAGTCCCCGGAGCTTCCCCCGTGGTGGTAATAAATACACCGGACATTCCGTTTGCATAGCGCAAGTAGGCCGTAACATCATCTTCCACTTCGATATCGTGAAAACGGCCGATCTCAATATGGGCCCTAACCGAAGAGGGAACTCCAAATAGCCATTGCCACAAATCTAATTGGTGAGGGCATTGATTTAAGAGTACTCCGCCACCTTCGCCAGCCCAAGTAGCCCGCCATCCGCCAGATGCATAATAATGATGACTTCGGAACCAATCGGTTATCGTCCATTGCACACGGTTGATTTCCCCAAACTCACCTGAATCGATCATTTTTTTCAATTTGGTGTAGCGAGGGTCTGTGCGTTGGTTAAACATCGCGGCAAATACTTGATCCTTATTCGTGTGTGCGGCAATCAACTTTTCGCAATCCGCTTTATGAACGGAAATAGGTTTCTCAACCAGTACATGGAGTCCGGCTTCGAGTGCTGTGATTCCGAGCACCGTATGGTCATAATGAGGTGTGGAAATGATCACCGCATCAACGTCACCCGAAGCAATCAGTTCTTGTCCAGACGTAAAAAACCTTGCATCAGGAAAAATTTCGGCTTTCTCCGGTAGCAAATCAGCTATGGCTGTAAGTTCTAAGCCGGGAACTTTTCCTTCTAGGATGTTTTTAGCATGGGCATTGCCCATATTTCCAATTCCAATAATGCCTACACGAACGATATTTGATAAAGATGTCATATAATATAACTAACAAAATGCCATGAAAAATTCCATGGACGAATTAAATTATTATTTGTACTTATCGCGCATATTAGCTAGATAGACATGATGATACGCCTCTTGCATGACGGAAAAACACTCATTAACTATTCCCCGGGTAGATGGGACTGGTCTTCCTTGAATCGGGAATATTATAATCTATGGATTTGCCTCGAAGGTCAGGGGGAAATCCATTTTAAAAATGAAAAAATCGAGGTTTTTCCAGGTGTAGGTATCTTATTTCCTCCAGAAGGATTGGTACAGGGGTTTAAAACGAGTTCAGGAGTTCTTCGTAATATTGGAATGCATTTTCAGCCCTTAACCGAAAAGGATGAACTTGCATGGATTACGCATACGGGCAAAGCGACCCAGCTTCAACATTTACCCTTAATAAGGGAAATAAGTGAGTACCTCGAATATATAATTTTTCAGGGGCATGGGAAAAATAGTGAAGAGGAAAATAGGGTGGGGGCTACCTTGCTTTCGGTGTTTCTTCGGGATCTGAAAATGGGGCCAGAAATCCCGATAGACCGGCTGATTCGAAAACAAGCAGAGGAAATGCGGGCGAGGCCGGAGCGAACACGATCCGGACAAGAACTTGCCGATGCTGTGGGATTATCCTTCTCTCAATTCGCACGGCGCTTCCACAATCTCTTTGAAATGTCGCCACGGGATTTCCTTCTGCAACAACGGGTCGAGAAAGCCCAAAGTTACCTTAGGGAGAGTCAAATGACCATTGGGGAAATCGCAGAAGCCTTGGGGTACCGTGATGTAGGATACTTTTCGAGGCAGTTTAAACAAAAGACCGGCCTGTCTCCTCTAGCACTCCGAAAGCGGTTTTTGAACCGGGAATGAAGACCAGAGCTTAGGCCTTTCAGCCCGATAGCTGATACGTGCCGGGCTGGAAAGTCCAACCTCGGTTGTGAATGAGGTGCGCTGGCAGCCTGCCGGCATTCCGCAACTGGCGCCGTCTGGCAGGTAGGGCTCGGTTTTTTCAAGGCTAGTAACTGCTTTTGTATGGGTAGTGTCTTCACTACTCGGAGCCGATTGTAAAAAAGAGTTGTCGCTTTTCTCGATGTTAACCACCGTTCGTTTGGACTCTCAAAGCGAGGGGAACGACAAGGTTATTTTGCATGGCGGATGAATGATGACGATTTCGATTTGGATTTCGATTGATTGGGGGAATCCTCTCTTGCCTCGTCTTGGAAATGGGTTATGGTAGTTGAATGTCTGATTCAGAACAATTTGATTTTTGGTATGCACTGGAAAACACCCAGTTAGTTAAGGGGCCTGAGAAATCGTTGGAAACCTTTGGTACTACCCGAGTGAAGTATCATCTCATAACCGAGGTGATGGATGCGGTGAACCAAGTTCGGGTAAGAGAAGGGGTCTTAAATGCTGCGCAACCGCAAATTTTAACCCCTAACTTCAATCAAAATAGCCCTATCGAGGGGTTTGACGATGATCAAAGCGAAGCGTTTATGAATTGGCTGAAGCAGAATAAGCCTGACCTACGTCTTTTAAATTATGGATTCACCATCAGCAAAACTGATGTAAGTGATACGATACTTCACGAAAGTGCGGACGTGGTTGAAGGGAATGTCTTAGAAGCGGTAAAAAAAGAGCAGGACGGTTTTTCAGCGGTGTTAAGAGGGGTAGAACATCCTTGGGAAGTTTGTTTGCTTAAACTGATGGTTGATTTGGTGGAGAAATCGATGCCCCGGCATGTTCAGGAACTACAAAGTCGAAATCTGCTCCCCAACCCGAACCTTGGAAACATGGAAATTGAAGAGGATTTTGCCGCCGCTACCCGTGACTCTTCACGTATCTCTTATCTGCATAAAAAATTACGCCAAAAACAAGTGTTTGATCAGTATCAAGACCGTTTTTTTGAGTTAGTCCGTCGTTCAGGTGGTTTGGGATAAGTATGGGCAAACAGGCGATTCATCAATTGGTGGCCGGCTATAGCAATGGCGATGCGATCTCGAACGAAGCTCGGACCCTCAGAAAATGGTTTCAAACTTGGGGGCATGCCAGTGAGATTTATTGCGAAGCCTCCCGTATTTTACCTGAACTACGAAAAGACTCCCGCGACCTTTCGTTGCTGTTGCCCGATCTTCAGCCAGACGACATTGTCATCCTTCACTTATCTATAGGTTCAGATGTAAATGATGTGTTTACACTTTGTACCTGCAAAAAAGTGATTCGTTACCACAACGTGACGCCTTCAACGTATTTCCGTGCGCTGGACGAGCACTTAGCAGGTCTGCTTGCTCGGGGTAGGGTTCAAATGAAAGCTTTGGCCTCTGTTGCAGATGTAAACCTCGCGGATAGTGCATATAATGCCTCGGAGCTCATTGAGGCTGGGTATCAGAACGTCGAAGTCTTGCCATTGGCATTGGAACTTCGTCGTTTGGAGGCGAAGCCTAATCAGGAAGTGATTGACAAATACGCGGACGGAAAAATCAATATCCTTTTTGTAGGACGATGCGCTCCGAATAAGCGCTTAGAAGATTTACTCTATGCCTTTTACTATCTGCAAAAGTATCAAAGCCCAAACTGTCGCTTGATTCATGTGGGAAGTTTTGCGGGGACCGAGGCATACCTAGCAATGCTTCAGTCCTTGAAGCGAGAATTAAAGCTAGAGCATGTTAATTTCGTCGGTTCTGTTCCCGAAACGGATCTTTGTGCATACTATAAGGTGTCAGATATCTTTTTATGTATGAGTGAGCATGAAGGTTTCGGAATTCCTTTGTTGGAGGCGATGCAAGCCGGATTACCCGTGATGGCGTATGCCTCTTCCGCAGTACCTGAAACCATGAATGGCGCTGGTTTCTTATTTAAAGAAAAGATTTTTGATGAATTGGCGGCTTGGATACCTAGATTAGCCCGAGAGGGTGATGTCCGCCAGTCTGTTTTGGAGGGTCAAAAGCAACGTATTGAGGCCTACGAAAATCAAGACGTTGAAAGCCTGCTCAAAAACCAAATAGAGCCTTTGCTGATTTAAGTGAAGAGAAATAAAAAACTTCCCATGAAAAGCCCGAAGCCAAGCTCAATAGTTCCCATTTTCCGGAAGTCGTTTTGTGGAATATCTTTTAGGAACTCTGCCCATTTTGGAAAGAGGCTTTCAGATAGTTGGATGGATAAAGCTGGAAAGGTTAACCTAAAGCATCCCTCAACTAGGGTCCAAGCGCTCAGTGCCCATAGAAATTTTGTATAATGGCCCATTAAATTGACTCGGATGTAAGGGATTTAATCAGTTGATTTTTGCACGATATGTGACAACTGTATTGCTTGTAATCATGAGAACCATAAGAAATACGTGTCTTGGATTGAGTAATATATCCCGCCTTCAGTCCAAAAGCACAGGAGTACACACAACCCTATGAAATCTATTTTGCTTAAAATCATCTTTTTTCCTTTGGATTTGGTCTATCTGTCTTTGGACGCTGGTATCATCACCTACCAAAAACTTAAAAGTTTATTTATGAAGAAAAAGCATCAGCGTTGCCACTTCTGTCAAGGAGAAGGGAGCCAAGATGAAATGAGGCCTGTGCGTTCGGTACTAAAGTATCAGAACAAATCTATGGTTAAGTTGCTCACAGACTGCATCGTATTCAAGTCCGATGGTAATCGCACGATCGGTTTTTGTAAGCATGAAGGAATTTACAGCACCCCACCGGTTTGGGTTCCTGCAATAGCTTTAGGCATGTTGTTCTTTTGGGTGGGTGGCAGTTTTTCTTTATTAAAGGCCTTCTCTTCCGACCCGGATAATTTTGGAAAGAATTTTATATCCACTTTCATGCCATCTACTCTTGGCAGTGAGGCCGAAAATGATTTCTTGGAGCTAAGAGATGCTCAGCTTAACCCTGAGCGTGCCGAACGGCATTTTATGACCGGGGTTAGATTTCTTGATCAACAAAATTTTCCGGCAGCTCAGGTAGATTTTAAAATTGCGATCCAGTCCAACCCCATAGATCCTGAAATCCATTTTCACCTTGCGAAATCTTATTTGGCGATGGGGCAGATTGTTCTTGGAGAGGCCAGTATTCGCAAGACTATTGAACTGAATGAGGAACATGTTGAGGCCTTACTTCTTCTTGCGGAATTGATGGAGAGACGGGAGAATCGTTCCGAGGCCTTGACCCTTGCACGAAAGGCTTTGGAACTTGGACCGGAAAACTTACAGGCCATTCGTTTGAATGCTGGTTTGAGTGCGACCATAGGGGACAAAGAAACCACAAGGCTTCTTATGGATAAGCTCTATATGTCAGCTGCGAGTAGCACAGATCTTTTGACCTTTCTCGGGCGTCTAGAGCTATCGGTCTTTCAAGATACCGAGACGGCTAAAGCACGTCTGGAGGCGGCCTTGGAGTTAAATGCTTCTTATGTCCCTGCGTATCTGGCTATGATTTCGATTGCGTTACAAGAAAAGAACTTGGCTCAAATCGATGTGGCTATTGCTAAGGTTTTGGAACTAGATCCTGATAATATTCAGGCTCTGCGAATTCAGTCAGATATGATTTTGAATCGCTTCGGAATGTCTGCGGGGCTCAGAGCGTATTCGCAACTGCTTAATCGCTTTGGTGGAGACATGGGGCTTCGCCTGAGATACGCGGAATTACTCTTGCGTGCAGGTAAAATTTCGGAAGGTAAAAAATTAGCTCAACAACTTACGGCTAGCCGAATTCCGCAATATGAACGAGGGTCACATTGGATGCTTGCACAGATGTACGCTCAAGTTCGTATGCATGAAGAAGCGATACAGCATGCACGAAGCGCCTTGCGACTCACCTCTAATGGACAAAATATTCATTTATTCCTTTCACAACAGCTCATGGCCTTAAATCAAGTCGGTGAAGCTCGTCGTGAAGCCGAATCTGCGCTTTCCATGAATCGTCAGGACCTTCGGGCGATCAATTTACTGACCCAGTCCATGGTCATGGCAGAAGAAACCGATCAGGCTATTGCGATGTTGGATGCACTCGTGGAAGAATTTCCTGAGCAAGATGGAATTCGCATGCGCCGAATTGAAATTTTAATGCAAAGCGATGAGTGGTTAGAGGCGTTGGCAGATACCCGAATGCTCAATGAAAAATATCCAGATAACGCGGCCTTAAAAAACAACTTGGCCTTTTTGCTGGCGCGAAGTGGAGAGGACCTCGGGAAAGCGACTGAATTGTCCCTAGAGCTAGTTGAAGAATTCTCCGATAATCCGATCATTATGGATACACGTGCGTATGTGTTAGCTGCGTTAGGACAACATGAAGAGGCGTTGATAATTTATGAGCAAGCACTCTCCATGGCGTCGGATAATGTGGTGATTCGATACCACTATGCTAAGTCTTTGGTCGCCTTGGAACGCAGTACCGATGCGGTTCTTCACCTGCAGGCTTTATTGATGATTAACCCCAATTTTCCTCAAGCTTCCGAAGCCCGTGATTTGTTAACTTCTCTCGGAGATGAGGCTTAATGATGAAGTACCCTTTTTCAAAAAAATTATCTTCATCCTCTGTGGGCGGCAGTGGCTCTGGAAGCTCAAAACCAGACGACCGTGCTAAAGATGGGGGATACGGTTATTACGGCGGTGTTTTGCCTGTGCGTATTCCGCAACTCAGTTTGGTTGACCTCTCGGTGGTGGGTGGCTTATTACTGATTGCAAATGCGTTTATGGTTATAAGTCTATTTAAGTTTTATTTGAATTTTGAAGACTATTCCCACGCGATTTTAGTTCCGGTAATTGCGGCGGCGGCGGCTTGGCGGGTCATGACCTTATCCGATGAAAAACTTCACATTGTAGGAGACTACTGGGGGCTTTTCATCCTATTTTTAGGCCTCTGTATTCAATTTGTGGCGATGTGGTATGAAATTGGTCTGGTGGCCGGAGGAATTGTCAGCGAATATTTTACGGCTGTTGGTTTAGTGATCTCCGTCTGGGGACTCTTTATATCATTTTTCGGTTTACGGGCTTTAAAGTTGTACTGGTTCCCGCTTCTTTATTTAGGTTTCATGGTTCCCGGATTGCCGGGTCCACCAGAAGTTTGGTTGAAAGGAACTTTGAAAGATATCGTAACCATCTCCTCAGCATGGGTTCTGGATCTGTTCGGATACAGTGTGTACGTAACAAAAAACGTCATCGAAATACCTGGGGTGGTGCTTGGAGTTGCCGATGCCTGTAGCGGAATTCGTTCGCTCTGGGCGATGTTAGCGGTAGCTCCTGCAGCAGCTTGGTTTTTGAGGTTACGACCTTTTTTAATTGCCCTGTTTCTTCCCTTAGGAATCTTTCTTGCCATTTTTCAGAATATCATTCGAGTAGTAGCAACCGCTTTGCTTTGCGATTGGTTTGGGATGAGTTGGGCCAGCGGAACTAAACACGATATCGTGGGCGGTATCTCCTTCTTTATGTCGTCCATCATTATGATTATTTTGGCTAGGGTGCTTGCGCCTCCGCCACAAAAGAAACTCGAAACCGTCGGGGCCTACTCTTCTTATGGTGTTTATGGAACCTATGGGATGTCTAGTGGTTATGGCTACGGGGGGAAGGCCAGCAATGCGGCCTATCACGCGGATAGCGATCCCGAAGCCGGAGAAGAGGAAGATGATTTTGTCACAGCGGAAGAACAGCGTGAATATTTTTTCTCTAGGGTAAGTCGGGTGAGGGTGGGGGTGATCGGATTGCTTCTTTTCATGTTATTCGGACAACTTATGCTTTTCCAACGCTACGCGATTCGAAATCGCGTACAGTATGAAATCTCCAAACAGCGTCAGTCTCTGGACCTGTTTCCGGGTCAGATTGGAGAATATAAAAGGATTTATTGGGGCGAATTACCGGAGGTGGCTCTGCGAATTCTCAAACCTTCGGAGAGCTATGTGGCATGGTACTCCACCCCGGATAACCGCCATATCAATTTGATTATTAATTTCTGGGAACCCGTGATTGGTTTTAACGGATCCTCTTGGGCGTTTCCTCACTCCCCCGACGTATGCTTTAGAGAAGCTGGATGGCAAATTGAAGAACGGGTACCCGTGCCTGAAGCTTTACAGGATCCATATGAAATTATGTATTCACGGCTGTATAAAAATGACCAGAGCCGTCAGATGGTCATGTATTGGTATAATTTAGATGAAGTATCTCGGCTCATGAATGCCTTCATCAATCGTGACCTTGCCGATGAGGGAGACGAGATTTTTGAGGAACCTCTTGATCCTCGTGAACAACAGGCCATGGACTCCACGCGCGAGGTGGCACAGGTTCGTGATGACTCCGGTTATATGGCACGTATGCGTCATATGGTTCGTTCATGGAATCGGCCTAAGGATTACAGCCGCTACCAATATTCTATTGGTATCTACGTGCCGGAACAGGGGACCAAAGAGGAAACCATTGCTCTGGCTCAGGATTTCACTCTTAAGGTACGTGATAAAATTGCACCCTTCGGTTTAAAACCCCTTCAGAACTTAGATTTGGAGAATATTGAGAAATCATTGGGGCTTGCGACTCCTAAGCAAATCGGAGTGGTTACACCGTAACAAACGGAAACGAAAACGGAGGATGGGCTTGCCTGCCCGTCATATGCCGATGCGAGTAGGTCGGACGAGTAAGCCCAACCTCCGTTTTTATTCGTTTTCGTTATTCTTTCCCAACAATCTCGGCGTTCAGCTCACTCATCAGCCGATCCACAATCCGGCCATGCATTTTCTCAACGGACTTATCGGTTAAGGTCTTCTTGGTATTCTGATAAACGAAGCGATAGGCCATACTTTTTTTGTTTTCACCCAGTTTATCACTTTCGAAGAGATCAAAGAGGCTTACGTGAATCAACTCTTTGGGTCGCTGATGATTTACGAGTTCCATCACCATATGATGTGTTTTGGATCGATCAAGAATAAGCGCCACATCCCGTGAAATCGAAGGAAAGGTGGGGATCGCTTGCATGGTAGGAGGTAAACTACGTTCGGGCATTACGAGATCCAAATTCACCTCAGCTAAGGCAACGGGTCCGCTAAGCTTATAGGATTCTTTAAGAGCTTTGTTTAGCAATCCGATGCGACCCACCTGAGTTTCCCCGCACAGCATAACCGCGGATTGGCCGGGAGTGAAAGCTGCGAAATCAGCCTCCGCAAACCTGACCTTATCTGCACAGCGTAACACGTGTAAGAGTGCTTCCATCTCTCCCTTCAGGTCTGTGTAGGCTTCTCGGTCGCTAACAGAGCCTTGTTTATCTAGATGTGACCGTCTCCAGGGTCCGATCGTTCCAAACGAAATGTGCTGATGTTCTTCAACCCTATCCTTTAGTTGCAAATAGGTTTTTCCGCTTTCGAATAAAGCGACTTCATCATTTTGATGAGCTTTGTTGAACGAAAGGGTTTCAATCATTTGTGGAAGCAGAGAGGTGCGTAGTACGCCTTGATCCTGACTGATTGGATTAGGCAGGATGACCTGACGATCTACGTTTTCAGAATCGAGTTTCTTCAAAGCCGTAGCTGAAGTTAAACTATAATTTAACGCTTCCAGAAAACCTCGGCTGGCGAGGTGAGTACCTATCCGCATGAATAGTCGAATTTTAAAATCATTGGCATTTGGAACGATTCGAGCCTGAGGAGCTCGCACTGGTATTTTGTCTAGCCCGTAAAGACGGGCAATTTCTTCTACCAAATCCACCGGACGGGTTACGTCGGAACGGAACCCAGGAATTTCTAATGTGCATCCTTCATCACTGGATTCGAGTACTTTAAGCTCTAAGCGTTCGAAAAAACCAAGCATGGTACGACTTTCGATTTCGATACCAATGAGATCACAAATTTTCTGCCAGGTACAACGAAGGATCCTTAAATCTTTTTTACCCGGCCATACATCCTTGAGGGGACCGAGGAGGTTCGCTCCTGCATGCTCGCAGATAAGGGATGTCGCACGCTGACTCACCCATTCACATCCATACATGTCTGACCCACGGGCGAAACGGTACGATGAATCGGTATGGAGGTTTAATCGTTTCGCCGTAGCTCGAACTTGGCTGGATGAAAAGGCCGCTGTTTCCAAGAGAACGGTTTCGGTGCGGTCTTGAATTTCACTGTTGGCCCCCCCCATAATTCCTGCCAAAGCTAAAGGAGTGGTTTCATCCGCAATCACTACATCAGAAGGGTTGAGCTTTTGATCTTCACCATCCAGAGTCTTCATGGAGGAGTTCCCCCCTGCTTTTCTTATGACGATGGTGTTTCCTGTTAAACGCGTACGGTCAAAGGCATGTAAAGGTTGTCCTGTTTCCAGCATCACATAGTTTGTGATATCCACTAAATTATTGATGGGACGGAGTCCGCAGAGACGCAAACGTTGTTGCATCCAATCCGGACTGGCTCCGACCTTTGCGCCACCTAAGAGCTGGGCGGTATAGCGAGGACAGCTTTCTGAATCTTGAAGGTCCACCTCAATGGCGGTTCCGTCATTCGGAACGTCAGGTAAGCAAATTTCTGGGAGTCGAAAAGAGCGGCCCGTAACCGCAGCTAATTCGCGGGCCACTCCGATGATACTCAGACAATCGGGACGGTTGGGAGTTACCTCTAAATCGAAAACAATCTCTGGACCGCCTAAAACCTCAACCGCCGGAGTTCCGGGAAGCAAGGTATCCGAAAGTTCCATGATGCCCTTATGATCACCAGAAAGACCCAGCTCATCTTCGGCACAGAGCATACCCAGACTTTCCACGCCTCGAATTTTTGCTTTTTTGAGTTTGAGACCGGTGGGTAGGACGGAACCGACAGGTGCATAAATGGTGTTCAGCCCTTCTCGGACGTTCGGCGCGCCGCAGACAACCTCGATGCTCTCGTTATCGTTCAATGCTACTGTACAGATTGTAAGTTTGTCTGCATTAGGGTGGGGGACGATATTCGTAATTTTTGCTACGATCAACCCTCCGAATTCGGAACCGTGGCTTTCCACCGCTTCAACTTCCAAACCGGAATAGGTTAACAGGTCCCGAAGTTCTTCAACAGATTCGGGTAAATCGATATAATCTTGTAACCAGCTAAGGGGAAGTAACATAAACTTTTTTCTCAGGCGAATTGACGCAGAAAACGTGCGTCGTTTTCGTATAAACGTCGAATATCATCGATTTCGAGCATAATCATTGCGATGCGCTCCAGCCCCATACCGAAGGCATAGCCGGTGGTGGTTTCGGGGTTATAGCCCACGGCTTCAAAAACTTTTGGATCCACCATACCGGCGCCAAGAATTTCGATCCACCCCGAGTTTTTGCAGACGCGGCATCCTTTACCTTTGCATACGTGGCAGGTGAAATCTACTTCTACGCTCGGTTCCGTGAACGGAAAGAAATGAGGACGGAAACGCACTTTGGTTTTTTTGCCTACAATTTCTTGGGCGAAATATGAAAGGTCGCTTTTCAGATCGGCCATGGATACTTTTTCCGCAACATACAGTCCTTCCACTTGGTGGAAGTTCGCGCTGTGAGTTGCATCCGGAGTGTCGCGGCGATAGGCTCGACCCGGAGCAATAATTCGGACCGGAGGAGGGTTCTGTAACATATGCCGTATTTGTATGGGGCTGGTCTGAGTGCGTAATAGAGTGCCGTCATTCAAATAGAAGGTGTCCTGCTCATCACGTGAAGGATGATCCGCTGGAGTGTTGAGAGCGTCAAAGTTATGGAAGACGGTATCTACATCCGGTCCAGTGGCCACATTAAACCCTATACGGTCAAAAATATTAATGACTCGTAGCATGATTTGCCGAATAGGATGATTGGCTCCTTGGGGGCCGGTATTACCCGGTAGGGTTACATCTAGGGCGTCTGCAGGGGTAGCTGTGCTGAGAAGGCTTTCCTTTCGCTCACCAAGTGCCTTAGTGACCTGAACCTTGAAATCGTTGGCTCCTTTACCAAAGGCCGGACGATCTTCGGGCGAAACGTCTTTCAACCCTGCCATAATTTCGGGTAATTTCCCTTTGCGTCCAAGATATCGAAGACGGACATGTTCTAGCGCATCCGGTGAATCAGCAGAGCTGATATCGCTGAGCGCTTGTTGGGTAAGGGATTGTAGACGATCAAGATTCATAAGGAACTCGGATATAGCGGGCGAAACCCCGCAGGGAAAGGAGAAATCGGTATTTTCATAGAGACGGTAATCTTTGGAGCGACGGCGCCCCGTCATGATCTACTCAAGCTAGCTGGACCGCGAGACACGGGCTCTCCGATTCGCATGGAGTGACGACGCCCCGCCGTTGCCTACCCCAGCTAGCGGGATCGCGAGATGCGTGCCCTCCATTCCACTTTCATAGAGGCCTGACTCGCTAAATGGCTACGTGACTGCTACGTTATACCTATGACTAAACTCATCAACGTTTTCTCTTGGTCTCATTCGGCAGCTTCCAATTTTGTTCAGTGCAGGCGTAAACGATATTGGGCAAAATATGGTGCCTGGGCAGGTTGGGAACGGGATGCATCATCCGAATGTAAAACGTCCTACCGACTCAATAAAATGACAAACCGCTTTTGCTTATATGGGGTAGCGGCCGAAGATGCGGTTATGTGGATGCTACGTCAGCATCAGGAAGGTTCCTCGGTGACGGTTCAAGAAGCCTTTGATGCAGTTGCCCGTCCTCAACTTCGAAAAGCGTGGGATGAGTCCAAAGGAAAGGCTTGGGCTCAAAGGGCCAAAGCCGCATGTTTACATGAACATTACTATCCTCAATTCTCCGAGATCTCGGACCGAGAAATCATGCAGGTGATTGCCGACGTGGTGAAAACCTGCTTAACCAATTTTCAAAATGATGTTTTGCCGATGTTGAGTACTATCAAACGGGAGGATGAAATTGATGTCGCGGTGGTTGGCAAAGGGGACCCCGAGCACTTTATGTTTGAGGGAGTGAAAATTTACGCCATTCCGGATTATGTTTTTGTTCGAGATGGCATCTGGCACATTCTTGATTGGAAAAGTGGAAAACTCAAGGCCGAACATATGGAGCAGGTCGCTCTTTATGCGCTGTGGGCAAAAGTGAAACACGGCATCTCCCCTGATAAGATTCAACTTCAATTGGAGTACCTTCAACACAGTACTCGTGAACGTTTTAAGGTAACGGATGAAGACCTAGAAAAGGTTAAAGATCGAATTCGAGAATCGGTCCAAGATATGAGCCAATATTTGGTGGAAGGAGATTTAAGCAAAAATACGGCACTACCAAAATACGAATGGGATCTTTGTTACGAACCATCGATTTGCCATCAGTGCTCGTTTTTTGAACTTTGTGAGAAGGAGTTAAAAGATGCATTGGGAGATGAAATCGATTCGTCGGTTTGAGATAGTTGACATCTGAATGTTGAATGTTACAAAAACTTACTATGGAACACCAGTCATTTTCTCAAGACCTCCCACCTGCGGACGACCGAATTTTAGTTACGGTGGATAATGCATACGCTCTCGCCCGAGTTTTTGGTCGCGGCTCTTACAACGTGAGTCGATCGCTTAAAGATTTTGCCGCAAAAGTATTGGATTCTGGAAGTCCCGTTTTTGTTTTGGATCTTCAGAACTGTGTTGGAATGGACAGTACTTTTATGGGGGTATTGGCCGGGGTAAGTCAGAGGCAGCAACGAGAAAATGGTAAGAAAATTATTCTTTGTGGTGTTTCGGATAAATTGATTAATTTAATGAAAACATTAGGGCTTAATCGATTAGTGGATATTCAGGAAGAGATCCCTAGTCCAGCTACTCCCGAATTGACAGAGTTGGACGCATCCAAGGAAACGCCACTTGATTCTGCACATACGATGTTGGAAGCTCACGAGAAATTAGTTGAGATTGATGAAGAAAACCGGTTGCGTTTTCAGGATGTTCTGGATTACTTGAAGGAAGATATCCAACGCAAAAGATAATCCAAGCCCATCATGATCTGGTCCATATCCCCTATTCTCGGAATCTTTTTGACCCCTATATTTGGGATGATAAGCTTGGCTCTTTTACTAACGAACCTTGCGGGGATCTATTTTAGTATTCGGGTGATTCGTCGCTTAAGACTCGAACGAGATAACCTCGTTAAAGAAAAAGAGGTCATCTTTACCTACGTTCAAAATATCGGCGAAACCTTTACCGAATCTGAGACCCTGGATGTGGATCGTTTAATGCAACGAGTTCTTTACTATGCTTTGCGTACCACACATACCTCTGGAGGAGCCATTTATCTTCGGGAAGATGGGGATATGTTGCGGGCGCGCGCAGTTTCAGGGGTTTTTCCACCCATGTTTAATTTGCACCAATTCTATGGAGGCATGGATGTCCGTGCCCTCAAGAATGAACAAATTGAAGAGATGATTTTAAACACACGTTTGGCTGTGGGGGAGGGATTAATCGGGCAGGGGGTTGATTTTGGAGTTCCTATTCTCATTAGCAAAGCTGAATTAGACCCACGAGTTCCCCATTATGATCGTAGTTTGCTTAATGTGAACAGTCTATTGATGGTACCGATGCGTTTCCGGCACGAAGTGATGGGGGTCATTTGCGTGGTGAATCGTGTAGACCAAGTTCCTCTAGGTGAGCGTGACCAAAATTTACTGCAGGCACTGGCCGACCAAGCCTCGCTATCCATTTACTATGCCCAGTTTAGAGCCTCTCTCGAAGAAAAGCGCCGTATGGACCAAGACTTGGATTTGGCAAAGCGTATCCAATCTAGCTTACTACCCAAAGAGTTGCCGCAGATCAATGGGCTCTCGGTTCATGCGTTCAATTTAGCAGCTCAGGAAGTCGGTGGTGATTATTACGATGTCATTCAGATCGATAAACGGCACGTGGGATTTGCTGTGGCAGATGTTTCTGGAAAAGGAATTGGTGGGGCACTTATGATGTCAATCTGTAGGAGCGTACTGAGGGCGCATGCTTCGAAAAAAACCGATCCGGCTGAAGTACTCCGTGAAGTAAATCAAACCATGATCGGGGATATGTACGAAGACATGTTTGTGACCATGATTTATATGGTATATGACATGGAAACCCGTGAGTTGAAGATGGCACGTGCAGGACATGATCCCGCCTTAATTCTGGAACCCGAATCAGAGGTAGTCCATCACTACGAAAGCGGTGGAATGGCGGTTGGACTTGTAGATCCTGAACTCTTCGACGATATTATTGAGACCAGGACCGTAACCTTGAAACCGGGAACCGCGGTACTGATTTATACGGATGGGATAACGGAAGCCATGGATAGTAACAAAGAGGAGTGGGGTGTTGAACCGCTTTCACGAGCTTTACTGGCGGGAAGAAGGCGAACACCTAGCCAGATCTCTGATATTGTCAGGCAACGTGTACTGCGATTTGTAGGCGAAATGCCACAGTACGATGATATGACCTTGATGGTTCTGAAAGTGGATGAATGAAAGAGGGCGGATCAGTGATTGCTGATGGCGGATAGCGCGATTGTATGAGCGCAGTGCCCTAGCATGCTCTAGCTTGCTTGAGCCTTTTTGGGGAGAGGAGCTTGCTCCGAAGGGGGAAGCCGAAGCAAGCTTATTTCCCCTAGGCGGTGGCAAGCCATACGCATTCCAGGGTGATTCGCACTGGGAGATGGCGGACTGTGGGAAGTTCTGGGGGCGAAGCGCCTCCAAACCGATCCGGGGATGTGTCCAAGTTATGTCGCATAGCGACAGCTCACGCGTAGCCGTGGATTTTAATCCACTGAAGACCGAATGGATGGGGACAGATTGCGGATAGCGCGATTGTATGCGCGCAGCGCCCTGGAGTGCTCAAGCTTGCTTGAGCCGTTTTGGGGAGAGGAGCTTGCTCCGAAGAGGGAAGCGGAAGTAAGCTTCCATTAACAGGTGGGAGCAATCTCGCGGGTGCGGGAACTACAAGGTGCTTCGCACAAAAAATCCCCGCATGATTTATACGGGGATTTTTATATAAATCTTTATCAGTATTTCAGCAGCCTTTCCGGCGGCGGATCATATAAATGATACCTAGTCCACCGAGAAAGAGCATCGCAATATCGGGTTCAGGGATGATGGACATATTATTTGCATAGAGATTATTTTCAGAGTCACCCCCACCTGTTCCAGACACGTAAAGTTTAAAATTGTCCATCGCTGCACCGAAATCAATGTCGGAAGAAAACGCGGTTTCCGTTCCTGAGGCTGCGGATGTGCGTTGCACTTGGACACCTACGGTTGTGCCGGCTTTTTGCTCGAAATTGAGAGTGAAAATGGAGTCAGCCTGATAGGCTAGCCCCAAGGTGGTTGCATTAACTTGGTAGTCATCCGAACCGACATTGAAATTAAACAGTCCGGTTAGACCACTGTCATTGATATCGATCCCTTTATTCCCATTGCGGAAGTTTACGCCAAGCTGGATCGAAAAGACCTCTCCTACATTGAGAGGAGAGGAAAAACCCCTCACCGCAGTAGCAAAGGCCGCTCCCGGATTTGCATACATACCGAAAGACTGTCCGGAAGTGTTTATATCTCCGGTTCCTGAAGTGGAATCTCCAATGAAATACCCCGCAAAATTAGTGGACCCATCATTATTATTGTCACTAAGATCCCAATTACCAAATCCGCTACCTTGGTTACTTCCATCCGGCCAAGTGGGTGACGCGTAGTTGGAAGCATCATCTGCAGCCGGTGCGGCTTGTATAGCCGTTACAGCTGAAAACAGAAAAATCGCGGAGAGGAAAGCTAATTTTTTCATGGGAGTCTCGGAGGGAAATTATTTTTAGAAAAGAGTAAGCCCGGTTCGACCCGGAAGGGCCAAACCGGGCTTAGAAAACTCAAGCGCGTTTACGGCGTTTTAGCAGAGCAATCATTCCCGTAGCCAATCCGGTTAGACCGAGCATAATGATGGAGGAGGGTTCGGGAACAACTACAGAATCGATAAGACCATCATTTCCAGAACCCGATGGTGCATCCCAGAAAAATTGGATGCCACTGAAATCAGTAAGAGTAGCACCTCCAGAATAGGTGAATGAGTCAGAATCCGATACAACTCCTCTTTGGGATACCGACCATGAATAAGAGTTAGATCCTATTTCACTACTAAAAGTCATATCATATATAGTATCGTTGAAATATGGTACTGGATCTAAAACCCCGAAATTTGATCCCCCATCATTCAAAGTAAAATTTGACCCTGAATTAAAAAATTGCATTGTTACTATATTTGTTGCTGCATCAGACTTCGACCCTATTAATGTAACCCCAATTTCAGATGCGTTTTGTAATCCCTTTAAGGACCATGATGCAAAAACAATGGATCCATCTTCATCTTGTGTGGTGAAACTTCTTGTCAATCTGCTAATTCCATCACCCGATGTGTATAAAGCTCCTGTACCAGTTCCATCAATCTCGCTTCCTGTGTTTACAAAACTTCCTCCAGCATCAGAGTGAATCCAATTTGTTGTCCAGGCGCCAGTACCTTCAGAAAAAGTACCAGACTCAAAATCATCCGTGGAATATTGAGCATAGGCTGTAACAGATATCGTAAGTAAAATGATTGAGGTTAAGGTTGGGAAAAGTTTACTCATAAGTTAGGTCTCCAATAATTAATGCGAATTAGAACGTTTGAAAATTACTATATTCGATTAGGTCTCCGCAAGAGAAAAATTAAAAAAAGATTCAAAAATATTGAACATGATTTTTTAGGCGATGGCTTGACCTTTTGTATGCTTTCCTCCATGGGCAAAGGCTCAATCTATCTATACTCATATGAACTTTTCTCGAAAATCCGGTATTCTTCTCCATCCCACTTCCCTTCCCGGCCCTTATGGCATGGGGGAAATAGGGCCTTCCGCCCGTAATTTTATTCAAACGTTACAATCCGCAGGTCAAACCTATTGGCAGGTCCTGCCTTTGGGACCGACCGGGTATGCCGACTCGCCTTATCAAGCTTTGTCCAGCTTTGCGGGCAATCCGATGCTGATTTCGTTCGATGATTTGATCGAAGATCGATTGCTCAAAGCGGAAGAGCTTCAGGATTTCCCTAATTTCACCACTCGCAGAGTGGATTACGGACCGGTTTTGGCGTTTCGTCAACAGATTCTGGATAAGGTTTGTTCGCTCTTTTCCCGCAGAGCGACCAAGGCACTGAAGGCTGATTTTAAAACCTTTTGCGAAAAAGAAGCAGCGTGGCTGGACGATTATGCCCTGTTTGTATCCCTTAAAGAGCATTACGATTTGCGTCCTTGGGTCGAGTGGGATGTGAAGTACGTCACCCGTGATCCGGTGGCGCTGAAAAAATTTACCCAAGAAAATGCTTCTCAACTGAAGCGCGCGCGTCTGCGTCAGTTTCTGTTTGCCCGTCAGTGGACTGCCCTTCGGGAATACGCAAAACAGCACGGTATTCAGTTTGTGGGGGATATCCCTATTTTTGTGGCGCATGATTCTTCAGACGTTTGGGCGAATCAGGAAATGTTTTATTTAGACGACAAAGGTCATCCTACGGTTGTGGCTGGGGTGCCTCCAGATTATTTCTCTGCCACGGGTCAATTGTGGGGAAATCCTCTTTATAAATGGGATCTACACAAGGAAACGGGTTATGTGTGGTGGCTAAAACGTATGCAACATATGGTGAATTTGGTGGATATCGTACGTATTGATCATTTTCGAGGTTTCGAAGCCTATTGGGAGGTGCCCGGCGATGAAGAAACCGCGATGAATGGTACCTGGGTGAAAGGTCCCGCCCATGATTTTTTTCATGCTATGAAGGAAAACATGGGAGATATTCCAGTAATTGCGGAGGATCTGGGGGTAATCACGCCTGAGGTGGATGCGCTGAGGGATGATTTTGATTTACCCGGAATGCGGATTCTTCAATTCTCCTTTGCGGATGATTTGGAGCCACACATGCAACCCGAAGGGTTTCCCGAAAACTGTGTGGTTTACACCGGGACACATGATAATGACACTACTTTTGGTTGGTATCATCGTCAGCCGGGAGTGAATAACACCGAGAGTGCAGAGGTTATTGAAGGGGAGAAACACCGTGTCCGAGTAGCGGTGAGTACTAACGGAGAACAAATTCATTGGGATTTGATTGCGCTGGCCATGCGCTTGCGTCCGCATACTGCGATCGTACCTCTTCAGGATGTACTTGGACTCGGAACCGAAGCTCGAATGAATGTTCCAGGAAGAATGGATGGAAACTGGTCTTGGCGATTTGAACCGAAGGATATCAAATCGGAAGATCTACAACGTCTCCGAGATATCACCGAGTGGTCGGGAAGGGGATAGGATTTAGGAGATGGAAGTTTGGAGATTGGAGATAGGAGATGGAAGATAGGAAATAGAAGATGAAAGATAGACGTCAGGAATCAGATAGTGGAATTCTTATTCTTCTACCTCTATACCCTATCTGCAATCTTCTAACTCCAAACTCCAAACTCCAAACTCCCATCTCCAAACTTCTAAACCCCTTGCTGCTGGACCAGTCGTTTGCTGACCGAACGTTTTGCCGAGCGTAGATCGAAAAGTCCTATTGGTAAACCCGATGTTTCATCACGAAGGATGGTTTCTTCCGTATCCATTTGGATCATGAGTTCCATAGCATCTGCAAGAGAGCTGCTTGCTTTAATGATATCTTTGATGGGAACCATCACATCGCCAGCCAGCATCCACCCCCAGATATCCTGTTCCACAAAAAGAGATTTGAGTGAGTCAATGGAGATGACTCCCAGACAAGCTCCTTGTTGATCCACAACTGGAAAACTGAGCTGATCGTGATGCGCAAATTTGTCAAAGACTTGGTTGAGCAATTCGCCTTCTTTAATCGTGGTGAGTTCGGTTTGCATAACGTCTGAGACGCTTAAGGTTGCGATAATATCCTCTTCGGTTACATTTCGCCCGATCTCACCGGTTTTTGTAATCGCCCATTTTACGCAAGCTGGGCCGATGAGTTGAACCAGCAGGGTGGTTGCGGTTACCGCGCTTACCACTACCGAGCCTAAATCCAATCCACCGATCACTTCAACTCCGGATAGATGTTGACCTGCCATCATGGACAAACCAACCGCCACTCCTCCCTGTGCAAACAAACCCATGCCCAGGTACCTTTGAAGGAGGGGAGGGCTCTTACTTAGTTTGGCTCCAATCCACGTACCCGCATATTTTCCAATGGTACGCCCAACCACATAAAAGGCTACGATTCCCCACAGCCAAGAGGGTTGAGCCGCTAGTTGCAATCTGGCCCCAACCATTACAAAAAACATTACGTAAATCGGGGAGGCGAAAGCTCTTAGAGTTTCAAGTAGAGGTTTGCTTCGATGAGGGGCATGATTAATCAAGGTGGCACCGGCAGCCATCGCACACAGAATCACGTCCAACTGAAAGGCCAGAGAAACGCCGGCAATAAGTAGTAAGCATCCTACGAGAAGGGTCAGGGAACGATCCGCACTTTTGCTGTGTTTGAGAAGCCAACTCAGTCCGAGTCCACAACCTGCACCGAGGACTCCGCTTCCCACTAATTCGATGCCCAAGGTTTTGAGCAATTCCATTAGGTTTACCTCCCCCCCCACGAGTACCCCAGCAAGACTGGTCCCGAGTGCATACAGAGTTAGGGCGAGGGCGTCGTCAAGCGCGACCACGGAAATAAGTCCGGTGGTTAGAAGTCCTTTAGAGCGATACTCCCAAAGCACATCCACGGTAGATGCCGGGTCGGTAGCAGACGAAATCGCCCCAAAAACTAAACCGCCTGCTATGGAAGCGGGCAGACTTCCGGTTACCAGCCATAAAATGAAGCCCGTACCTAAGCCTACAATCGCAAAGGCTCCTAGGCCTTCACCCAGCATGATGCCCATAAATTGGCGCCCATACTGTTTAAATATTTTCCCCTCTAATTCTCCACCGACCAGAAAACCGATAAAAGCCAACGCGAGGAAGCTGAAAGGGCGAAGGGTAGGGATTTGAACATCCCCAATAATCCCTAATCCGCTTCGTCCAATAATAAGCCCGATGGCAATATAGCCAATGACTTGGGGAATATGCAATTTCTGGAAAAGCCATGCTCCAAGAATTCCTCCGAACACGCCGATCCCCAATATAAGCAAAATCCCCAATTCCATATTTTTTTTCTCCGGAAACCTAGAGGGCGTTTCGAATGATGTGATACAGTTGTTCCGTAGAGTCCGCCCCTAACAAAGCTTTCCTATTGGATTCTTGTTTTACCAAGTGACTGAGTACGGCCAGTAACCGAACGTAACTGGACTGCTGATCCGGTCTGCCAGCCACCATAAATACGATTTGTACGGGAAGGTTATCGATGGATTCATAATCCTCCAAGGCCACCTTATTTACCGCAACGGCCATGATTATTCTGCGAACGGATGAAATTCGAGCATGAGGAACGCCAATGCCAAGTCCGATACCAGTGCTCATTAGTTCTTCTCTGGTGAAAATGGCCGTTTCGAAGGCCTGTGGGTCGTCCACTTCGCCACAGAGGCCCATCTCTCTAATCAAGAGATCGAGCAACTCATTTTTGGTAGATGCTTCCGTTAGAAAGACTCGTTGAGGTGAGAGGGCTCCATCGAGTAATAAAGTGCCAGATTCAGCCATGGATTTACTCCTCTGCTTTTGTGAGAGCTAATTTCCATTCGGTTTCCGATAATAGGGCGATAACTTGGTCGCTCGTCCTGCATTTAACAAGTCGGTCGATTACTTTTGGCTTGGAAAGTAATTTGGAAATTTTGGCTAAAAGGCGCAAATGAACCATGTCATCTTCCGAGCAAATCAAAATGAACACCTTGGTTAGCTTTTTATCCGTGGCTCCGAATTCGGTGCCTTCGGGACAAATACCGACAATCAATGCGCTACTTTTAAGGGTTGAACTTGTAGGACTGCGTGCGTGCGGAATCGCAACATAGGGAGCGATAGCCGTAGAATGCAAGTTTTCTCGCTCAATCAGCATCTGTAAGTAGGCTTTGCTATCGTCCACCAGATTGTGGGATTCTAAAGGAGCGGTTAATTGCTCCAATACCTCAGAAACACTTCCAGGTTTGATATCAAAAATCATCAGTTCCGATGAGACTAAACGGGAGACCGGAACTACTTCTGGGGCCATTTTTAAAAGCTCAAATAGATTCGTGGTGCTGACAGGTTGCATCCGGCTCTCTAACCATTGGTCCACCATACTTCGCATAAAGCGCCATTGACTGGCCACTTTTGTACCGGGGATTTTACCATCGCGGGCCATACGTACCACGGTCTTTTCTGCAACTTTTAAGTAGTTGGCCAGTTCGGCAAGGGTCATTATTTCTTGAGCTGATTGATTCATACGTTGTTCTCGAAGTTAAGATTTGTCCTGTATAGTCCTCTATACGTCCGTATTAGATGATATAGGTGAAACAAAATGCAAGCATAAATCGAGACTTCCTATCGTAATTCAATGTTTGCGCTTGATGGGAAAAAGAGTATAAGCATTTTTCTCTTTTTAACCCTTTTACCTCTTCTTTCCCATCACATGGAAATTCAGCTACCCTTGTCAGACCTCACATTCGTCCTTTCCTGGTGGAAGGTATGGGGGCTTTGTGGCGGGGCCATGTTTACGACGCGCTGGTTTGTACAGATGTACTACTCTAGGAAAGCGGGTTATTCTGTGATCCCTCTTGGTTATTGGATTATGAGTTTATTGGGTAGTTTTATGCTTCTTACGTACTTTCTTTTTGGGAAAAACGATTCGGTGGGGATCTTAACCAATTTACTTCCACCGTTTGTTGCAGCCTATAATCTTCGCTTGGAACTTGCCTATCGAAAAAAACAGAGAGCGACTTCAAATGGATAACTCTGAAAAAATAATTCCGATTGAGGTTTCTGATCAAGAATTGGTACTGAGAGCGCAGCAACATGACCGGAAGGCCTTTGATATCCTGATGGAACGGTATCAGGGTCGGATTTATGCACTTTTGTACCATATGACTAGTAATAAACAGGATGCGGAAGATTTGTTGCAGGACGTATTTCTGAAAGCGTTTAAAGCCTTACCTAAATTTAAAGGCAATTCCTCCTTTTACACCTGGGTCTATCGAATCGGGGTGAATTCCGCGATTAACTTTACTAAAAAGCGTAAGCGGAAACAGGCCATGAGTTTGGATGATCTGGATATGCGGATCGAGCATGACCCAGCCCTCGTCCAGATGTCGAGTCAGGATACCCCCGACCGAAGTCTGAATTTGAAAGATTTGCAAATAAAATTGAACGCAGCCCTACAGACCCTGTCTGAGAACCACAGAACAGTAGTGGTTATGCACGACGTACAAGGTCTACCTCATCATGAGATTGGTAAGGTCTTGGGCGTTTCCTCCGGAACTGTTCGCTCACGTTTATTTTACGCAAGACGACAATTACAAGCTGAACTCTCCGAACTCCCACTCTAACCATGAACAACAAACAAACGCTTTGGTCGCATGCCGGTACTCCCATTAAGGACTTGCCGCAAGACATACGAATTCAAGTTGAGGCCAGTCCAAAGCTTCTACAGGATTTTCAGGAACAGGCTAATATAGCGTCCTTATTGAAGCTAAAAACCTACGAGCAACCTGACCCCTCAATGGAAGGGCGAGTTTTGCATCGGGTGGGTGTCCGTATTCAGAATGGAGAACATTTAAGAAAAGAATCCAAACTGGATGCTTTACCCGATTGGGCTAGGATGATTGCAGTTGTTTTGTTTATGCTGACGCTGAGCATTCTTACTCACCGGGAAATGTTAGATAATCCTGATGTGGAGCCTGATTTAGGTCTAGCCTTAGGTGAGACCGAGGCTGTATTCGAAGGAAGCATCGATCTATCCACTCCTCTCTATGCAATCGAGGACCCATTTGCACCCACGTTAATTACGGTAGATTCAAACGAATTCCCAAATTTGATGACTCCAGAGCTTTCCAAACAATTTGAATCCTCCTTCATTGAACTCGGACTGGATTTCACCAACCGAAACGAAAATGATAATGTGATTCCAGTTTCTTATTTGCCTTATCGCTAACTCGTTGCCTTCGCGCCTTTGCGAGCGATGAACGGAGGTTGGGTTTTCTAGCCCGACGCATGCCTTTGCGAGTATGTCGGGCAAGAAAGCCCAATCTCCGTTTTGATCTTCCAAGAAAAAATCGATTACGATATCGATTTCGATTTCGATAGCGTTTAGAAGTGTCTTACTTTGCCGCCCCCTGCAACCCTGCTCCTGACTTCTTCTCTTCCATGATCTCACCCTTTCTTCCTGATGAAGAACTTACCGATGCGGATGTAACTCCGTTTTATCCGGATGTTTCTCAACACGTGCAAACGATTTTGGGTCCGGGAGGACAGATGTCTGAGGTTTTTGACTCCAAAAGCCAACCCTATGAATCGAGAGAGCAACAACTAGATATGGCCTCTGCCATCGCGAAATCTATTCACGAGGGGCATCATTTAATAGCCGAAGCGGGGACTGGTGTTGGAAAATCCTTCGCGTACCTCGCCCCCGCATTGTTAGCTGCATTGGCCACCGATCAGAAAATCGTTGTCAGCACCTACACCATCCATTTGCAGGAACAGCTTCTCCATTCGGATGTGCCCAAACTTTCTAAAGCCTTGGGACGGGATATAAAAGCGGTTTTGGTTAAAGGACGGAGTAATTATTTATGTTTACGAAGACTTCAACTTGCCCGGCGTATGGGCGGAGATCTGTTTAAACCTGAAAATCAACAATGGTTGGACCGTTTAGCCGAGTGGGCAAACACCACGGAAGACGGATCTCGTCAGTCGCTTCCTGAAGAACCTCCGATGGAAGTATGGTCTCAGGTTTGTGCCGAGGAAGGGACCTGTGTCTATCCTTCCCAACGAGAGCATCAAAACTGTTTTCTGACCCGTGCACGGGCCCGAATGCAGGATGCGGATCTCTTGATTGTGAATCACGCTCTATTTTTTTCCGATCTAGCCATGCGCGGACAGGGTGGAAGTGGTCTTTTACCTGAATTTGACGTGGTGGTACTCGACGAGGCTCATCAGATGGAAGAAGCCGCCAGCCAAGCCCTAGGAATTCGACTAACCCCTTGGACCTTTACCCGCTGGATTCGAAGTTTGTACCACGCGGATTCAAAAAAAGGATTATTGAGTGTGCTCAAAAAAGGTACCTTGGCCCATGAAGTTGGGCAATTACAACGGCATGTAGATCGACTATTTGAACAAATGCAAATGTGGACCTTTCAACGGGGAGACGGAAAAGGAAGCCTGCGAGTCCGAGAGCCTCTTGAAATTGAAACCCCATTGCCTTGGATGCTAAATGAAATCAGTCAAAAGCTTAAAGAGCTGGAACTAGAGACCGAAAATGCAGACCTACGGGCAGAAGTAGCCTTGGCCCGCCGTCGTGCCGGCGAAATTGCCACCGGACTCACAAGTTTTTTGGAGGTACGAAACCCTGAGTATGTCTATTGGGTCGAAGAGGATAATCGGGGTGGAAAAAAAAGAGTGGTGCTCTGTGGTGCGCCTATCCATGTGGGCCCGATTCTTCGAGACGTATTATTTGACCGTCTTCATTGCGTGATCATGACCTCTGCGACCTTGGTGGTTGGCGGTACCATGGAGTACTTTAAAAAACGTGTGGGCGCGGAAATGGCTCGTGAACTCGAAGTAGGAAGCCCTTTCAACTACTCACGTCAGATGCGGGTGTTTGTTCCCGGTCCACTACCGGAACCGAACCAGCCAGGATTTTCGGATGCCATTTCCGAGCAGATTTTGATTCACATCCATCAAACCCGGGGAGGGGCCTTTGTGTTGTTCACCTCTATTGCGATGATGACGGAGGTATTAAAGCGGGTGGAAAAAGAGATAATACGAGAGGGGTACCCTTTATTGATTCAAGGAAGAGGAGAGTCGCGATCACAGCTTTTACGTAGCTTTAAACAGAACGAAGAAAGTGTTTTATTTGGTCTTAGCAGCTTTTGGACGGGAGTAGATGTCCCTGGAAACGCCTTACGATCGGTGATGATCACCCGCTTACCCTTTGCGGTTCCTGATCATCCTTTGGTAGAGGCGCGCATGGAAGAGGTGAAGAAAAGCGGAGGGAATGCGTTTAAAGAGTATTCCTTGCCGGATGCCGTTCTGCGTTTTAAGCAGGGGATAGGGCGGCTCATCCGAAGTCAACAGGATGAGGGGCGAATCGTAATTCTTGATCCGCGAATTAAAGGCAAATGGTACGGACGCTGGTTTGTGAAAGCGGTGCCGGAGTGTCCATGGATTGTCGATGGTGAAGACGTTTCTTAACTGTTGGGGTCTACCCGCTCGACCCGATAAAATGCACTCCCGGCGCTTTCGGGGAACTCATAGGAAATCTTACCACCGTTTCCGATAAAGGTTTCCAGAAACGTCCATTCTGTATCTGTAAGACTGGCTTTGGTCCAAACGTAATAGCTTAAACCATTCTCAGAATCCCACTCTAGCTTAATGTTACCTCCACTCGTAATCGTACGCGTAATAGCAGGCGTAACAGGATCTCCCAGAGTTGTCACAGTAAAGGTATCTACATAAACGCCTTCATCTGAAGTCATCGTCAAGGTAAAAATAATATCGGTTCCTTTTGGAGCGTTTGGAGAGACATCAAACTCATAATCGCCCGGGGCTTCTTTTACATTTCCGGGTGTCATCCCCGCATGTCGTTCCCTGTTATCGTCGAAGGTAATCCAAGGAGAAGAGCTGGAGAGGTCGGTTCGGCTTTCCGAGGAATCTCCCAACCCGGTATTCGAGATAGAAATATACATATCTATACTTTCTCCGGCCTCAACCATGGTATTTGCGTTCCCTACGCCAAGCAGTCGATCCTGGCCATCAAAAATTTTATGACTAGAATAGACCAAGTTGGGCAAGCCATTTACTGGTATGGAGAAGAAAAAGGAATAGTCTCCTTGATCACTTAGTACATCCATCTGAAATTCAATGACATGATCACTCGGGGTTAGTGGGGCTACATCAAAATCGAAATCTGTTCGAGTGGTTCCTGATGCCCCTGCATCTATGTTACTATATATTTCGTAGTCATCCGTAATAGTTACGAAAGGAGATAGTGTTCTTAATGTAGATCGTATGTTGGTAACTTCGCCGTCCCCCTCATTCGTTAAGGTGACATCTAGATCGATACTCTCACCAGAATTTATGAACCCATTTTTATTTCCCAATCCTCCACCGGTACCATCATGAATGACCGTACTTGCCAGGGAAAGGCTGCCGATTCCTGAACTTAAACTGGAAACGGTTATGGTAAATGAACTGCCCCATGTTTCTGTACCAGAATGAATACCAACTTGAAAGTTGATGACATGCCCAGGTGGACATGTAGGGTCTACATCAAATTGGAAAGGTAAGGTTGCCCCAGAGCTTTGCCCTGCAATGGATACGATAAATCGTCGGTCTTTGGTAATCGTTGTATAAATATCATTGGTATCGATTTCCACCTCAACACTCGTGTAGAGAACCGTATCACGATTCGCAATGGTAAGAGGCATTTCAATGGTTTCGCCGGGATCGACAATTCCATCATCATTACCAGCACTAATAAAATTATCGTCATCTATGGTATGACTTTCGTAACGAAGAGCTGAGAGAGCCCCGTACATATTTTCCATTCCTAACTTATCTGATTCCGAAAGCTCCAGCCGCTGCCCCATCGTATCTAAAAACTGAGAAAAGGCCGGCAAGGGTTCAAGGGTATTGCCAAAAAGACCAAAAGCATCTTTTGGATAATGCATAATAGATTCAAAATCGTAGTCCCCAAAACTCGAACTACCAGTATCAATTATAAACTGGTTTTCATAGCCAGGAATAATATTCTCGTCTAATACCTGAATAAAGGAGTCTCGGTCAGCACGCTGATGCTCATGAATCAAACCCAATGCATGACCGATTTCATGCACAATGATACCTTCAATGCTCCAGTTATACATGCCAAGTTCCTGCGGTCCGCCAATCTCTCCAAGAAATGAATAGTTGCCGCTCGCGTTAATAATATAAATATAACTCCCGGACCCGGTGCCCTCAATAAAGGTCAAGTCTGCGGTAGCTACCCATTGGGCTGCTGCATCGATAAACCTTTGCCGATTTAGTGAACGAACTGCGGGATCAAACTGATAATAAACGACACCATCAGTCCATAAGTTCCCTCGGGTGGCTGAAAGCACACGCCCATCTTCATCCAGCGTAACCGGATATCGAATACAGCCAATTTGGATGTAGGGCCGGGCTCCGGGAGCGTTCTGTGCCGTATCAGGGTTGAGTGAAAGCGGATGCGGCTGAAACTTGACTTCCAACTGATCTTGAGGGAGCTCGATGTTCCCAACCTGAATAGTGGCACCGTTTGTCGGGATCCAAGGCAGAAGAAGGGTCGCAAAAAGCAAAAGGGAAGCGGAGAGGGAGCGTTTAATTTTCATGGTGCAAATTTGGATAAAAATTGAGTATTTTAAAAAAAATAACATTTAAATATTAGTTTTTGCAATCTTCAAATGAGTTGCATTTCCTATTAATTACATATCGTTTTCCGATTTTGAACGTTCGGAATCGGTTTATCATGATTAGATTCCGATTAATAGTAGTAATTGTTTGACTAGAACTTAAGATTTTTGATCCCCAGAATTTAAGTTTTTGGTCTGGGAAGTTGCCTATAAAAACTCCATCGGAGAGCCTCCAGATTCTGACTAAAAGAGCTTACGTAATTTAACTTTTTAAAACATTTGTAAAATTTTCCGATTTTGTTTGACCAATCCATTGTAATTTTGAATAAGTTTATCTCAGAATTAATCACCTAGGAGTTTTGAATGAAGTGTCTATATCGCTCGATTGTAACCGCCGCCAGCTTAGCTGCATTGTTAATGATGACCGCTTGTGACTGGTCTAGTGGCTCGCAAGAAAATTTTAACCTTAGCGGAGGCAGTTCGAACATAAATGTTTCTGGGTTTTATGAGGGCAATACAACTGGTGGACGCGTAGTCGCTAACACATCGAACGGAAATATTGTTTCTATTGTCATTCAACAATCTGGAAACAGAGTTGAAGTTACAGATAATCAAGGGTCAACGTATTCGGGTAGTTTAGGTTCTCCTTTGAACACCTTGTCCGGAGGAACGGCAACTTCAGGTACTGTAGTGTCCAGTTTCCAAATCTCCTTCTCAGGTAAAGATGGTGTTGCCGCGAAAGATATTAATTTCACCGGTGTTCTCACGATTGTAGCAGTTTCAGATATCGATGCAGTAACTTCCACGAATACCAATGATAACGGAGGTTCTAGTACCACTACCACCAATACAAACTCGGTCATTGAACCGACCGAGCCAGACGATGAAGGATCAGGCACAATAACCGACTCAACGAGTACTGCCACGAATACTACTACGGATTCCACGACTTCTACATCGACTTATAGTTTAACGGGTCCTACCACCCAACTTCGACTTCAGGGAACATGGGTTGAAGTCGGCGGTGTCGTTTCCAATGTAAGTGCCATTGGCCCACCTGCGGTCGGAAACATTTCTATTCTGATTAATTAAGTTTCTAAGGACTACTCCCTTAAAAAAGCACCCTCTCGAGGGTGCTTTTTTAGGTAAATAGGTTGTTCTTGGAGAGGCAATTTAAAACGCGGTCTTTATCAAACCCCGCTTTGCGGGCAAGTGGAAGTCCATAAAGGGACGCTCGTCTAATCTGGTCGGTGGCGTGAGCGTCCGGGCAAATAGCGGTTTTGAGGCCAACTTCACGGGCCAGCTTCCCCCATCGCCAATCGAGTTCCAATCGTGGAGGGGCGGCATTGATCTCGATGGCCACTCCTTTTTTGGCGGCTAAGCGAATCACCGCCTCCATATCCAGTTTGATACTGGGTCGTTGTAACAGCAAACGAGCTGTAGGATGGCCCAAAATCGTGCAGGAAGGGTGCTGTATGGCTGTTTCTACCCGTTCTTGCATCACCACAGCCTCCATGTCCATCTGACCGTGAATGCTGGCTATAACGAAATCAAAGCCTTTGAGGAAATCATCGTCGTAATCCAAGGAGCCATCCCCTCGGATATCGCTTTCAATTCCCTTGAAAACGACAAAGTCTTTTCCTTCGTCTTTGAATCGGTGATTCAAGGCTTCGATTTCTTTCCACTGGGCCTCCACCCGATGTGGCTTTAACCCACCCGCATAGCCCGCAGATTGCGAATGATCCGTAATCCCGAGATAACTGTACCCTACGTCGAAACAGGCGAGTGCCATTTCTTCCACGGTATTTTTACCATCACTCCAGGTGCTGTGAGCGTGGAGAATCCCTTTAAGATCTTTTGCCTCAACTAATTCGGGAAGGTCATCGTTTTCGATCCAAGACTGGTAGGTCTGCTCACGTAATTCGGGAGGGGTAAAAGGAAGGTTCAGCGCAGCATACACATCGGATTCTTTTTTCACCTGCACAGGATGGTTTCGGTCGGCCTCACCATCCAGGAGAGGATATAACCCATATTCGTTTAGGGTCAGTCCTTTCTCACGTGCACGACCTCTCAAAAAGACATTATGCTCTTTGCTTCCGGTGAAATATAGGAGGGCGGCCGGAAAGGCTTCCTGATCTACTGTTCGTAAATCAAGTTGTCGGCCTTGTTTGACCCGTACAGAGGATTTGGTATCGCCACGTACTAGGATTTCCACTACGTCCTCCCATTCGCAGAATCGATCATGTAACGGTTTTGCACTCCCTTCACAACAGGCGAGGACATCAATATCCCCAATGGTTTCACGACGTCTCCTGAGACTGCCGGCCGACTCGAGCTGGCTGAGGCCTTCGACATCGGATAAAACTCGTTTAATTTTTTCGGATAGCCTCGTCGCCTCATCCAAGAGACAGCGGTCACCGGTTCCTTCCATCCAGGTCAAGGCATTGAGAATTTTCTTCGCCGATTTTTCCCCGAAACGTGGGAGATTCGCAACCCGACCATCTTCCAAGGCCCCTTTCAGTTCCTCTAGAGTTTCTATTTCCAGCGTCTGATGGATCTTGGACGCCCGTTTCGGACCTAATCCTGAGATGTCTAGCCATTGAATCAGATCTCCTGGTAGCGTTTTTTCCAGCTCTGCAAGCTTGGGTAGGCTTCCCTCTTGCAAAAAATGATGAAGCTCAGCCGCTAAGGATTTTCCGATGTTCGGAAGCTCCTGTAAGGCTTTTTCCGAGTCTCGGGCACCTAGAGCGTCACCCTCTTGTTCAACCACCGCAGCCGCTTTGTCCCAGGCCCCGGCTTTAAAGTCATTAGCTCCCGAAAGGCGGAGAAGGTCGGCTGTGCGTTGGAGGAGGGATGGGAGATTGGAGATATCAGAAGGCATGGGGAATTAGGAAATTGGGGTTTGTAATCAACTACTCAAGAACTTCGGATATACCATGGATTCAGGAAAACCCCAACTCCCAACTCCCAGGGCTCATTCACGATTTGGAGAAACTCCTAATCGGTATCGTCATCGGAATCGCTATCGGGATCGAAACCCTGAGCCCTGAGGTGTTTTCCTGCCGGTAGTTGGAACGGGTTCGTCCCATCTTTATGGGTAGAATCTTTTAATTGGGTGGCGTTTCCATGTTTTCAGCTTCGATACCGATAGCGATCCCGATGCCGATATCGATGCCGATACCGCCTGTCCGAGTTACGCCATCTCCACCCATTCGTGAATACGCCCCACTTTCCAACTCCCAACTCCCCAACTTCCACTTTCCTATTTCCTATTTTCCCACTTCCCAATTCCAAAATTAAACACTCGGAGACGTGACTTCCTGCTGCTGATCTTGGTATTTCCCTTTACGTTTGGCGTAGGGACTTTCGCAGGATTCTCCTTCGAAGATATAGAAGTTGAAGGCCCTCTACGTCGGCGGAGATGCGACAAACTAAAGCTTAGCATTTTTCATGCATGAGGTATAACCTTGGTAGATAAACGATCATCCAGATCCGAATCTACATCCGGAACTTTACTTAAGACCCCTTCGAAAGCAGAGCGATTTGCACGTGCCGCTCTTTCTTCTAAATATTCCATCGTCTCGAGAGCTGATAATTTTTCGGCGATGGCGAGGGTGATTAGGTGATTAATAGACGTTTTTTCCTGTTTAGACAATATTCGTAAGCGTTTGTGCATGGATTCAGGCATTCGTAAACTTACTGCATTCATGATAATACTCCTTTCACTTTTAAAAATTCAAAGGCATTCAGAATCTGTATCGAAAACCCTTTTTCAACTCCCGCAAAATCTTTTTGGTTGTAGGTGACAATCGTCTCTGCACCCGCAGCTACCGCCAGCTCCAATAAATGATCATCGCCCGCATCTTTCAAATAAGGGCGCCATCGATACTGAATAGGCTGTCGCAATGCCGTACCCGTCACATAATCGATAACCACTTGGATATCTATAATAGAAAGCCCTGAATTCGACCGATCCCTCAATAGCACATCTTCATATTCAAGGACCAGGGTTGTCGATACTGCATGCTGAAATAGACCTGTTCCGATAGAAGTTAAAAGAACATGGGAGGCTCCCCTGCGCGAGCGCAAAGCGGAGACTAGGACATTTGTATCTATAATGATTACATTCAACATAACTTTTGGTATCATATAAGACATCGTATATGATGTAAAGGTCTATTCGAAGGTAAGGCACAATTCCATTTACCTCCGGTAAAGAGGGGACGGTGGTGTTCCGAAATGACAACACGGTCACCTCCATCCTCCTCGATCGCCTAGAGCTAGCAACCAAACCAGCGCTGACCCCAAGCTTCGGCCTTAAGGTCATTGCCTCATGAAAGACACTTAAAGGTCTGTGGTTCTTGGAGGAGATCGGGTTAGTTGGAGATGTCAAAAGACATGGGGAATTAGGAATTGGTGAATTAGTAAATTGGTGAACTGGGGTTTGTAATCAACTAGTCAAGAACCTTGGGCCATACAATGGATTCAGGAAAACCCCACTTCCCACTTCCCACTTTCCTATTTTCCCAATTTCCACTTTCCAACTCCCAATTCCTATTTTCCCAATTTCCACTTTCCAACTCCCAATTCCTATTTTCCCAATTTCCACTTTCCACTTTCCAATTTCTTATTTCCTATTTTCCCAATTTCCTATTTTCCCAATTTCCTATTTCCCCACTTCCGAAATCAAACTCTCGGAAGGGTGACTTCTTGCCGCTGATCTTGATACTTGCCTTTACGTTTGGCGTAGGACGTTTCGCAGGGTTCACCTTCGAAAAAGAGCAGTTGTACGATGCCTTCATTTGCATAGATGCGGCAGTCCGCATGTGATGCATTACTGAATTCTAAGGTTAAATGGCCTTGCCATCCGGCTTCGGCAGGGGTGAGGTTTGCAATACATCCCACCCGGGCGTAGGTGCTTTTTCCAATGCAGAGGACACTGATGTGGTTAGGGATTTTAAGTGCTTCCAAGGCCACACCCAGCCCGTAGGAGTGGGCCGGTAAAATGAAGTACGTTCCGTTTTTGTCTTCGTGGAGAGCCACGGACTCTAAATTGGCGGGATTGAAGTCTTTGGGGTCGATTACGGTGCCTGGAATATGCCGGAAGATTCGGAAATCGTTAGGGGAAAGGCGAATATCGTATCCATAACTACTAAGTCCGTACGAAAGGACCTTCCGGTCCTCTACTTGAGAGACCAGAGCCGGTTCAAAAGGGGAGATCATGCCATCTGTGGCCGCTTGGGTAATCCAGGTATCGTTTTTAATCATGAGAAGGGTTAGGGTTGAAGTTTTTTAGCCATTTCAGGGGCGAAATAGGTGAGAATCATATCCGCACCTGCTCGGCGGATGCACAATAGACTTTCTTCCATTGCGGCTTCAAGGTCGATCCATCCTTTTTCCGCCGCAGCGTGGATCATCGCGTATTCTCCTGAAACCTGATAGGCGGCAATGGGTAAATCGAAGGTTTGCTTTAGTAGGTGGACGACATCTAGGTAATGGCTGGCTGGCTTAACCATGAGCGCATCCGCACCCTCGGCGGTGTCTTGACGAGCTTCACGAAGAGCTTCCCGACGGTTGGCCGGATCCATTTGATAGGTTTTTTTGTCTTTTAGACCGCTGAGGGGCGCGGTATCCAAGGCCCCACGGAAGGGGCCGTAGAAACAGGAGGCATACTTCGCGCAGTAGGAAAGAATATTCACCTGATTGTGTCCATTCATATCTAGAAAGTGCCGGATGGCTCCGACGCGTCCATCCATCATATCGGAGGGCGCCACCCAGTTTGCACCGGATTCTGCGTGAACAAAGGCCATTCGTTGAAGAATCTCTATGGTTGCGTCATTATCCACCCGCCCGCGAAGGATCACCCCATCGTGTCCGTGGCTGGTGTAGGGGTCCAGTGCGAGGTCGGTTTGAATGTTTAAATCCGGTAAGTCCATCTTCAACTGCCGGATGGCACGAGGAACCAGACCATCAGGGTCCAACGCCGCTTCCCCATTGGGCGATTTATGGCTACTGTTTCCAAATAGATTAACCGTTTGTATGCCTAGTTTCTGATTTTCAGCGCAAATCTCCACCAATCGATCGGGTGACCATCGAAATTGTCCAGGTAAGCTGGGTATTTCTTGTTTCTCTCCGCTGCCTTCGCAAAGAAACATCGGGTAGATGAGTTGTTCGGTGTGTAATCGTGCTTCTCTTTGCAGGCCACGGTTAGCAGAAGAGGAGCGCAAACGTCGATTTCGATGGGGTATAGTATAGCTCATAAGTTAGAAGTTTAACTCTAAGTTCTATAACAAAAAGCTCAAGGTTGAAAGAAGCATGAAAAAAAGAGTTTTTTTTTCTATGGACAAATCCGCAAAGAATGGCATGTGAATTCAACACACTTTTTAACTAGACCTGGCACCCTGGAGAATTCCATGTACCCTTATGACTTTATAGATGACGACGACGACGATTTGTACGACGATTACGACGAGTATGATGATGACGATGATTCCGAGGACGAGGATGAAGATGACCCCTTTAATCCTTTCGTAGACGACGAGTTCGACGATGAAGAAGTTCTGGCTCCGCGGAGTGCCAGCAGTTACCTGGATGATCCTGATGAGTTTGATTCTGAAGATGAAGACGATCGTCATGATGCCGACTTTGAAGATATCGAAGATATTGATGAACTTCTGAGTTTCGATTCGGAAGCAGAGAAGGTTATAGAGGAAGACGATGAAATCCCTCCTGAGGATCTGGCTGCGGATGATGATGAGGACGAAGACGAGGATGAAGAAGAGGACGACTCTTCGGACGACGAGGATGAAGAGGACTACGACTTCGACGTAGATGACGATGAAAAGAAGTAGTTGCTACTCACATCACAAGTCTAAAGCCTCTGGGAACTTTTCCCAGAGGCTTTTTTTCTGCTGGTATTTGTGGCGAAAATTCGCTTTACTTCGTTAAACCATTACGGAGTAGTAAATGAATCAGATTAGTAAAATCGTATGTTGTATCGTCGGATTGGGCTCTTTTGTTTTCGCGGATGTTATCGAGTTGAAAGACGGAACCCGCATTGAAGGATTACTTTTAGCTGAAAATGATGACAGTTTGGAAATCGAAATTGGGCAAAATGAAGCGGGGACTATAAGAAGGGTTTTGATCATTCATTCATCTGAAGTGGCGTCTTGGGTTGCGGATCGTGACGGTCGGGTCGTAAAGAAAAAAGGACCGGATGTAGATCGTCTAAGTGGAATTGCCTACGTCGAACAGCTGATCAAAGAAGCCACGGACGAAATCGATCAAGGGAACTATGAACGTGGGATCACTCAATATAGAGATGCGGCGGATCTTGCCATTGAAAAACTGGATGATCAGAAGCCTGAAGAGAAAGTCGAGGCCTACGAGGTTCGAGTCCATGCTCTCAAGCTGCAATTGGCGGCCTTAGAAGGTGCGGAAAAATCCATAGACAATAAGATGGAGGGCGTTGAAGAACGTATTGAGGACCTGCAAAAAAAATTAGAGCGGGATATTTCGGATTATAAAAAAGATAAAGAAGACTATGATGATCTGATGAGCGATAGCTCTAGTCAATTAGGCAATCGCTATAAAAAAACCGACTTACAAGAGCGCGAAGATGCGCTGGTGGCTCGGAAAAATATTTTGGATCAACAATCCGCCACGGTTATGGCTCGAACAAAAGAACTTGAAGCGGATAAAATAAGAATTACTACCCAGATGAAGCTGGTCGAAGAACAAGTGGAGCGTTCAGAGGACGAGCTTAAATCCGCTGAACGAAGCTTGCGACGTCGGTGAAAAAGCTTCTTCTTTTATGCACGTCTTTGCTTTGGGTTTTTCCGCTAGTTGCGGATGAACCCGTAGTTCGTCCCCGAATTCTCGAACGTAAACCTCACGATTCCGAAGCCTTTACCCAAGGACTCCTTATTGACGGTGATGTATGGCTCGAAAGTACAGGGCGTTATGGAAAATCTGAGCTTCGTGAAGTGGATCGTAAAACCGGAAAGGTGTTACGCAGAGATAAATTGCCTGACACCTATTTTGGTGAGGGCTTAGCGCTTCTTAACGGAAAGTTGTACCAATTGACCTGGTTAGAAGGTGTTTGCCGTGTCGTAGACAGGAACACCTTTAACTTACTAAGAGAATTCACCTACAAAGGGGAAGGGTGGGGGCTGACAACTGATGGCAAGCTGCTCTATATGAGCGACGGTTCTGCCATTATTCGAGTAATGGATCCTGAAACGTTTAACGAGATTCGAAGATTCCGGGTGTTATCCTCTAAAGGCGCGGTAACAAAGTTAAACGAATTGGAATGGGTGGAAGGCGAAATCTGGGCAAACATTTTTGGAACCGGATTTGTAGCTCGGGTTCGCCCGCGAGACGGTAAAGTTCTTGGCTTTGTTGACTTGCGTCATTTGCCCATTGTTTTGGATCAGCGTCCGGAACAGGATGTGCTCAATGGAATCGCCAGAGATCCGAAAACTGGCGATATTTGGGTGACCGGAAAATTGTGGAATACACTTTATCGCATTCAGTGGCCAGTCGTACCGTGATCTCGCTTGGTTTGGAGTGCTGAAGCTCGCTTCCGCCTTGAGGGGAAGGAGCTTGCTCCGATGAGGAATGGTTTATAATCTTGTCTCGTATTTTCACTGGACCTCAGCTCGAAACAGCGCATATTACTTTATATGAAACGCATTTCTCTTTTTTTAACCCTCTCCTTTTCTTCGTTCCTCTTTGCGCAAGATCTGCTGGATGTAGACGTATCTGAGCCGCAAAGCGAAGATGAATTAGCCTATGAGCAAATAGCTCGATTTACCTTGGCCATGGAGCAAATTCATGACCTCTATGTGCAATCAGGTGAAGAGGTGAGTTATGAAGAGCTAATTGATGGAGCGATTACCGGGATGATGTCGAATTTGGATGATTACAGCCAGTATATGTCGACGGATACGCTCAAAAATTTACAGGAAACCAGTCAGGGAGCTTTTGGGGGTGTAGGCATCGTTATCAACCGCATGGGTGAATGGGTCACCGTCGTATCACCCATTCAAGGATCCCCCGGTTGGGATGCTGGACTCCTCGCTGGAGATCAAATCCGCAGAATCGATGGGGAGTCTGCCCGGGGAATAAGCATCCAAGACGCCGTTCGTCTTCTACGAGGACAACCGGGTTCCGCCGTAACGGTTCAGTTCAGTCGTCCGTCGGAAAACCGTGTGTTTGAGGTTTCACTCATACGATCCATTATCGAAACCCCAAGCGTGCCTGACTCGTTTGTGCTTGAAGATGGAATTGGATACCTACGAATCAAAATGTTCACCGTAAATACCGCAAAACTTCTCCGCAGAGAACTAACTGCCCTCAACCGCAAAGATGTGAAAGCAATCGTTTTGGATCTACGTGGTAATCCGGGTGGCCTCTTGAGTTCTGCAGTAGAGGTCTCAAGTTTGTTTCTTCCTCGGGATACCTTGGTTGTGTATACCCAAGGCCGAGAAGAAGAAGATCGAAAAGACTATCGAACCAGTATTACCCCTCATCGCCTACAACCCAAGCTTGTTGTAGTGATCAATCAGGGCTCTGCAAGCGCCTCTGAAATTGTCGCGGGTGCCTTGCAGGATCATCAAAGGGCCCTCTTAGTTGGTGAAACCAGTTTTGGAAAAGCATCTGTACAAAGCATCCTGTCCTTACCGGATGGCTCGGCATTGAAACTTACGACGGCCAATTATTTCACCCCCAACGATCGTCAGATTCATGAAAAAGGAATAGATCCTGATGAAGAAGTCCCCCTTTCAATGCGTAGATGGTTCATGCTTCAGGATGACCTAAGCGAAGAAACATGGGAGCGGGATAGCCAGCTTAAACGAGCCGTTGAAATTCTTCGCACTGAAACAAAAGGGTAGACCATGATGATACTAGGAATTGAATCATCTTGTGATGAAACGGCCGCTGCAGTTGTGCAATCGCCATTCAAAGTCGTGTCTTCTGTGGTCGCTTCCCAAATCGAAAAACATCGACCCTACGGAGGCGTGGTTCCCGAATTAGCTGCCCGAGAGCACGTAAAAGCCTTTCCGCCAGTCCTAGAGGCTGCGCTTCGTGAGTCGGGTATCAACTGGTCCGATCTTGACGGAATCGCCGTAACTCAAGGCCCTGGCTTATCCAGCTCTCTTCTTTCGGGATTATCTGTGGCTCGTGGACTGGCAAGTCGCTTAAAAATCCCCCTTTATCCGGTGCATCATCTAGAAGCTCATATGTTGAGTCTGTATTTCGCCGAGAATCGTCCGGAGAATCCCTGTCCGGCTTTGGTTTTGCTGGTTACAGGAGGACATACCGCACTGATTCGAATGAATGCCCCCGGTGACTATGTTTTATTAGGTAGATCGATCGACGATGCTGCCGGCGAAGCTTTAGATAAAGGAGCACGCCTTATGGGCTTGGATTATCCCGGCGGACCCGAAATTGAAAAACTCGCTCTTACAACCGAAGCTAGTTCTGTCACTTTTCCCAAAGGATTGCCCAAGGGAGAAGAGGCTCTCAAGCGTGGTGGAGACTACGCCTTCAGTTTCAGCGGATTGAAAACGTCGCTTCGTTATCACCTAGAAAAAAATCCGGATGCGGAAATATCATCCGTCGCAAACGCATATCAGACCGCGGTTATGGGATCCCTAAGTTCCCGGGTAGATCAGGCACTGAGCGCATCAAGTGATTGGCAGTCCGTCGCCTGTGTGGGGGGCGTAGCCAAAAATCAATATTTGCGGACGAGATTAGATGAATTATGTCGAAGGCATCAACTTCCTTTGGTCACTGTACCCTTGGACTACTGTACAGATAATGCGGCCATGATTGCGGCTGTTCCTTTGTTACGGAACGTGGAGCCTGCATCTACAGAGATAAAAATCGACCCAAATTTGTCGATGGATGGGATGCAGATGCGGAAATAGCTTCTTGGATGAGCTTCCAACTAGTGGCCGTAGGCGTTTACGCCACGGTAAAAGCCCCGAGACCTCTAAAGAAACTACCTGAGCTCCTGCCACTTTACGAACCCTCCAATAAGGCGCCATTGTCCTAGAACTCACAGTTGCACTGAGGGGGAGTCTGTGATACTCAACGTGCTCTTATGAGCCAAGCATCCAAACCTTTTAAACCTGCCCCGAAAAAGTATCAGCCCCGCGGAGCTCCGGTTATTTACGAAGACCGCGATATCATCGTGATCAATAAAGCCTGTGGGCTTTTGTCCGTCAGCTATGATGAAAAACATCGGGACACCGTTTATCACCGTCTTTTCGATTACGTTCGTAAAGGGAATCATAAATCTAAGGCCCGGATCTATATGGTCCATCGCATCGACCGAGATACCTCCGGAGTTTTACTCTTTGCAAAAACTCCCCAAGCCCGCCGTTATTTGTTAGACGAGTGGAAAAACTTCAGTAAAAGATACAGCGCTCTGGTCTACGGACAATTGAGAGAGCCGGAAGGCGAGATGGTCTCTTACCTTGTGGAAGATGACAACCATGTCATGCAAACGGTTGAGGAAGGCGTGGAAGGGGCTCAATTTGCAAAAACGGCCTATCGAGTGACTCAAACCTCTAAAAAATTCAGTTTTCTCGAGATTGATTTGTTTACGGGCCGAAAAAATCAAATCCGGGTACAGTTTGCAGAAATCGGGCATCCGATTGTAGGCGATCAGAAATATGGTCACGTAGAAGTGGTCACTGGAAAGCGTATGTTCTTACATGCGGCAGAATTGACCATCAAACATCCGTTCTCAAAAGAGCAAATGACCTTTAAAGCACCCATTCACCCCGCGTTCGATGCGATGTTGACCGGAAAGAGAGAACCGAAAGAAAAAAATCGGAAATAAAGATCTGTGGCCTAAAGGCCGACAGCCACTCTTTAACCTGTGGCCGGAGCCCCGCAGGTGCTGGGCCCGGAAATTTCAAACTACGCATCTCCAGAAAAATGAAGGCCTCGTGCTCTCCAGCAAAGCGGGTGGTTGATTTAATGAAGAAGGTAAAAGTGAAATCTAACAAGCTGCCTCTAATCTGGGGCTTACTTCCAAGCTTCGCCACCCTGATTGGATTGGTCTGGCTAGACCAGGCTCTGTTAGCCGTTCTACTCTACCATGCAGGTATCGTAGTCTGCCTAATCTGGAAACGCTTCCCATTGGCTCAACTCAGCAAAGGCTTTCATCTAGGTTCCTTCGTTATTCTGACTGCCTTATGCCTACTCACTTGGCCCTTGGTTCAGCTCCTCTGGCCGCTGATGGTCTTACCCGATGTTTCTCTGAGTGACTTACTCCTAAAATGGAGAATCACCGGCCCAACGGTTTGGATCTTTGTATTCTACTCCATCACCCTGCACCCAATCCTCGAAGAATCCTTCTGGCGCGGGCTCATGCCGGATACCTGGAAAAGTGATGCTCTCTTCGCAGCCTTTCATTTAATCGTCATGTATTCCTTAGTTGATTGGATGTGGCTGCCACTGGCATTCCTCGTTTTAACCTTCGCATCAACGATTTGGCGAAGAGTCGTAAAAGTGAACCGAGGATTAACCGTACCCACCCTCACCCACGCCATCGCTGATTTGGGTGTTAATTTAGCGGTACGAATATTGTTAAGGTAATAGATTTAGAGAAATGACCGATCTAAGGCCGATGAGCTTTGCTTAGGTTTCGGTATTTTTTGCCACCAAAGGTCTCGAAAGCAAGACCACCCCTATAACCCCGTTTTACGAATTTTTTGACGCGGAGCGTCCCTGGAGCAACTGTGTTTCGATATAAAAGTTAAGAGGGTATAAACTCAGGGTCAGAAGCTATTCGGTTTGCAAGGCAGACCATCTTTCTCATGACTGCAGTTAATGCCACTTTTGCTGGTTTTCCC
>Ga0222650_1000042_pt1 | contig 121476 bp, 105 predicted proteins | sample AntAcemetagen367_FD_179820 | JGI IMG/M metagenome (GOLD analysis project Ga0222650, IMG submission 179820) | Saline water microbial communities from Ace Lake, Antarctica - #367 | ecosystem: Environmental > Aquatic > Non-marine Saline and Alkaline > Saline | place: Antarctica: Ace Lake... | reverse complement strand
CCACGCCACAAGCACCGCAATGGCCCGATATCCTCGCGGAATACCGTCTTTAAGAATATTTGAATATCAGGAAGCCCTGTCCACTTTTGCTCAGACAATTAAATCCACTTTTGCTCAGTCGCCGACAGATTTTCACTTTAAATTTGCCATCCGATCCCAGTTATTGAACGGTATGAGGGGCGTTTTCATCCAACAATTACTGAAATAATATGTTAATCCGGTTCATCGCTCTCTTCATCGCATTTCAAAACTGCTTGTTCGCAGCGGAAACGGAACGGCCAAACATTCTCTGGCTGTTTTCTGACGACCATGCCTATCAGGCGATCGGTGCCTATGGCGGGCGTTTTGGTGATCTGAATCTCACGCCCAATATTGATCGTATCGCAGACCAGGGCATGCGCTTTGATCGCGCTTATGTGGGTAACTCGATTTGCGCCCCTGCGCGGGCAACTTTGCTGACCGGTAAGCACAGCCACCTGAACGGGAAATTCGATAATCATGATACCTTCGACCACGATCAGCAGCAGTTTCAAAAAATCCTCCAGCAGAACGGCTACCAGACGGCGATGGTCGGCAAGATTCACCTCAAAGGCAAGATGCAGGGCTTTGATTACTGGGAGGTTCTACCAGGGCAGGGCCGTTATTGGAATCCGGCCTTCGTAACGGAAGAGGGAGAAACCGTCTACAAGGGAGAGCACTCGACCGATGTGATTACCAACAACGCGATCAAATGGCTGGATACCAAGCGCGACAAAGATAAGCCCTTCATGTTGATGGTTCACTACAAAGCACCGCACCGGCACTGGGAGCCTACCACGCGTTGGAAAGAACGTTTCAAAGACAAAATCTTCCCCGAACCCGCGACCCTCTTCGACGACTACGAGGGGCGCGGCTTTGCTGCTAAAAATCAGGACATGAGCATACTTCACACCATGGAAATGGGTCGCGATGTGAAATCCAATCAACCGGAGCGCAAGGCGGAGTTGGCGAAGATTGACCAGAAGGATCCCCGGGCGCTAACGAAACTCAAGTATCAGTGGTACATGCGTGACTATCTGGCCTGCATTGCGGGAGTGGACGAAAACATCGGCAAGCTTTTGGACTACCTGGAGGAATCGGGGTTGGCGAAAAACACCATCGTTATGTACAGTTCCGATCAAGGATTTTACCTCGGTGAGCACGGTTGGTTCGACAAGCGGTTCATGTATGAAGAATCCTATCGGGCTCCACTGGTGATGAAATGGCCGGGTGTGACCAAGCCAGGTTCAGTCAACCAAGACCTCGTGCAGAACATCGACTACGCGGAAACCTTCCTCGATATTGCCGGTCTTGAATCTCCGGAAGACATGCAGGGTGAAAGTCTGGTGCCGCTTTTCAAAGGAGAGACGCCTGATGATTGGCGTAAGAGCCTTTACTATCACTATTATGAGTTTCCCGGGTTCTGGCATGATGTACGGCGCCACGAAGGTGTCTCCACCGAGCGCTACAAACTGATCCGATTTTACGGCAAGGATGTGCCGAACGGTGAGGAATGGGAATTTTACGACCTCAAAGCCGATCCGAATGAGATGACCAATGTGTATGGTAATTCCAGCTACGAACCGACCGTTTCCGAGATGAAAAAAGAACTACTCAGGTTGCGTGATGAATACAAAGTTCCGGGCGAATTCGGCGGTAAACCTATCAAGTAGGACTCCAGACAGGAGCTTTTTAGCATGGTGATTCTCGCCGCTTCTGTTTGCTTAGACCCCTTGGCCGTTCGACTTTTTGGGGTGTCGCATGTTAACGTTTTCTCGATTCTCTTTATTTTTGCGACGTTCGTCCTGCCCTTCCGAAAGTCCCCGATCAAGCGGCTCACGGAACCCGTATGAATCATTGCACCGAGATTTAAGTCGTCGGCCTATACGGGCCAGCCACACTCGACGGAGGCGTGCGACATCACATCTTTCAGGTTTCTAGAAGAACTCGATTTTCTGCTAAAATCGTGAAGGGACACCGAAAATCGTGTCGTAGAACACTTGAGCGGTGATCTGATTCCCGAAATCACTTGGGTGGCTACCATCTTCACAAAACAGTTCCGCCCCTCTCCCCTCTCTGAACTCCCGTTCCCATGCATCTCCGGCAGGAATGATGGCGATTCCGCCACCACGTTCTGAAGCCGACTGATAACCACTGCGGACACGTTGGTTCATTTTGAAGAAATCATCTCCCGGCACATCCGGATCGCCGTCGCGGCGGCCCCACGTTTGATACAGCATTGGAACCGCCCCTATAGCACGAGCTTCAGAAGCAAAAAACTGTATCCCGGGGTCCATGGTTTGGCGTCTCGCGGTTTCGCGCATTGCCGGGTTTTTACTATAATCCTGGATTACCACGATATCCCAATTCCCTCCCCGTAACTTGTCCAATGTCGGTGGGTGCTTCGAGTGTTTCGCAAGACTCCAACCCCCGTAGGTCGAGTGACCAATCCTGACTTTCTTACCATGCGCTTCCGCCATTTTTTTTAAAGCGGACGGCACTCCAAAGCTGTAGCTGTTTCCGATGAAAAGAATCGCCAGTTCGTCTTGCGTTGCCTTATTGCGCAAAGCACGGATCTCACCCTCTGCCGGTGGGAGCACACATCCTGAAAGTCCGAGAAATGAGAGGATCTTCGCAAACATCAGCAGCCTTCCAAAAAATTTCTCACGCTCGTGGATGGGCTTCATCATACGCCTGTTTCAGTCTCTCCTTGGTCACGTGTGTGTAAATCTGCGTTGTGGAAAGCGAGGCATGACCAAGCAGTTCCTGCACACTTCGCAGATCCGCCCCCGCATCGAGTAGATGAGTGGCGAAGCTGTGACGCAACTTGTGCGGACTCACTCCAAATGGAATACCACTCATCTTCAAATACTTTTTCAACATCAGGTCGACCGCCTGCTGCGTGATCCGCGTTCCACGCACACTTCTGAACAGCGGGCCGTTGGTCACGGCCGCGTCCTGGCGGTATTTCTGAATCGCCCGGATCGCCGCCCCCCCCACAGGAACCATTCGCTCTTTTCTGCCTTTGCCAGTTACCTTGACCACTTCGTCGATAAAATCCACATCCCTGACGTCCAGCCCAAGTAGTTCCGATATCCGCAATCCGGAGGAATAGAACAACTCAAGAATCGCCGCATCGCGGTAACGCAGCCACTGGGGACCTTTCGTGGGCGCGTTCGATTTCAAAGGCATATCAAGCAACTCTTCCATCTGTTTCAGGCTGAGCACAACCGGAAGCCCGCGCTCAAGTTTCGGCATCTGGACCCCTGCAACCGGGCTTACCGCCAACCCGCGCCGCAATACGAGGTATTTGTAAAATGATCGGAGCGCAGCGAACCGAAGGCGAATGGTCGAACGTTTCATCCCGCGCTTGGTCAGAGCAAAAAGATACCCGCGAAAATCCTCGCCGGTTTCCTTCCGCCAACAGGAAAATTCCTCGCCACGCCAATTCGCATATTCCTTCAGTGCCGCGGAATAATTCCGAATCGTGAGTGGAGAAGCAGCCTTCTCCGTTTCCTGAAACTCCAAAAAATAAGCGACGTCGTCGTTCATTTAAGCTTCAACTTCCAATTTTCAACTTTCAAACAGAGGGGGCGGTCAGACGCCGGACATGAAACCACGCCTGAATCTTCATCACCTCGTTCCGAGGATCTTACTTGAGGGTTGAAATTTGAAGATTGAAAGTTCATTTCAAAAACACCTCCCGTGCTTTCGCACCGTCTCCGGGTCCGACGATTCCCCGTTGTTCAAGAATATCCACCATCCGTGCAGCACGGGTGTAGCCGAGCCGGAGTCGACGTTGCAGCAGCGAGGTGCTGGCCTTTTGTTCCTGCCTGACGACTTCGATGCACTTGATGATCAATTCCTCATCCGCATCCGAGACTTCGTCTTCGTCATCCATTCCCGCGTTTTCGATGGTTTTGGAAATATCCGCCTCGTATTGCGGTTTCGCCTGATTCGAACAGTGTTCGACGATGCGTTCGACTTCTTCGTCCGAGACAAAAGCTCCCTGGGCGCGTTCGAGTTTTGCTGATCCTGGCGGCAGATAAAGCATATCCCCTTTGCCGACCAGCTTGTCCGCTCCTTTGGTATCGAGGATGACCCGGGAATCGAGCGCGGATGAAACCTGAAACGCGATGCGGCTCGGAATGTTCGCCTTGATGATTCCGGTCACAACATCCGCACGTGGCGTCTGGGTCGCGATAATCAAATGGATGCCCGCAGCCCGCGCCTTTTGCGCGATCCGAGCGATGCACATCTCCACATCGGCCGGTGCGGTCTGCATCAGATCGGCAAGCTCGTCGATGAGCACAACGATATATGGAAAACGATCGGGGATTTCATCCTCTTCGATTTCCAGTTCTTCAAATTCAGCTTCGGGACCAAGATCACCATCCTCCAGCGCACTGGCGATGTCCTCGATATCGTCGAGGTCCACTTCGGGTTCGTCGACTTCGGCCACCTCGGGCTTCTCTTCCTTTTCCTCACGCGGGCGGGCATTGAAGCCATCGAAATTCCGCACACCTTCCTTGGCGAAAATCTTGTAGCGTTTCTCCATCTCGTTCACCACCCACTTGAGCGCGGCAACGGTTTTCTTGGGATCGGTGACAACCGGAACGACCATGTGTGGCAGCTTGTTGTACATCTGCATTTCCACGACCTTTGGATCGACCATGATGAACCTCAACTCATCCGGACCGAATTTGAAAAGAATCGAAGCGATGATGGAATTGATACAAACTGATTTTCCCGAACCGGTAGCACCGGCAACCAAAAGATGCGGCATCGCAGCCAAGTCGCCGATGACTGTCTTGCCATAAACATCTTTTCCAAGAGCGAGTGGGATTTTCTTCTTCGCGGAACGGAACTCTGGATCGTGGAGCAGCTCGTGAAGTGGCACGGCGACCTTGTTCGAGTTCGCGATCTCGATTCCCACCGTGTCCTTGCCCGGGATGGGGGCGAGGATATTGATCCGCTCCGCGCGAGTGGCACGGGCCAAGTCTGCTTCAAGTTGTGAAATCCGTGAAACGCGAAGCCCGGTGGACGGGTAAATCTCGTATCGGGTGATCGTCGGTCCACGTGTGATATCGCCAGGTATCACATCGATACCGAAAGCCTTCAGTGTATCGACGATCGTTGACTGAATGGAGATCAGCTCGTCGTGGTCTGCCGCTTCAGCTTCCTCCTCCACAGCATCAAGCAGATCGAATCCAGGCAGTTCATAGTTTTCAAACCCTGTCACCGAAAGCGACTGATGACTGGCTTTCTTGCGTTCGAACGGCCTCGAACCGGGCTCCATTTGCCCAACCGAGCGGCGCTGCGAAGAATCAATGATTTGCGGTGCAGGGGTCTCGCGGATTGCCAGTTCCTTTTGCCCCGGCTCCTCGGTCTCATCTGCTTTGAGCTTGGCGAGTTCACGCTCCAACCGTCGTTGCTCGCGCTGCCGTTCGCGCTCGGTAAGGAGTTCCCTCTCGCGAGCATCCGCCCTTCCTGCGTCGGTGCGACTCGCCTTCCAGGCGCCCACCTTGTATCTTATCAAACTGAAACACGCTTTCCCAAATTCTCCCGGAGTCTGCCCTGTAAGCCAAATCAAACCGAGGAGATACGTAAAACTGGCCAGAGCTATTGTTCCTGGTTTCCCGATGAACGGCATCAGCACGGAGCCGCCCAAACCGTCTCCAACGATCCCTCCCGGACTGGGCGCCTGACACCGCACCGACCATTCATCAAAGAATATCCCGGACGCATGCAGCCAGACCGCTCCCGAAACGAGCATGACAAGCAGGCCCATCACGATCCTCGGCCAAAGCGGCCAGCGGAATGCAAGTTTCGTGATACCAAACCAAATGAAACCCAACGCGAGCAACCATCCCGCTGCTCCAAGCAATAGAATTTGTAAGAACGCAAGTATACCGCCTACGGGACCAAGCCAATTCCCTCCTTTCGCATCTCTCTTATCGGAAAACGCCTCCAGCAATCCCCACTCGGGAAGGTCTGCCGGACTATAGGAAAGCTGTGAAAGCAATAGAATCAGACCACCGGCCATCCAGCAGATACCTGCGAACTCGCTGGACCATTTCCTCGGCTCCTCGACTTGCCCTCTCTTTTTGTTCACTCGATTGGCCATAGATTTTGACCCACACAGCATCTCCCGACACAATTAAAAGGGCAAGATTGTTTTATTGAGTGGAAATTCAGGGAAACCAAAGTAATTGCCGCCTCCCGGACGAGAGCTGAATCAGCTCACACCAACAGCGCGATCTGCTCTCCCGGGCCGTGAACGCCCTCGATCAGAATCCCCTCAACATCGGCGGTCTTTGACGGGCCGGTGCACCAGATGATATTCGGAGCATCTCCGAATGCCTCAATCGCATCAGAAATCGAGCGATGGATTTCGTCCTTTTTTAAAACACCCACATGGACCCATGGCGAAAGCGCGGCGAGACGATGTGAGGTTTTGAAATCGTCGATAATCAAAGATCCGGACTCCGCGATGGCACCGGTCGCACGGGTGATTCCGAACTGGTAATCATCGTATCGTTCACGGTCGTATTCGGTTTCCACCTTCAACCCTGCCTCAGCAAGCTTGGAACCGATGGAATCATAAAGCTCAGGATCGCAATATCCAGTGCGCTGTTGGTTTCCATCAAGGAACTCCACAAGTTCGGCAACCGAAGACATCGCACGGCCATTGACCGCTTTGAAGTTATTGGAAAAGGCAGTCCAAAGATCGGACTCTTGCAGTTTCACTTCTGAAACCATTACCGAAACGTCGTATTCCGGATACGCGGCCTTGTCCTTGAGGTTGTCGGTAGTGGCTCGGATTTTCGATAGGATCTGTGCGCGGGACATGGGTAATTTTCTTTGATTTTGTTATCTTGGGAGTGCCGTTCAAAACACACATCACGACTTACGATCTTTAAGCCATTTTCTAAAATCTCCTCCGTGTGAATCTGGAAGGGTTCGCTGACCGAGCCAATCCTGAAGAGGCTTTATCGGAGCAACCTGGATGGGAAGATGATTCATCGCCTTCGACATGGTCATTGCCGTCCGCCACAGGGAGGGCGAGGTTGCAAGAGTCGCGAAAGGCGACATCGGAATCGCGCCCTCTGAGTGAACTTCCTCACGTTTTGCCTTGTCGCGCAAACGAAGCAGGAGATCCGGAATGGGGATATCAACAGGACAAACCTCATTGCAAGCGCCACAGAGTGAAGAAGCTTTGGGTAAATCCGCAAGCTCGGGAAAACGTTTACCAAAAAGAATCGGCGATAGAACCGCGCCAATCGGACCGCCATAGACCGAGCGGTATGCGTGACCGGATGCCTGCCTGTAAACGGGACAAACGTTCTGACAGGCAGAACAACGAATGCAGCGCAGGATCTCCCGGCAATTCGACGCAAGCACATCCGTCCTGCCATTGTCCATGAATACCACGTGCATGTGCTCGGGCCCATCGGGTTGATTCTCCGATTTCGGGCCGTTGATAAACTCGGTGTAAACCGTGAGTTGCTGACCGGTTGCGGAGCGCCCGAGCAGGTTGAGGAAAACCGAGAGATCACGTTCCTGTGGAATGATTTTTTCAATCCCGACCAAAGCGATATGGACCTTCACAGGTGCCATACCGAAACGGGAATTGCCCTCGTTGGTCACAAGAGCCAACCTTCCTGAATCAGCGCACACAAAGTTCGCGCCAGTGATACCGGCTTCAGCGGTCATGTATTTTTCCCTGAGATGCACACGGGCGCGACGGGTGATCGTCTCCGGATCATCGTTGTAATCCGGGGCAATGCCCTCACGCAGAAATGTATTGGCGATTCCCCTCCGATTCTTGTGAATGATGGGTTTTACGATGTGGGATGGCTCGTCACCATCGAGCTGAATGATGAACTCACCGAGATCCGACTCAAGACACTCAATTCCGTTCTCAATCAGGAACGGGTTCAGATGAATTTCCTCAGCCGCCATCGATTTCGATTTCGTCAACTGCGTGACCTCATGCTGCCTCAGGATGGAAAGGATGGTCTGCCGCGCATCCTCATCCGTGGAGGCGAAATGCACATTCACTCCGCGATCCGTCAGGGCTTTCTCGGATTTCTCCAAATACTCGTCGAGGTGATGCAGCGTGTGATCCTTGATGGCCCCGGCCAACTTGCGCAGGGAGTTCGGATCCTCGTAGTCATTGAAAAGCACGGAGTATCTCTTGTCCGTTCCTTTCGATGAACCATCGATCACCGAGTGTTGCTTCTCATCGGAAATCTCGCGGGCGTATTCGTCGATCTGCTGTGGCATGGCTAAGTGGTAATGTAGAGCAGAGAAATAATGTTTCGCAAACTTTCTGCGTCGTCGGTTCTGAGTTTGTCGATGGACTTGATGAAACGGAGGAGGCTAACGGCGCGAATCTGGTCCACCATGATTTCCGCACTCTTCCCGTCGCAGACAATCTGCAGGCGGTGCGACCATGAGGGATGGTGGGAGGTCGTCAGCGGACAGACCACGGCCATGCCAGTGGGATGCATCGCATTGGGACTGACGACGACGCATGGCCGAGTCTTTTGGGTTTCCTTTCCAGAGGTCGGATTGAGGTTTACCAGATGAATCTCATATCGGAGCACCTGGTAGGGCTTTCTGGAACTAGTTTTCGAGGCCATCGCAAAGTCCTGATTCGGCCCATTCATAGGCGGCTTTGAGGTCGGTGCCATCCTTCGCCATGGCTGCGAAAGAATCTTCCAAGGAAAGTTTCGATCCGGATGCCGGCGCGATGAGAATACCGTCTTGGGTGGCGAGCATCACGAATCCAAGGTCAAGTCGATAGGTGCGTATCATCGCAGCAGGAATTCTCACGCCCTTCGAGTTTCCTATCCGAATCGGTTTTTTTATAGCCTCCATGATGGAATCACTGTAATTACTCTCGTATTGCTTGCAACGTTGAATTTCCTCACCCACCGGAGATCGCCTACGCCTGCACCAAGGCTTGGTCGAAGTCTTTCCAGACCGGATCAATATTCTGTTGGATCAGCATTTCCCTGATTTCCGCAGGGCTTCGGGTATCGTGAATCTGAAATTGCTCGGTGGCTTTTTCCTTACCTGATTTCTCGGAAATTTCGACCCGGCGCCCTTTGACTGTGAGGTGGAGATCGTCGGATCCGGCTCCGGTGTATCCGCCGGGCTCGGTCCGCGCCCCGGCGGACATGTGGGTGATTCCCAGCGATGCCATCGCATCGCGCAATGGAGCGGGTTCACGGGTCGAAAGCACAATCGCGACCTGTGGAAAAACAATCCGAAACGCTGTGACCAAACGAAGCAATGCGGCATCGGGAAGAAACCGATCAGGATCTGCTTCATATTGATAGTTTCCCGCGTAAGGACGCATCCGCGGAAAAGCGACGGAAAACTGTGCCTTCCAACAATGTTTGTATAGGTATTCAAGGTGCGCGGCCAGAGACAGGGCCTCGTGTTTCCAATCAGCCAGACCGAACAAAGCGCCGATACCGATGCGGCGGAAACCTCCGACGTATGCCCGCTCCGGACAATCCAACCTCCAATCGAAGTTCTTCTTCGGCCCCGCAGTATGAAGAGTCCGATACGTCTCCACGCAGTAAGTCTCCTGATAAACAATCAACCCCTCCGCACCGTGATTAACTATTTCTGCGTATTGGTCGTCCTCCATGGGGCCAACCTCCAGCGCAAGTGTCGGAAAAAGCGGCAACAGCGCGTCCAGGCATTTTTGGAGATAACCATCGGACACAAATTTCGGGTGCTCACCCGCGACAAGAAGCAAATTTCGGAATCCCTGGTCGTGCAGGAATTTGGCTTCGGTGACAACCTGGTCTACGGTGAGAGTGGTTCGCAGGATTTTTGAATCGCGCGAAAATCCACAATAGGAGCAATTGTTCACGCATTCATTGGACACATACAACGGCGCGAACAGGCGCATCGTTTTACCGAAATGCTGGCGGGTAACCTGCCGGCTTTTAGCGGCCAGTTTTTCCAAAGACACACCCTCATCAAGCAACCCCACAAACCTGCGCATCGTAGGTGTCGGGTTTTCTAATAGATTCGGATAAACGGTCGCGAAAGACATAACCTACGCTGGAACACACAGGACCAATCGTCCAACACGGATCGAAGGAAATTTGCGGGATTTGTCGCTCAGGCTCTCACTTCTTCTTCCCCGCCCGCTTCTTCCCATATTTTTTCCCATACTTCACCTTCTTCTGAGGGGGCATTACCGGGGTATCGTTCTTTAGCGTCGCGATCTGGTCGCGGAGGTGGGCGGCGCGTTCAAACTCCAGCTTCGAGGACGCATCACGCATTTCCTGCTCGAGTTCGGCGATAACCTTGAGCTTATCGTAACTATTCTCGTCCTCGGCAACCAACGATGCGTTGAGCTTTTCGGCGTGCTGCCGGCCTTTCTCATAGGTGTGGAGGCTTTGTTGAACGGAGCGGATGACCGATTTCGGAGTGATGCCGTGCTCCTCGTTGTGCGCGATTTGGCGGGCGCGACGGTATTCGGTAACGTCAATCAGGGACTGGATGGAATCGGTGACAACATCTGCGAAAAGCACACACTCGCCGTTGATATGGCGCGCCGCGCGGCCTGCGGTCTGGATCAGGGAGGTTTCGTTGCGGAGAAAACCTTCTTTGTCGGCATCAAGAATACAGACGAGCGAGACTTCGGGGAGATCTAGGCCTTCGCGGAGGAGGTTGATACCGATGAGGATGTCGAAAGTCGCGGCCCGGAGCTGGCGCAGGATTTCCACCCTCTCGATCGCATCAATATCGGAATGAAGATAGCGGCACTTGAGGCCCGTTGAGGAGAGATACTCCGCAAGATCCTCGGCGGTCTTTTTGGTGAGAGTGGTGACGAGGACTCGCTCCCCTTTCTCCACCCTCTGGCGGCAGAGTTCGATGGTCTCATCAATCTGCCCCTTGAGCGGGCGCAGGGTGAGTATGGGATCGAGCAAGCCGGTGGGGCGGATGATCTGCTCGACGACGAGGTGCGTGCCGCGTTTCCCAGGATCGAAATCGGCTATGGGCTCCGCGTTCCCCGAAGGTTTGACTTTAATCTTCTTTAGATCAAAGGGAGTGAAGCCATTGTCGCCGGGACGCGGCTTCACCGGGATATACTTTTGGTTTTCCGGGCGGGAGTTGACGATATCAAACACACCCGGCGTAGCGGAAACATAGACCCGCTGATTGGTCATTTCCATGAACTCATCGAAGCGCAGTGGACGGTTATCCATCGCGGAGGGCAGCCGGAAACCGTGCTCAACGAGCGTGGTCTTGCGGGATTTATCACCCTCGAACATGCCGCCGATCTGCGGGATGGAGGCGTGGGATTCATCGACAAGCAGGAGAAAATCACGCGGAAAGAAATCCAGCAGGGTATGCGGTCGCGAGCCGGGTGGCCGACCCGTCAGGTGGCGTGAATAATTCTCAATACCCTGGCAGAATCCCATTTCAGCCATCATCTCCAAGTCATATTCCGTCCGCATCCGCAGGCGTTGGGCCTCGATGAGCTTGCCATCTTTTTCCAACTCCGGAATGCGCTGGTCGAGCTCCGCGCGGATCTTTTTGATCGCGGTCTTCATCTTGTCACCGGCGGTGACGAACTGCTTCGCAGGATAGAGTGTATGACTTTCAAGAACCTCGATGACTTTTCCGCTCACCGTATGCACCGAGGAAATGCGCTCCACCTCGTCGCCGAAGAACTCGATCCGTATTGCCGTTTCATCGAGATAGGCGGGATGGACTTCGACCACGTCTCCCCTCACCCGATATTTTCCCCGTCCGAAGGCGATGTCGTTTCTTTCAAAAAGCAAACTCACCAGCGCAGTCAGCAGTTCCTCGCGGGTGATCTCCTGCCCGGTCCAGACGGGAAACATCATGTCCTTGTAATCCTCAGGCGAACCCAAGCCATAGATGCAGGAAACCGAAGCGATCACGATGGTGTCCTCCCGGGTGAGCAGCGAACCCATCGTTGAAAGCCGCAACCGCTCGATCTCCTCGTTCACAGAGGAATCCTTCTCAATGTAGGTATCGGAGCGCGGTATGTAGGCTTCCGGTTGGTAGTAATCGAAGTAGGAAACAAAATACTCGACCGCATTGTGCGGAAAGAAGTTTTTAAACTCGGAGTAGAGCTGCGCGGCGAGCGTCTTGTTGTGGCTCATGATGAGCGTTGGCTTGCCATGGCGGGCGATCAGATTCGCCATGGTGAAGGTTTTCCCCGAGCCGGTGACTCCTAGCAGCGTTTGGTGCTTGTTGCCAACGGCGAGCGATTTCGAGAGTTTCTCAATCGCCTGGTGCTGGTCCCCCTGGGGAGAATAATCGCTGGAAAGACGGAAAGGCATCTCCGGAGACGATGGGGCTTTTCCGTGGGATTTCCAGTGGCGATTCAGAACGCGACAAATCGTCTATTTAGGTGTTCATTGATGCGGATGGGAAATCACAAGACGAAAGAATCCGGCAAGCTCAGCCAACTGTGGCTGCTGCTGCTGATACTATGTATCGGCTTCGGAGCTTACTGGCTGACTGTCACGGCGATTCCCAACAATGAGAAAAACGAAATCTCGGAAAACCGGAGTGCTAAACCCAGCAGTGTCTGCACGACGGTTGAATCTCCAAAACCACGGAAGTCCACCCGCCCCACGATATCGGGCGATCCCGATGCCGCCGCAAACGGCGCGATCCGCAATCAACGCGCCATCGTTTTCACAGATGACGAAGCCATGCGGAAATTCCTCTCAAAACTCGGAGACGGGGTGAACCTGCTGGGCCGGATCGACAAACTAAACACCTTGCTGATCGGCTACGGAAACCTCGCGGATCTCGAAGCCCTACTCGATGGTAGCGAGGAAAAATCCATGAATTATCCGGTCAATATTCCGGCCTTCGAGAGCGTCGGTGCCCAAGCGGGTTCCGCCCCCCTTGAAAATGGATTGCTCAAATGGCTGGGCGTGGAGGGCGACAATTCGCTCTGGGGCAAAGGCGTCACCATCGCCATACTCGACACCGGAATCGCGGATCATTCGGTTTTTCAAAACGAGATCCAACGTATCAATCTGGTACCACTTCCGGAAAATCCTGCTGATCTCAACGGCCACGGAACCGCAGTCGCATCACTCATTTTCAGCAACAACACCTTCGCGCCCGGAGTCGCTCCGGGAGCCACCCCACTTTCCGTCCGAATTGCGGATGACAATGGCAGCTCAAACAGTTTCCTTATTTCCCAGGGAATCATCGCCGCTGTCGATGCCGGAGCCCAGTTGATCAACATCTCGCTGGGAGGTCAGGGAAAAAGCAACATCGTCGACAAAGCCGTGGAATATGCCGAAGCGAGAGGAGCGGTCATCGTCGCGGCAGCAGGAAACAGCGGAACCGATGGAGTGTTGCAACCTGCGGCGAATCCCTCGGTGATCGCTGTCGGTGCGGTGGATGCGTCAAACCAGGCAATGGCCTTCTCGACAACCGGCTCCGAAGTCGCGATTTCCGCACCCGGCTACAAAGTCAATGTCGCCTATCCGGGAGACTCTGCAGCTCAGGTCAACGGAACTTCCTTTTCCGCTCCTATTGCCGTCGGTGCGATCGCCGGAGTCGCGAGTTCTTCAGGGACACAGACGATGACCGCGCAGCAGGCAGCTGACTTGGTATTGGGAAACCTGAACGACGTCGGAATCCAGGGAAAAGACGATTCCACCGGCAGCGGGGTGCCCGACATGGCAAGGATCATCAACGCTGGAACTCCGGGAAGATACGACGCCGCGATCAACTCGATCTATACGACCGATGACAACCAAGTGCAGGTTCTGGTCCAAAATCTCGGAACTGAGACCCTAGTGAATGCAGGAATATCGGTGAACATCAACGGCAGCATCACCCAAGCCAATATCACGACGCTCGCGCCAAATGAGACCCGATTGATCACGGTTCCAAAGGGAAGCACCGCGGACTTGAACATCCAAAGCACCGTGCGACTCTCGGGAAGTCAGAATGACCAGCGCCCTTCCAATGATTCGCTTTCCCAGAAAATTATTCCCGCTCCTTAGTCTCGGGGTTCTCCTTTCTGCCTGCGCACCCGTGCCGGAATTCTACCTTGCGGAAAACCTCTCCGCCAAGCCCTTCAACCAACTCGACCTCGCTGGCAACGCATGCGGCCCTGCGGCTCTGCTCAATTCATCCCGCTTCGGAAATCAGGACTGGAGGAAGATTTCCGAAACGCCCGCCGGTCTCAGCGACCGCGAGCGCATCCGCTCCATCGCCCGCGGCCCCGCCATGCGTGAGTCTTCCTCACTCCCCGGTCGTGCCCGTTGGAGCCGCAACGGCATCAATCTCAGCGACCTGAAAGACGTCGCAAACGAACTGGCATATTCAGAGCAGTTACCCCGTATCAGTGAGCAAACTCTTTTCCTAAAGGCGAACGAGACACAACGAGCTCACTTACACCGCGTCCACTCGCTTCTCGCCCGATCACTTGCCGAGGGCTTCCCTCCTATCATCAGTATCCGCCGTTTTGTAAAACGCGATGGTGCATGGACCGCCATACAGGGACATTTTGTGACAATCACTTCGGTCCCGGGAAATATTTCAAATGATGCCGAACATTTTTCCATCCGCTACATCGATCCACTGGGAGGCAAATTCCACGATGGGAGAATCGCAATTCACAAAAAAACATTCCTTGGGAGCGATGTTGTAACCAACCCAAATCTTGAAGCAATATTTCCAGCCGCAGCCGTGGGCAAACGCTTCGTAGGCTCCAGTGAAACCAGCCTGCTTGCTGTCTCAGCCTTCATTGGAAGGCCGTGAACAAATCAAGCCCCCAAACCAGCTAGACCGTTTGCCAAATGTCCATGCGCATTGAATCGTGGCTGGAGCATCTTGCTCCAGTCCGTTCTTGGGGCATCCTGCCGCAAGAATTCACTTACACGCACGGACTTTTCGCAAACGGTCTAAGGAGCCTTCACGACTTGATACCACGCCTTTTTGCCGAGCAAGGGCTTTCCGTCCGCACTGCGCACTCCGGTCATGTCGATCGCGTGAAGGTAACCCTCTTTCAATCCGCCAAGATCCAGCATCACCGTCCTACCATCACTCAGCAGATTCGCGCCGCGAACTTCCATCTGCTGCAAATCGACTTTCGGCGAACCGTAAGCCTTATGATATTTGTAAGTATTACTCTCCACCGCAATCGTCGAAAGCGTTTCAGGATCGATTTCCTCCGTAAACCTCAAAGCAAATCCTCCGGGTATAGCTTTGATTTTTTCGATCGCAGGGAAAGATTCTCCATTCCACTTGATCCGCATGATTCCGGTTTCTCCAGCCCATGAGAGGTGTGTTTTCCCTACATAGATCGAACCATCTTTCCCGAACGCGATCCGGTTATTTCCCTTCCCCAAAGGAGAGCCATCGAACATCGCCACTAAAGCGGTCTGATAGACTTCATCTACCTCGTCATCGAGAACGCGCACGAGATTCGGTTGGTTCATTTCACCTATCAGGGTTTGACCGACCATCGACTCCGGCAATGCACCTTCCGGCACAACGACCGGCCAAGTCGGCGAGTTGGCGAGTTCTCCCTGTGGAAAAAACCCGGCCGGGGGTTCCTGCATCTTATCAAGTTCGCCCGATTCGATCGCGAGCGGGTCACGACCGTCCCAATCTTTCGTCCAAACCAGCGAAGCGGGATGCCCATAGAATCGGTCTTTTTTCACATCGTAAAGAGGACTCGTTGGCCTCCAGTCACCTTGGTTGTCGGTAATCAGAAGCCTGCCCTCGGCATCGAAACCAATCCCGTTGGGCGAACGGAAACCACTAGCGAAAGGCTCCATTTTTGAACCATCCGGCGAAAGTTTAAGAACCCATCCACGCCATGGTGCCCGCGAATACATCCGCCCGGCCTTGCCCTTGTTCTTTCCCCATGTGGCCCGGTTGGTCATTTCCTCACGGTTGGCCCTTCCGATTTCCGAAAACTCACCACGGATCTCCTCGGCCATTGGTGCGCCATTCGACGCGATACCCAGCACGATGTAGAGATTGCCTTCCTTGTCGCGGGCCGGGCCGTATGCGAATTCGTGATAGTTTCCGGTCATCCCGAAATCATCGAATACCGTCTCGTATTCATCGGCCACCCCGTCACCGTCTGTATCCCTGAGCCTGGTGAGTTCCGCGCGCTGCATCACGAGGATACTGCCATCGTCATCCACCAACATCCCGAGCGGCTCCTGCAAACCCGAGGCAAACAGCGACCACGAACTACTGGATGGATCGTAGAACATCACCTCACCGCGATGGAAGGCAACCGCGATTCTTCCGTCCTTCAACGTATCCATCGCACCGACCTGGGAATCGATACCCGTCGGATTCGGGATTTTTTCAAAAGTGAAATTTTCAGTCCAAGCAGATGCCGAAAGGGTTGGACCGAGAATAAGGCAGAGAAAACGGGATTTCATTTGAATGAGATGTTGATGGTGAATGCCGCGGCTTCAGCCGGACTGAGTTTAAGCTTCGAGCCAGTCCATGTGCCCTTGTCACTGCTGAAATCGACTTTCTGGTCGCTTGGAAAATCGAGTTCCAATGGAGCGGACGGCGGCGGAGAAACCGTGAAGCTTCTGGTGAATCCTCCACCGTTCTCCATAGGTAAAACCTTTTCGGTGAACTTCCTATCCCCAAGGCTGTATTTGAAAATCGGCAACCCATCCTCCATTCGGTAACCGTAAAACTTGTGCTGCCCGGAATCGGGAAACGGCGAGTCCTCTTCCACGTAGCGGATATTCCCCAGAATCTTGGCAAGCCTACTTCCGTTCCCTTTCCAATATGGAAAGCCGTCGATAAAACCACCGTTCCATGAGTAGCGGAATCGGCATTCACCGGCATCCCAGCACAACGAAAGTCCGTCATCGAGAGCCACAGCTATGGCTGCCGGGCCGGAATCCGGCATGAAAATTCTCTGCACCTGCGGGCGCTTCACTTGCACGGGAGAATCCGCGAACGGATCCCCGGTTTGCTGCTCCTGCTCCTCCGCACCTTTCGAAATCGACATCACATGTTCGTAAATCGCACGGAGACCTTCTTCACCCACATGCACCATCGATGGCATCTCAATCGCATCCGGACGCTTTTTCTGCGGCTCAACCGACCATTTCACGAAATCATCCGGCTTCCCGTTGTAGAGCCCTCTGATTTCTACGAGCGAAGGTCCGACGACCATCTGGTCCAGAAGGTGGCAGGCCGAGCAGTTTGTCGTGAACAACTGGGCCCCGTCAGGTTTCGCTGTGACGGCAAGCGTTGTGGCGGCAAGTAAAGCGATCGGAAATTTCATAAACTGTAACTCTCGCGACATATTTAACGCCGCAGCCACAGAACGTCGGCTCAGTGACGATTTTGTCAATCCACATCAGAATCTTATGTTTTTCAAACGAGGCTTGCCTGTTTTCTCACGGAAACGACCTTTGACCTATCGATGAGAAAACCCCGCCATCGCCAAGACCGGATCGCCCCCCCGTGGTTGTGGCCGAACCTGCTCGGCCTCGACGCACCTGCTGTCGCCGTCAGTTGGCAATGGCTCTTCGCCCGTAGCTTCGGGATCGAACTCCCTCCCGTCATCCATATCGTCCTCGCTTTGAGCGCATGGTGCATCTATCTCGCCGACCGCTTACTGGATGTGTTCCGAACCCAAGCCAGCGACCTGGCAACCGAGAGGCATCGCTTCACCAGAAAATATTGCGGACGACTCATCATAGTTCTCGTCCTCGCAGCCTTGGTGAATGTCATACTCATCATTCGGGTCGTCCCTTTAAATCTGATCATCACCGGCTGCGCGACGGCCGCGCTTCTTGGTATCTACTATCTAATCCGCCTGGGCTTCACCGGAAAAATTGGCTCCCTGATTCCGAGAGAATTCCTCTGCGGTATGCTCTTCGCTCTGGGATCAGCCATCGGTCCGCACGCCTTCGCACCGGATGGCCTCCATGAATTTCAATTCTTCCTCCCGGTCACCTTTTTCGGATTTGTCTGCTCGGCGAGTTGCATCCTGATCTCGATCTGGGAACGCGACGCGGATCTCGCCTCAAGCGACAGCTCGTTCGCCACCTCGCGCGCATACCTCATTCCCCACGTTTCCACCGCCCTTTCCTGTCTCGTGGTCAGCTCTGCCGCACTTGCTTTTTTCAGTTCCTGGCAGCTTTTCGCAGCGACTGCCCTGGCCGCGCTGGCGCTACGCATCACATTGCATTTTGAAAAAAACCTTTCGCGCCCAATGCGCCGCGCCCTAGCCGATGCCCTCCTCTTGACGCCACTGATCTTCTTGCTGATCTAGATTCCGAAAACCTTACCGATCGCGCCGAAAACAGAATCCCACACACGTGCCACAGGATTACGCTTCCCGCCGGTGACCTGCTGCTGGATCACCATTCCCGAGCCTTGGAAAAAATCATCAAACAATGTGTTTTTTCCCCAAATGTATGCCACGAAAGTCTCCCCCCGTTTTGGCGAATAATTGAGATTCGGACTGAATGCGACAGTCAGGTGGCTGTTCACGCGACGTCCCGGTAAATTCGGGACCACCTCCTCGACCTGAATTCCCCGCTGCGCCGAAAAGACCAACCGCGCAGGCCCTTCGAGCATCAGATATCGGAACTGTAGATTCACCCATGCATGCAGTTTACTGAAAACCCACTTCGAACGAATTCGCGGCGGACGACCAAGCGGATGTGCCACCGCAACCAGATAATGCGGGCGGAACACGATCATCCGACCTTCGGGAACCACCACCACGGCCAACTCCTCGGTAGCATTTTCCTGAGTGGATAGTGTGACCTGCCCTGGCTCCGGACCCGTGTTGCGGATTCTCGTCAGAACATAAAGCCCGGCGGCGAGACTGGAAAACGGATACTTCCAATCGATGATCCATTTCGTCCCTTTGTCGAAGGTTCCCATCGATCCCTGCAGGTAATCGACTTTTGTCATCAGCACCTCACCTTCGTCCAAAGCAATTCGCTGGGCCGGATTGCTGGTTGACACCACAATCTCATCGACACCGGGATTATCCGCTCCCAGCAGGATCGGTTTTGCCGCTTGCGCTATCGGCGCGACAACGTAATAGGCTGCCAATTTCCAGAGAAACGGAATCAAAATCAGAGCGGCAAGAATCAACAGTGCTTTGAGTGCAAGCTCGCGGAACTGGTGCCTCATCAGGCTGTCCATCGCCTCCCGCATACCCTGCATGTCCCTAAGTTGCCTTTGCTTTTCATCGCGAAGCAATTCCCGGCGTCTGAGCTCCTCCTCGGTCTCACCACCTTCGATCCGCAGCTCGCGACGCTCATCGGATGCTTCCCGAATTTTCATCCGCAGAGCACTCTCTTTGACTTGGATGCGTTTTTTCTCTGCCGCGATTTCGTCCCGGCGAAATACATTCAGAACCTTCTCCAGCCACTTCTCCATCGACTGCCGTTTCTCCTCCAGCTCACGCAATTCCCTTGTCCTAGCCTCGATATCGCTGCTAATCGCATCAGCCTTTTCCGCGAGTTCTCCGACCAACTCGCGGCTTTCGCTAAGCTGCGAAATTGCCTGCTCCAGCTCCTTCTCATGATACTTCACGATCATCGGAGGCAGGATTTTCACCATGAATACGCCCAGCAACAGCGCGAGAATGACCGCATAGACTACGACCTTTCCAGCCAGCCATGAGATCATTTTTGCGAGAATGCGAGTCATCGTTCTTGTTCGGTATACCGTTTATTCTGATCATTGTCAGAACAAAAGGTGAGGACAACGTAGCCTCATGCCAGATATTGCAAGCTCAGATCATCCCGGAGCCATTGTCTCCAAGTGCGATTGCTGCCCGCTTCCGAAGCGAATCATCAACACTCTCCCGAAATTTTCGTTTCAAAAAAACAGCAGCCCCGTACCCGTGAGCCCATCTTTCTAGTCCCCGCTCTTCAACACTTTAATGAAGGCGTCCTGTGGGATATTCACTTTGCCGAACATCTTCATCTTCTTCTTACCTTCCTTCTGCTTCTCAAGCAATTTGCGTTTCCGGGAAATATCGCCGCCGTAACACTTGGCTGTGACGTTTTTCCGCATCGCGGAGATCGATTCGCGGGCGACGACCTTACCGCCGACCGCCGCCTGGATGGCTACCACGAAAAGGTGGGACGGGATCACTTCTTTGAGGCGCTCGGCGAGTTTCCGCCCGTAGCCCTCGGCTTTGTCGCGATGGACAATGGTTGAAAACGCCTCCACCGGATCACCGGCTATCAGCATGTCCATTTTTACCATTTTCGCCGAGCGGTAACCCGCGTGTTCGTAGTCCATCGAGCCGTATCCCTTGGTCGAGGATTTCAGGCGATCATTGAAATCAACAAGAATTTCCGAGAGCGGTAAAACGCAAGAAAGCATGACCCGGAATTCGTCAATCGTCTCCGTATTGGTCACCTCACCACGCTTCTCAAGCACCAACTGCATCATGTCGCCGATGTATTCGCCCGGGACCATGATATAAACGTTCACCACCGGCTCGCGTATCTCCTGGATCACCTGCGCTTCCGGGAAAAGCGTCGGATTATCGACGATGACCTTCGTTCCATCCGTCAGATCCACATGGTAGATGACCGAGGGATATGTTGAGATCACATCCATATCGAACTCCCGCCGCAGCCTTTCCTGGATAATTTCCATGTGCAGCAAACCAAGGAACCCACAACGGAAACCGAAGCCGAGAGCGGTCGAACTTTCCTGGGCGAAGGTGAAAGCCGGATCGTTGATCTGGAGTTTGCCCATCGCCGTCTTGAGCGCCTCGTAGTCGGACGAATCCACAGGATAGATTCCGGAAAACACCATCGGCTGGATCTCTTTGTATCCCGGCAATGCTTCGGCACACGGATGGGTCGAATCCGTCATCGTGTCGCCGATCTTGACCTCGCTCGCGGATTTCATATTCGCAATCACGTAGCCGACATCACCCGGCTCAAGAATATCCCGCACCGTCATTTTCGGAGTGAAAATTCCGACTTCTTTGATCTCGTAGGTCTTGGAAGTCGCGAACAATTTCACCCGCTGACCTCGCTTGATCGTTCCGGAAAACACCCGGACATAGGATACAACTCCGCGATAGGTGTCATATAGCGAATCGAAAACTGTCGCGCGTAGAAGCTTGTCGGGATTTTCGATCGGATGCGGCACGCGCTCGATGATCGCCTCGAGAATTTCCTCGACCCCTATGCCCGATTTCGCCGACGCGGGAATGCATTCCTCCGCCGGGATACAAAGGATGTCCTCAAGCTGCTTCTTGCATTTAGGCACATCCGCTGCGGGAAGGTCGATCTTGTTGAGAACCGGCAGGATCTTGAGTTTCTGCTGCTCCGCCAGATGCAAGTTCGCAACCGTCTGCGCTTCGACTCCCTGCGCCGCATCGACCATCAGTATCGCTCCTTCGCACGCAGCCAACGCCCGCGAAACCTCGTAGGAGAAATCAACGTGCCCTGGTGTATCGAGTAGGTTGAGCTTGTAGGTTTTACCGTCCTTCGCCTTATACGCCATCGTCACAGGATGCGATTTGATCGTGATCCCCTTCTCACGCTCAAGGTCCATCGAATCAAGTTGTTGTGCCGAGGTCTCGCGCATCGTTACCGTACTCGTCATCTCCATCAGGCGATCGGAAAGCGTGGTCTTCCCGTGATCGATATGTGCGATGATTGAGAAATTTCTGGTCAGCTCGATGGACATGGAGAGGAAGTGATGGTGTAGCGGGCTCAGAAGCTTTTTAGGAAACCTGCGATGCGCCGGATGGATTGCACGAAACCGAATGAAATACAGTAAAAAAACGAGTCGTCCACAGTTCAACAGGTTTGCGGCTAGATCAACTTTCGCGAAGTCTTCGGTCTATCGTCAGCAAGCAATTGAAAAGCTGTCGTTTCGGGCCCACTTGAAAGAGGTTGGCCAAATTCAGAAACCTCACTACTTTTGACTGATGGCTATCGAACACTATGAAAACCATTTACCGAAAATCGATACATCCGCATTCATCGCTCAAAGCGCCGATGTGATCGGACGCGTCACTATCGCAAATGAGGCCAGTATCTGGTATAACACAACCCTGCGTGGCGACATCAACGAGATTGTCATCGGGCCGAAGTCGAACATCCAGGACAACGTTGTAGTCCATCTTTCCGATGATTTCGGATGCCATGTCGGAGAACTTGTGACTGTCGGTCATTCCGCCATCCTCCATGCATGCACCGTGAAAGACGAAGTGCTCATCGGCATGGGAGCGATCGTGCTGGACGGTGCGGTTATCGGCGAACGATCCATCATCGGAGCAGGAGCGCTCGTTACCGGAGGCACGGTCATTCCACCGGGTTCCTTGGTTCTTGGTTCTCCTGCCAAAGTCGTTCGGACCCTATCCACGGAAGAACAATCCAAGGTCAAGGACTGGGCGCTGAAATACGTGGTGCAATCCAGAAAATTCCTAGCCCGCGCCAACTAACTCCGGCGTTTGCATTGGACATGGGTTGCTGTGGATTCACACTGCGTCCATGGCTGATCTGGTAAAAGTCGAAATCGTCGCGCTGATGCCCACTCAAGCCGGTTGTGCGGTCTTTTTGGGAGACGGTTCCAAAGCAATCCTATTCTATATAGATCCGGCAGTCGGCCTTTCAATCAACACCGTGATGAGTGGCCAGCAAATGCCGCGCCCCCTGACCCATGACCTCTACATGCTGACGCTCCAGGCATTTGGCGCGAAGGTTTCCAGAGTCATCATCAACAATGTCGACGGAGACGTTTTCTACGCCCGCCTGATCCTGAGCGCGGAAAATGAAATCATGGAGCGCAAGATCATCGAACTCGACGCACGCCCTTCGGATTCACTCGCCATCGCCGCGAGAGCGGAGGCTCCGATCTATGTTACAAGCGATATCTGGAATACGCTTGAAGACAGAAATCCGCTGCTTGAACAAATGCGCTCCGAAAAAGACAACGACGGCGGTATCGATTTCAGCCAGTAAATTTCTCCAAATCGCTCCTTGCGATGCGGCGTTTCACTCTTATTTTCAAAAACTATGGTAAGCGCAGCGCCCCCAACACTCCCGGAATATCTCTCTCCCGAGATTTTGCTCAACCCAGAGAAACGTAAATTCCCGGATTTCGACCTGGTCCGCCTCCTCCACACAGTCTTCGAGCCTACCCAAGACTGCAAAGTCTGCATATTGATCGACTTCGACGAACCGGAAGAACTCATCAAAAACTGCTCTTTCCTGAACCATCCCGGTTTTGACGTTCAGAAAAACGCTCACAAACACTTCTTCGAAGCACTTCATGATCATGCCATGGAAAAGCTTGGCATGACTGGAGGAGAGTTGTTCGCGTATCGTTGCACCAACGGCTCCAACCTTGATCTCGACGATGCGGTCTGGAATACGGACGGAAAACAACTCTCGCTCGATCATGATATTTACACGAAATACGACCTCATTCTTTGTATCTCGACATTTTCGGCGACTGCTCCACTCACAGCCAAGGCCAAGCAATTCGGCTTCCGCGGTGCTACCTTGCATGGAGTCAACGATATCATCCTCAATTCCGGCCTTGCCGTCGATTACCGCGAAGTCTCCCGCGATGCAGAAAAACTACGCCTGGCACTGACCAAAGCCGACTCCATGGAAATCGACTTCACCCTCGAAGATGGCCGGGTTCTAACCGCAACTCTCGACCTGGGCAAACAGGAGGCCCAGAAGTCCCACGGTTTGTGCCTCGGGAAAACTCCGGATATCGCAAATCTGCCAGCCGGAGAGGTCTACTTCGTGCCAACCGATGCCAACGGACAGTTTCCCATGAAATACGAAGATGGAACTCTCGGCGTCCTCGATGTGAAGGATCGAAGCATCTATCGCTCCACTTTGATCGAGGGTAACCAAGAGACGATTGATGCCCACAATGCACGCCTTGCCGATGATCCGATGACTGGCACACTCGGCGAACTCGGTTTCGGAACCCAAGTCTTGCCCGTCTCATATGCCGATATTCAGGATGAAAAAGTCCTCGGAACCTGCCACCTCGCGACCGGTCGGGATGACCATCTCGGAGGAGACATTCTTCCCGATATGTTCAAGAAGCACGAAAACGCCACACACGACGACATTCTCTTCGCCCCTCACAAGACCCCGAACTTCAACGTAAGCCAAGTCCGTATGAATCGAAACGGGGAACAGGAAATCCTGATCGAAAACTTCCGACCGTCGAGTTACCTCATCGAAGCTTTGGAGGCGTGATTGATTTCCCTTTTTCACGCTTACCTTCTCTCGCGCGTTTGCAACCGAACCATTTTCTTGAAAAACAAAAACCTGAACAATGAGTATCCGACAAAATGCGTGAAACCCTGATCGTTATAGGCTTTTTTGTCCTTGCGATTGCGTTGAGGTCATCCCGGAAGAATCTCGTAAGAAAACTTGGAGCACTGGCCTTTCTGGTAGCCACCTTCTCATTCTTCTATGTCATCAGCGGAAATATCTTTGCTGGAATCGCTGGAGCCAGCCTCTGGTTCTTCCTGCCTTGGATCGAGTTGCTCACGCATGTCCGGCAGCTGAGAATGCCACTGAACAATCGCCTCCGTCATCGTGAGGTTCCAAACCCTTCGTTCTTCCCCAACGCCATCGAGGCAGCAGTCGGCATGGAGGAAGCCGGATTCGAACACGTGTCCGATTGCGGCTGGCAATGGTCGGGAATGCAGCAATATTTCAGGCTCTTCTGGCACCCGGAAGAGCGGGCGGTTGCTACAGTCTGTCTTTGCGAGCAGAATGACGTTGCTTTCGCATTCATTTCCATCACTTCAACAGACGCGTCGGAAAAAACCTGGCGCACCACCAACTTTCCCTTCGCCCCCACGCTACAATGCGCTCCCGGAATCCGGTGGAACCACGTCCCGTGCGAAAAATCCTGTTTCCACCAGATCTTGAAGGATCACAAGGATTTCCTGGGGAAAATGAAGATCACCTCTGACGATCTCCTGATTCCGGATCCGGAGTTCCTCGACGAAAAAATTGAGACTGAAATGCGAGAACAGGTGGACCACAATCTCAAGGTTGGAATCATCCAATTAACCGGAGACGGGTATTTTCAATATTCCAAGCGAGGACTGGTTTTCCTCTGGTATCAGTTTGTAAAAGATATGATCCGCCTCTGCTGATTCATTTGCTTTGGATTAACCGGGGAAAATCCGCCTCACCCTAATAGCCTGAAAGCCAACATCCCCTTTCCATTGACCTTTCTGCCCGGCACGGCTACCCAAGCTTCATGGAAAACGACCTCCCACTTGCCGTCGAAGCCGCCAAAGCCGCTGGAGAGCTGCTTCGCAAACACTTCGGCAAACCCCTCAAAGTCGATGAGGCACTGCACCACGACATCAAGCTAGCCCTCGACAAGGAGTCCCAGGACCTGATTACCACCATCCTCCTTTCCGCTCGCCCCACCGACGCCCTCTACGGCGAAGAAGGCATCGCGGGAAACCAAGGGTCCGGTCGCCAATGGATCGTCGATCCTATCGACGGCACCGTGAATTTCTTCTACGGCATACCGCATTTCTGCATCTCCATCGCCCTGCGTGTCGATGACGAAGTCGTGCTCGGCGTCATCCACGACCCCATGGTGGGCGAAACTTGGACGATCGAAAAAGGCGGTGTCCCACTCCTCAACGGAGAACCAGTCAGCGTCTCCCCTCGCACGAAACTCGAAGAATCCATCCTCTTCGTCGGTTGCGGAAAAGACACCGAAGCTCTCGCCACCGGCATGAAACGCTTCGAGAAAGCCTCACTCCGCGCCCGCAAAATGCGTATGATGGGCTCCGCCGCCCTCGGCATGGCATACATCTGCTGCGGCCGCCTCGACGCATACGTCGAGTCCACCATCTCTCTCTGGGACATCGCCGCCGGCAAACTACTCATCGAAGCAGCCGGAGGAAAAGTCATCCTAACCCAGAAACCCGGCAAAGCCGACTCATGGTCCATCGTCGCATCCAACGGCAAAATCCCCATCGACGAAATCCTCTAACGGAAAGTGGACTTCAGTCCGCATCCTTCTTCCTTGAGCGTTGAAAATTGAAAGTTGAAAATTAAATGATCGGCATCGGCTACGACGTCCACCAGTTCGCGGAAAACCGCCCCCTCATCCTCGGCGGCGTGAACATCCCGCATACCCAAGGTCTGGCTGGCCATTCGGATGCCGACGTCCTCTGCCACGCCATCGCCGACGCAGTCCTCGGCGCGATGGGAAAACCCGATATCGGCCATTACTTCCCGCCCGGTGAGGATTTCTGCAAAGACATCTCATCTCTGAAAATCCTCGAGAAATGTCGCGAACTTCTCGCTGAGGAAAATCTCTCCTTGGTAAATGTGGACTCCACCCTCATCGCCGAGGCCCCCAAAGTCCTCCCCCACCGCGAAGCGATGCAAAAAAACATCGCCCAAGCACTGGGCATCCCCCCCGAACGCGTCGGAATCAAAGCCACCACCAACGAAACCATGGGCTTCGTCGGTCGCAAAGAAGGAATCGCCGCCATGGCCGTCGCTCAAGTTCAGTGAACTCTTTCATTCTTGAAGATTCTTCCGAAGAGTCGAAACTAAACCCATGGTCACTCTCGCCGAAATCGAAAAGCTAGCCTCCGAACTCCCCGTGGCCGAACGCTCGGAACTCGCCTGCCGCCTGCTTGATTCTTTCGATATTCCGCAGACCACAAATGACGACGACGGCATGACTGAGGCAATCCGCCGCTCGGAAGAAATGGACCGCGACCCACGGGCTTCCGTGACCCACGAAGAATTGCTGAAAGCGCTCGGACGGGAATCATGAGATTAGCTTACCACCGTCTCGCGATCCAAGATATACGCGGAATACTTGATCATTATGAAAACGTCTCTGGAATCGAACTTGCCAACCGCTTCTTCGATGGACTGATAGCCACCATAAGAAAGGCTACAGACAATCCGAAATTTTTTCCGGCAAGCGAAGATGCTCGCAGGCGCGCGAACCTCCCAGCGTTTCCGTATCACTTCATTTTCGAAGAAAACCTCCACGGAATCAGAATTTTGATCGTGAAGCACCACCGACGCAGTCCAGAGTTCGGTGGACGCCGCAAGTGAATCAAGCAGCGCTCCCCATCTTCCAATTTAGCAGAATGAAGCTCCAAGACACCCTCACCCGCTCTCAAAAGGAAATCGCTCCGCTCGATGGCCGCACCTATCGATTCTACTGCTGCGGCCCGACTGTCTACGGCCCAGCCCACATCGGAAACTTCCGCACCTTCGTGCTCCAGGACGTCTTCCGCCGCACTCTCGAAACCGGCGGAACCCGCACCCTCCACGTCCGAAACCTCACCGACGTCGATGACAAGACGATCCGCGATTCCCAGGCATCCGGCCAGTCACTGAAAGCCTTCACCGACCACTGGCGCGACAAATTCCACGCCGATTGCGAAGCCCTCGCCTGCCTCCCGCCTCACATCGAGCCATCCGCCATCGAGCACATCCCCCAACAGATCGCAATGATCGAAAAACTCGTCGAAAAGGGCAATGCCTACGCCTCCGAAGACGGATCGGTCTATTTCAAGATCTCCTCCTTCCCCGGCTACGGAAAACTCTCCCACCTCGACGAACGCGAACTCGACCTCGGAAAAACCCAGAACACCCGCGCCAACTCAGACGAGTATGAGAAAGATAGTATTTCCGACTTCGTACTCTGGAAATCCCGTCGCGACGAGGACGGCGAAAACCATTGGGACTCGCCATGGGGTCCGGGCCGTCCCGGTTGGCACCTCGAGTGCTCGGCGATGATCGCCGAATACCTCGGCGACAGCTTCGACATGCACTCCGGCGGTGTTGACTTGGTCTTTCCCCACCATGAAAACGAAATCGCCCAGAGCAAATGCGCCTGCGGTGGAGAATTCGCAGCCCATTGGTTTCACATCACCCACCTCCTTGTCGATGGCGGTAAGATGTCGAAATCCATCGGCAACATGTATACACTCGCCGACCTAGAAGCCAAAGGTTTCACCGCGATGGAAGTCCGCTACGTCCTCATCGGCGCCCACTACCGCAAACAACTCAACTTCACCCTCGAGTCCCTTTCAGGCGCAAAAGAAGCTCTCCACAATCTCGCTAAATCAGCCGCAAAACTCGCCGAAAACATGGGCGGGGAAACCGCCCTCCCCTCCGCCGAATTCGGCCCGTTCCAATCCGCATGGGAATCCCTCAACGACGACCTCAACACCCCCGGAGCACTCGGCGGAATCTTCACCGGCCTCCGCGAAGCCTCCAAACTCAAAGGAAAAGACGCCGCCGCCGCCCTCGCCGGCCTCAACCGAATCCTAAAAGCCCTCGGCATCACCCTCCCGGAAATTTCCAAAGAAACCACCGATGTCCCCGCCGATATCCAAACCCTCGCCGACACCCGCTGGGCCGCCCGTTCCAACAAAGACTGGGCCACCTCCGATAAACTCCGCAACGAACTCGCAGAAAAAGGATGGACCGTAAAAGACAGCAAAGATGGCTACGAACTCTCCAAATCCTGAACCCAGAATTTCTTCTCTCCGTTGAGAGTTAAAATTTGAAATTTGAAATTTTGAGATTCTCCATCCTCGGCTCCGGATCAGCCGGCAACTCCACCATACTCGAATGCGGCCCCACCCGCATCCTGATCGACGCCGGTCTCTCCGCAAAGCAGCTCTGCCTCCGCCTCGAATCTCTCGGAATCGATCCCACATCGCTTTCAGCCATACTCCTCACTCACGAGCACGGCGACCACGTCCGCGGACTGAAAAACTTCCTCAAAAAACATCCCACCCCGCTCTATGCCACCGCCGAAACCGCCCACGTCGTTCGCGAACAGGACCTCGGCGAGCCGGTCTGGAAAACCTTCGAGGCCGGACAGGATTTTACCGTCGGGCACCTCACCATCGAAAGCTTCTCCATCCAACACGACGCGGTCGACCCGGTTGGCTACGTCGTCTCCAACGGTGACTTCCGCTTCGGCCTCCTATCCGATGCCGGCTTCATCACATCCAGTGTCAGACTGCGACTGAAAAATCTTTCCGCTCTTTTCGTCGAGGCGAACTATGACGATGAACTACTCGAACTCGACACCAAGCGCCCTTGGTCGATCAAACAACGCATCTCATCCCGTCACGGCCACCTTTCCAACATCCAGGTCGAAGATCTCATACGCGAAATCGCCCACTCCGATCTCTCCCAGATCGTGTTCGGACACCTCAGCTCGGATTGCAACTGCCCGAAAAAAGTCACTACCACCTTCAGCGCGGTGTTTCGAGAACTGGGATACCCCACCGCCCTCCACTGCGCCACCCAAGCGGAGGTAACCCCGTGGTTCGAAGTTGCCAAACCGTTTCGGCTGGCGTGAACCCAAGATGAATCCGGCGGGTCTGATCTTTTGGTGGACTTCGTAAACGGAAGACACGGGTTCTGGAGGCAGAGTATCCAAACCCCACACTCCGGAGAGTTCCTCACCATCGGTAGAACCCTCAGAAACGAAACACGACGACCGATCCAACTCCAGAGAAAAACTTTCCCTTGCACTGACTAGACGACTGGTCTAATCAGGTAGCCATGAGCTTACCCCACACCAAGGAACGCATCCTCGATGCTGCCGAGGAAATCATGTGGAAACGCAGTTTCCACTCCGTCGGCCTCAATGAAATACTCAAAGCAGTTGGCGTTCCCAAAGGCTCTTTTTATCACTGGTTTGAGTCGAAAGAGCACTTCGGCGTTGAACTTCTAAGGCACTACATCGCTGCCGCAACCGACGAGAAAAACCACGCGCTCCTCTCCCGGGAAATCGAAAAAGATCCGATGCCACGCCTACTGAGCTTTCTTGAAACCTCAATCCAGAAGTTCCAAGACAACGGACAGAAATGCCCCTGCCTCGTCCTCAAACTCGCTTCCGAAGTCACCGATCTCAGCGACCCAATGCGCGAGGTTCTCGCCGAAGGCATGCTAACTTGGCTTGATCTGCTTTCCGGTGTTTTCGACGAGGCCAAAGTCCTCGGACAAATCTCCAGAGAAATCGATTCGCGCAATGAGGCCGAAATCTTCCGTGATCTCTGGGCGGGCTCGATCCAACGCTCGGCCATCATGAAATCCACCGAACCCATGCAACGTGCCCTCTCGTTTCTCAAACTTCGGGTCGCATCCTACCAGATCCCGGCCACCACTACGCAAGCCCCTGCATAATCAATTTCCCCGACAAGTATTTTGAAATACAAAACATCCTCCACAACCAGCCTCACAGCGGTCGCTCTGACCGTCGTTCTCACCTCCTGCACAATGGTCGGTCCGAATTTCAGCGTCCCCGATAGCGAAGCAGCGAGCAGCTACAAAAACGCCTCCGCCGCATACTCATCGCGTATGAGCAAGAACTGGTGGCGTGTCTTCGGCGATTCAAAACTCAACTCCCTGATGTCGGATATCGATAAAGGAAACTTCGATCTCCGCGCCGCAGAGGCCCGCCGCAACCAAGCATACGCAGCATTGGGAGTTGATCGTTCGCGGCTTTACCCCGAGGTCCTTAGCCAAGCCTCAGCAACTCGCAATCGAGATTCCGAATCAGATATCGGCTCTACCGCAGGCTCCCTGCAAACTTACTACAACCAATACAGCGTAGGCATGTCGCTCGGATATGAAGTCGATCTCTGGGGCCGGGTCAGGCGTATCGTCGAAGCAGGCCAGGCCAACGCGGAGGCTGCCGAAGTTTCGGTGATTCAAGTCAAACTCTCTCTGCAGGCACAGCTCGCCAGTAGCTATTTCGCGATGCGCTTCCTCGACAGCGAGGCGGAAGTCTTGCAAGCGGCGCTGAAGACCCGCCAGGAATCTCTGAACCTCACGAAAAACCTTTTCGAAGGCGGAAAATCCAGCGAGCTCGACGTCGCCCGCGCGGAAGCACAACTCGCCAGCGCGAAAGCACAACTGGTCAACCTGCAAGGACCCCGCGCCTCATTCGAAAACGCGATCGCCGTCTTGGCAGGAAAGAACGCTTCGAATTTCTCAATCAGCCCCTCTGGCATCGACGGGAACGCTCCCAGCGTCTCCGCAGGCTCCCCCGCACAGCTCCTCGGAAGACGCCCGGACGTGTTTATCGCGGAACGAAACCTAGCTGCCACATCCGCAGGGATCGGAATCGCCGAAGCCGATTTCTACCCGAAAGTCTCCTTGATCGCCACCGGAGGACTCTCCTCAATCAACACCTCGAATTTCCTCGATTTTTCCAGTAGCCAATTTTCCATCGGACCGGAGATCGACCTTCCACTCTTCCAGGGACTGCGCCGCAAAGCCGATTTCGCCTCCGCAAAAGCCCGCCACGAAGAGGCACTCGCGACCTATCAGCAAACTGTGCTGACCGCATTCGCCGATGTGGAAAACGCCCTCTCGTCACGCCTCGCTGCCGTCCGTGAAATCGCGGCCCAAAAGGAAAACGTCACAGCTTCAAGAAGAGCCTTCGATCTTTCCAATGCGCGCTACAAGGAAGGAGTCGCAAGCTACCTCGATGTGATCGACAGCCAACGCGAACTGCTCATCGCCGAACGCAGTGAAGTCCAGGCACGCGGGCGCTCGTTCACCGCAACCGTGCAACTCATACAAGCCCTAGGCGGTGGGTTTTCCAATTAGTGCAGATCGCATATCCGCTTTTTCCCTTCCAGCCATTCATCATGAAATTTCATCTCATTCCCGTCGCCATCCTGCTCCTGACGCAGTGCAACAAAGACAAGCAAGCCGGTGGACCTCCCCCTCCAATGCCTGTGCAAGTCTCCCATCCGGTATCGCAAACCGTCGCTCTCACCGAGACCTACACCGGCCGTTTCACGCCAGTCGAGGAGGTCGATCTGCAAGCGCGCGTCAGCGGTTACCTCGAATCCGTACATTTCACCGAGGGCCAGAAGGTCGAAAAAGGTGACCTGATGTTCCGCATCGATCCCCGTGTTTTTGATGCCGCCCTTGCACGGGCAGAGGCGATTCAGAAACAGGCGGCTGCACGGCTCGGTTTAGCGAAAAGCAACTTCGCCACCTCCGAGAAGCTGGTGAAACAGAGTGCCGTATCCAAAGAGGAATTCAACACCCGCGAGAGCGAACTCGCCCAGGCCGAGGCAGATCTCCTCGCCGCAGAAGCGAATCTCCGCAGCGCGAATCTCGACCGTGAATTCGCCGATATCCACGCACCCATTTCCGGGATCGCTGGCCGATTCAACGCCACGGTGGGAAACTTCATCAGCGGTGGCAACGCCGCAGCCACCCTCCTGACCACCATCGTTCCCCACGACCCGATCTACTGCAACTTCGAGGTCGACGAACGCCGCGTGCTCCAGTTCACCCGCCTCTTCTTCGAGGGCCAGTCCGGTGGCCGCCAAGGCAAACAATCCGAGGTGGAAATCGCAGTCTCGGATCGGGATGAATTCGATTTCAAAGGCATAATCAATTTCACTGAAAACCAGCTCGACCCCAACACCGCCACGCTCCAGATCCGAGCGAAGGTGGACAATGAAAACGAATTCCTCACACCGGGCCTCTTCGCTCGTGTACGTGTACCGGTGGGAGAACCCACCGAGCGACTGCTGGTCCGCGATGCGGCGCTTGGTTTCGATCAGGATAAGCGCTTCGCATGGGTGATCAAAGAAGACAACACCGTCGCGCGCACCTACGTCCAGACCGGCTCCCTTGAGGGGAAAATGAGGGTCATCACGGACGGAATCACCGCGGAAGACCAGATCGCAGTCTCCGGCATCCAGCTCCTCCGCCCGGGGGTGCCGCTCTCACCGACGACCGTTCCAATGATCCAAGAGGAAACCGGAGGGAACTGAGACGCTCATGAAAAATTTCTCATTCTTCTTTATCGACCGCCCGCGTTTCGCAACGGTCGTCTCCCTTCTGATCGTCATCATCGGGGCCATTGCGTATTTCAGTCTGCCCATCGCGCAGTTCCCGGAGGTTGCTCCTCCGACAGTGGTGGTGCAAACCGCCTATCCGGGCGCCACGCCCGACACCATCGCAAAAACTCTCGCCGCCCCGATCGAACAGGAGGTCAACGGCGTGGAGGACATGCTCTATATGAACTCCCAGAGCACGGCGGACGGAGCTTACCAACTCACCGTCACCTTCAAGCTCGGCACCGATCTCGACAAAGCCCAGGTGCTTGTCCAGAACCGCGTCGCGCTCGCAGAACCGCGCCTCCCCGAGGCCGTCAGGCGCATCGGCGTCACAGTCCAGAAATCCTCACCAGACCTACTGCTCGTGGTGCAGATGTTTTCCAAAGACGGCACCTTCGATCTCGGCTACGTCTCGAATTACGCCCTGCTTCAAGTGCGCGAGCGACTCCGGCGCGTCGATGGGGTCGGCGAAGTCCGACTCTTCGGCGGGCGCGAATACTCCATGCGAATCTGGATGGATCCCGAGCGCATGGATTTCTACAAACTCTCCGCAAGCGAGGTCGTCGCAGCCCTGCGCGCTCAAAACGTCCAGATCGCCGCAGGCACCATCGGCCAGCAACCTCTCGAAGAGTCCGTCCCTTTCCAGATCAACGTCACCGCCCAAGGCCGCCTCACCGAGCAGGGTGAGTTCGAAAAAGTCGTGGTGAAAACCGGTGAAGACGGGCGCATCGTCCGGCTGAAAGATGTCGCGCGCATCGAACTCGGCTCGCTCGATTACAACGTCAACGCATACCTCGGAGATACCCGGACACTCGCCATGCCAATCTTCCAGCGACCCGGCTCCAACGCCCTCCAAACCTCCGCCGACATCCGAGCCGCAATGGACGAGATGGCGAAGGATTTCCCGGATGGGCTCGACTACGACATCGTCTACGACCCCACCCAGTTCATCGATAAATCCATCGAAGCGGTTATCAAAACGCTCTTCGAGGCCGTCCTACTCGTGGTGCTGGTAATGATCATTTTCCTCCAGTCATGGCGCGCCGCACTCATCCCCGTACTGGCGATTCCGGTCTCGCTCATCGGCACCTTCGCGGTGATGCAGGTCTTCGGTTTCTCAATCAACAACCTCACCCTCTTCGGCCTCGTACTGGCCATAGGCATCGTCGTCGATGACGCCATCGTGGTGGTGGAAAATATCGAGCGGAACCTTGAGGACGGCCACCCGCCAAGGGAGGCCGCGCGGCGCTCGATGGCGGAGGTCAGCGGTGCGATTTTCGCCACCTCCCTTGTGCTCCTGGCGGTATTCGTTCCTACCGCTTTCCTCTCCGGAATCTCCGGCCAGTTCTACCGCCAGTTCGCGCTGACCATCGCCGCATCAACGATGATTTCCGCCCTCGTTTCGCTCACCCTCAGCCCCGCGCTCGGCGTGCTCCTGCTCAAGCCGAAACACGGCAAGCAGGACTTCGTCTCCCGTATCCTGGATTTCCTCTTCGGCTGGTTCTTTAAAATTTTCAACCGCGCCTTCGACCGCACCAACCGCATCTACACCGGCATCATCAAGCGGTCCCTGCGCTTGGGTTTCGTCATGATACTGCTTTATTTCGGTCTTCTTGCCATCGCTGGCTTCGGTTTCAAATCCGTACCCGGTGGCTTCATTCCTCCTCAGGACCAAGGCTACGCAATCGTCGCCGCACAACTCCCGACAGGAAGCTCCCTCGACCGCACCGACAAAACCCTCCAGCAACTCATCAAACTGGTCAGCGAAGTCGAAGGCGTGGAGAACACCGTCGCCTTCGCCGGCTTCAATGGAGCCACCTTCTCCAACGCCACCAACGCGATCGTTATCTTCCCCGTCTTCAAGCCCTTCGGCGAGAGGCCCAGCGGCCAGGAGATGTATGCCCTCCTCACCGAAGCCGTCCGCAAGGTCGATGCCTTCGGGATCGTCATCCCGCCACCAACCGTCCGCGGCCTCGGCAACGGTGGTGGTTTCAAGATGGAGGTGCAGGACCGCGCCGGCCTCGGTTACGCGCAATTGGAGAAAGCAACATGGGGACTCGCCTTCGCCGCCGGAGCGGAAAAAGAAGTCGGCCAGGCATTCACACCCTTCACTTCCTCCGGCCCGCAATTCTACGCGGATATCAATCGTGAAAAAGCCCTCATGCTCGGCGTTCCTTTGGAAAGTCTTTTCCAGACACTCGAGATCTACCTCGGCTCATCCTTCGTCAATGAACTGACACTCTATGGCCGCACCTTCCGGGTCACCGCGCAGGCGGATTCCGCATTCCGCGACAACGTCGAGGACATCGCAAAACTCAAGACCCGCAACAACTCCGGCGAAATGGTCCCGCTGGGTTCCGTTATGGATATCCGCCAGACCACAGGACCGGACCGCGTCGTCCGCCACAACCTCTATCCCTCCGCCGAGCTAATCGGCTCCGCAGCACCCGGTTTCAGCACCGGACAGACCATCGCGAAAATGGAGGAACTCGCCGGAAAAGTCCTGCCACCGGGGATCGATTTCGAGTGGATCGATCTCGCATACCAGGAGGCGAATACCACGAACACCGCCGCCATGGTTTTCATGATCGCTATCCTCTTCGTCTTCCTCCTGCTCTCCGCCCAATACGAAAGCTGGGGCCTGCCGCTCGCCGTCGTGCTTACCGTCCCACTCTGCCTTGCAGGGGCGATCTGGGGCGTTTTCCTACGCGACATGGACAACAACATCCTCACCCAGATCGGCTTGGTGGTGCTTGTCGCACTCGCCTCGAAAAACGCCATCCTTATCGTCGAATTCGCGAGGCAGCTTGAAGATCAGGGCATGGACCGCTTCGAAGCTGCCGCCGAGGCCGCCCGCCTTCGCCTCCGGCCCATCATTATGACCTCGCTCGCTTTCATCCTCGGGGTGGTCCCTCTCGTCATCGCCAGCGGCCCGGGTGCCGAAATGCGCCAGGCGTTGGGCACAGTCGTATTCTTCGGAATGATCGCCGTCACCTTCTTCGGAATCCTCTTCGCCCCGTTCTTCTACGTCCTGGTCAGGCGAAGCGCCAAACGCGTGGAAAACTAAGTCTCAATAAGTGATCTTCACCGGCGTGCCAACCTTCACCATATTGAAAAGGGTCGGAACAAATTCTTTGGGCATGCGGATGCAGCCATGGGAGGCCGGCTCTCCGGGCTGTGGAATTTTTCCCACATGCATCCCTATTCCATAGTTGGTCAGTCGCATCCAATAGGGCATCGGTGCCGGCATATAACGCTCGCCCGGTCCCACAGGATCACTTGGTGTCGCGTCGTTATTCACGACTTCACCGAACTCATTCTCAATCCAGCCATAGAGGTTTGAATGCTTATCCACGATCTTTTCTGTAATTCGGTAAGACCCGGCAGGAGTCCCACGCCCCTCGGTCCCCGTCGCAACGAACGCCCAACCGATCTCCCTTCCTCCACGCTTCACAGTCGCAATCTGCTCATCAAGATTGATCAAAACCGATACCTCCCCGGGACCTTGATCGCCGTACCATTGATACATGATGCGTGAGGCCTTCAAAGGCTGCTCAGGAGAACTAGGCGCACAGGATGTGAACATCGGCAAGAAACCGGCAAAGGCCAAAGTAACAAAAAAACTTGATTTCATGTGTGTCACCGAGCTTTCAGGCTGTTTCCAACTACTGTAAAGCAGTTTTCGCACCCGTTCACACCTATCTCATCACCTTACACCAAATTTTCCCGAAAATTACGCTTTTTGTGAAACATTCAGCCTATCGCGAACGTTTCTAAACCAAAGCACATGATACGATTAATTCCCGCAATACTCGTTGCCTCGCTCGTCCCGACACTCCGGGCCCAGGACGGAGAACAACTCTATAATCTCCATTGCTCCGCCTGCCACGCCCCCGACGGGAAAGGCGCTACCGGAGGAGCCTTCCCTCCACTCGCGGGAAGTGAATGGATACTCGGAAATCCGAAGCGCTCAGCCGCCATTGTCCTCAAAGGACTACAAGGTCCCATCGTGGTGCGTAACAAGGCCTACAATTTGGCGATGCCTCCGCACGAAGACGCACTCGACGACAAGAAAATCACTGCTATCCTCAACTACGTTCATTCGGCTTGGGGTAACCGTGGCGAAGCACTTGGAGGCGACCTCGTTCGCACCGTCCGCTCCGAATTCGCTTCTCGCAAGCAACCATGGAATGCGTCCGAGTTGCTCGAACTGTTTCCTCTTCCGAAACAGGAAACTCCCCTGAAAAACCTCACCTCCAGAGTCTACAAAGGACAGTGGAGCCGTGTTCCTGATTTCGAAAAAATCCAAGCTGAAAACATTGAGGAAGAGCATAGCGGTATCATCGACATATCCATATCGCCCATAAAAGAAGGATTCGGTATCGTATGGGAAGGCGATTTCATGGCCAAGAAAGATGGCGTCCACGAATTCTACCTCGATGTCGACGACGGCGCGCGAATCGTCATCAACGGCAAAAACGTAGCAGAAATCCAAGGTCACGGCCCGATGAACGGAACCCGCGCCAAGACCGGCAAAATCAATCTCAAGAAGGGTTCGAATCCTTTCCGCGTCGAATACTACGAATTCAAAGGCGAGGAGGGCCTCTCAATCGCTTGGAAAAGCAAAGGCATGGGAGATTGGGAATGGCTCACTCCCACCGCAGCCTTGCCCAAGAAGGAGTTCCCAGATATCATCCTCGCCCCTTCACAAGACCAAACTGTCATCTACCGGAATTTTATCGGCGGCACCACACCTCGCGCCATCGGCTTTGGCTTCCCGGGCGGACTCAATCTCGCCTACTCCGCCGACAACCTTGCTCCCGAACTGGTATGGAGTGGTAAATTCATCAACGCCGGCCGCCACTGGACCAATCGCGGCCAAGGCGACGAACCCCCTGCCAGCGAAAATGTCGCCAAACTCACTTCATCCCGCTTTCTCCCCGAGCAAGCCCTCTTCAAAGGCTACTCACTCGACAAACATGGCAACCCCACCTTCAAGGTCCTCATTGACACCACTATCCTCAGCGACTCATGGAAACCCGGCGAAACCGGTACACTTGTTCGCACTCTTACCATCATCGGCGGTGACCCCATCGAAATCCCCATCGGCAACGCCGAAATCACCGGCGTGGAAAAAGTCACTCTTACCTCCGGAAAACCAGCAACCGTCACCTACAGCCTCAAATAACTCAGCCCCTCATCTTCCACAGTTCACCGATAGCCCGGCACTTCCTCTTGTTCAACCATGCGCACACTGATCCTCTCCGCGATCCTAGCCACTACGGCCATAGCCCAACAACAATCTGATTTCTACATCCGCGAGGAAATCCCCCTCCCAAATGGCGAAAACATGGAGATCTCATCCATCGCCCTCATGCCCGACGAAAAAATCGCCGTTGCCACCCGCCGCGGCGATATCTGGTTCTGCTCCGGTGCATATGATGAAGACATCTCCAAAGTGACGTGGCACAAGTTCGCCGAAGGTCTCCACGAGCCTCTCGGCATGTATTACAAAGACGGCTCCCTCTACCTCACCCAGCGCCCCGACTTCTCGCGCATCGAAGACTCCAACGGAGACGGAAAAGCCGACATTTTCGAGACCATAAATTCTGATTGGGGTATCAGCGGAAACTATCACGAATATGCCTTCGGCAGCAGGCCGGATCCCAATGGCGACGTCTGGATTGTGCTCTGCCTCACCGGCTCCTTCAACGCGAAATCCCCTTGGCGCGGCTGGGCGATACGTATCACCCCGGACGGGAAAATGATCCCCACCTGCTCCGGTATCCGCTCCCCCGGAGGCATTGGCCAAAACGCCGAGGGCGACATGTTCTACCTCGACAACCAAGGCACTTGGAATGGGTCCTCCTCTCTGAAATGGCTCAAGCCAGGCTCCTTCCAAGGAAACCCGACCGGCAACAAATACCACAAGCTCGCCGATCTACCCGCACCTCCGGAACCGAAAGACAAATCCCGCGTCCTCGCAGAGCACCTCAAGCACCCGGAGTTCATCCCCCCCGCCGTCGTCCTCCCCCATGCCCGCATGGGGCAGTCCCCCACCGGTATTGAAGTGGATACCTCGGGCGGAAAATTCGGCCCATGGGAGAACCAGCTCTACATCGGCGAGCAAACCCACTCCCAGGTCCAACGCGTCTTCCTTGAAAAGGTCAACGGCATCTACCAAGGTGCCGCGTTCTATTTTCTCGAAGGCTTCGAAGCAGGGCTTATTCCCCTTCGCCTCGATAAGAAAAAGGGAGTGCTCTTCGCCGGTGGCTCCAACCGCGGTTGGGCCTCACGCGGCACCAAACCCTTCACCTTCGAGCGCGTCCGTTGGACCGGCAAAACCCCATTCGATTTCCTCACCATGAGTGCCGAACCCGACGGCTTCACTCTCACCTTCACCGAACCCGTCGATGAAAAGTCTGCCTCTGATCCCGCCTCATACTCCATGGAGGCATGGACCTATATCCTCCAGTCTGGTTACGGCAGCCCCGAAGTCGATCAAGCCACCCCGATCATCAAAAAGGCGGTCGTCTCTTCAGACAAAAAATCCGTTCGCCTCACCATCGACGGCCTCGTCCGCGGCCACGTGCATCAACTCCTCGCACCCGGCGTGAAATCCGACTCCGGCCAACCCCTCTGGCACCCCGAGGTCTTCTACACTCTCAACGAGATACCCTCAAAGTAACACCCGTGGGCCCTATCCCTGTGATAGGCCTGGGTTAAATTCTCGTGCGGGACTCAGCCTCGTCTGATCTTGGAGCCGCTGAAGAAAACCGTGATACGGAAGACCCGTTTGGTCCGGGTCGTGATAGCTCCGGTTTTCAGGTCGAATTTCTCGGGTATTTCCTGCCGATGGATGTCCACCATCGCTTGGAAACCACGCTCGGAGTAGATATCGATCAGGATCGCCAGTGCCACCGAGTTGTGAAACAGCTCATCCTCCGTATTGATCGTCGCCCGCCCCGTGACCGCATAGCGTTTGATCACAGGCATCATTCTCTCTTGGATGAAATTGACTACGTTCACCAGTAGCTCGGGATGCTCGAACTGGTAGCTGTCCAGCCGGTTGACAAGTTCCTGGCGCGCATATTCGACGATCTCATCGGCTAATGGAATCCGCCTCAGAGTGTCGTATGTCAGTGGATCAAGCTCCAGTGAACTTTGGTATTCCAGCTCACGGATGATGTTCTTCTGCACCACACTGATTGGTGCCTGCGCGTTGATGAAATGATAATGGAAGATCTGTTTCAGCGAGACCAACGCGTCATAAGTCTTCTCTTTGAAAGTTCTGTAGCGGTTCCTTGCCAGCTCGAAATCGAAATCGGTGGCCCGTTCCTCATCCAGCTCCCCCACCCCCGATTGCCTAACCTCGGCATTGTGAACGAGCGTTTCCTGTCCACGCTTGAGCTGGCGCGCGATGCTCTCCGCCTCGTCGACGAACAGCACCATGATATGGATCACCGGCTGCCGGAAGAACTGCGCCTTTGGCGTCTCGGCATACTCTTTTCGCAACAGCACCAACTGGTCATAAAACATTTTCAGACATTCCACCTGGACGTTGGTCCTGGGGAATCCATCCAGCACCACACTATCGCGAAACGCTGGCTTGAGAAGTTCATGCAGCAGCAACCTCAGCACTTCTTCGTCACCGACCATACCCCCGCCGGCCTTGATCTTCTGTGCGTCCGGCGAATCCAGTAAACCACTGATCACGATGGGCTTCGCGGAAATCCCCCTCGCCTTGCGGATGAAATCGGTATTCGTCCCCTTTCCTGAGCCGGGCGCTCCACCCAACAGGATCAACTCTTTCGGAAAACGCAGGTTCTCACGACCGATGTCGTCCTCAAGCTCTTTCCAAACACGGTTGAAAATAAGCTGGGCGTCTTTGATTTCCAGATCGGCAGGAAGAGGGATTGTTGGGTTCTGACTCACAGGTAAAATATAAAAGGGTATGCCACCCCATCCGTCCAGCATCACGCGAAATTTGTTTGGATTCCCTGCAGAATGGAACAGGAGAACCGCTGATAAACGCGGACTTACTCCAAGATTCCGGTCTTGGAAATTCGACACACGGACATATGGTCTCCATAAATGTCAGACGCCAGCACCAAACTATACAACAACGCCATCGACGCGGTCCAAGGCGGACAACTCGAAAAAGCCATTTCACTCACCGAGGAATCCCTCACCGAAGATCCCGCCGATACTTTAACCTGGCAGCTCTACGTGAAACTCCTCGCCGCTGCGGACAGGACCGAGGACGCCCTCAAAGCCACCGAGAAACTGAAAAACCTCGGGCTTGGCGAATTGGAGTCCTTGATGATCGACGCCGCAAAACAGATGGCCGAGGGAGATATCGACGCCGCGATCGCCACCTTCGAGGCCGCCAGCAAGATCGAACCAGACAATGCCGAGCTTCACTCCAGCCGCTCCATGGCTCTTTTGCAAAAGGGTGAAAATCAAGCCGCGCTCGAAGCTGCGAGGAAAGCCGTCGAGCTCGCGCCGAAGGATTCGCGCGCGAATTACGCCCTCGGCCACCTACTCCGCATCAGTGGCCAGAAAGAAGAAGCCCTCCAAGCGCTCGCCACCGCCCTCGCCGACGAACCGGATTTCACCCCGGCCATATACGAGCAGGGAATGCTCCTCGCCGAAACTGGAAAACTCGAAGACGCGTTGAAGAACTTCGAAAAATTCGCAAGAGCACACCCGGAAGACCAAAACGCCCAGACCGCCATCGAAAGCATCAAAAGGGAACTCGGAAAGACGGATACTTACTGAGTTATTATTGGTCCACTATCTAAATGTATCGGTATTCTGGTCAGGGCGATCAGCCATCATGGCGTTGATTATTTCGTCGAAGTGCGCAAGGCCGAACCTTGATCCAACTTACCACAACCGCCAGTCCGAACAACGTGTAGCATACGATAAATGCCCAGGCCGGTGCTTGGTAAAACAACAGTTTATGAAGCCAGTGCGCGATAAATGTCCCGCTGTAAATCTCATCACCCCCTTTTATTCGTAGATGGTTCTCCAAGGTGGTGAGCGGGCAAACGATTCCCAACCATGCCTGGATGACGACCAGCGTGATCCCCGCGAGGTGCATCATCCGGAACCATGGATTGCGAACCCACCGCCAACCGAGAACTCCACCGCAAAGAATCAGGATCAGCCCGACCACCACGAAGGCAACAAACGTGACATGCGTGATTAACACGAGGTCGGCGAAGTTGCGGTAGAAGTCGGCGTGCATTTTTTCTTTATCACGTAGCGTGATTGAACCTACGAAATAATGACCTCACATGCCCTCGATAATACTTTTCCAAGGCTCCAGATGATCGACAGCGACGTGGTTCTCGCCCTCTGAGGAGCAGGGTGTGATGACGGCGATGAATTTGAGATCTTTGTCGCTGCGGTTGAACGTCGCGTGCACGGCGCTTTTCGGGATATAGACCGATGAACCCGGGAGCAGTGTCTGTTTCTCCTGCTCCAGCCATTGCTCCGCCTCGCCCTCGATGACGTAAATCACTTCCTCCTTGTTCGGATGGGTGTGGAATGCATGGCTCCCGCCCGGCGGGATGGTGCAGTGGACGACGATGAGATCATCGGTCCGCGTGAGGCCGGGCTTGGAATGCCAGATGTGATCGCGGCCATCTATGGTTTCACGGGGGGCGGTGGCTTCGTGGGTAAACATTCTTTCTAAGTTTGCTGGTTTGAAGTTAGAAGTTTTCAGTAATGCCTACTTTCCGCCGCTCACCCATTTCACCGCATTGGTGATGATGGTCTTGTAGGCGGGATTGGCGTGGGACTTGTCGTCGTGGCCGTGGGTGTAGGCGACGATGCGGGCTTTCGGGTCGTTTACGACCCAGAGGGCCGGGTGTGCATCGGGGCTTTTGCCGTCGGGCTTGTTCTCGATGAGGACGGTGCTTTCCGCACCTTCGGTGAACCTGAAGTGATAGCTCTCGTCCGCGATAGTGAAAGACTTCGGCACACCCTTGAGGATGGGGTGATCGGCTGGGCGGATGGATTCCGCCGCCACTGTGCCCTTGCCATGGCTGTTGGTTTTACCGGTGACGAAGCGCTCGTTATACCCCTTCCACGGATGCGACCATGTCGCGGCGTGGAGGAGGAGAATTCCTTTTCCTGCGTCGGCGAAATCATGCAGGGCTTTCTGGAATTCGGGGCTGCCCCATTGATCGTGGTTCCCGGAGAAGACCAGGACATCGGCCTTGGGCATGGAGGCGAGCGCTTCGGTGAGGTTCATCGTGCCGATGACATCCATACCGCCTGCTTGGGAAAGTGTTTCCCTGTCGGTGAAGATAAAATCTCTGGGAAAATTATGGGAGGAACCCGCTCCGACAAGAAGCACCCTGACCGTACCTTGCTTACGTGGCTCGGCGAAGCGCTGGCCTGTCTCGGAAGTCCTCGTAGCTGGGAGGCTTTTCAGGCGCTCGCCGGCCTCCGCATCGGTGGTCGCCATGTAGGCGATGATGTCGCGGATCACTTCCGTGCCGAGACCGTCCAGTCCCTCCGGCATCAGGCTGCGTTGGGTGTTGACCCGCGAGGCGATATCTTCCTTGCGGATCTCCGTGTCACCGCCCTGGTTGCGCAAAGTCAGGCCAGTCCTGTTCTCGGTGGTGATGACTCCGGCCAGTGTCTCGCCTTTCCTGGTCGTGATGTTCCACTGCCAGTAACTCGGATCCACCTCACGGTTCGGATCGATGATGTGGACGAGTAGCTCGGCGGCAGAGTGGCTTCCCATTCCGTTAAGCGTGGGTCCGACCTCCAGTTTCCCCTCATCGCCGAATCTGTGACAGGTCGCGCAGGCGGCAGTGAACATGATTTTGCCATTCTCGATGTCTCCGGGTTTTGTGACTTCGGGGACAAATTCCGAGATGATCTCCGCCTTGTCCTTCCCGCCGGGCTGGAGTTTTCCGGTCAACTCCTTCGCACGCGTGGAGACCTTTTTATCCGGATGATTGAGAAGCCGTGCGAAGTTGGCGGGGCTGATGGTTTCCGGGGCTATTCTTCCTTCGTCCAACTCTCCGAGGAAAACCAGTGCCACAGCAGGGCGTTTCAGGATCTCATCGAATGCGGCCGGTTGAATCCGGGGAACGAGCTCATCGAATAGGATCGCAAGCTTCGAGCAATACCCGGACGCACCCACCGCTTCCACGAAGGCGGACTGCAGCTCCAGAGGTTCCTCGGAATTCTGCAAAACCCAAAGGACAGGCGCTACCGAATCGTCCGTTCCGACGGAGACCAGCGCACGGGCTGCGGCGATACGGTCGGCTGTCGATACGGAATCGTCCGCGAGTTTCGAGACGAGAGAAGCAACCTGCTTGCTGACTACTTCCTTCATTCTTCCGTCCTGATCCCATCGGGAGAGCAGGGTGAGGGCCAGCGATGAAGTCGCGGGTTCGCCGAGCAAACTGGCGAGTGCTGAATAAAGCCCGGGAACCATGGCAGGTCTGAGTGATTCGTTCGCAACCGCAGCCTCCAGTATCACCTGTTTGAGTGACGCGCTGGCAGCAGGTGCGTTGGAGGCTTCAACGATCAAACTTACGACATACGCCTGGTTCCTAATCCTTGGCATCAGGTTTGCAACGAGCGGACCGAGCTTCGGTGCTTCGGGTGATTGCAGAGCTTTGAGTGTTACTTCGAAAGCCTTCTCACTGGCTGCCGCGATCAGCGCCGATCTGGTCCAATCATCCGTGGCGTTGGCGAAGGTGGTGATCAGGAGTCCGATCTCGGCCGGTGTGGCAACACTCTTGAACTTCTCATAAGCAGCGAGCGCGGCGGTGCCAGTCTCGACTTCAACCGGTTTGCCTGCCTCCCGCTTCAAACGCATCGCGGTCATCCGTGTATGGGCGTTGGGGCTTTCCAGAGCGGCATCAATGCTAGCCGGCTTGGCCTTGTCGATGACCGGAACTGCGACTTCTTTCGCGTCCTTGTGCTGTATCCTCCAGATCCTGCCGAAATAATGGTCACGGTCCGGCCTGACGGCTGCTGTGGCGGGGTTGTGTTGCGGACCACGGGTGTCGTTGTGGATGACCGCCTGGTTGTAGAAATCGATCACGTAAAGCGCGCCGTCCGGGCCGATCCTCGTCTCAATGGGACGAAACCAGAGATCGCTGCTGCGGATGAACTCGGTTTCCTCACGACCCTTCTCTTTCTCCGTGGTGTAGGTGATACCATCCGGTTTCACGAAGTAGTGGCTGACGATGTTGATGGTCGGTTCTCCGGTGAAATAACTATAGTTCCATTTCTCCGGCCAAGCGCTGCCCTCGTAAACCGCGCAACCCGATGCGGCCGTGTAGGAACCGACCCAATCGATCTGCTTGTAGGCAGCCTGCTTCCAATCCATCAGCGGAAAAGTCGGCTGCCCGCTGATCATCCCGTGGAAGCTGTTGGTTCCGGGGATCTTTCCCATGGCGAGGACGTATTCCGGCAGAACCGTGTGATAGAAAACCGTGCCACTGGTCGGCTGGGTCCAGAAAGTCTGGCCGTCGGATGTCATGCAAAGCCCCCAGGTGTTGCCGCGCTTGCTGGCGACCATTTCGATCTCGCTGCCATCCGGCTTGAACCTGACCACGCCCGAACCGATCCTCACAGGCGGTGCGTTTTCAGAGCCAAGGGGTTTCACGTCCCCTGCGGAGTAGCCGTGGGTGGCGTAGATCCATCCATCCAAGCCCCAGCGGAGATTGTTCATCACCGCATGGGTGTCCCCATTACCCAGCCCGGTATAGAGCTTGGTGCGTTTGTCGCCGACATCATCACCATCGGTATCCTCGATAAACCAGATATCCGGCGCGGCGGAAACGATCACTCCGTTTTTATAAAGAACAAAACTGGTCGCCAACTCCAACTTGTCAGCGAAAACCTTTTTCCCGTCCATTCGCCCGTCTCCATCGCTATCGGAAAGGATGCTGATCCGGTCGAGCGGATCCCGGTCATACACACCGGGTTTCACCGAACCCGAGTCTTTCCAAACGGCGGCGTTGGTTTTGCGAAGTCCGTTGGGATACTCCGGGCTTTCCACAACCCACATCCTACCCTTCTCATCCCAATCGATGTTCATCGCCTTGTTGATGAGTGGTTCGGCGGCTACCAACGAGATATCGAACTCGGGATGCAGTTCGATTTTCGCAGCCGCCTCCTCGGGACGGGTCGGCCCGCCGACCGGATAACGGAGCGCGCTTTCCAGCTTCTCTTTGTCCTTCAAAAGAACATCGACATCATCCGCCTTTCCAGACCATGCGATCCCACGAAGGAGAATCGTCTGCACCGAGGTGTGGGAGAAATTCTCATAAAGGTGGCCCGGGACAAAAGCGAAGGCATGGCGATCACCGGTTTCATAGGTCCAGATCTGTGGCTGAATGTCGTAGACATTCACCTCCTTGCCTCCGCCTCCAGAGCCGTCTTTTGGCTTCGGCGTGTAGGCGGCGGCGAGTATCTTCACCTCCGGTATCAGCCGCATGTCGTAGTAGATTTCGTCCTCGATATCGAAGTTCGACACCCCCCGGGTGATGGGGTTTTCACGGTCCGTGAAATAGATGGAAATCCTGTCTTCCAGAAACTTCGTCCTACCAAATTCCCAGGAGCCGCCGATCACAGTCTTATACCAATCCGCATCACGTGAAACCGTCCCGCCGTGAATCGCGACAACTCCCCCGCCCCGTTTCAGATATGCCTCGAAGTTCTCGCGGTCCCTGCCTTCGATATTTCCGGCTTCCGAGGCATGGAGAATGACGACATCGGTCTCCGCGAGTTGTTCCGCTGTTGGGAATTCGTTGCCGCCGGTGGCTTTTGCTCCGCGTTGGTTGAGTAGCTTCGTCCAGTCTTTCAGAAACGCGGGGTAGTCGTGGCAGCCGGGGCGATGGGTCTTTTCACCAGAACGGATAAAAACACGGAGTGGTTCTGCGGCAGCCAGGGGTTGTGCGAACAGTAGGAGCACTATGAGAATTTTTTTCAATGGAAAGTCAGTTCGAGTTGATTAGCGAAAGTAATTTTTCCGCACAAGCACGTGCGAAGGACGGATCATTGATATCGAGATCGTATTCTTCGATCTCTACCTTCGCAGTGTCCCGAATCGATGCAAATAGCGCTTCGTCTGCGATCGGATCATGAAATGCCTGGCCCTCGGCACTGATAACACTGATCGCCTTTTTCGGAATCATGATCGCTGCCGCTGCTGAGTAGCTGTTCGTCTTCTCAGCGAGTGTCTTACCCAATTCGGAACATTCTTCGGGCGTGGTTCGCATCAGCGTGACCTGTGGATTGTGGATATAGAAATTTCGACCTTCGTATTTTTCAGGCACGGAAGAACGCTCGCCAAAATTCACCATATCAAGGCAACCGGGACCAACTACGACAGGCACTTTCGCTTTCGCCGCAGCATCCATTCGAGTCGGTCCGGCAGTGAGAACTCCACCACAGAGTTCGTCGGCAAGCTCGGTCGTTGTGAGGTCGAGCACACCGGAGACGATGCCGCTTTCGATAATCGTTTCCATCGATTTTCCACCTGCTCCGGTCGCAGCGAAAACGAGCACTTCGTAGCCATGTTCTTCAAGAATCCGCTTTGCCTCGGTGATGCAGGCAGTCGTATTCCCGAACATGGATGCAACGATCAGAGGTTTGTCAGCGGATGAATCAATTTTAGCATCAACCATGCCGCAAATCGCGCCGGCAGCTCTCGTGAAAATAATTCGTGAAAGTCGATTCAATCCAGCGACATCGGCAATGCTGGGCATCATCGTTATGTCGCTTGTTTCCAGGTAGTGCGCGGTATTGCCGGAAGCCAGGGTCGAGACCATCAGTTTTGGAAAACCGATTGGGAGCGCACGCATCGCTGCCGTACAGATCGCCGTTCCACCCCCGCCCCCGAGGGAAATAACTCCGTGAATTCGCCCCTCGGAATGCAGTTTGGAAAGCAGCTTTGGAGCTGCGAGTGACATCGCGGAGACCGACTCACCGCGATCCCGGCGGGCCATGATTTCGTCCAAGCCGATTCCGCCAGCTTCGGCGACTTGATGGCGGGTGATATCGGGTGTGACAGTCGGTTCATCACCGGTTCCCACATCAATCAAAATCACGTCATGCCCTTTTTCGCGGATCAACTCTGCGACAAAAGCATGTTCCTCGCCCTTTGAGTCGAGCGTTCCCAGAACTGCGATGGTAGTCTTCATTTCTTCAAAGTGATGGATTTGAATTCACGGGTGAGTTCCTCAAGGGATTTCTCAACACTCATTCGTTCCAGAGACGACGCTCCGACGAACCCCACGCAATCGGTTCCTTGGATTACCCGATCCGCATCCTCCGGCGTATTGATCGGGCCGCCATGGCAGAGATAGAAAATATCATCACGCACGGTCTTCGCAGCATCGATAATGTCCTGGGTTCGCTTGATTGTATGCTCCCAGCTAACCACCGCATCTTTCACTCCGATCGAACCACCGACCGTCGTCCCCACGTGCGCGATGATTGCATCCGCTCCTGCCTCTGCCATTTTCACAGCCTCCTCGGGAGTGGCGACGTAAACGATAGAGAACATATCCATTTTCCGACCGAGGCCGATCATTTCGAATTCCTTCTCCACGCTCATCCCGGTTTCCTCAAGCACCCCCCGGAAATGCCCGTCGACAATCGTGTGGGTCGGGAAATTGTTCACTCCGGAAAAGCCCATGTCCTTGACCTTACCGAGCCAGTGCCACATCCGGCGCCTCGGATCGGTCGCATGGACTCCGCAGATCACCGGAATCTCTTCTACAACCGGTAGGACTTCATATTCACCAATTTCCATCGCGATCGCATTCGCATCGCCGTAGGCCATCAGCCCGGCCGTGGAACCATGGCCCATCATCCGGAAGCGTCCGCTGTTGTAGATAATAATGAGATCGGCTCCGCCTTTCTCGATGAATTTCGCGCTGATTCCAGACCCCGCTCCGGCGACGATGATCGCCGAGCCTTTCGAGATCGTATCCTGTAAACGTTCGACAACTTCCCTACGGGTGTAGGGATTCCCTTTTCCAGTCCATTGATTTGGCATGAATGAACACTTGCCGAAAATTCTCCGTGAGACAACTCACGATCCTCAACATTTGCTTATTCAAAATCCACATCCGGATATCAGATAAAACTATTTTCCCGTGGAAACGCCGCAAGTGCCAGTCCAGGCTCCGGCAGCAATGAATTCCCCATCACTCGCCATCATCGGTGGCTCCGGCCTATACGAGATCGATTCCCTCAAAGTCATCCAAGGCCATACCATCGAAACGCCTTTCGGCCCGCCTTCCGATGAAATCATCGAGGGCAAGCTCTCTGGCCGAACCGTCTATTTCCTGCCGCGCCACGGTCGAGGCCATCGACTCCTCGCCCATGAGATCAACCATCGTGCCAACATCTGGGCCCTGCGCTCCCTTAACGTTCGCTGGGTCGTTTCCGTCACTGCGGTCGGTTCATTGAAAGAGGAACTGGTGCCACGCGATGTCGTCGTTCCCGACCAACTCGTCGATCGCACCGGACGCGCCCACGAGCATACATTTTTCGGAAACGGAATCGCCGCACATGTTTCTTTCGCCGACCCCTATAGCGGTGACATGAGAAAGCTGTTACTCGAAGCGACCGCCAAACATACCGACCGCCTTCACGACGGCGGAACCTACGTGTCAATGAATGGCCCCGCATTTTCCACCCGTGCGGAGTCCAATATGCACCGAGCCATGGGCTTCGACCTCATCGGCATGACCAACGCACCCGAAGCCCGCCTATGCCGCGAAGCGGAAATCGCCTTGGCGAGCATGTGCCTGGTCACGGATTACGACTGTTGGAAAACCGACGAAGCCGCAGTCGATGTCGCCTCGGTCATCGCCAACCTCAACGCCAATTCCGAACTTGCGAAAGACGTCCTGAAAACACTGGTCCCGACCATACCATCGGAACCCACCTGGCCGGAGCATGACTCCCTCGGCACAGCCATCCTCACTCCACAGGAATACTGGCCCGAAGCCACCAAAACGGACCTCAAGCCGCTTCTGCGAAGGTTTCATCATGAGTGATTTTCTCATCGGAAAGGCTCTCAGGGGCAATATAGTTCACCTGCCTACAGAACCTTGATTGATCGGGACAGATCTGCTTCTTGTAACCACCTGTGAGAGCCACCAACCTTCCTGCACAGCAGATAATATTATGAGATTCAAACCGTTCCATAAATATGGGGGAGTGCTTGGGATAGCCTTTGTGTTGACCTCGACAAACTGTCGATCACAGCAATCCGACCCTCACTTTCGAGATCCTGTGAAGCCCTCCCCCAGCACAACCGCACCCGACCGGATTCAGGATGAATACTGGCACAGCCAGTTCGAGCGAGTGAACAAGGAGGTCGCCGGGGCCGAAGGTTCGCAGCTCGTTTTTTTCGGCGACTCAATCACCCTGATGTGGTCGATGGAAAAAGCCGAGGGCAAGGCCGCATGGGACAAGCACTTTGCGAAATACCGCCCGATCAATATGGGAAATTCCGGCGACATTACACCGGTGATGCTTTACCGAGCCACCCAGGGTAACCTCGATTTTGCCGAGGGCCAGGCACCGCGGGTCGCCGTTTTACTTTGCGGCACAAACAATTACGGCGTTGCGCAGAGCGATGGTGGAAAAGTAAAGTGGGACCTTGGCATGGATACACCACCCGGCGAAGTCGCTGACGGGGTGCTTGCCGTCGCGCAGGCATTCCGCCGCAAACTGCCAGCAACCCGCGTGATCGTACTCGGTATCCTGCCAGTGGAGAACCAAAAGAAATGGGCTAAGTGCCAGGAGACAAGTCGTATCCTCGCCAGCTACGATTATCCTGAAGACGACGTCGTTTTCATCGACCTGAAAGATCGCTTTCTCAATTCGGAAGGTTCGATCAAACCCGGGTTATTCAAGGACGGCACGCACCTCACACCCGAAGGTTATGAGGTTCTGGCCGATGCGCTCGAACCCCATATCAATCGATTGATAGGCATGGAGCCAGCGAAGTAACACATTCTCCGGAACGCTTCGATAAAACAGAAACTCACCCTCAGGAAATTCATCGTCGAAAAACAAACGCGGAATCGCTGGCTTTGAAATCTAACACACCGATTGCGACTGGACACTGAACAAGCAATAACGTCCTCTTCTGACTGGTGAAACGTCAGTTGAAAACACACCTTATCGTGATGACCCGCCTGCCAAAGGCAGGCTTCACCAAGACGCGACTCATTCCAGCGTTAGGAGCGGAAGGTGCTGCTCTGTTTCATGACAGGCTCGCACGCCACGCCATCGGGCGCGCCTCCGCATACTGTTTGGAAAGTGGCTCGAACCTCACCATAAGAATCGCAGACGGAACACCTCTTGAGGCGAAGCAGTGGTTGGGAGATGAGTCCTTGGATTGTCGGGAACAATCACGGGGAAACCTCGGCGAACGTATGAGCAAGGCGATGCAAGAAGCTTTCGCCGAAGACGCGGAAGGCATTCTGATCGTCGGAACAGATTGCCCTTTGATCGATGCCACAACCTATCGAAATGCGACCGCGATCCTGTCGAAACATGATCTCGTCCTGGGTCCAGCTCTCGACGGGGGCTACTATTTGATCGGACTGCAAAAACCTGTAGCGAGCTTGTTCGAAAATATCAGTTGGGGAAGTTCCGAGGTTTTGGTTCAGACTCTCGCTATAGCGAAGCGGGAAGGATTGAAGGTCGAATTACTCGATCCGCTACCTGATGTCGATCTACCCGAAGATTTGCAAGCAGCGGAAGAGGCGCTTAACAACAGTCCTTCGCCATGCTAGACGAGTTGCCCATACTCCAACAGTCCTTGTCTTCCACCTTCCCTTCCGAAGCCGGATTCCTTGAAGCCACCGAATGGCGAGGCCGGATCGAATTTATTGAACGAGTTCCCCCACACCACGCCTGATTTGAGCTGGCTGGCAATCTGCAGATACTTCGATCCTTTGTCGGTCCAGACTCCGGAGCTTAGTCCATAGGAGGTGTTGTTCGCTTTTTCCACCGCTTCCTCCGGCGTGCGGAAAGTCAGAATCGAAAGCACCGGACCGAATATCTCTTCCTTCACCACCCGATGACTTTGGGTCACGTCGCTGAGAAGTGTCGGTGCAAAGTAGAAGCCCTTTTCGGGAAGCTTGCAGTCGGGCTGAAACAAGGTCGCGCCCTCCTTGACACCCTCATCTACGAGCTCGCCGATCCGCTCAAGTTGCTTCGCGGAATTGATCGCACCAATATCCGTATTTTTATCCAGAGGGTCTCCCACTCGTAGTGATTTGATACGCAGCTTCAGCTTCCGCAAAACATCGCTCTCAATGCTTTCCTGAACCAACAACCGCGAACCGGCACAGCACACATGGCCTTGGTTGAAAAAGATCCCATTGATAATTCCTTCCACCGCTTGATCGATCGCAGCGTCTTCGAAAACGATATTCGCGCCCTTTCCCCCGAGTTCTAGGGTCAGCCGCTTCCCGCTTCCCGCGAGTTCACGCTGTATCCATTTGCCAACACCGGTTGATCCGGTGAAAGCGATCTTCGCCGCGGTCGGATGTTTCACAATTGAACCCCCGGTCTCACCGAATCCCGTCACGATATTGACCACCCCCTTCGGTAATCCGGAATCGCGAATCAGCTCGGCAAATTTCAATGCCGTCACCGAGGTCGTCTCGCTGGGTTTGATCACCACCGTATTGCCGAGTGCGAGTGCGGGTGCCAACTTCCACGCAAGCATGAGAAGCGGGAAATTCCATGGGATCACCTGCCCTACAACTCCGAGCGGCTCCAAGGTCCGACCCGCAGCCGCATACTCCAACTTGTCTGCCCATCCCGCATGGTAAAAGAAATGCGCCGCCGCCATCGGCACATCAAAATCCCGGGCCTCGCGGATGGGTTTTCCACCATCGATCGTTTCCGCCACCGCGAACTCCCTCGCCCTATCCTGAAGCAGGCGTGCCAGCCGGTAGAGATATTTCCCACGCTCCGCACCTGGCAACTTCGACCATGATGGAAAAGCCTTTGAGGCGGCTTGGAACGCACTGTCGACATCCGCATCGTTCGCCAACGCGATCTCCGAAATCTTCTCCTCATTCCGAGGGCTGATTGAATCGAAGTATTTCTTTGATTTCGGAGCCACGAACTCGCCATTTATGAACAAACCGTAGCGATCCTTGATCTCCGACGGAGCGGATTCTGGAGCCGGATCGAATTCCCACAAATCTCCGAATAATAATTCTCTCGCCACCGGCCTTTTTGTCTTCGCACTCATAAACTTCCGCCAACTACCCTTGTTTGCATTTCAAGTTCTGACGAGGACAAATCAACCAGAATGACATCAGCGTTGTTTTCTGCGTGACCCCCCTCACCTGCCCGCCTAGAAACCGTGCAGAGCACATGGCAGGAAAACTCACATACCAGCAGGCCGGAGTCGATACGCGTAAAGCCGCGGCACTCGTCGGAGACATCAAAGGTCACGTCAAACGCACTCAGCAAAACCGCAAGCTCCTCGGTGCCTTCGGTCTTTTCGCCGCCTGTTACGATCTATCGGAATACGAGCAACCTGTCATCGTAACCGGCTGTGACGGGGTCGGCACCAAACTGGAATTACTCCTCGAAAAGGATATGCTCGAGACAGCCGGCAAAGATCTTGTCGCTATGTCGGTCAACGACATCATCACGACCGGCGGCGATCCCCTGCTCTTTCTCGACTATATCGGTATCGCAGCTCTCGATGAGGACAAGATCACCCGCGTGATCAGCGGAATGGCCGACTACCTCGAAGCCTGTAACTGCATCCTCGCCGGTGGCGAAACCGCAGAGATGCCCGGCATCGTCCCTACCGATGTGCTGGAACTCTCTGGTTTCTGCATCGGCTGCGCTGAAAAAGCAGATCTCATCGACCCGACCACTATCGCTATCGGCGACGTCCTGATCGGTTACGAGTCCAACAGCATCCACGCCAATGGTTGGTCGCTGGTCCGCAGGGCCCTCGCTGAAATGGCACCGGGGACCGTAACTGACGAAGAACTGGCCGCATGGCTGGAACCGACCCGCCTATATGATGACGTCGTGAACGACCTGAAGAAATCAGGAGTCAAACCAAAGGCCATGTCTCACATCACAGGCGGTGGCCTCCCGGAAAACCTCGAACGCCTGTTCGTCGGAATGGGTGCGGACCTGGAAATTCCCAAGTGGAATCTGCCGGGCATCGAAAAACTCCTCGATCAAGTCGATGCGGAGGATCGCTTCCACACTTTCAACATGGGAATCGGCTGGGTCGCAATCGTTGCCCCGGAAGACCTCGAAAAAGCCCTCCAAGCAGGCCCGGGTGGACATATTCTTGGGAATATGGTTGCACAAGAAGGCGTGAGAGTGAAAGTCGCCTCGTGACCGCAACCACCTCATCCTTAGGGTTTAGAGTTTATAATTTAAAGTTTCCAAAGTCTTGAGCGACCACCTTAACCACGAATGCGGCATCGCAGCAGTCCGCCTCCGCAAGCCGCTCGCATACTACTACGACCGCTACGGCACTTGCCTCTGGGGTATGAACAAGCTTTTCCTGCTAATGGAAAAGCAGCACAACCGCGGACAGGATGGCACTGGAATCGGCTGCGTGAAACTGGATATGCCCATCGGCAAACCATATGTCCACCGCCGCCGTGGGATTGAGTCCGACGCCCTTGCACAAATTTTCCGTAAGGAAATGAAGTCCTTTTTCAAGATGCACCGCAAGGGTAGGCTGAATAAGAACGACCCCGATAGCGTGAAGACCGAATTCGACTTCGGTGGGGAAATCCTGATGGGACACCTGCGCTACGGCACCAGCGGAGAGTTCGACGAAGGTTCCTGCCATCCCTATCTCCGCCGCAGCAACTGGCCGACACGCACCCTCATGGTCATGGGAAATTTCAACATGACCAACGCCGCAGAACTCAACAACACCCTGATCCAGCGTGGCCAACACCCGGTTTTTGGGACAGACACCCAGACAGTCCTTGAGGAAATCGGCTACCACCTCGACGAGGCCCACACCAATCTCTACCACGAACTCCGCGACAAGGGCGTGCCCGGAGCCGAAATTCCCGATCATATTTCAGCGGCACTTGATGTCCCTGATCTGATCGCTCAATCAGCCGAACCTTGGGACGGTGGTTACGCGATCTGTGGGGCTGTCGGAAACGGCGACATGTTCGTGATGAGGGATCCCCGAGGTATCCGCCCCTGCCACATGCTCATCACCGATGATGTGATCGCCTTCGCATCCGAGCGCGTTCCTTTGATGACAGTTTTTGAGGCGGAAGCAGATCAGGTCAAAGCGGTCGATCCGGGTTCTGTCATCACCATCAAGGCGGACGGGTCGATCTCCGACGTCCAGTTCCACACTCCACAAAAATTCACTCCGTGCTCCTTTGAAAAGATCTACTTTTCCCGCGGCAACGACCCACAGATCTACCGTGAGCGCAAAGCCATGGGTTCGGCATTGGTTGATCAAGTGATGAATTCAATCGATGCGTCCTTCGACAAAACGGTCTTCTCCTTTATTCCGAACACCGCCGAAACCGCCTATCACGGCATGATGGACGGCCTTCGCCTCTACCGTCGCCAACAGGTCCGCATGGAAATCCTCGAAGGTGCGGCGAACGGAACACTCACTCCCGAGAAAGTCGACAACCTCATCCTCCGCAACTGGCCGCGTGGCGAAAAAATCGCCCACAAGGATATCAAGATGCGGACCTTCATCTCGCAGGAAAAAGGTCGCGACCAACTCGTTTCGCACGTCTACGACATCACCTACGGCGCGGTGAAACCAGGCGACAACCTGGTCGTCCTCGATGACTCCATCGTCCGGGGCACGACTCTCAAAAAATCAATTCTGAAGATTCTGGCCCGCACCAAACCGTCGAAAATCGTCATATGTTCGACCGCACCACAGATACGTTACCCGGACTGCTACGGCATCGATATGTCCGAGCTGGGTAAATTCATCGCATTCAATGCGGCTGTGGCCCTCCACCGCCGTGCCGGACGACAGCATCTCCTCGACAGAATTTATGAGGAATGCCTCGAGGAAGCGGAGAAGCCTGTCGCGGAGCGCCGCAACCGCGTGCAGGGAGTTTACGAAGCCTTCACTCCAGAGGAAATCTCAGCCGAGATCAGCCGTATGGTCTATCCCGAGGATATCGATTGGCACGGTGAGGTGGAGGTGATCTACCAAACCATCGAAAATCTCCGGGCATCAATCAAAGGACCATGCGGTGACTGGTATTTCACTGGTGATTATCCGACGCCCGGCGGCTACGGCATGGTGAACCATGCATATATCCGTTGGCACGAAGGAGTCGGCGGCAGAAGTTACGACCTTCTCTGATTTGAGAATCAGAGTTCGCTTAACGGTTTTTTCATAAACTGCTCATCACGCAGCGTTCGTAGGTATTCCAGATACTTTCGCTGGGCTTCGACGGTTTCACCATCCTCAACCGGAGTCGGCGAAGAGCCTCCCCTACCACTCGCATATTGAGTCGGAGGATTGTTGCCATATTTTTTCCACGGGCCATATGGAACCTGCGCCGCCTCAACGAAACGCCAGTGGACTTTCGCCCCGGATTTGACACCAAGGTAGTCCCTTACGGATGGCGAAATATCAATTCCTGCCGCCCCGTTCTGGGTTGCCTTGGGCTTCTTTTTACCGAAAACATACTGCCAGTCATCCGTCACCCACGGGCCACAGTCCTCCCACTGGGCGTAACAGCTTCGCTTATCCACAAATATCTGCACCCAGCGCCCCTTGAGCACGGTTTTACCCGGCTTCGGGTTAACACGCGAAAACCAGGGAATGACTTTGGACGCTTCGGGTTTGTGGACTCCCCAAGCCTTGACGTCGTTATATGGAAGGGCGATGTAGAAAGGATTGAGCTTCGGAATGAAATCCTTGGGGCGAAACTCACCAGTCGTGTGGTTGGCAATCCGCTTTTTCGGGTCGGGATCATCGTATCCACCGAAATTTATTGCCCACTCGGTATCCCAGGAAGACTTGCAGTTGGGAGTCGGGTTGCGAGCCGTCGGTTGCTCACCACACCAGAAAATCGTAGCCGTTATATAGGTTTTCCAAGGATACAGGACGCGTGACGAAGGGGCGACCGGACGAACTGGTGCCATGGGTTTTCTACCCGTAGGTATGACGACCCTTGGCACGTTTCCAGCTTGGCTTTGCGCATACGCAGACGTCTGCAACACCATGCCTAAAGCACAGGCAACGCAAACATATCGGTGAAAAAAAACGGCCATTTCTAGTCTTCAAGCTTCTCTCGCTCGCCTTCCTTAAACTATCATCTCCTCAAATTCAAGGCAAAGGCAGAAACACCTAAACAACGCTGACCTTCGATAATATCGGAGGGGTGTATTGTTACCTTTTTTTCGATTGGAGCGAGGATGGTGGATTGAAAGAAATCACACTCCAGACGGAGACGAAAAAGTCCGGTGAGTATACGCTGGTGCTTCAACCCTGCTGGGAAGAAATGTGCAATCTGATAACACCGCTTCATGGGAAAGCCGATTCAGACAACGCCCATTCCAGAAGTTGGACTCCTGAAAGACGGGCAGATGCTTGGAACCCATCTTTGGAGAATCGAACACGGTGGTACAGTCATGCTTGGAACCTCCAGGATGGAAGGGGGATACCAGGTCGTTGTCCGATTCACCAAAGAGGTTATCGGGCCGATACTGACTGAAAATTGAACTACTCGCTAGCCAGTTTCACCGTCTGATCAACGAGTTCGAGGAAGTCATACCGATCCGGCACAACGGTCTCAGCCGCCACCTCTCTGGCGAGAGCAAGCAGCATGGCGTCACTGATACTTCCCTCACCCCTGAGCCACAGCCCGTAGCTGCAAATCAGTGCGGCGAAACGCGCATCATCCGAAGGCTCTTTTTCGGAATCTCTTTCCAGTGGAACGGCCGGAGCAGTCTCACCATCGACCGTCCATTCAATACTCCCCAAATCGTCTCCACTGCCGTTTACAAAGATAGCCAAAAAATGCTCAGCACCCGGTTCCATACTCCGGGCTGCTTGGTGGCTTTCTGTACCGGCAATCGGTTGGTAGCCGAGTATTTGGTGATCCAAGACAGTCTCATCGTTCTTACGATACTCCACCGAGAGTTCCCGCTGTTCGTCTTTCGCTCCTCTGATATCGACAAAAATCAAGCTCGCCGAAGGCTTCCAAGGGCACGCGATGACTTCGACACCTATCGAGCAACCTTTCCACAGCGCTGCAGTGCCTTTTGTATGCAGCGGAAACCCATTCAGAAGCTCCTCAATCCTGACATCGTCTCTGCCTGGCATTTCCCTCCTCTCCCTGACCGCGTTTGTAACAATGGAGAGGCTACGTTTTCCTGCGATCAAGGGCAGTTTGACGACTGATCCGTCTCCATGAAACTTATCATCCGGCGACAGTTCCACGTTTTCATTCGCATTTCCAGCCACCGCCTTCTTGCCGCTTTTACCACCGTCTGGAGAGACCAGAGTCATCAGGAAAATACCCCCACCGATCACGGCTGCGGCGGCAACCGGCCAGAGCCACTTGATCGGGAGCTGGCGATGTGATTTCAGGCGGCTTACCTTGCCTTTTCTCGCCGCCTCTTTCGCAGCACCCGCGATAGCACCTCTTTGTCTCGACAACAACACATCGGCCCCACAACCAAACGCCTCGCCCAAACCCGCTTGCGATCGCTCGATCTCCGCAATCGCCACACGCAAAGCGGGATCCGCGGCAATGGCATATTCCAGCTTCGCCGTGTCTTCGGGCGAAAGCTCACCCAGCACGTATGAGGTCAATCTCGGATCTTCCTGATGAAATTTCATATCAAACACTTGCCCTCCCAGGCATAAGCTCTCTCAAACGTTTCAATCCCGTGTGAATCAGGAAACCGATGTTCCCCTGTTTCAGCCCGGTCACTTTGGCAATCTCGTCGTAGCTCATGCCCTGTTGGAATTTTAGCAAAATAACCTCCTTTTGGTTCTTCGGCAGCCTGTCCATGTGACGCATGACATCTGCAAGCTTGTCGTCCAGCTCCGCCTGCTCATCCGGCGCGACATCCTTTCCAGCGACCTTCTGCCACTTGAACTCATCGAGCGGTTCCACCCGTTTATCCTTACGTAAAACATCAAGACAGCGGTTCCTACAGACTGTGAACAACCAGGATTTGAGATGATCACGAACCTTCTCCGGATCCTGTTTGCAAAGACGGATAAACGTATCCTGAACGACATCTCTCGAGCGGTCGAGATCGCGTAAGTAGGTTCTGGCATAGCCGATAAGTGGTGATTCATATTCCGTGACCGCCTGCTCGATGTAAGTTTCGAAGTCCTGCGAGTTCATCGTTTTTCCATCTTGAAAGTCACGGTCATCTTCCTGAACGGCCAAGCTCTCATTTTTCTTTGGAAAATTTTCTCCCTCTTCGATCATCTGATAAAATAACTCAGATGCTCCAATTCCAACGCCAGATCGACGTTGTTCACGGTCACCTCAGCTGGCACCTCGAGCCTGATGGGTGAAAAGTTCAAAATCCCCTGGATTCCACAAGCCACCAAACGATTCGTCACCTCCTGGGCGAAACCGATCGGGACGCATTGAATTGCCAACTTCACCTCGTTTGAAGAAATGAAATCTTCCATCTCCGAAACATCATGCACCGGAATTTTCAATTCACGCGCACGCGCCTCATCGGGCCTGGCATCAAAAGCGGCGATCACGTCAAAACCTTCTTTCTGAAAGCCGCCATAGCGCAGCAGCGCGGATCCCAGATTGCCCGCACCGACAAGAATCACCGGCTGGAGATGCTCGCGACCCAGCGCTTCCCTGATCGTGGTAATCAATCCATCGACCGAATATCCCAGTCCTCTCGTCCCGAATTGTCCGAAATAGCCGATATCCCTGCGAAGTTGCGCAGGCTTCACACCCGCGACTTTTGCCAGCGTCGTCGAACTGACGGTTTCCTGGCCGGAGTCACTGAGCTTCTGCAGACACCGATGGTAGAGCGAAAGCCTGTAGATCGCCTTCTTCGGGATATCCACCTTCTCATTCTTGTCCGGCAATGGCTCCACGGGCAATTTCACTTAGAGGCCCTCGGGTTCTTGCAGCAATGCTGCAACCAGTTTCAAAAGCAAGCCCGCTCCTCCGCCATCAACCACCCGGTGATCGAAGGTCAGCATCATCTCCGCTTCGGTCGCAGGTAAAAAGGTTTCCGTTTGCTCGCTCCAAACCGGCTTCTTCTTTCCGGCCCCGATACCTAGAATCAGAGTTTCGTTAGGAAGCGGGATCGGCGTTCCGAAGGTCAGACCGAAAGTCCCGAAATTTGTCACCGTCGCGATCCCTCCGCTAGAATCCTGATCCGTCAGCCTGCGGCGTCTCGCACGGTCTACCAAGTCGTCGTAATCAGCGACTAGTTCGGAAAGGGACTTGTGATCCACGTCACGAAGCGTCGGAACCACCACTCCGTCTTCCACCTGCACCGCCACGCCGATATCGAAGGAGCGTGGATGCACCACCCTCTCCCCGATCAGATAACCCGCCGTCATCGGCTGCTCCTTGAGCGCGAGCGCGAACGCCCGCAGCAGATAAAGTGTCAGTCCGGGCTTCGGCGATTGCTTGCGTCGATGGTCGAGCACGCGGTCCAGCAGCACCGGCAGCCCGACAGTCGCCAACGGCCTCGTCCAGCTCCTCCTCATCGCATCCGCCACCGCAAGGCGCATCGGCGATGCCGGAGCACTCGGCCAAGCCTCGAGGTAGTCGAGGAAACGTTCGAGATCTTCCACTGTCACGCGACCGCCCGCACCGGTTCCCACCACAGCGGAAATGTCAGCTTCGCGCAGGCCCATGTCGTTCATCCGCGCCCGCATCCGCGGCGAGATGTAATGCGCGCCCATCACCCCGGTCGGAACCGGCAGACCTTTCACGCTGGGAATGATACTGGGGTCTTCCTCGTAGGAATCCCCGTCGAGTGCGAAATGCAGATTCTCCTCTTCACCTTTGCCGTCATCCTGTGGCTGGCTTTGATTTTTTGCCTCAAGACTTTCAAGCGTATCCACACCGGTCCGCTCCACCTCTTCCTGGGTGACCTCCAACGTCCCCAGCAAAGAGCCTACCGAGTAGGAAACGCCCTCCACCGCCCGGATCTCGGAAACCTTCCCGATGCAAAGCGTCGTCACGCCCATCACCGCCTTGTTGGTCTCCACCTCGATCACTTCCTGGTCCGCACGCACCTCGTCACCAACCGCTATATCGAGACGGATGACCGTTGCCTCGGCGATCGACTCTCCGAGTTGTGGCATGAATATGGGAACGGTTGGCATGGCAGTTGTGTGCTAGAATAAAAGAAGTTTCCTAAGGGCATCGCAAATGGATTCGGGAGTCGGGCGGTGCGCCGCCCACAGCTTCGGATGATAGGGAACCGGGGTATCTCTCGCATTGAGCCGTTGCGGCGGCGCGTCGAGCAAATGAAATCCTTCCTCGGTGACTCTCGCCACAACCTCCGCCGTCACCCCTCCCCACGGGAAAGCCTCTCCTACCGCCAGCAGCCTTCCGGTTCGCGCGACCGATGCCAGCACGGTGTCCAGATCCAGCGGCTTCACCGAGCGCAAATCGACGACCTCAATCTCCCATCCGTCCGCTTGCAAGCGGTCCGCCGCCCTCACCGCCTCATGAACCATCGCACTGTAAGTCACCACCGAAGCATGCTTCCCCGGCCTCGCGATCCGCGCCTGCCCGATCGGTAAGTGATCGCCGTTGATGCTCTTCGATTTCAACCAGCGGTAGAGGAATTTGTGTTCACAGTAGAGCACCGGATCGTCCATCTTAACCGAGTCGATCAACATATGATAGGCATCGGAAACAGTCGCCGGGGTCACCACCACCAAGCCCGGATACTGGGCATAGATCCCTTCCATGCTCTGGCTATGGAAAGGCCCCGAACCAGGCGTCCCGCCGGATGGTAGCCGCACCGTGATCGGAATCGGCATCCCCGTCCGGTAGTAATGGGTCGCCGCTTGGTTGACGATCTGGTTGAAAGCGATGGACGAGAAATCCGCGAACTGCATCTCGATAATGGGCCGCATTCCTTCGATCGCCGCCCCTACCGCCAGACCTATCATCGCATCCTCCGAAATCGGACAATCAAACACCCGGTTCGGAAACTCTTCCGCCAGCCCCTTGGTCGCCTTGAACGCGCCACCGAAATTCGCGATATCCTGGCCGTAGAGGAACACCCGCTCATCCTCACGGAGCAACTTCTCCTGAGCCTCACGGATCGCGTCGATATAAGTCACACTCACGATGGGATATATGGAAATTTTGTGGAAAGCGCCGTCCAGTCCTCCTTGTAAGGATCCGGCACCGCCTCCTGATGAGCTTGCGCGACAGCCTTCTGCACCTCCTCGGCCGTCTCCTCCTGCCAGGCGAGTATCTCGTCAACCGTCGCGTATCCACCGTCCACCAACTGCCGCATCGCCACCTCCACGCAATCGCGCCCGTAGTGCCCGGCCTTCGCGTTACCCGGCACATACGAGCCGTCGTCATGCTCCCCGTGTCCGGAAAGTCGCAGCAAATGCGCCACGATCATCTGCGGCCCACCGCCCTCGCGCGCCAGCCTGACCGCCTCCCGCACCACCGAGGCACACTCCAGAAGATCCGTTCCGTCCACCGAAAACCCACCTATCCCGTATCCCTTCGCCCGCTCCACCAGATCACCACAAGCGAACTGCCGGCTGTTCGGCGTCGAGTAAGCGAACTGATTATTCGCAACCACCACCACCATTGGCAGTTTCTCGACTGCCGCGAGGTTCAACCCCTCGTGGAAAGCACCGGTCGAAGTCGCACCGTCGCCCACCGAAGTCGCACCCACGCAACCCTCCAAAGTCCCCTTAAGCCGCTTCGCAAAAAGCATACCCGCGATCACTGGAACCTGTGCCCCGAGGTGCGAAATCATCGCCGGCATTCCCATCTCCGGCCTGCCTCGGTGGATGTTTCCGTCACGACCTTTCATCGGTCCCTCGACCGAGCCCAGATAAGTTCTCGTGCAATCAATCAAAGGCTCCCCGAAGGCTGTCCTCCCCGCCTGATCCCGGATCAGCGGCGCGAAGCAATCCTTCCCCTGCACCAAAGCCGTCCCGAGCGATCCGCTGATCGCCTCCTGACCCTTTCCCAGATACACTCCGCCCACGATTTTCCCCGCCTTGTATAAACTCGAGAGCTTGTTCTCCAGAATCCTCGCTTTCAGCATCGACCGGAAGGCCGAGCGCAGAAACTCACCATCCAAAGACATCGTCGCTAAATATGGTTTTTCTTCCGCCTCGGGCACGCACGATCTTATGACGCATCATTCAGTTCCTGCAACCGCTTTCCTTTCTCTCTAACCGTTGACCAAACCAATTTTCCACTCTTGCAACGAAAGCCGTGAGAACGGCTATTTACGATCCAGCGTCTACTCCCCTCATTATTACTCACGCGCAGGATAAAATGTGTATTGAATTTATCTCCAGATCGACTTCAAAAACGACTCCACTTGAGTAGGTCAGTATTCTTCGTCTGCCGAAATATCTGCCAGCGTTATCCCGAAAAAATCCTTCATCACGGAACGATAAACCTCGTGCTTGAAACGTGGTAGCCATCCGAGATCAAATTCGTCGGGTTCAATCCAGCGGTAGGCTTTGAATTCCTGTGGCGATTGATTCACATCGATTTGCGGAGCGCCTGGTACCAATTGGCATAGGAAATAGGTCTGCTCTTGGCCGTGGCTGCCGTGTTTCCTGATTTTTTTCGACCTGACTTCAGGCGGGTAAAGGTAGCGGTAACCCTCCTTTTGGAGAATGATCTGGTAGTGTTTTTTCTCCAGACCGATTTCCTCGCGGACTTCCCGAAAAAGGGCTTCCTCCAATTCTTCACCATCGTCGACGCCCCCTTGCGGGAATTGCCATGCACCTGGGATCGTCTTGCGTTCGCAGATAAGAAGACCCCCGCTATTGTTGATCATTAGCGCCGCGACATTCGGTCGGTAGTTTACCATGCGGGGAAGACTGCTTGCAATCCCTTGAGGATTCAATTCTTTAGTTTTCCGTAGCATTCTATGGACTCGCCAAACGGGTTTTTAGGTGTCAAACATGAGTCGATATGAAATTTACAGCTCTCATTATTTCCTGCTTACTTTCCTTTTCCGCTGCTGCATTCGCTCAGAATAATCAGAGAGATCCCAACAACCCGGGAAATCAGGAGGAAGCCACCGACAAGCAAGGGCGCAATGGATACTGGGAGGCGAACCTCAGCGGTGGCAACTACGTCGTGGCGTTGGGTAGGATATCCTCAGTCAGTCGCCACCAATATGTGCTCGATGGTGCATTGATCGTGGATGAAGTCACCGTCGATACCACTGGCCAGGCACTTGCGCGGTTCTATTTCATCACTCCAATTGGCGTTGACGGTCCAGCTGCTGCCGCCGCGCAAGCTGCCGAGAGGGTCTTGGAGCTGGCCGACGGTGTGGCGCGACAGACAGGCACTGACGTCCAGGACATGGTCGTGAAAAAATATCCCGATACGACCCATGCGAAGAGTATCGAATACCGCCTGCTTTCGGAGGAGCAACTCAACGTTCTCTACAAAAGCTTGAAAACCGCCTGGCAAAGCGGGAAAGGAAGAATCTTCAGCGAAGGCTGAAACGGCGACCACTCTCAGTGCTGGCCATATGCCCGGGTGTCGTCCATTTTTCTGAAATGACCGGCAACGAAATCCGCGAAATCCTGGATCGCGCACGTGTTCTTCCCAGTAAGCAACTGGGGCAGAATTTCCTGACCGACGCGAACATCTCGCGTTGGATCGTATCCCAGCTTGAACTTCGTCCGGATGAGGCGGTGGTTGAGATTGGGCCGGGGACTGGTTCGCTGACCGGGCATTTGTTGGGAAAAGCACGGCGGGTGATCCTGATCGAGTTCGACGGGAGGCTTGCGGAGGATCTGCGGCAGCGGTTCAAGGACCGCGACGATGTCGAGGTGCATCATGCCGATGGCGCGAAGTTCGACCGCCGTTCACTCTTCAAACACCGCCCGGTGAAGTTCCTCGGGAATCTTCCTTATTCGTCAGGCGGGGCGATCATGAAAAACCTTCTCAGCCGACCGCATCCGTTTTCGCGGGCGGTGATCATGTTGCAGAAGGAAGTGATCGACCGCCTCGGTGCGCAGCCGGGCACCAAGGATTACGGCATCCTCAGCCTGCGGATGCAAGTGAACTGGAATATCCAGCCCTTACGTGTTGTCCCGCCGGAAGCGTTCCACCCGCGCCCTGGCATCGATTCCGCAGTCGCTGTGCTGACGCCGCGCGAGGAAAAGGACGCGCCGACTTTTGATGCGCGACTTTTCGATGAGCTGGTCCGCCGTGGATTTGCGCAGCGCCGGAAACAGCTTAAAAAGCAACTTCCATCCTCTCCACCTTGGGACGAGATAGTGGAAAAACTATCGCTGGCTCCAACCGTGCGCGGGGAGGAACTGGATCTCGGAAAATGGATAGAACTTACCTGTCTTTACGACAGTCATCCGCTCAAGGACAACCCTCAGGACAACGAAGAGCTTTTCGATGTGGTCGATGGGAATGACATGCCGGTCGGCACCGCGACGCGAGCGGAAGTGCATGCTGATGATCTGATCCACCGCGCCGTCCATGTTTTCGTCCTCAATAAAAATGGTGACCTTTGGCTCCAGAAGCGCTCGCTGCGCAAGGATATGAACCCGGGTGTCTGGGACTCCAGCGTTTCCGGTCACCTCGATGCGGGAGAGGACTACGAGGGCGCTGCGGTTCGTGAGCTGGGTGAGGAAATCGGCATTGCCGATGCAGATCCGGACTGCCTCGAAGCTCTCTTTACCCTGAAGCCTTCCAGAAACACCGGCTTTGAACACATCCGGCTGTTTATTACCAAGTATGCGGGTGCTGTCTTTTTCCCGGCTGCGGAAATCGAATCAATGATGCCTTTCCCGATCACGGAGATCGGAGCATGGAGCGAGAGCAGGCCGGATGATTTCTCACCGACTTTCCTTCTGCTTTTCCGACAATGGCGAGAACAGGTGGGTTCCTAGTTGTCAAAACAGTTGTTTTCCCTTTTCGTGACGAACCTACCTCGCTGGACACTAGTCCTTCAAAAGCTCGTCAAGCATGTGCAGGACAACACTGATCGAGATGCCAAGTGATTCCTCGGAAACAATGGATAGGTCATCAGCAGGTTTTTCCGGGTCATCCGGATCACCGGCTTGATGCCACCAGGGCATGTATTGAAAGTTTCCAATAATGTCCAGAGTCGGGATACCGACCAGGTTGAGGGGTACATGGTCGTCCAGAATCGGTCCCCGAGCGGTTCCAAAATAGCGGGAAACTCCTTTTTCCTTGGCAGCTTCGAACATGAGTTCCGCGAGCATTTTCGGAGAATCCGAGGGAATACGAATGGAGAGATTCTCGTGGCCGATCATATCGAGCAAGATGCCGAATCGAGGCTTATTGGCGAGACTTCGCCAGCTGTTCGCGTAGAAGCGGCTGCCATAGAGGCCGTTCATGATCGTCATATCTCCCTTGATCGCCTCTTCTCCGTCGAACAAAACAAGCTCTAATTTTTCGGCATATTCCGGTTGCTTCGCCGCGAGATATTTCCCGATTTCCACCACTGCCGCGCAAGCGGATGCCGCGTCGTCCGCCCCGAGGAAAATTTTGTCTTCGAAATATTTTGAGTCGATGTGGGCGCAGAGCAGACCCTCGATTTCATTTTTCCATGGATCACCTTTCTTTGAAAAACGCGCTCGGAGATTGGCGAATTTTATGCGGCCGATGGGGGTGCTGTTTTCGAATTCCTGGAAGGAAACCGACCAGCCTGCTTCTTCGAGTTCATTCCTCAAAAGGGCGCGCACTTTGTCGAGACCCTCGCTGCCCGGCGGACGTGGGCCGATGGCTAATATCTCTTCGGTCAGCGCGTATGCTTCGGGTCCGAGATTCCCTCCTTTGCTATCCGGCCTCAGAAACAAGAAAGCAGCCAACGCGGCGACCAGCAGCGGGCTGGCTAGTATCCATTTGTTTTTCACTGAGCGACCATGCACCAGGTGAGTCTCGGATGGCAAGCTGCTATGCCCCGACAGGCGGCTAAAGCAACACAATCGATGCAGAGCATCTACATTTGGAATTTTTTAACCACAGATTACCCAGATAAACACAAATGGAAGGAATGAGACCTCAGAATTTCGATAGAAATTCTAGGCAAAACCAGGAATACACTCTACCCGAAATTTTCATCGTCCCGGATCTGTGTCCATCTGCGTAATCTGTGGTTGAAATTCTTCGGTTTCGGTTTTGTCGTCTCAAATGTAGACGCCCTGAATCGATGGTTTACTGCTTGACTTCAATATCATACCGGTCCATACACCGCGTCCCAACAAAGAAACATCAGCTACAAACCAACGAAATTTATCAGCATGCGTGGAGTGAACGTCAAAAAAGGAGAGCCAGTCGATCGCGCTCTCAAACGCCTCAAAACCAAACTCGATTCCGAAGGAGTTCTTGAGGAAATGCGCCGCCGTCGTGCATTCGAAACCCCTACCGAACGCAAGCAGCGCAAACTTCGCACCGCTTCCAAACGCAACAAAGTCAGATGGCGTTTCAGCCTCGGCGCACCTCCCGTAGATACCGAAACCGTCGACCTCACCAACGGTTGATCCCGGCAACACCGGTCAACATCGGCAAACCAATCTCAAAGCGAGCACCCGAAAGGGCTGCTCGCTTTTTTCGTTCCGGGCCGCCGCACTTCCAGGCGCCCGAATTTCTCAGAGCCTCCCTCAACTCCGCCCCCACCTCTTACAGCGCAAAACATCCATTCCACAGAAGTTGAAAGTTGAAAGTTGAAAGTTGAAAGTTGATGCTTCCCACCATGCCCCAGCGCGTCTTCCTCGGTTACGACAGCCCGTTTCTTCCAAAACTCGTCGACCACCTGCTTTCCGACCGGGACTTCCTCGCCGAAACTCTCGTCATCGTGCCGACCTCGCAAAGTGGCAGGACCCTCCGCGAATCCCTCGCCACAACAGCCAACGCCCTCCTCGCACCAACCGTCACCACACCCGGCGCCCTGCTCCACCTCGACGATCCGTCCATCGCACCGAAATGGCTGGAGAAAATCGCATGGATCGAGACCCTGGAAGCACTCTCGGAGAAGGATTGGAAAAAACTGGAGGGACTCTTCCCTGTCCCACCTGCCGATACAGCAGGCTCCACCGATTGGGCGGTGTCCCTCGCCACGGAAATCGTCTCTCTCCGCACCACTCTTCAGGACCACCTCCACAACCTCTTCTCCGCATCGAAATTTCTCCAAAACACCCCGGAGGAAAGACGCTGGGAAGACCTCGCGCGCTTGGAATCACTCGCAGAGAAAACCCTGGCCTCGTGGGGCTACACCTCACGCTCGACTGCCCTTCGGTCGGATTTCCAACTTCCGGAAGGCTTCGCAAAAATCGTTCTCGCCGGCATCACCGAAATGCCGCCCTGCCTCGCCCAGACTCTCGAAAAATTTCCCAAGCAACTGACCGCCCTGGTCGCAGCCCCCGAATCCGAACAAGACAACTTCTCCGAGCTCGGCCTCCCTCTCCCGATATGGGCTGAGCGCAAACTCCCCTCCTCCGCCACAGTCGAAATCCTCGCCGATCCCTCCAGCCAGGCCCGCGCCGCGCTCGATCACATCGCCGCCACCGACGCCCCCTCCGACGATATCGCCCTCGGCAGCGCGGACGACCAGACAGGCTCCGCCCTCGCCCATACCCTCACCGAAAGCGGTTGGCCCGCCTTTCACCCCGCCGCCAACCAGCCGCTCCCACCCGTCCTCCGCTGGCTTCATGCCTGGAAAGACTGGCTCGCCAAACCAGACTCACGCCACCTCGCCGCACTCTTCACCTTTCCCGAATGCTCCGCCATCGTATCAGGAGACCGCGCCGGCAAACTACTCATCCTGAACCAACTCCGCGACCGGCACCCGACCATCGCTCCGAACGGCCTCCTCCAACACCTCGCCAATAAAGCCGAACCCGGGTTGGCGGAACTCCGCGAAGCCATCTCCAATCTCATATCGCAGCGCGAATCCTTCCTCTCCGGAAAATTCCCGCAGGCTATGCTCACCCATATCGCCGCTCTCGGAAACCAAACCAAACGCTCCGCCGAAACCATCTCCTCCATCACCGATTTCATCGAAACCGCCTCGCCGGTTTTCCCGAAAATCGATCGCAGCCATATATTCTGGCTCCAGATCCTGCTTTCGGAAATCCCCACTCCCCCGGCCCAACCACCCGCCGACCGCGTGATCGATATCCAGGGCTGGCTGGAGCTGCTCTACGAACCCGGCTCCCATCTCGTCATCTGCGGAATGAACGATTCCTTCGTCCCCGCCCGCTCCGGCGGCGAACCATGGCTCTCAGAAAACATCCGCGAACGTCTCAGCCTGAACTCCGACGCCAACCGCCACGCCCGCGACTCTTTCCTCCTCCACGCGATGGTAAAAATGCGCGAGCAAAACGGCTCCACCCACCTCCTCTGCGGCAAAAACGGCAACGGCGGCGAAACCTACCTCCCATCCCGACTTCTCCTCCAGGTCCCGCGCGAAAACCTGGTTTCCACCGTCCGCAATCTCTTCCGTGAGATCGAGCCACCGGAGTCCAACCTCATCTGGACCCGCGACTGGAAATGGCAGCCCCCCGCCGTTGACCTACCCGAACGCCTCAGCGTCACCGCCCTGCGCGACTACCTGACCTGTCCCTTCCGCTTCTACATGAAGCACATCGTCCGCGCCAACCAACCCGAGCCCGACCGCCGCGAGATGAACGCCCGCGACTTCGGATCGGTCACCCACACGGTCCTCGAAAACTGGGGCAACGACCCCGAAGCGCGACAGATTTCAGATCCCGGAAAACTCACTACCCACCTCGAATCCGCCCTCGATCAAACCATACTCCGGGAGTTCGGAAAAAAACCGCCCCTCGCCATCCGCATCCAGGTCCACGCCATCCGCCAACGCCTCGAATGGTTCGCCCGGCAACAGGCACTGAGCGCGGAGCAAGGTTGGGAAATCCTGCATGTCGAACGCAAGATCGCCATCCCGTCGGGAGGTTTCACCGTCAGCGGAAAAATCGACCGCGTCGACCGCAACCGCGAGACCGGCCAACTCCGCGTCATCGACTACAAGACCGGAAACGTCAAAAACATCGAAAGCGAACACCGCAAGAAAATCACCGCCCGGACCCGCCTGCCCGCCCACATCGACCAAGGCGAAGCCCCCTTCCAATCGGCCACCGATGCCAAAGGCAAACCCGCCGACTTCCTCTGGAACAACCTGCAACTCCCCCTCTACGCCCTCGCCGAGAGCGAAGATTCCAACGGCGAAGTCCCCATCCCCTGCTACATACATCTCGGAAAAACCAAGGAAAACGTCGGCTTCACCATGTGGGAGACCTTTTCCCAAGAAGACCTCGAATCCGCAAAATCCTGCATGGACTGGATCACCTCCCGCATCGCCGACCGCTCCTTCTGGCCACCCGCCGAAAAAGTCCCCTACGACGACTACGCCCTCTTTTCCCAGAACCAACCGCTGGAAGAAGCTTTCTCAATATAAGTCTGATCAACCCGTTAGTCTTGGATCCAAACCGGAAGACATCGGAATCCTGATCTCGCGCGGCAGTGCGGGTCTGCTGCCCCATTTTTCATCGGTGTTTTAAAGTAGTGGCGTCAGCGAAGCTGGCGGGGAGCGCACGCGCCACCGCGTGCTCCGGGCTGCGCCCCCGCTGCCCGGCGGCTGGAACGAAGGGGAGCTTCCGGACTTGATAACAAAAGCCCGCGCACCCTTGGGTTTAAGCCACGATTCCGGCGGGGCGCCGGAATCAGCACGCGGTGGCGCGTGCGCTCCCCGCAGAGTAAGATTTCCGTCCGCAAAAAAAACACCGATAAAAATCACACCCCTTCCAGCCGGTTGATCGGAGGGCCGATATTATTCAGGATGATCCAGCGTTTCAGATATTTCACTGGGTCGGGATTGCCGGAGGAGATAACGTGATGGTTCATCAGTTCGAGGTCGTGCTCGAAGACTTTGAGTTGGAGGCCGAAATTGTCCCCGTAAGTCCATTTCAGAACTCGTCCGAACGACTCGCCGACGGGAAGGAGAAGATAATGTTCATCACCTCCCTCGAAGGACTGAGTATCGTCCGATATCGGGCTGTCCTTCCGGAGGTATATGGTGTCTTGGTGGCTTCCTCCCACCACCATCGAAATCGAACGGCAGATGACGGAGTCATGGTTGGAGCGGGTTGGTGAATTTCCACCGTGGGTGTGGACTTGCTCGTTGCCAAGGCACTCGGTTGGAAACTCTTCGCGCAGTCGGGAGGTTTTGCGGATGAGATCGTCGATTTCCTCCAGAGAGAGGTCCAGGGGGATCGTCCGGTTCAGGTTGGCGCGACCTCCCCATTTGCCGTCGGTCCTTGTGCTCCATTCGAGAATGATGTGGCACGTGGACGGATGGTGGGCTGCCAGTTTGTTGTTTAATGACAAGATCCAGCGGGGCAGGCGTGAGTGCTCTTCATCCCTATCGGAGATGTTCAGATAGATGGACTGCATCGGGGGAGGACGTTAGCTGACTATTTGAAGTGTTCATCGAGCTTATCAAGGATGGCCAGACCGGCTTTGGTGGAGCCTTTCGAAGCCATGGCTCGGAAGCGGGACTCAGCATCGAACTCGACGATACTGATGGTGGCGAGTTCCTCGATGAGTTTGTTGACGCTGATCTCACGGTATTTCGCGAGCTGGCGGAGACGGGCGTGTTTGTCGTCGGGGAGGCGGATGGTGAGAATTTTCATCGCTCTGGATGAATTGAAATTTAGATAGCAAGTGGTTGGATTTCTAGAGCGATTGCAGCTCCTGATTCGGCACGGATTTTGCGGAGATCGTATTCGTTCTGCAGTCCTGTCCAGAATTCGGCACTGGTTCCGAAGTATCTACTGAGGCGGAGAGCTGTATCCGGGGTGACGGATCGGCGTCCACGGATGATGGCGGTGACGCGGCTGTGGGGGATATGCAGGTCGATGGCGAGGCGGTATTGGGTGATACCCAATGGTTCGAGAAACTCGGAGCGGATGATTTCGCCGGGGTGGGGGAATTTTAGTTTTTGGGATGAAGTGTTCATTTCTTAATGGTAGTCGGTGATTTCGACCTCGTGGGCGTGGCCGTTTTCCCAACGAAAACAGATGCGCCATTGCTGGTTTATACGGATGCTGAACTGGCCGCCGCGGTTGCCTTTGAGGGATTCGAGTCGATTGGCGGGCGGTCTTCTAAGGTCGTTGATGTCGATTGCTTCGCTGATCATGGCGAGTTTGAGGAGGGCGCGTTGTTGGATGTCAGGAGGAAGTCGTTTGGAACGCTCTTCGTTCCAGATTTTTCGAGTCTCCTTGTCGGCGAAGCTTTTCAGCACGTTTCCAAGATAGAGTATTTCCGCTTCGCGTCAATACTCTTTTAGGATGTGATGAAGATCCTTCGCTCTTACTCAAAAGGTAATCCTGCCTGCCACTTCCAGTTACAGCTTCGACTGAAAATTAAGCGGCCTTAAGAATTCGCTTGGATGAAATCACATTTGAAACGAGGTCTTTTCGCCGCTTCGCAAGAGCGCGGAAGTCGCATTCGACCTGAATGTCATACCAGAAACTGTCGGACTGGCCGAAGAAGGCTCCGAAGCGGATGGACATGGAAGGGGTGATGGAGCGCTTTCCGTGGACGATCTCATTGATGGCGCGGGGACCGACTTCGATGGCGCGTGCCATGGCGTTTTGGAAAATGCCCAGGGGTCAGAGGTATTCTTTTAGAAGGGTTTCTCCGGGGATGATCTGCTGGTTCATGGCTGTTTAGTGAAAATAGATCATACAGAGAGATTCTCAATCAGCTGGTGAGCGATGAAGCTTTTTGCACGATCACGAATCTCGGTTTCCAAACAACTAATCCCTAAGTTGCTGATTGTTTTTTCAAGTTGTTCAAGGGTCATTGTTTTGGGAGGTCCCCAACCAAATTCAACAATCTTTCCTTCACTACTCCTGCCACAAGCATCTATCCCAACCTGTTTTACAGGATCAAAGCACCAAACGTGTGCAATATCATCGCCGTTGGAGTTGCAGTAGCGGATCGAAAATTTCTTTTTTGTCTCAAGGTGAATTTCCAAGGCGAGAAAGTGGCATGCACCGTATCGGAACAGATCTTTATCATCTCCCGAATCGAGTTTCTTACGGAGTTCTTTTTGGCGCTCAACGTTGTTCATCGGGCGGTGTGCTAAAAATCAAAGAGGTTCATCTGGGGGGAGTTTGCTTCTGGGAGGGTGTCTTCGAGTTTCGTGGTTTTTGGTTTCGGGTGTTTCTCCTTCGAGTCGGGTTTGGTGGAGTTCATTTCCAAGTGGCTGAGGATGGCTTTGGCGCGGGCTAGGACGGGTTTTGGGAGGCCGGCTAGGCGAGCCACCTGGATGCCGTAGGATTTGTCGGCGGAGCCGGGGAGGATTTTGTGGAGGAAGATGATTTCCTCGTTCCATTCGCGGACGGCGACGTTGCAGTTGACTACGGCTTCTCTAGTATTTGCGAGGTCGGTGAGCTCGTGGTAGTGGGTGGCGAAGAGGGTGCGGCACTTGATTTCGTCGTGGAGGTGCTCGGCGACGGCCCAGGCGATGGAGAGGCCGTCGAAGGTGGCTGTGCCGCGACCGATTTCGTCGAGGATGACGAGTGATTTTTCGGTGGCGTGGTTGAGGATGAGGGAGGTTTCCGACATTTCGACCATGAAGGTGGATTGGCCGCGTGAGATGTCATCGGAGGCGCCGACGCGGCAGAAGATGCGGTCGGCGAGGCCGATGGTTGCGGAGTCTGCGGGGACGCAGGCACCGATCTGGGCCATGAGGGTGATGAGGGCGAGCTGGCGGATGTAGGTGGATTTCCCGGCCATGTTGGGGCCGGTGAGGATTTGGAGGCGGCTGGAAGCGGGGAGGAGTTCGGTGTCGTTGGGGACGAATTTGGTGTCGGTGAGGGTTTGCTCGAGGACGGGGTGGCGGCCGTTTTCGATGATGAGTTCGGTGCCGTGGGTGAGGGTGGGGCGGCAGTGGCGGTGGAGTTGGGCGGTTTCGGCGAGCGCGCAGAGGGTATCGATTTCGGCGATGGCGGCAGCGGTTTCCTTTAGCTCGGCGAGGTGCTCTATTACCTTTTGGCGGAGTTCGAGGAAGAGTTCGTATTCGAGTTGTTTGGAGCGTTCCTCGGCACCGAGGACTTTGTTTTCCATTTCCTTGAGCGCCGGAGTGATGTAGCGCTCGGCGTTGGCCATGGTTTGTTTGCGGGTGTAGTCGTCGGGGACTTTTTCGAGGTGGCGGGAGGTGACTTCGATGAAGTATCCGAAGACGTTGTTGAATTTGATTTTGAGGGAGTCGATGCCGGTGCGTTTGCGTTCGTCTTGCTGGAGTTTGGCGATCCAGTCTTTCCCGGATCGGGAGGCGGAGCGGAGTTCGTCGAGATCGGCGGAGTGGCCGTCGCGGATGATGTTGCCGTCTTTAAGGTTGGTTGGTGGTTCTTCGGATAAAGCGGCTTCGAGGAGTTGAGTGAGGTTTGGGAGGGGGTGGAGATTAGTGACTAGTGCCGAGTGATCGGTGATCAGTGGAAGGAGGACCTCTTTGAGGTTAGGGATGTGGGCTAGGGAAATGCTTAGGGATTGGAGGTCTCTTGGGTTGCCGGAGTTTTGGGAGAGGCGGGAGGTGGTGCGTTCGATGTCGCGGATGTTTTTCAGGGATTCGCGGGCTTTGGAGAGGAGGAAGGGCTCGGCTAGGAAGGCGGCGATGGTGTTTTGGCGGGCGGTTAGGGTTTCGAGATCGCGGAGTGGGTGGAGGAGCCAGTTGCGGAGGAGGCGGCCACCCATGGGGGTTTGGGTGCGGTCCAGGACGGCTAGGAGTGTGTGTTTGGGGCCGGAGCGGGATTCGATGAGGTCGAGGTTGCGCTGGGAGGCGGAGTCGATGAGGACGTGTTTGTCGTTTTCTAACAGACGCGGTGGGTTGAGGTGCTCGCAGGGGCGGCGGAGCTGGGTGACGAGGTAATGGAGGGCGGCTCCGGCGGCAGCGGATGCGGCGTGGCGGTCGGCGCATCCGAAGCCGTCGAGGGCGTGGACGTTGAAATGGGATTTCAGGAGTTCGACGGCATGCTCGGGGAGGAAGGTGTAGCCATCGTAGGGGAGGGCGTGTGGGTGGTCTTCCGAGAAATCGGCGACCTGGTGGTCGGGGATGATGATTTCGGATGGAGAAATTCTTGCGAGTTCGTCGAGGAGCTGGGCGGGGTCGGTGAATTCGGCGATGATGAATTCGCCGGTGGTGTGGTCGATGGCGGCGAGGCCGTAGGAATTCTTTATTTTAGAGAGGGCGGCGAGGTAGTTGGGGCGTTGGTCGTCGAGCAGGGTGAGGTCGTCGATGGAGCCGGCGGTGAGGATGCGGGCGATTTCGCGTTCGACGAGTTTTCCAGGGACGGCCTCTGAGGTTTGCTCCGCTATGGCGACGCGTTTTCCGGCTTTGAGGAGGCGGGCGATGTAGTTTTGTGCGGCGTGGTATGGGACGCCGCACATGGGTGTGCCGCCGCGTTTTGTGAGGGCGACGTTCATGATGGGCGCGGCGTTTTTCGCGTCCTCGAAGAACATTTCGTAGAAATCGCCGAGGCGGTAGAAGAGGATGATGTCGGCGGGGAGGCTTTTCCTCATGGCGAGGTATTGGGCCATCATGGGGGTGGGTGCGGACATGTGGGGATGCTGCGCAGCGAAACTCTAAACTTCAAATTTTAAACTCCAAGGAAGATGGTTTGAATCGGGGGTTGTGGAAATTTTTGGGGGTGGTGAGGATGGGGGGGTGAAGGATCAGAGAAAGGTGCGGGATGTGGTGTTCGCGGGAATTGATTTCGAGGGTGCGGGGGCGCAGCGTGGCAAGGAAGATTGGCCGGTGCAGATTGGAATGGGGACTTGGTCTCTGGACAAGGGTTACGATGATTTCTATGTTTCGTATTTGGAGAGGGAGGGCGAGGTGGATTGGTATGCGAAGAAGATTCACGGGATCGAGGAAAGCCATCTGGCGGGAGCACCTAGTTTGCTTTCGCTGTGGCCGGAGGTGAATGGAAGGCTTGGCGATGGGGCTGTGCCGGTGGCACATGCGAAGGGGACGGAGAAGCGGTTTTTGAGGAGGTTTCCGGGTAATCCTTTTGATCCATGGGTCGATACCCTGTTGTTGTCGAGGGCGGCGATGCCGGATCAGAGCAAACATTCGCTCGGGGTTTTGTGTGAAGATTTGGGGGTGGCTGAACGAGTGAGGGAGTTGGTGCCGGATCGGGATTGGCACGATGCGTTGTTTGATGCGGTGGCTTCGTTGGTTTTGTTGGAGTGGATGGTTAAGAAGTATGGGCTGCAGGACTTGCCATTGTGGGCCTTGGTGGCGCCAAATACCGGGGCGTGGTATCGCTTGCGGAAGGCGATGGGCTGAAACTTTCAATTTTCAAACCTCAACTCTCAACAGGATGAATAAACGGCTGTTACGGATGCTCTTTGGATTGGCACTCGCTGGGTTGATTTTCTTTGTTGCGACCAGAGAGCCGAGAAAGCCCGCCCTGCCCCGCTGGGAAACTCAGGAGGAGCTTCTCGTGAAGGGGAGGGAGCGATCAATCGAGCAGCAGTCGAAGTCCGCTGACGTTGCTTTGATCAAAGGACTGTTGAAAGAGGATCTTTCGGATCGGGTTTTTGATTTTGGATTGGTGGTGGAGGCGGTTTCAGGGAAGCGGGTGATTCCGGCCGGAGAACAGGAGTCTTCCGGGCGGGTGATCGCGGCGATCGAAGAAGTGATGCTGGGGCTACTGGTGGAGATGAGCGGTGCTGATTCGCCTATCCATGGCTTGCGCCGGATCAACGAGGGTTCGAGGTATTTCGAGGACGGGCTTTTGGAGAATTTGGATGCGATGGATGGGATCGTCTGTGAGATTCCGCAGACTCGCGACGGTGCGGCCCAGAGATCGGGTTATCCGGATTTGAAGGTCACGGACGAAAAAAGCGGGGACGTTTATTATCTGGATCCGAAATTGATGGAGCATGGATCGGTGAACAGCAGTTTGCGGACGTTTTATTTTACTCCGAAGGATGAGACGCTGAAAATCACAGACGATGCTACGCATCTGCTGATCGGGATCGAGCATGACGGGAACGATGGAAATTGGAAGTTTCTGGGATACCGGATGGTTGATTTATCCGAGCTGAAAGTGCGACTGAAAGCTGAATTCCAAGCCTCGAACCGGGATGTCTATTCAGAGAGTTCGGTCCTTGAATCGAAGTTCGGTGACAAAAAGGATAAAACCAAATGACGGAAGCTTGATGCTTGCGGAGATGTTCCCTGCGGATAGCTTGCGGAATGATTGGAATGGTTCTCGGATCAGGTTTGGGGGTTCTCGCTGACGAAGTTGAAATCTCGCGGGAGGTTGGGTTTGGGGAGGCGGGGCTTTCCGAGTCGACCGTTCCGGGGCATGCGGGCAAATTTATTTTCGGGAAACTGGGAGGAACCGATGTGGTTCTGATGAAAGGCCGGGTGCATCTTTACGAAGGCCATGGTGCCGAGGCGGTGACTGCGGGAGTGCGCTGGATGGCGGAGCAAGGGGTGGACTCGTTGATCCTCACCAATGCGGCGGGAACCGTGAACCGAGATTTCGAGCCAGGTTCATGGATGATGCTTTCCGATCATCTCAACCTCACAGGAACGACGCCACTAACAGGGGCGAGTTTTATCGACATGAGCGAAGTGTATGATCGGGCCTGGAGAGAAGAATTTCGCAAGGCGGCTTTGGAAACCGGAATGAAAATCAACGAAGGAGTTTATGCCAGCCTGCGCGGACCCCAGTATGAAACTCCGGCGGAGATTCGGATGCTGCGGACGCTGGGTGCGGATGCCGTCGGCATGAGTACGGTGCTGGAGGCGATCCAAGCGCGGGCGCTGGGGATGCGGGTAGTCGGCTTTTCCTGCCTTACGAACTGGGCGGCAGGTATGCAGGAAACGCTTGATCACGCGGAGGTATTGGAAACGGGACTGCGGGCGGGAGCGGTGATGGCCGGACTCCTTCGAAAGGTATTGGGGCAGTGACGGATGCATTTTCCGGAAAGCTTCTGAATAAACGCGAGTCTTGCCCGTCCGAACTGCCGTAGCGTTCCCGAACCAAAATCATCACATATGAAAAAACATTTAATTTATTACATTGTAGGAGCATTGCTTACCGCCGTTGTCTGCGGTTGGGGAGGATATGCATTGGGCCTTCGGCAATCGAATAGTAGTAATTCTTCAGTTGTAGAGGCTGACGCGCCGAAGGAATACAAGTCACTACGAGAGATACGCCTCGAAGGCTTCGATCCTGCGGTAGTGGAACGGGAAATTGATGCCGAGAAAAGCCAGCTCGGACGATTCAGGATCGCTCAGGACAATCTTGATCGATGGGTGGCGAAGGATCCGGTGGGTGCTTTGGACTGGCTGGCGTCCCAGCCTGCAAGCTATCGAAAACAGGAACTCACCCGCCTGGCCTTGATGCAGTTTTCTGAGACGGACGGCAGAGGAGCAGCACAATGGGCGCTTGAAAACATGGAAGGCGGAGAGCTTAACAACAGCCTGATCGCAATTGCCAACGAATGGGCGCAGCAGAATGGACGCGAGGCGGCGGAATGGTTTCTCGGACTGCCGGACACTCGGGAACGGGATGCGGCGGTAGAGAACATGATGTTCGTTTGGGCGACCAATGAGCCTAAAGCCGCGCTCGGCTTCGTGGGCGAACGGGGAGATCTGGCGGATTTCGCATCCACCCTGCGTCGTGCCTCGCTGGCCGGGTGGGCGAAGAGCGATCCGGAAGGGGCTGTTGAGGCGAGTCTTGAAATCAGCAAGACGGAGAACGATCCGGATCAATTCGCCAATACCCTAGCGAACTGGGCGACGATTGATTTGGAAAAAAGCTCTGAATGGTTGATCCGGAATGTGGATGAGGGTAGTGGGCGGACCACGGCGGCTGCGGAGTTAGGAGCGATTTTTGCACAGCAAAGCCCGCAGGATGGTGTGAAATTTCTCGATAAACTTCAGGCAGGCGAGGAAAGGGATATCGCTGGGAATGTCTTCGCCGCAGAGTGGGCTGCGTTCGGCGCGGAGGATGCTGCGAAATGGGCGGCAGATCAAAAGACTATCAATCTCGGGGAGGAAGCCGCGTCCGAAATCTCGATGAATTATTTCGTGAAAGATCCCGGGGGCTTTGCCAAATGGAAGGGTTCCCTACCGCCTGGAAATTTGAGAAACTCAGCGGATCTTGTGGGTCAATTGCCGGAACAGGATTGAAGCCTTGAAGCACAAGGACTGTGTATTAAGCAATTCATACAAATTTTATCTTCCGTTTGAATAGATCTCCACTTGTGACGTCTGAATTAATGACCCCGCGATTGTGGGTCCCAATTATTATGAAAGCGTTAAAACTTCAGTTCGGTATCGCCTCCGTGGCGATGATTTCAATGTTCGGCGGTGTTTCGGTTGCGAAGGCATCCAACCTTAGGCTGCAAGGATATGCATCGGTAAACGAAAGTTCCTATGAGAGATATCGGAACGGAGCCTGGCAAGGTGGGCGCTACCGCAACCTTGGGGAGGGTTACTACCGCCGGACAACCATCCGAATGAAACGCATACGAAACTATTCCAACTGGCGCTCCGGTAGCACGAGCTTCGAGCTGTGGGCGATGCCATACTACGGTGCGAACAGTGGAACCGTGCTGATGACGAGCAATGCGGGCCGTATCAATAGGCACTCTTCGAAGTGGAATGTGAGAAGGACAGGAAACAAAGTAGCTTTGGATGGCTATGCATTTCCCGAGTTGAATCTCTGGGAATACACGCGCAACGGATGGCGCTTCCGTGACAACCGCACCTTCAGTTGGAAGCGCTGGATGTAATCGCCACAATTTCGACTCACAAGCCTTCCTCTGCGTGTTATGCGGGGGGAGGTTTTTGTTGTACGTAAATTCAGATCAACTCTGCGGCGATTGGATCAACCAAAGGGCGGCCGATGCGTGTGAGGATGACATGGGTCTGGTCGATGCTGAGCAGGTCCTCGGAGGCCAGGTTTTTGGCTCTTTCGAGAGATTCAGAACCTAAAAGATCGAGAGGTATACCCTTCGTAGTCCGCAGGCCGAGAGCGATGAGTTCAATGCGTCGCTGGGCTGGGGAGAGGGTCTCGGTTTCGTGGATGGCGTTACCGATTGAGTTGATCTGTTTAATGTAAGCAGCGGTGTCGGGGATGTTTTTTTGTCGGACGCCAGCTATGGTTGAGACGGCAGAGGGACCGAGCCCGAGGTAGTCGTGGCCCTCCCAATAGCCTTGGTTGTGCTTCGAGTGGTGGCCGGGGCGGGCATAATTGGAAGTCTCGTAGTGATCGAATCCGGCGGCAGTCAGGATGTCGTCGGCGAGGTGGTAGTGGTCTGCGTCGTGATCCTCGTTTTCCCGATAGGTGCCGTTTTTCAGGGAATCGAAAAAGGCGGTGTCTTCCTCGTAAGTGAGGTTGTAGGCGGAGATGTGGTCGGGTTCGAGTGAGACGGCGTGGCGCAGCGTGTCTTCCCAATCGGTGAGCGACTGGCCGGGAATCGAAAACATCAGGTCGATGTTAACTGAGGGGATTCCGGCTTCGCGAAGTATATGAACAGACTCCGAGGCTTGCTCGGGGGTGTGCTCGCGGCCAAGGGTTCCCAGGACATGTGGGGTGAAAGATTGGATTCCGAGGGAAACCCGGGAAACGTCGAGATCTTTGAAAAGGCGGGCTTTTTTCAGATCAAAGGTGGCGGGGTTCGCTTCGAGGGTGACTTCCGAGAGTTTTGAAAATTCGAAGTTGGTCCGGAGCGAGGTGAAAAGGTCGGTCAAGTGCTTTGAGGAAAGCATGGAAGGTGTGCCACCACCCAGATAGAGGGTCATCGGAGCTGAGAGAGAATCCAGCGACTCTTTTCTCCGTTTCACCTCGCTGCCAAGTGCTTGAATAAATTCGCCGATGGGTGTGCCGCCCGGTGTGTGCTTGTAAAAAGAACAATACGGGCAGATCCGGTGGCAAAAGGGGATGTGCAGGTAGATGAGCAAAATTCAAATCTCAATTTTTAACTCTCAAGAAGAGGCTTTTACTCCTGATACCCCTGCCCTCTGATGCGCGAGATGTATTTCTTTGCTGCCTCTGTGGTGGCTGATGCGAGGTCGGTCTCCGGTTTGGCGAACGGGGGGACGAACCATGGAAAGGAACCGAGTAGGTCGGTGACTACGGCGATTTCTCCGTCACAAGTGGTTTCTCCACAACCGATACCGATGGTAGGAATAGAGATGGCGGCGGTGATTTCCGCTGCGGCGGATGGGGTGACGGATTCCAGGACGATGGCGAAGACTCCGGCTTCGATGAGTGCCTCGGCACCATCGAGGATGTCGCGCGTTTGTTCGGGGGTCTTGCCTTTTTTGTGGTAGCCACCTTCTTCGATCACTCGCTGGGGAAGCATGCCCAGATGGCCGCAGACCGGGATACCGGCCGCAGTGATGGCTCGGACCTTTTCCGCCTGGCGGAGACCGCCTTCGAGTTTCACCGCATCCGCTCCGGCTGCTGCGAGGGCTTTGGCAGTTTCAAGCGCCTGCGCCGGGCTGTGGTAGGTGTTGATTGGGAGATCCGCGATGACCATTGACTTGGGCTTTGCCCGGACAACCGCTTTAAGGTGATGCAGTATGTGGGCGAGTGTGACGTGGGTGGTATCGGGAAAGCCGAGGACGACCATGCCTAGCGAGTCGCCAACAAGAAGGATGTCGATGCCCGCTTCGTCGAGCAGCCTCGCCATCGGATAGTCGTAGCAAGTCAGCGCTGCGATTGAACCGGAACCTTTCTTGCCGGATATTGCGGTGGCTTTTTCCAATGGAGTCACAAAATTTTCAGGAAGAGGAAATGGAAAAGCCTCCGGGGAGCTTTGCTCTGGACGGAGGCTTGTTTCCACGACATGCCACCTTTCCAAAAAGAAAAATGGCGACCCGTAAGGGAGTCGAACCCTTCTTGCCAGGATGAAAACCTGGAGTCCTAACCGATAGACGAACGGGTCGTTAGTCGCGGTGCGGGGGGCAAGAAAGCTGACTGCGGGATTGGTTGCAAGGTTTTTCTGGGATGAGTTGGAAATTTTTCCTACAGATCTGATTCGTAAGGTCAGGACAGGTGCCTGCCGATGGGTTAACTTGGCCTCGACTTCCGAGAATATCCGCGCACCCTTAAGTTAACAATTCACAGCTCCTATGATAGTAAGCATTTTCAACGACGTGATCGGCCCGGTGATGCGGGGTCCCTCAAGTTCCCACTGTGCCGCCGCTTTGCGTATTGGCCGGATAGCACGTGAGGTGATGGACTCTGAATTTGCCGATGTGCTGGTTGAGTTCGACCGAAACGGCTCCCTACCGACAACCCACGACACGCAAGGCTCCGATATGGGGCTTTTCGGAGGTTTGATGGGTTGGCACGCGGACGACGAACGCCTTCCCGGATCAATGCAGACTTTGAAAGACACCGGAGTCCGGATTTCCATCGAGACAGTGGACGCCGGAGATCCGCATCCGAATACATATCGACTGACCCTGCGCGGAGAGAAGGAGACGCATACGCTTCGCGCTATTTCCACAGGCGGTGGAATGATGGAAGTGATCAATCTCGACGGCTTCGAGGTTTCGATGTTCGGAGACTGCTGCGAGACTTTGCTTTCGGTCGATGGTGATGCCGCGGCGGTGATCGGCGCGCTGGAACACCTCTTTGATGCGGATGAGATTATTCTCCACGAGTCGGGTAACCGGAAGATGATCGAAGTCAAGGCACCGGAATTTGTCGGTGATGAAATTCTCTCGGAACTCTCAGGAATCACCTCGGTGAAACGGCTTTCCCCCGTGCTTCCGGTGATGACGCGGAAGGATACGACCGTCCCTTACGGCTCCTGTGCGGAAATGCTGGAGTATGATGCGGGTAAGGGCACGCCGTTGTGGAAACTGGCTGTGAATTACGAGATGGCACGCGGCGGACTCAACGAAGAGGAAGTGATCGCGAAAATGGTGGAGATCGTGAGGATCGTCCGGCGTTCGATCGCGGAGGGCATCGCCGGAACCGAATATGACGACCGGGTTCTCGGCCACCAATGCGGCCGTTTCGACGAACTCATGCGTGGCGGGAAACTGCTCGATGGCGGAGTGTTGAACCGAATTGTGCTTTATGTCACGGCGCTGATGGAGGTGAAAAGCTCGATGGGAGTGATTGTCGCGGCGCCGACTGCCGGTGCCTGTGCCGCGCTTCCCGGAACGGTTGTGGCAATGGGTGAGGCGATGGATCTTGATGAAGAGGCCATGGCGAAAGCGCTTCTAGCCAGTGGCCTGATCGGGGTATTCATCGCCACACGGTGGTCGTTTGCAGCAGAGGTCGGCGGCTGCCAGGCGGAAGGTGGATCGGCAGCGAGTATGGCGGCGGCCGCGCTGGTGACCATGGCAGATGGTTCTTTGAATCAATCGGTCGGTGCTGCCTCCATGGCCTTCCAGAATATGATTGGCCTGATCTGCGATCCGGTTGCGAACCGGGTAGAGGTCCCCTGCCTCGGCAAAAACGTGATCGCCGCGAGCAATGCACTTTCCTGCGCGAACATGTCCCTGGCTGGATACGATCCGGTGATCCCGCTTGATGAGGTGATCGACACTGCGAAGGCAGTCGCCAAACAGATGCCACGCGAGGTCCGTTGCACAAACCTGGGTGGACTTTCCATCACGCCGACTGCAATCGCTTTGGAGAAAAAACTTTCCGATCGGCGCGAAGCCGCATGCGGCACCGGTTGTGGGTGCTGAGTTTTCCGTCAATATTAGATGCTGTCTTTCAAAATCCGGGTTTGATTCCTGATACGTATCAGAACAGCATCCACCGCATGTCATCACCGATTCGCATTATCTGCGCCGGGGCGGGCCACATGGGCCGCTCGCATGCTCTGGCCTACCACCAACTTCCCGGATTTGAAATCTGCGGAATCGTCACCCGCTCTCCGGAAAGCCGCGCAGCCCTGAACAAGGAACTCGGCGGAGGCTATCCCGAATTCTCGGATTTCTATGATGCGTTGGAGGAAACGAAGCCCGACGCGGTTTCCATTTCCACTTATCCAGATACCCACGCAGCATTCGCGGAGGCCGCGTTCGATGCTGGCTGCCACGTTTTCATAGAAAAGCCGCTCGCGGAAACTGTCGTCGAGGCTGAGCGCATTGTTGCGAAGGCGCGGGAGACAAATCGCAAGCTGGTGATCGGATACATCCTCCGGCATCACCCGAGCTGGATCAAGTTCATCGAGGTCGCCCAGACACTCGGTAAGCCGCTGGTGATGCGGATGAATCTCAACCAGCAGTCGTCAGGCGCAAACTGGAAGACCCACAAGAATCTGATGTCGTCGATTTCTCCGGTGGTCGATTGCGGAGTTCACTACGTGGACGTGATGTGTCAGATGACGCGCTCAAAGCCTGTCCGGGTTTCAGGGATTGGCGCGCGCTTGTCGGATGAGCTACCGGAGGGAAAAATCAACTACGGTGCGCTGCAGGTGACGTTCGAGGACGGTTCGGTCGGTTGGTATGAAGCAGGTTGGGGCCCGATGATGAGCGAGGTGGCGTTTTTCGTGAAAGACGTCGTCGGCCCCAAAGGCTGCGTTTCCATCGTCGCCGACAAGGCTGCTGGCGAAGGTCAGAGTTCGAATGTCGATGCACACACGCAGACACAGGCGCTGCGCCTGCATCACGCTGAGCTCGGAGCGGACGGAACTTTCGTCAAAGCCGATGATACGATCCGACTCGATGACGAGCCGGACCACGATGAACTCTGCTACAGGGAGCAGGAATTTTTCCTCAAAGCCATCCAGGGAGATCTGGATCTCGCGGATCATATGGATGATGCTGTCGCTTCCATGCGTATTGTAGCTGCGGCGGACGAAAGTTTCCGCACCGGAAAAACCATCGACCTTTGAAAACCATGAAATCAATTTTTGGAATTATCAGTGCACTCGTCTGTGGATCCGCCTGTCTCGCGGAAGAAGCCTTGGAGATGCGGCCGCTCTTCAACGGAAAGGACCTGACCGGTTGGAAAGGCAATGGCTATGCTGTCGAGGACGATGCCATTGTCTGCAAGCCCCAAGGAGACAACCTTAACCTGTTTACCGAGGAGACTTTTTCGAACTACGTTCTCGATTTCGAATTCAAGCTGACACCCGGAGCGAACAACGGGCTTGGTATTCATTACCCCGGAACGGGTGACGGTGCATATACCGGTATGGAAATCCAGATCCTGGATAGTACCGATCCGAAATACAAGGATCTCAAGGATTACCAGTTTCACGGTGGTATTTACACACTGAAAGCCGCCAAACAGGGATTCCTCAAGCCAGTAGGCGAGTGGAACCGGGAGCGGGTGACCGTCATGGGCCCCGATGTCAAAGTTGAACTCAACGGCGAAACTATCCTGACCGCGAATCTCAATGAACTGAGCGCCGGGCATCCGAAACACGAAGGATTGAAACGTCGCGCGGGACATATCGGCTGGATGGGTCACGGCGACAAAGTTTCGTTCAGGAACATCCAAATCGCAGAGTTTCCTCCGGCTACCAATGAGGAAACAGTGGCAGAGACAGGTTTCAGTCGGATTTTCGATGGCAGGACTCTCGAAGGTTGGAAGCATGAAGCGGATATCACCAACTGGATTGCCTCAAATGGAATCCTCAAACACACCGGCGAAGCGGGCGCAACCAAGGATCTTTGGAGTGAAGAATCCTTCGGAGATTTCTCCCTCGTCTTCGACTGGCGCTGGAGCGGTCGCGGACCGATGAAATCACAACCGATTGTTCTGCCTGATGGGTCGAGTAATGAGAAAGCTGAAATCGAGGAGTTCGACAGCGGCATTTATCTTCGTGGCAACAGCAAGAGCCAAGTGAATCTATGGAACTGGACGGTCGGTTCCGGCGAAGTCTACGGCTATCGCATTGATGCGAAGATGTCTCCCGAGGTGAAGGCCGGGGTGACGCCGAAGGTCAAAGCCGACAAGCCCATCGGCGAATGGAATCGCACGATGATCACGTTGATCGGTGACCGCCTGAGCGTGACCATCAATGGCAAGCTCGTGATCGAAAACGCCCAACTCCCCGGAGTTCCCGAAGAGGGACCGATCGGCCTGCAACACCATGGCAGTGCAATCGATTTCGCGAACGTCTGGATCAAGGAACTCTAGGCTTAACTTCTTTTCTATTTTCAAATCACACAACTCATGACCACCAACTCACAATTCATTTCCATCCGCCTCTCGGCGATGATGTTTCTGCAGTTCTTCATCTGGGGCGCTTGGTTCGTTACACTCTATCAGGTCTTGGGTGGCAACGGGATGGCCAACATCATCGGCGATTCATACAGCACCGCTCCTGTTGCAGCTATGATCGCGCCACTCTTCCTGGGATTGGTGGCGGATCGGTTTTTCTCGTCGGAGCGAGTCATGGGCGTGCTATTCTTGGTCGGAGGAGGACTGATGCTGCTGGTTCCTGGCGCGGTGGCTGCGGGGAACGGCACCTTGGTGTTCTGGCTTTTCACCGGTCACATGCTTTGCTACATGCCGACTCTCGGCCTCGGCAACTCCATCGTTTTCAGCAACCTACCTCAGGAAGTCTTCCCGAAAGTTCGCGTCTGGGGCACAATCGGATGGATCGTCGCTGGTCTTGTCGCCGGCTTCCTTGGTTGGTCGGCTAGTATCAATCTTTTCTGGATGGCGGGTATCAGTTCTGTGGTGCTAGGTGTCTACAGCTTCACCCTTCCGCACACTCCTGCTCCTTCGGCTGGAAAACCGGTCAACATGCGCGATCTGCTGATGCTCGATGCATTCAAAATGCTCACCAAACCGTCCTTCTTCGTATTCATGCTCTGCTCCCTGCTAATCTGCATTCCGCTAGGCTACTACTACGCGAACACTTCAGGTTTCCTCAGCAACATGGGCTTCGAGCAACCTGCCTCCGCGATGAGCGTCGGGCAGATGTCCGAGATCATCTTCATGCTGATGATGCCATTTTTCTTTCGTAAGCTGGGTGTGAAATGGATGATTCTCGTAGGGATGCTCGCTTGGGTTTTACGCTATGTACTCTTTGCCTTCGGCGCACCGGAGCAAGTTGTCTGGATGCTCTTCGCAGGAATTGCCCTGCACGGTATCTGCTACGATTTCTTTTTCGTCACGGGCTTCATCTATGCGGACCGAGCAGCACCGAAAGCGATCCGTGGCCAGGTGCAGAGTATGTTGGTATTCTTCACCCAAGGCGTGGGAATGTTCATCGGCTTTAAGTTCGCTGCTAACAAACTAGCACCAGTGGTCGGCCCCTCGACGAGTCTCGGTGGAGAGATCGCTACCGCCCGTGGAGAACAAACACTGACCTTCGCCCAACAGCTCGGCAAGATGTTCTCCGTGAATATGCCTGAAGGTGTGGACGGCGAGCTTCTCACCAAAACCTCGGAACTCTGGAAAGCTTACTGGTTACTGCCTGCTGGAATGGCGGGAGCCATCGCGGTTTTGTTCTTCCTCGCATTCCGTGACAAGACCGTTTCTGAAGAAGAGCGTGCCAAAGAAATCTAGGATCACAGGTCTCCTCCAAAGTTCCACAAAAAGGGAAATGAAGGTTTTTTAGGCGACTTCTTCGGTATCGCTGCCGTTCTCTCGCACAAACTCGTCTTCCTGTAGCTTACGGAAGTGGATCTGCCCGACCCGCCGGCCATCCGTGCTCGTGACTTTCGCCTCGTAGCCCAGAATCTCCAAAGTCTCTCCGACTTCAGGGAAGCGCTCCAGTTGTTGGGTGCAATATCCGCCGACGGTCGTGACCTCACCGCTTTCGAGCGCAAGCTCTTCAACGTGGCCCTCGAGATCATTCAAGGTCATCGAACCCTCGACTACGAATTCCTGATCATTGATCCGGATGAACGACGAGTCCTCGTTGTCGAACTCGTCCTGAATATCTCCGACCAGTTCCTCCATCACGTTATCTAGGAACACCAGTCCGACTGGGGTGCCGAACTCGTCGACCGCCATTGCAAGGTGGGCGTGCTCTCTCAGGAAAAATTTGAGAAGGCTGTCCAGTGGCATCGTGTCCGGGACAATCTTGAGATCTCGTTTGATCCTCATAAGATCCGGATCCGGGTCGCTCATCAGCTTGAAAAGATCCTTGATGTGGATCAGCCCGATGGATTGATCGAGGTGACCTTTCACCAACGGGAAGCGTGTGTGCTTACTGCGGATCGCAATCGCAAGAGTTGTGTCGAAAGGCTGGTCTGCGTCAAGGACCACCACTTCATTACGCGGTGTCATCACGTCCCGCACCCACAGCTCATTCAGCTCCAAGGCATTGATCAGGATCTCCCTTTCCGTATCCGTGACCTCTTTGAATTTTCCCGAGTGGGTTACCAGAATCGCAAGTTCCTCCGCAGAGTGGACATGCTCACTTTCGCTGATCGGATCGATCCGGAAAATCGTTTTTAGCAAAAAGTTCGCGGTCCCTTGGAAAAAGCGGATTACGTAGTAAAACGCATTGTAGAAAATGTGCAGCGGCCTCACCAGCATCATCGTCGTCCCGAGCGAACGGCGGATCGCTATTGATTTGGGTATCAGTTCACCCACCACCACGTGTAGGAAAGTGAACGAAGCGTAGGCCATAACCAACGATACCCAGTAGATACCGACTTCAGGCATTCCGGTCTGCCCCAAAATCGGAGAAACCAGCGCCTTTACGAACGGTTCACCGAGGAAACCCAAGGCCAGCGAGGAAAACGTGATCCCCAGTTGGTTCGCAGAAATATAACCATCGAGATGCTTGACCACATGTATGGCCCGCGCCGTATCCGCACCGGTTTCCTTCGCATGCGTTTCGAGCTGGCTCGGACGGACCTTCACGATCGCGAACTCCGACGCCACGAAAAACGCATTCAGCAGCAGAAAGAAAATGATTCCCAACACATAGAGCACCGCCTCCCCCAAGGTGGGAAAGTCGTGGATGGCGCCAGAGGCAGCAACCATAGCGAGGGAATGAAAAAATAAAGAATCCACGGAGCTATTAGAGTTTTTCGTAGACCCCTTGGTCCCGTTTTTCCAAGACCGTGAATCCGGCCTTCTTCGCATCCGAAACCGAAAGTGGCTTGGCAACGCGGGGGGTGTTCACCTTTGATATGACCTTACGCACCGGATTCTTACAAATCAGGCAATTGACGAGAGCCTCACGGTCAACAGGTCTCCTCAATTCAAATCCGCGCCGACAAATTCTGCACGATCGCCCGGGATCGTCAGGGGATTCGGAAGCGTATTCGTAAATTGGCATTGGAGAAACGCGGGATCGGGTAGTTTCCGTCCCACGTTGGATTCATACAGCAAATCTACCGTATGAATCGGCTGGATTACCAGCTGGATTTCGTCACGCCCGGCAATAGCCCTGCGGAAGCATATTCACGGAAAGTGATCCGGGAAAGTTTGAAGCGGCGAAGAAATGCGCGGCGGCGTCCGGTGATCTCGCAACGGTTGACGACACGGGTCGGGCTGGCATCGCGAGGAAGCATGGAAAGTGCCACGTAATCCTTCTCTGCCTTGAGCTTGTGCCTCAGGTCTGCGTACTTTTCAACGGTCTTTGCTTTGCGCTTGTTGCGTGCGATCCAACTTTTCTTAGCCATAATTCGGGGCGCGTTTGATATCGCAACCGGCCACCGATGCAAGCACAAACTACCAATTTTCAGGAAAAACCTCAAAAAAGCCCCAGTCTTTTCATTTACAGTGTCTTTACGGACAACCAACGCATCTCGGACTAACAATCGGTTGTTATGAAAACGACAACCACATTAGCCCTGGCGGCCATCACATCCCTTGCGACGATCACCTTCACCCCACTCGCCGCGAAACCCGCTCCCGACCCTCGGGAAAACCACGACCGTCAACCACATGTCGACGACCACAAAGCGAAAAACCGCATTCAGATCGCCCTACTTCTGGATACCTCCAACAGCATGGACGGCCTGATCGACCAGGCGAAAACCCAACTCTGGAAGGTGGTGAACACCTTCATCGACGCTGAACGCGACGGTGAAACTCCATTTGTAGAGGTCGCCCTTTACGAATACGGGAACAATGACAACGCCGTAGCCAATGACTGGGTCCGGCTCGTCAGTCCCCTCACCCGCGATCTCGATACGCTCAGCGGAAAACTTTTCGCCCTAAAAACCAACGGTGGAGAAGAATATTGCGGAGCGGTGGTGCAACGCGCGCTTGGTGACCTCGCATGGGATGAGAGAGAAACCACCTACAAGGCCATCTTCATCGCCGGAAACGAGCCTTTCACCCAAGGCAGGATCGACGCCCCCTCTGCGTGCAAAGAAGCTCTCGGAAAAGGAGTCGTCATCAACACGATCCACTGCGGCAGCCGCCAGGAAGGAATCAACGGCTCATGGCACGATGGCGCGGCACTCGGTGGCGGCGAATTCCTTGTGATCGACCAGGATAAGGCGGTAGCGCACATCGACGCACCACAGGACAAGCGGATCGCGGAACTCAGCCTTAAACTCAACGAAACCTATCTCGGCTACGGCAAACGCCGTGAAGAAGCTGTGGCAAACCAACGAACCGCTGATGAGGATGCGACAGCCAACGCCGCAAAAGGCGCCGATGTGCAACGCGCGGTCACCAAGGCCAGCGGCAACTACTCCAACGCCGGATGGGATCTTGTCGATGCGCTAAGAGAGAAGAAAATCGATCCTGCCGCACTTCCCGCCGCCGAACTGCCAGAGGAAATGAGAGATATCGCTCCTGAAAAACGAAAAGAAGTCATCGAAAAAGCCGCCGCCAAACGAGTGGAGATCCAGAAGCAAATCAAGGAGCTCAACTTGGAGCGCGAGGAACATATCGCCGCGAAACGCAAGGAACAGGCTGACGGAGAATCCAAAACCCTGGATCAGGCACTCATCGAAGCCACGCGCAAGCAGGCTTCGGCAGTCGGCTACACCTTCAAGAACTAGATCACGCACAATAGCATAATCGGAGAACGTGCCTTCCGGCGCGTTCTCCGGTTTTTTATGGAGCGCGGCATCCAAAACGCTATTCTCCGGAATCTCTCCAACGCTTTTCTCCACCTTCTGAAATGATCGACTCACCCACTATTCTCGTCGTTGAAGACGATAATGCCGTCCGCACCGGCATACTCGACACCCTGGAGTACGGCGGATATCGTACTTTGGAGGCGCCCGACGGCCATACGGGCATGAAGATGGCGCTTCACTCGACCTACCGCCTCCTGCTTCTCGATATCGTGATGCCGGGCCCGTCCGGCTTCGAGATTCTCGCCGCATTGAAAAAATCCAGACCCGGCCAGGCAGTGATCATGCTCTCCGCCCGCGGTGAGGAGCAGGACCGCGTCAAAGGCCTCGTCAACGGTGCCGATGACTATGTGGTGAAACCTTTCAGCATGAAGGAACTTCTCGCCCGCGTCGATGCGGTCCTGCGTCGCACCCATGAGCGCCCCTCCCCCGCTGCCAGCCATTCGTTTGCCGGCGTTGAAATCGATCTGAACGAGAACCGTATCCGCTTTCCTGATGGCAAGAGCGAGGATCTCAGTGACAAGGAAAGTGGCCTTTTGAAATACCTCATCGCCGCCAATGGAAGAACCGTCACCCGCCATGAAATTCTCAGGCAGGTTTGGAATCTCGACCCCGAGCGAATCGAGACCAGAACCATCGACATGCACATGGCGCACTTGCGCGCGAAACTCGGAACCAGTCTCGCCGCGCATATCGTGACCGAGCGCGGCAAAGGTTACCGTTTCATCAAACCCACGGAAAACGAATGATCTGGAACCGCCCACAAAACTCGGCGGCCTTGGCCTGGACCGCCTTCGCCTGTTGCGCCTGCCTTGTGGTCGGTGCGATGCTTTGGCTAACCCGCAGTGTCGTGAACACGGAGCATGACCGCGCTCAAGCCGAGATCCGAGCGGAACTTCAGGAACGTGTACGCCTTTCCCTCTGGCGATTGGACTCGCTCGGCGCCTCCATACTACTGGAAGAAAACTCCATCCCTCCACACCTTTTCCTATCAAATCCTGACACCACTCTGCCGACTTTAGCCAGATTTGAAACACCCGATGGCGCGGCGATCAAGGGCATCGGCAACGACGAAGCACTCGCGCGGTGCACAAGCCTCTTGCCGGGACTGGTTTCTGTTTCCAATAAAAAACAACAACGAGAGGAGCAAGCTGACGACGACATACTGGAGCTGGAGCCCCCCGAGAAAGAGTCATCGGTAAAAGATGAAGTTCCAGTCCCTCAGACTAAAATCCGCGGAGGTCAGGAAGCCCAGATTGCCGCGAATGCGATAGAGGCGGCAAACCGGAACAAATGGCTAAGTGAAGCGATTTCAAAACAAAATTTGGGCTATGGTTACCAAGCCGATAGCTCGAAGGTTGAGGAGCTTGCTGAATCTTCCGCACCCCACCCCTCCGCGCAGCCCACACCCAGCGCACTCGAAATCAACAATCCCATCAGCGAATTCAAACCCATGTGGTTTGAAGGTTCTCTTTTACTTATAAGAAGGGGCATGACCATCACCAGCTTCGCACAAGGAAGCCTTATTGATGAAGAAGTCCTTAAACAATCCCTCCTCCAGGAAGCTTTGAGACTTCTGCCGAACGCATCACTCAACAAACCTGCAACGGGCACCGATGATTCGTTGATTCTAGCCTCATTCCCCCTTCAGCTTTCCGCAGGCGATATCGGAATAGCTCCGGATTCGATTCCCCAGAGTATTGCCTATTCCTTGCTGGCGGGTTGGCTCGCTGCCGTCGCCGCACTTCTCACTGCCTACTTTCTGATCTCGAACGTGATGAAACTCAGCGAGCGCCGCGCCTCGTTTGTCTCCGCCGTCACCCACGAACTTCGCACCCCGCTGACAACCTTCCGACTTTACTCGGACATGCTCAGCAGCGGTGCCGTGCGCGAAGAGAAGAAGCCCCTCTACCTCGGTGTGCTTTCGCGAGAAGCCGACCGCCTATCCCATCTTGTTGAAAATGTCCTGGCATTCTCACAGATCGAACGCGGAAGCGCACGCAGCAAGGTCACAGAGATCGAGATCGGCGAGTTTCTCGAAACCATGCGCGAACGTTTTGAATCAAGACTCGATACTGCGAGCCTGCGACTGGAAATAAAGGATATCCCGTCGGTGCGCTGCACACTCGACACATCGGCACTCGAACACATTCTTTTCAACCTGATCGACAACGCAGCGAAATACGCGGTGGATTCGGAACCTCCGGTCGTCACTATCGAAATTATCAAAATCCGCCGCGGCATGGAAATTCACATCTCCGACCACGGACCGGGCATCCCTGAATCCGAGTGCCGGAGGATCTTCCGCTCGTTTCACAAATCCGCTGAACAGGCGGCCGAAACCAAACCGGGAATCGGCCTCGGACTCGCCCTCTCCAAGCGCCTCGCCCGCACCATGGGTGGCTCGCTCACATGCAGAAAAAGAAGCGATGGCAAGTCCGGTGCCGTGTTCATACTCGTTCTTCCGGTTCTTTAGCTTGAGTCGACACTGATTTCCTTATTGGATATCGTCTTATGGGAAATACCGAGTATGTTTCATACATCCCCTCTCAACACAACCCCTCGGAATACCAACCTAATACTGAGATACGTTTTGAAGCTTCCCCACCCAAGTCTCCTGATCGTCGATGACGATGAGACAGTCCAACGCCTGCTTGTGATGGCAGCGAATGGCAACGGCTGGAATGCGGTTTCAGTTGGCTCAGGTCAAGAAGCACTCGACCTTCTCGACGATTCTTTCGGCGCAATCGTCCTTGATCTCGGTCTGCCGGGTATCAGCGGGATCGATACCATCGGTCTAATCCACGCCAAAGTCCCCGGTATTCCCATCATCATGCTTACGGGAACCAATGACGCGGAAACCGCGGTCCAAGCGATCAAAGCGGGGGCATCCGATTACATCACCAAGCCTTTTGAACTCCAGCGCCTGTTCGATCTGCTCCGTGCGGCCATCAGGAATCGCCCAGAGCAAAAATCTACTCCCGCAATCTCGAAAAAATCCGCCCGCCCCGGACTCAAGACATCTAGCCCGAGAATGAAACAGCTTTACCGGCAGGTGGAGAAGGCTGCCTCGCTCGATAGCACGATCCTACTGACCGGTGAGAGTGGCACGGGTAAGACGCACATAGCCCGCAGCATCCACCTTCTCAGTCCCAGATCTTCCGAAGATTTCATCACGGTCAGTTGCCCCGCTCTTCCCAGAGAGCTTCTCGAATCCGAATTGTTCGGCCACGAAAAGGGAGCGTTCACCGGTGCGACGTCTTCACGTGTCGGACGTTTCGAACAAGCTTCCGGTGGCACGATTTTTCTCGATGAGATCGGTGATCTGCCTCCCGAACTCCAACCCAAACTGCTCACCGTCCTCCAGGATCGTGAGTTCTTCCGGGTCGGCGGCAGCAAACTTATCAAGACCAACGCCCGGGTCATTGCGGCAACGAACGTCGACCTCCAAGCCAAGATCGAAGCCGGAACGTTCCGCGAAGATCTTTTTTACCGTCTCAACATCATCGAACTCGTTGTCCCCCCTCTCCGTGAACGCAAAGAAGACATTCTGCTAATCACCAAAAACATTCTTTCCCGGATCGCGACAAATCGAAATACCGAGCGATGGGTGCTCAGCGAAAGTGCGGCCAACGCGCTCCAGAATTCAAATTGGCCGGGAAACATACGCCAACTCGAAAACATACTGGAAAGGGCAACCGCCTTCACCGAAGGCACGGTGATCAACTCCGAAGACATCATCGGGTTGCTTGAATCGCCTTCGATCACCATTAAAAGCAGCCAAAATCTCGCCGGACCGGGCAAGACACTTCATGAAATTGAAAGGGAAGCATTCATCCAGACCTATCTTCGAACAGGTAAAAATAAGGCCAAAACCGCTCGGGAACTGGGCATTTCCGAACGTTCGGTTTACAATCTGATGGGTCGTCACGGACTGAAATAGCCTGAATGCCTGCACTTTTGCAAAATATGCAGGCTTGAATCGTGCATATTATGCAGGCTTTTGGTTATTTTGATCAGATAGGAATATCACAATATTTTCCTTATCAACTGAATTTCAACACTTTACAAATCTCAAAAGCGAATAGGCATGATAAATGCATATATATCATTATTCTCTGGGGGGAGAATAGGGGCTTTGCCCCACTGTTCAAATACCTCCTGCCGGTTCGGAGCTTCTTTCGAGAATGCACCACGGCAGGATGGTATTGAACGGTCCCCCAGCTCCACAGGCTTTTTCCTCCCAGCGCGGTGAGATCGGTGATACCAGTTTTCTATGAAACTGCTGTGCTTCCTCTTCTCTGCAACACTTCTACAGATTTACGCGGAATCAACCACCACGCCTCCTGATCACAAGGAAGCCGCCTACCCTGCTCTTGAGCGCTTCGTGGAAGTGATGGAAGCGGTCCGGACGCGACACCCCGACGTCGATCGGTTGACCTACGAGCGACTCATCAACCAAGCCCTCGATGGCATGTTGTCTAGCCTCGATCCTCATTCATCGTTTATTCACCCGGAAATGAGACAAATGGTGGATCAGAAGGGTATACTCGATAACGAAATCAAAAGCCTGGGTCTTAGTATCGGAAAGGACGCTGAGAGGATATTCGTTTCCGCCGTGGAAAAGGACGGCCCAGCCGATCTTGCAGGTATCGTCCCTGATACCGCCATTCTTAAAATCAATGGCGAAGCGGCGGCGGAACTCCCCTTGCAAACTGTCTTGGAGTCGTTCCGTCGACCTGCCGGGGAATCAACCGCACTCGTGCTGACCAATCCCGAGCGCCCCGGCGAAATCGAGGTCACCCTGGTCCACCGTTTCGTCGAACAACGCTCGCTGATCCAATCACGACTGTTGGAAAAATATCCGAAAACCGGCTACCTCCGCCTCGCCCAGTTCGGGCCGAACTGCGCACGGGAAATCGAAGCCGCTCTCGACGAACTCGAAGACAAAGGAATGGAGTCCCTGATTCTCGATCTCCGGGAAAACGGGGGCGGAGACCTCCACGAAACCGTCAAGATCCTCGGACTGTTCGTCCCTCCCAACACGGCGGTCGTCTCGGTCAGAGAAAGAGGCAAGCCCGAGGAGTTCCTCAAAACTCCGGAGCGCCAGCGCCGTAAACGTGACTATCCTATTTCTGTCCTCATCGATCGAAACTCGGCTTCCGCTTCCGAGCTGACTGCCGGGGCCCTTCATGATCTCAAGCGCGCAACCATCCTCGGCGAGAAGAGTTACGGGAAGGGTAGCGTCCAGAACATCATCCCGATGGGCAACGGCACCGCCCTGCGTCTTACGATCGCGACCTACCACACACCATCGGGAAACACTCCGCATCTCAAAGGAGTCACTCCAGGCATCGTATTGGAATTCACCGAGGTCGATCGCGAGAACTTCCGTAAATCGGCCAGACCTTCCTCACTCACGCCCGCAGAAATCAAGATCTTGGAAGATTGGCAGGACCCCGTGATCGCGGCGGCAGTCACCAAACTCGGCAAGTGATATCCCACATAATCCCGGCCGTCATTCGTCCGTCTTAGCTGCTTTTTTCGCCGCTTTTTTCGCGGGCCTCGGCGGGAAATCGAAGCCTATCTTTCCAGCCTCCGAATCAAAGGTCAGGAACGCATCGAACTTCCTTTTGGTACGGTTCGAGATAAAGCCTTTCAGTAAATCCGTCTTCCCTTCCGAAATGAGCTTGAGCGCTTGGTCTTCCGGAATCTCGCGTTGGAGAATCGTTTTCCCGATGCGGACTCCGTGCTTGTCCTTCTTGGTGACAATACTAGGAACGTAGTATGCTTTTTCATTACCGTAAACCTTGTGTTCCTTGCCTTCGAGAGTCTTCGCAGATCCAATCACCATATCCTCGGTGAGGTCAGGCGCTTTGTCATCGTCACCTTCGAAGAGAAATACGGTTTTGAATTTCTCATCGATCTGCAGGGAAGCATCGAAGGGCTTGTTGAACCTTGATTTAAAACCTTGCAGCGGTCCGACGATTCCTTTGTTCATCAGCGTCTTGAGCTCGTCCTCGGAAAGGGGGCGGCCGGCGATGTGCTTCTTGATCTTGATCGGAAGTTCCGGATCACGTGATTCGTAGGTCGCATCGGTCTGCTTGAGTACCAGGGTTCCGTGAACGGGATGCTCGACCTCGACATCGGGGAATTTGCGGTTCTTCGCCTCTTCCGCGAGTCCATTCGCCTTGGTAACGATCTCGTTGGTGTAAGCAATGATCTCCTTCATGAACGCGGAACGCTTGAGACCTCCCTGTTCCATCTGCCGGAGCTTGTATTCCCAGTCGCCGGTCAGCTTCGGTGAATAGAGACCCTCAATGTCCATCTGTATCACCAACTGGATGAGGCGTCTGCCGGAAGGAGTAACGTGAAGATCGCGTCCGTCGCGGAGAAGATATTTCTGGGCAATGAGGCCTTCGATGGTCGCCGCGCGGGTCGCGGGTGTGCCGAGGCCGCGCTCTGACATCGCCTCGCGCAGCTCCTCATCGTTCACCAGGAGCTTCCCGGCACCTTCCATTGCGGAAAGCAGGGTGGATTCCGTAAAACGGGCGGGTGGGCGGGTCTGCTCGTGGATCAACTCGACGGGATCGGCCTTGGCTTTTTCGCCAGCGGTAATTCCAACCAGACCGTCCTTACCGGCGGCGACACCGGGTTGGCGGCCATAGACTTCCAGCCAACCGGGGACGACGAGGACGCGGCCCTCGGTCTTGAACACATCCTTCGCGCCATCCGAGGAAATTGTGGAAAGGCGGGTAGTTTGCTCGAACTCTGCGTGCGGGTAGAAAACGGCGATGGTGCGTTTCACCACCATGTCGTAGACCTTCTGCTCCGTCTCCGAGAGCTTGGCGATGGTGCCGGTGGGAATGATGGCATGGTGATCGGATACCTTCGCGGTGTTGAAAATACGCTTCGACTGGTGGAGGCGCGGGCCTTTGTCATCTTTCCCGGCGAGCACGGCTTTCGCATACTTCGCTTCGTGAAGATCACTGTTTCCGATCTGCTTGAGAGTATCGCGGACCTCTGGGACGTAGTCTTCCGGCAGGTATCGGGAATCCGTGCGTGGATAGGTCAGCACCTTGTGCTTCTCATAGAGCGCCTGGGCGATCTGGAGCGTGGCCTTCGCTGAAAACGGAGCTTCGCGCTGGAGCGTGGTGAGGTCGTAGAGTTGTGGCGCGATCTGCGTGCTGGATTTCTTCTCTTCGGAAATCTCCGCAGTCTTGCCCTTGCAACGGTCCACGATAGTCTGGGCGAGTTCCTGATTCCATATACGGTCGGCGCGGCCGTGCGGCTTGTCCTTTGACTTCTTAAAAGCGGGATCTATCCACTTTCCAAGGTAATCCCCTGCCTCCACATTCATGGTAGCGTGGACTTCGAAGTATGCTTCCGGCTTGAAGGCCTGGATCTCTTCCTCGCGTGCGGCGAGGATGGCGAGGGTCGGCGTTTGCACCCGGCCTGCGGCGGTGATATTGAATCCACCGTGGCGGGAGTTGAAACAGGTCAGCGCCCGTGTCGCGTTCAGGCCGACGAGCCAATCGGACTCGGAACGGCACTTTGCCGCATCGGCGAGTGGCTTCATCTGCTCATCAGAGCGAAGGCTTTCCCATGCGGTAACAATCGCACCGGCTGTCATCGACTGCATCCACAGACGCTTGATCGGCTTGTCGATATTACCGATTTCCATGATGTAGCGGAAAATCAATTCCCCTTCACGGCCGGCGTCGCAGGCGTTGACGATGAGATCGACATCCTTGCGCTTGGCGAATTTCAGGACCTTCTTGAGCTTCGCCTCGGATTGCTCGATCGGATCCAGATCGAACTTATCGGGAATCGCGGGGAGCACATCGAATTTCCATGGCAGCTTCTTTCCGTTCGGCCCCATCGGCATCCGCAGCTCGACAAGGTGTCCCACGGCCGAAGTGATGATCGCATCGTCGTTCTCATAATGGATATCCCGCCCGGAGCCGTTTTTCTTGAATTTCCCGAGTTCCTTGGCCAGGGCCTTGGAGAGATCGTTCATTACGGACGGTTTTTCTGCGATGATGAGTGTTTTTCCCATAGAATTAGGTTCTTTGAAACGAAGTGTGTCTGAAGGGGACTAGGCAGGGATTTTCCGGCTATGCAAGGAGGAAACGATTTTCAGCGCCTCAAAACCTGCGAAAACTTGAGTAAGTTAGCCCGATTCCCACGCCACTTGAAGACACTCAACCGTTTTACCTGCGAATAAAGCGGAATCCCGGCACGGGACGCACCAATCGCCTGAGCTCAAGCTTGAAAAGGGCCGCTGTAACCGCAGACGAGGGTAAGCCGGTGGCGGCGATCAAGCTATCGATAGCGACCTCCGTGCCCTCGGGTAAAGCGGCAAGCAGAGCCGCCTCCTCCGGAGGAAGTTCAGGCACACTTTCAACCTCCTGAACGGGACCTGCATTTCTATAGGAAAAGGGCAATTCCCCCATATCATCAATAATATGGGACGCATCCGAAACGAGTGTCGCGCCATCACGGATCAGTTGATTGCATCCCGCTGACGAAGGTTTATCGATCGGTCCTGGGACAGCGAAAATCGGCTTTCCATATTCTGAAGCCAGATTTGCCGTGATAAGTGAACCCGACCACGCCGGGCACTCCGTAACAAGAACCGCCTGCCCCCATGCGGCAACGATACGGTTACGAAGCGGAAACGTCTGTTTATCCGGTGCCTTGAAAAGGGGGAACTCGGAAATTACCGCGCCATTGCCGTCTGCAATTTTTTCGGCCAACGCGATATTCTCAGGAGGATAGAGGCGGGCCAGCCCAGATCCCACAACAGCGATGGTGCGACCCTTGGCCGCAATAGCGGATTCATGTGCCTTGGTGTCGATCCCACGGGCCAGTCCGGAGACAATAGTGAATCCGGCATGCGCCAACTGGTAAGAGAGTTTTTTGGTCGCGCTCACTCCGTATGTTGTCGTTCTTCGGGAACCGACGATACTGATCGCATGCTTGTCCCTTGCAAGGATCTCACCCCACACATAAAGCAGTATGGGAGCATCATAAACCTGCAAAAGATGCCGGGGATAAGATTCATCGTTGCGAGTGACGATAGAAATTCCCCGCTCTTCCGCCTCCGCTATCTCCGTGGAGGGATCCACATGATCCTGCCATGAATAGATCATCTTCGCTGTCTCCACTCCGATCCCATCGACGCGTTGAAGCTGATTAACGGAGGCGGAAATGACTTTCCCCGCATCTCCGAAAACCTCAAGCAATCGAGTGATCCGAACCGGACCAATACCGGGAAGCAAGTTCAGGGCAAGTATAGCTTCCCGATCGGTCATGAAATTTGCAGGAGACGGATTTCCAATGCCATGCGGCGTTTATCGGTCGATGCCGATCTGAAATGACTCACTTGATCTCCATCCCGCTCTTCGGCCAAAGCCAGCGAACAACCTTCCCATCTTTAATGAGAGCTTTCGCCTGAATGGTCTTCACTCCAAAAACCGTCTCCGCTTTATATGAAGCCAATCCGGTCTGGTAACTTTCGCCTTCGATAGTCTCGGGTTCATCATTGGCTTTCCAGTCCAGCACCTGGTCGAAGGTAAACTCCTTGATATCGCCAGCCTTGATACTGGACTGCATCACACCGACCACATTCACCGATCCTCCTGACGGCTCTGGCTCTACTACTGCGGGTGGTTCTTCTTCGGCAGGGCTATCCACCTCCTCAGGATCGTTGGCAGCGATTTCCGGCTCGGCAGGCACAGACTCGACATCCCCTTCTGAAGTATCCGTGGTGGTTGGAACTTCTGGTTCGATAACTGCCACTTCCTGATCAGGGGCGGGAACATCCGTCTCTTCCGGAGTGGTGGAAGCTATTGCAGTAGGATCGACGGGATCTGGAACCGGATTCAATGCAGGAGGCTTTATTTCAAGGGTCGCAAGCTGATCCAAAAGATCGGTCTGGATGATGGGCACAGTGCCTTGGAAAGGGCCGGGACCCGGGCTGATTACCACCATCTGTCCCTCGAGCCGGACAAGGTCGACCCGATTTCCCGCAGTTATCGTCATCTTGATATCACCGGTTTCATTGGCAATTTCGGCATCTCCCTTCAATTCAACCTTCTCGGGCAGTTGATCAGCAGGCCAACTGGATGGATCAATGGTCTTTTTCGGCGCATCGCTTTGAATAGTGACTCTGCGAACAGCCTCCTCGGGCTTCTTCCATTCATCAGTTTTCCCCGTGAGCGAGTAGCGCATCTGGGGTTCGAATGAGTAGCCGAGAATACCTGCGGCAACGATGCCAATTATAAGTAGGAAAATCTTCATTTTATTCTGATACGTGACTTTTGATGGAAATCTTTGGGTTGATGCACGACCACTCCTTCTATCTGCTTTGGAGGTTGATGCCAATACCATTCGTTGGGTAGGTTTTTTTTCAATGAAGCGGCTTTATGTGATTGCAGGTGAGATGAGTGGTGACGCCCACGCCGCTGGCCTATTGAGGGAACTTCGGGAAATTCAACCCAACCTTGAAATCTACGGTGCCGGCGGCCCGGAGATGGCTGAGCTTAGCAACGGCAAGGTAAACAACTGGGTCGAAGATGCGGCTGTAATGGGAGTTGTGGAAGTCCTCAAACACTACGGTTGGTTCAAAGAACGCTTCACCCAGATGCAGGCGGAAATCAAGAGCCTGAAGCCTGATGCGCTCTTGTTAGTCGACTATCCCGGTTTCAATCTCCGCTTCGCCGATGCCACAAAAAAAATACTCCCGGATACCAAACAGATCTACTATATAAGCCCGCAAGTCTGGGCGTGGAATAAAAAGCGGATTCCGAAAATGGTGGATCTGCTCGATGAAATGCTCTGCCTTTTCCCCTTCGAGAAACCCATTTTTGAAAACGCCGGACTTCTCACCACCCATGTCGGCCACCCGCTTATAGATGAACTCGGTGAGAATCGTGTGCCGGTCCCGAGACAGCCGAATCTAATCGGACTTTTTCCCGGAAGCCGTGAACGGGAGATCGCCAAGCTTTTTCCAATGATGATCGAGACCGCGAAGAGACTTCGTAGCTGGCGCGCCGATCTGAAGTTCGCGGTTCCCGCTGCGACGCCGAAGCTGGCCAAAACAATGCGTGCGATGATCGATGAAGCGGAAGCCGGAGACTCGATCGAACTCCGGACCGGCGGCAGTCATGAATTGATGCGAACAGCAGCCTGCGGTGTCATCGCAAGCGGTACCGCCACTCTCGAAGCCGCGATTTTCGGCCTCCCGTATTGCCTCGTCTACAAAATGGCGTGGTCGACTTATTTCCTCGGAAAAATGCTGGTGAAGATCGAATTCATCGGTTTGGTCAATATCCTTGCAGGGGAAAAAATCGTGGAAGAATTCATCCAGGCGGACGCCTCACCTATGGAGGTCGGCGATTGGATCAAAGACATCATGGGCAACGACGAAAAACGGAATTCATTGGTTACCCGCTTGGCCGAAGTCAGCGGTAAACTTGGAGAACCTGGCACTCACAAGAGAGCAGCTTTGAGAATCAACGATTGGTTGCAATAGCCGGATTGCTCCGCTCATCGCCACCTCTAGGATAAATCCTTAAAGCAAAATCATCAGGCAGGAGCACCCACAACACCGGGGATCGGCCCATCGTCTTCAGGGCGATCATCCTCCGCTTTTTTCGAGGACGGTTTCTTAGACATTTCGTCAGGGACTGGAGGCGGCTTGGGTGCGCTTGGCGGATTCCGCATTTCTCCGTGATCGATAATATCCTGAAGGTGTTTTGCGTCCAAAGTCTCATACTCCAGAAGTGCCAAGGCGATCTTTTCGATCGTTTCGCGGTTCTCAGTTAGTATCTGAGTCGCTTTGTCGAAGGCGTCATCAATGAACTTTTTGATCTCACCGTCAATGACCCGCGCTGTCTCCTCAGAGTAATTCCGGCCCTTGTTCACATCCCGTGCGAGAAATACCGGACTGTCGCCTTCGCCGTATTCAACCATGCCCAGTTCATCGGACATACCCCATTCACAAACCATGTTCCTTGCCAACGAAGTGGCTTGGCGAATATCGCCTGATGCTCCATTGGAAACGTCGTCGGAATGGAAACCTTCTGCGATCCGCCCGCCCATCGTGACGATGAGGTTCGCAAGTGCTTCTTTTTTCTGGGTCGAATACTTGTCCCCGTCCGGCAGATACATCGTCGCGCCCAAATAAGGTCCGCGAGGGATGATTGTCACCTTATGAAGCGGATGGGTATGCGGAAGCACCATATTCAGATAGGCGTGACCCGCCTCATGCCAAGCGGTCCCGACCTTCTCCTTGTCAGACATTGCCAGAGAGCGACGTTCACGGCCCCAGCGCACCTTGTCGCGGGCCTCTTCCATCTCGGCGATGGTAACTGCTTTTAGACCCTTGCGGGCGGCGAGAAGAGCAGACTCATTGACCAGGTTGGCGAGCTCCGCCCCTGAAAAACCGGGAGTTCCACGGGCGATCGTCGCAAGGTCGGTGTTTGCCGCTAGTTTGATTTTCTTCACGTGGACGCGGAGAATTTCCTCACGACCATTCACATCCGGGAGGGAAACGGTGACCTGACGGTCGAAACGCCCGGGACGCAGAAGCGCGGGATCGAGAACATCCGGACGGTTGGTCGCCGCGATGATGATCACCCCTTCCTGGGTATCAAAGCCGTCCATCTCGACAAGAAGCTGGTTGAGCGTCTGTTCACGCTCATCGTGTCCACCACCCATTCCATGACCACGGTGGCGACCCACCGCATCGATCTCATCGATGAAAATCAAACAAGGAGCATGCTTTTTTCCCTGCTCGAACATATCGCGCACCCGCGATGCTCCGACGCCGACGAACATCTCGACGAAGTCCGAACCCGAGATCGAAAAGAACGGAACATCCGCTTCACCCGCGATCGCACGCGCAAGCAGAGTCTTACCCGTTCCCGGGGAGCCAACCATCAGCACGCCTTTTGGAATCGAACCACCAAGCTTCTGGAACTTTTTGGGATCACGCAGGAAATCAACAATTTCGAAAAGCTCTTCCTTCGCTTCCTGAATACCGGCGACGTCTTTGAAAGTAACCTTGTTTCGATCCATCGTCAGTAGCCGAGCCTTGGATTTGCCGAAAGACATCGCGCCACGACCTGCGGATTTCATCTGCTGGCGGAAAAGGAAGAACAGCAGCAGGATGATCAGCAAAAACGGGAGAAATGTGAACAGAGCCTTGCTCAAATAATCGGACTCGCGTTTGTATTCAGCCTTGTCTTTGAGAAGCGACCGGAGTTCGCCACCGAGGATGGAGGATGACACGCTGACCTTGAAAGGCGACGGTTCGAGAACTTTCCCCTCTTTGTCTTTCGGTTCGATCATGTTGACGATCTCAACGCGTTTTCCCACCAGGACAGCATTCGCATTACCATCGGTTGTGAGAACGCGAAGAGGGTTGATAAGATCACCGGATTTAATTTCTCCAAGGGCTTGCGCCTTCCTGAACTGGCCCAATGAGAGAGTCTCAACATCCCCTTTCAACGGGGTCTCTCCCGAATCTGGAGCCTGTTCCATACGGATATTGTCTCCGAGTAATTCGCGAATCTCTTCACCTTGGAGATCAAGATTCACAGGAACCCGGAAATCGCTGGACTTCGTTTCGCGAGCTCCCTCCTCCGGCATTTCTAAAGCCGGCTCAATCCACCCCGTAATGGTTGCGTCAAATGCCGTATCGCTGGTCACGACCTTGAGTGGGCGATCAGGATTTCCCAGAACGACAAGCCCTTGGTCCAGCTTCTGTCTAAACTCCGCATAACTCAGCGACCTCGCCTGCTCATTCATCTGGGGTCCGAAAAACGCCGCTCCTAGGATGACGATTGCGAGTGTGAAAAGAGCGAGGACACGCCAATTGAAACCATTGCCATCTCCAGGTGGGCGGTTCGGGTCTTTAGGCTTTATGGGTGGGGTAGTGTTATTTTGTGAGTCGGACATGGTAGGTGTCGGCCGATGAGCTTGTTACTGGGTGAGAAAACCTAGACGGCTTGTCGCGAATGTCTAGGCAGGGTTTTTCGGCTGTCTGATCGCCCGAACAAGCACAAACAACAGCATCAATGCCGCAAACGGTGCTACGTATTGAAGCGTGATCTGGCGATACATTGGAAAACCAGCGGAACCTGTCGCCTCCAGAATCAGATAGGCTATGTAAGCACCGTAAAACGCAAGAAAGAACATTCCTCCCGGCCTGCCGATCCGATACCCGAAAAAGAAAATCGGCAACGCCGACAATGCTACTGCGATCATAACCGGAATATCAAATGCCAAGGCCGCATCAGGCACGTATATCCCTTTCGGTGCAACGATAGAAGAAATTCCCAATACTGTCACGATGTTGAAAATATTGCTCCCCACCACATTTCCGACCGCGATATCCCGCTCTCCCTTGAACGCGGCAACCACCGAGGTCGCCACTTCCGGCAACGAGGTTCCCACAGACACAATCGTCAGCCCAATGATCAACTCGGAAACACCAAAAAGCTCCGCGATACTCACCGCTCCGTCCACCAACCACTTCGATCCGAGCACCAGACCACCCATCCCCAGCACGATCAGCGTAAGGTTCTTCATCCACTGCGGATCACCCGCCACTTTTCCATACTCCGCCTCATACTCGTTCAGGACCGAACTGTTTCGCTCTTTCTTGGACTGCCAGACCAGGAATCCAACATAGGCCAACGCCAGCGCGAAAAGGACAATCCCATCGGTTCTGCTGATCACTCCGTCGTAAGAGACCCCGTATAGTAAAAATGAGAGAAAAATCATCACCGGCAAGTCGAACCGAATCAACTGCTGGTTCACAACCAGTGGAATGATCAGCGCCGAAAGACCCAACACCACAAGTATGTTGAAAATATTACTTCCAACCACATTCCCGACCGCGAGATCCGTCTGATCTTTGAAGGCCGACATCACCGAAACCGCAAGCTCCGGGGCACTTGTCCCAAACGCAACCACAGTCAACCCAACAACCAAAGGTGATATCCCAACCACCGCCGCGATCTTCGCAGCACCTTGGACCAGCCAGTCCGCCGAGAAAACCAGCAGGACCAAACCTGCGATAAGAAGAACGATAGTGAATGTCATGCGCGGTGCTTCTTTCACAGTTTCCCCAGTATGGGAAACCGTTATTGCCCGAATTCTAATGGAAAATATTACTGGCAAGCCGCGTCTTGAACCAAACTCTTCGTTCATTCTTCATTTCAGAAACCTCAAGAAATCAGGGATTCGTGAACCTCACCCATGGCATAACTGTTCATAATACCACCTTTGCTCTTGTCACTCGGAAAAAATTTCCTAAGATCCGGAAATGCAAGACCAGCTTAGCACTCTCCTCAAGCAATACTTCGGCTACGACACCTTCCGCCCACTTCAACAGGAAATTATCGCCGCTACAATGGACGGAAAAGACGTCGTCGCCATCCTCCCCACCGGTGCCGGAAAATCCCTCACCTTCCAGCTCCCCGCTCTCGCGGAAGATGGCGTCACCCTCGTCATTTCCCCACTCATCGCCCTCATGAAAGACCAGGTCGATTCCCTCACCGCCTCGGGAATCCCCGCCACTTTCCTGAACTCCTCCCTCGACCCCGCCGAAGCCCGTGACCGCTCGGAAGCTCTTTCCAACGGCGAATACAAACTTCTCTACGCCGCCCCCGAGCGCGTCATGACCCCCGGCTTCATCGCCGATCTGAAACGCTGGAACGTCAAACGCATCGCCGTCGATGAAGCCCACTGCATCTCCGAGTGGGGCCACGATTTCCGCCCGGAATACCGCCAGCTCGCCCAGCTCCGCAAACACCTCCCCGGCATCCCTTTCCTCGCCCTCACCGCAACCGCCACCCCGAAAGTCCGCCAAGACATCGCCCGCCAACTCCAGATGAAGTCCCCGGAGAAATTCCTAGCCTCCTTCAACCGCCCGAACCTCGCCTACTCCATACTTCCGAAATCAAAACCCGCCCGCCAGGTCTTCGAATTCGTCCACACCCGCCGCGAGGAATCCGGCATCATCTACCTCCAGTCCCGCAAGGCCACCGAAGCCATGGCCGCAACCCTCAAAGCCGAGGGCATCAGCGCCATCGCCTACCACGCCGGGCTCGACCCAGCCACCCGCGCGAAAAACCAAGAAGCCTTCCTCCGCGACGAAGCCCGCATCGTCTGTGCCACCGTCGCCTTCGGCATGGGCATCAACAAACCCGACGTCCGCTACGTCATCCACGCGGATCTCCCAAAAAACATCGAAGGCTACTATCAGGAAACCGGCCGCGCCGGTCGCGACGGCCTCCCCTCCGAATGCCTCCTCCTCTACTCACGCGGCGATCTCATCCGCAACCTGCGCTTCCTCGAAGGCACCGACCCGGAAGCCGCCAAAATTACCGAGGCCCAGATGCGCCAGATGGCCGACTTCGCCGAAACCACCACCTGCCGCCGCATCGCACTCCTTAAATACTTCGGTGAAACCTGGCCAGACGAAAATTGCGGCGGCTGCGATGCCTGCCTCAATCCCCCCGAAGAATACGACGCCACCATCAACGTCCAGAAAATACTATCCTGCATCATCCGCGCCAAACAGGCCGCCGGTTTCTCCACCGGAGCCAACCACATCGCCCAAGTCCTCGCCGGAGCCAACACCGCAAAAGTCCGCGACTACGGCCACGACAAGATCACTACCTACGGCATCGGCTCCGACACCCCCCGCGAGGAATGGGCCGCCCTAGCCCGCCAACTCATCACCATCGGCCTCATCGACACATCCCAGGACAACTACCAAACACTCAACGTCTCCCGCAAAGGCTCCGAACTGCTCAAGTCCCGCGAAAAAATCCTCCTTAATCGCCTCCCATTCTCAGAAAGCACCGGAGCCTCCGCAAAACTCTCCCGCGCTGGAAACATCCCCTGCGACGAATCCCTCTTCCACGCACTCCGCACCCTCCGCAAAACCATCGCCGACGAAAAATCCGTCCCCCCCTACGTCATCTTCGGAGACACACCCCTCCGCCACATGGCCCGCCGCTACCCGCAGACCAAAGCCGATTTCCTGAACATCCCCGGCGTCGGAACCCAAAAACTCGATGACTACGGCCAGCCTTTCATGGCCGAAATCAAAACACACCTCGCCACCAACGAAAAACTATCCTTCGAACTACTGACGACACCAGCACCCCCGAAGATGAAATCCGAAGGCGGCCTGACCGGCACCCAACTCGAAACCCTCGACCAATTCAAATCCGGTAAATCCATCGAACAAATCGCCAAAACCCGCGACATGGTTCCCTCCACCATCGCCGGCCACCTCGCCACCGCCATCACTCACGGGAAAATCATCCCCAACCCCCGTGATTTCTTCTCCGAGGCCGACGAAAAACGCATCGACGCCGCCGTCGCCGCCGTCGAAGACGGCCTCGCAAAACTCGGCCCCATCCACGCCACCCTCAACGGCGAAATCCCCTACGAAACACTCAAACTCTACGCCGCCTTCAAATCCCTGGAAACCCCCGCATAAAAACCTACCGGAGAGCCGTGTCTTCGACCGGCTTCTTCACACATCCCCAAATTCAATCCCCCCTCCCAACGGAACGCTTCTTACACGATATCCCTCCTCCAGCGCTCAAACCTCAATGAAAGCTCTCTTTCTCCTCGTCATCCTCTCGCTCACATCTTGACTTGCAGAACCCACCGAAAATACCAATCCCATCGAAGTCGGAACGGTAAACTGGGGCAGGGATCTCCCCGAAGCTCTCGCGACATCGAAAAAATCCGGCAAACCGATCTTCGCACTTTTCCAGGAAGTCCCGAGCAAGCGACCAAGGTCAACGCTTTCGCACGCTCAGATCCCGGAAAGGCTCTGAAATACCTGACGGCTACCCAAAAGGAACGCCTTAGGAAAAAGCCCTGAATCAAATTTCAGTGACACCGCCCCCCCGCCCTTCATTATCGTCCCATGGCAAAAACCAAAACGATACTCATCCCCGCGATCCTGTGCGCCATCGCGATCGTGGCTTACATCAGCCTGAAATCGATGGGACATGTTCTATTCGAGACCGAGCGTGACGAAGCTGAGAGCGGAAACACCCCTCCCCCAATACGCGAAAGCGATTCACGGGAACAGTCGCTAACCAAGCTGGAACGGCAAGACCAGTCCGGTGCAAAGGCTCTCCGCGAGCTGGAGATCGAATTCGACGAAATCCTGCCCGCTAAATTCCCGGAGCAATTCAGCTCCTTGTCCGATGCAACGCTGGCTCCCGGCGAAAAGCTTTTCCTTGGCGGTTTCAGAACAGCCGATGGCAACTACGAATTCACCATGCTGGAGGCCGATCCCATCAAAGCGGATGGCACCCAGTTAAAACCCGGCGAAATAAAGGATGCCCCATTGCAATATATGGTGAATACAAAAACATTCGTAGTGAGACCCGAAGCGTCCTCGGAGTTTGGACTCGGCTCCCTCATTTCGCCAGCAAAGACCCGAATCCAGAAAAGTGTGGTTTCCCCCTCGGATGAAACACTACTGAGGCCTGATAACACTGTGGGGATGATGACCAACCCATCGCTCACTCTAAGGCCGGATACAGCGGCATCCATCTCCGTAGGCACGGAAAAACAGGCACGTGTGATTTCGATGATTGTAAGCCCCGGAGATACCGCAGAATCAATTCGGATCAGAACAAGGGTGGAAACCCCGATTGGACAATAACCACCTTTCACACGATACCAGCCATTATAGAGACGATTTCGAAATCGCGGTTCCTCTTAGCCACCCAGTCAGGTGGAGTTCACCCCCCGAACTCCACCCGCTCATAAATCTCCGCAAGCGAGATCTCCACCTCAATTTCCGGCAGCAGAATCACCTCCTCAAGTTCTTCATAAAACTCCGCTCGGACTCCCCCTTCTGCGCTTCTTCTGTGAACCGTAACCCCGATCTTTTCCGCCTCGACAAGCATCAGCACTTTCAGCGTGGGAATCGCCAGATACGCATCCTTCTTCTCCCCCATATCCAGCCTACGAGTCGATTTACTCAACACCTCAATCACCACAATCGGTCGGGTTTGAAAATGATCCAACTCAGAATTTTTCTCACATACCACCATCGCATCCGGGTAGTAAAACCGCATATGATCCGCAAAAACGATCTTCACCTTCGTATCACTATTGAACGGTTGGCATGACTTGCCGCGCAACTTGCCATGAAGGAAGCCGAGAGCGTTTGAAGAGATCACATTATGCCGGTTCGTCGCCCCGGACATCGCATGAATCACCCCACCGAGAAACTCATGTTTCACATCTGAGCCTTCCTCGCCCTTTAGATAGTCCTCAACACTAAGAACCTCCGGCTGTTTCAAAGCGGTCATACAAAGAAAATAGCAACAGCAGCCGAACTCCGCAAACCCAATCCCTCAATCCCCTAACCATTGACTTCCCTCCCCTTCCCCGCTTAAAAAGCCGCCCCATGTCCGACCGCAAGACCCTAGACGAACGAGCCCAGATGACCGACCTCGAGCGCGTGCGCCATTCCGCCGCTCACGTGATGGCCACCGCCATCCTCCGCATATGGCCAGACGCACAGTTCGCCTACGGCCCTCCGGTCGAGAACGGTTTCTATTACGACTTCGAAATGGAGCACCGCATCACGCCCGAAGATTTCGAAAAAATCGAGGCGGAGATGAAAAAAATCGCCAAGGAGAACCAGAAGTTCGAATACAAGGCGATCTCCCGCGAGGACGCCAAAACCATGGCCGAATCCGGACGCCTCGGCGGCCTCACCGAGCGCCCCGGAAACCCCTCTCGTTTCAAGCTCGACCTCATCGACAAAATCCCCGAAGGCGAACAAATCTCCTGTTTCCAAAACGGCGATTTCATCGATCTCTGCGCAGGCCCGCACGTCGGCTACACCTCGAAGTGCAAGAACGTCAAAGTCATGTCCGTCTCATCCTCCTTCTACATGGGCGATGAATCCAAAGGCCAGCTCCAGCGCCTTTACGGCACGGCTTTTGAAAACAAGGAAGACCTGGTGACCCACCTCGAGCGTCTCGAAGAAGCGAAAAAACGCGACCACCGCCGCCTCGGCCGCGAACTCGGCCTTTTCCACATCGACGAAGCAGTCGGCCAGGGCCTCATCCTCTGGAAGCCAAAAGGCGCCCTCGTCCGCCGCGCTCTCCAGGAATTCATCACTCAGGAGCTCGATAAACAAGGCTATTCCCAGGTCTTCACCCCTCACATAGGCAAGCTCGACCTCTACCGCACCTCCGGGCATTTCCCATACTACCAAGACAGCCAATACGCACCCATCCCGGAGCGCGACACCCTCGACAAACTCGCCGACGAAGGCGCGACCTGCGCCACACTCATCAACGGCCTCAACGAAGGCACCTACGAGGGCTACATGCTCAAGCCGATGAACTGCCCGCATCACATCAAGATTTTCGCGAGCGACCACCATTCCTACCGCGACCTCCCCGTCCGCCTAGCCGAATTCGGCACGGTCTATCGCTGGGAGCAATCCGGCGAACTCGGCGGCATGACCCGCGTCCGTGGCTTCACCCAGGACGACGCCCACCTCTTCTGCACTCCCGACCAAGTCGCTGCAGAACTCATCGGCTGTCTCTCGCTTGTGAAAACCGTACTCAGCACACTCGGCATGTCGGACTACCGGGTCCGCGTCGGCCTCCGTGATCCCGACTCTGACAAATACACAGGTGAAGACGCCAACTGGGACAAAGCAGAAGAAGCCTGCCGTGAAGCGGCAAGATCCATCGGTGTCCCATTCACTGAAGAGCCAGGCGAAGCCGCCTTCTACGGCCCGAAAATCGACTTTGTCGTAAAAGACGTCATCGGCCGCGACTGGCAACTCGGCACCGTGCAGGTCGATTACAACCTACCCGTCCGCTTCAAACTCTCTTACGTCGGCGAAGACAACAAACCCCACATCCCCGTTATGATCCACCGCGCTCCATTCGGCTCGCTGGAACGCTTCACCGGCCTCCTTATCGAGCACTTCGAAGGCAAATTCCCAACCTGGCTCGCACCCGAGCAAGTCCGCGTCCTCCCGATTTCCGAGAAAACCCTCGAAGAAGCCGAAGCCCTCGCCGCAGAACTCGCCAACTTGGGAATCCGCTGCACCGTCGACCGCTCTTCCGACAAAGTCGGCGCAAAAATCCGCAACGCCCGCCTCGAACGCATCCCCAACATGGCCGTCCTCGGTCAGCGCGAAATCGACGAAGGCACCATCGCCGTCCGCGTCCGCGGAGAGGAAAAACCCATCATCAAACCCCGCCAACAATTCATCGACGATCTCCTCAAAGAGATCGCCGAACGCTCCCTCTAACCACAGTGGCTCGGGCTTCCAGCCCCAGTCCGTTAGGGAGGCATCCTGCCCCCCGCTTATCAAGCGCCTTGAAAAGTGTAACGAGCTGGTATATACAAGATTCATGCCAGATACGTACAACATGAAAGAGGCGCAAGCCAGCCTCACAAAGCTATGCCGCTCGGGCAAACGCTTCGTCATAGCGAACCGAAACGAACCTGTCGTAGTCGCATTACCGGTCGATGATTTCGAAGCTCTCATGGAAACCTTGGACGTGCTCGGCGATCCAAACGCCATGAAAGCCATCCATTCCGCGCGCGCTGGCGAAACCACCTACCGCCCGCTCGATCTTGAGGATGAAAATTTCGGCCTCTGAGCAGGTGGCTGCGTGGCTCGTCGCACTACCGCCGCAAACGAAGCATCGTGTCCGCCTCGCTCTCCGGGGACTGGTAACAGGAAAAGGTGATATCAAAGGACTCCAAGGCCCGCTCGAAGGGTTCAATCGACTCCGCATCGGCGGCCTCCGGGTCATCTACCGCCAGATTTCAGGGAAAGAAATTCTTCTGGAATATGCCAACACTCGCGATGCCGTTTACGAACTTTACGAGCAGATTTTGGAAAATAGAAAGTAGCTATATCCACATACCTGTGGCTCGGGCTTCCAGCCCCAGTCCGTTCGGGAGGCATCCTGCCTCCCGCCTTCACACTCCCAACAACAAAGGAGTCCCATAAGTCGTGAAACCCGTGGAACTCTCCACCCGCACATCCAGAATTTTCCCAGTCAATCGATCAATATCCCCCTCGAAGATCACGATCTTATTCTGCGGAGTCCTACCCGAAAGCGTGTTCGGATTGTTCTTCGAAGGCCCCTCACAGAGCACCTTCTGCACAGTCCCCACAATTGCCTCGTTTTTTTCCTTCGCAAACTTATCAACCACCGCGAGCAGGCGCTGATTGCGCTCTTCTTTCACGGTCTCAGGAAGTTGATCTTCCATTTCCGCCGCTGGCGTATCCTTCCGCTTCGAATAACGGAACACAAACGCGTTATCGAATTCGAGACGTTCTACCACATCTATCGTAGCTTGGAAATCCTCCTCGGTCTCTCCGGGGAACCCAACGATCACATCCGTCGTGATCGCGAGATCCGGCCTCGCGGCTTTCATCTTCTCGCAGATCTCAATGAACTTCGCATTCTTGTAAGGCCTCCTCATCGCCCTGAGTATCCTGTCTGATCCACTCTGCATCGGAAAATGGATATGAGACATCAGCTTCGGCAGATACGTGAACGCCGCCACAAGATCATCTCGATACCCGATAGGATGCGGCGAGGTGAAACGGATTCGCTCGATCCCCTCCACCTCATGCACCGCTTCAAGCAACTGCACAAACGGCGACTTCCCGTCCACTTTCGCAAACTCCGTCCGCCCGTAAAGATTCACAATCTGTCCCAGTAAAGTGACCTCCTTCACTCCCTGCCCAACCAAAAACTCGACTTCCCTCACAATATCCGCAATCGGCCTACCCCGCTCTTTCCCCCGCGTATCCGGAACAATGCAAAACGAACAGCGCATATTGCAGCCCTGCATGATCGAAACAAAAGCCGAAGCATTCCGCGCCTTCGGCATATGATCGCGAATCGTATTCTGCGAATCCGTTTCCTCCGCAATATCACAAACAGAAGTTCCCTGCAGCGAGAGCGCCGGATCATCCATCCGCGCTTCAAGACGCTGCTTCAGTATCCCGTCCACATACTCGAAAACCTTGTGATATTTCTGCGTCCCAACCACCAGGTCGAGGTGCGGAATACGATCAAAAAGCTCCTGCCCCCGCGACTGCGCCATACAACCCATGAATCCATAAACCACATGCGCACGCTTCTGCCGCTGTGCACCCATGATACCCATTTTCCCCAAAGCTTTCTGCTCCGCCTGATCACGCACCGAACAGGTGTTGATAAGTATCGCATCCGCGTCCTTTTCGGTCGGAGTCAACGTGTAGCCGCCTTCCGTGAACATCCGCGCCACCTGCTCGGTGTCGCGCTCGTTCATTTGGCAGCCGTAAGTCTTTAGGTAAACTCTGGGCATCTCTCAGAAATTATTCACGCGAGTTTGAGACGCGCATCGGATTCTATTTTTTCAGCCAACGTAGGATAGCCGCCCGCCACCTGCATATTGAAGCAGTGGAGATAAAGTGTGAAAATTTTAGGATCAAACACGTCGATAAGTTTTTCGACGGTCTCATCCAGTTTTGTTTTGTCTAGCGTCTTCGGAAGCGCACCGACCACCGAGCCTTTGCCATCGTGTTCAATTCCAAGGCCATCGCAGAACAGGCCGAGCATCGATTGCTGTGCGGACATTAGATAGGCTTGGAGAATCTGTTCCCCGACCGGATCACAGGCGCGAATCTGCAGGGTTTTCTGTATCCACGCGTATTGTTCAGTAAGCGGTTTTTTCTGAACAAACACAGGACGGAGCTTGCGGTTCGCGGCAAGAGTGGAGACCGCAGACTTATAGACGTCCTTATCATTCTCGCGGAACCAATCGAGCATTTCAGTGACTACAGCGGGATCAAGGGCGGAAAATATTTCGTGGGATTTCACAGTTTGTAAAAGTTGAATGGGCGGGAAGTCAAATCCCTCAACCGCCATCTGGCAATCATATCTTCGCCTTCATCCAGGGCATCTACATTTGGAATTTCTTAACCACAGATTACCCAGATAAACACAGATGGAAGAAATGAACCCCCAGAATTTCGATAGAAATTCTAGGAAAACTCAGGAATACGCTCTACCCAAAATTTTCATCCTCCCGGATCTGTGTCCATCTGCGTAATTTGACGAAAGTATGTGATGAAATCAGTCCGTCTATGTCCGCGCTGCTCCCATTGTGGTTGAAATTCTTCGGCTTCGGTTTTGTCGTCTCAAATGTAGATACCCTGCGGATTCATCCACCGCCGCCCACCTCCTTCATCGATTCCTCGACCGCCCAAAGCACCTCGGTTTCCACATCCTTGCCCACAGGGCGATTACCCTTCGCGCAGTTGGCAAACCATTTACCCAACAGCTTCCTGCGATCTGGCGGAAAATGCTTCGTGAATCCCTCCTCTTCACCAGCCTCCAGAACCTCGATATCGCGCCGCCCGTGCGCCCTTTCCAGTATCCGTCCATATCGCACCAATACCCCATCCAGCAGAATCCATGGGAAATTCGCACTCCCGGGTGGTCCCATTACCAGCTCCTTGGTTTCTCCAGTGGAAAATTTCACACCCTCCCTCAAATCCACTTTCAGATCCGGTAGCATCCCGCCCTTGAACCATGCCGCGCCCGCTCCGCTCAGGCCCCCGACTGCCGTGAAAATTCCATGTGAGAAAAAACCCGTCGCAGCATCGACCGCCACACCGCCCGCCGCACCGGTCGCCGCCGCGACCAAAGTCAGTTGACCCCGGCTCAATCCCCATTTCATCCAGACCTCTTCGCTCTCCAGATCGATATCCTGAAACGACTCCTCACCGCTCTCCACTTTTAGTAAATGATGCCGGTAGATTCCAAGCAGTTTGGAAAAACATTTCCTCTCAAGTTTCTTGAGCCGCTCGAAATATTTACTCCTGAGATCATCTTCCTTCTGCTTTCTCCTCGTCGGCATCCGCTCATCCTTGTCCTCGATTCTCACACCGACTCGCAACTCCAAAGCCTCCGCCAGAAACTCACGCACCACCTCCGCCGCCTCGTTCCGCCTGTCATCCCATTCCATTTCAATCAACTGGATCATCTCCTCCAGTTCACCGCGATGCCGCTCCTCGATCTCCAGCAACGCCTTCATCAGCAGCAACCTCTGCTCATACTTCGCCCGATGCGCGTCAAAAGTCCGCACCAGGTTGAACGCACTCCCCAGCTTCTCCCGCCACAATTCCTTGTTCTCGGTCTCACCATCCTCCCGCAAGTTCATCAGCGCCAGACGCGGCCTTCCAGTCCATCGCAGAATCTCCATCTCAGCCAGAAAATCATCACGCAGCGGCTTACTTGTATCCACCACATACAGCACCCCCGCACCACCCAATACCGGTTCTAACAGACGCTTCTCATCCGCGAAATCCTCACCCTTCTCCTCAATAAACCGCCGCAAATCATCCCGCCCCGGCGTCCCCTCCCCGTGAATCTTCTGAATCGCCCTCATCGCCTCAATCGGTCGCGAAAACCCGGGCGTATCAATAAACCTAACACATTCCTTCCTCCCGAACACCACCTTGTGAGCTTGTGCCCGGGTGGTCTCACCCGGCGTCGGACTCACCCGCAAAACCTCATTGTCATCGATCTCCAACAAAGTCGCAATCACCGCGCTCTTACCCATGTTGACCCGTCCGACCACGGCGAATTCCGGCACTCCATCACTCATGTTTCTTCCTCCTCATAGAAAAATATTTCCGCCGAAGCATCCGCCAATCCGTCCACAAAGTCTCGCCAGATTTCCCGCTCCTCCTGCTTCACTGCCTTTGGTCGCCCGCCACTCCCCACGTTGACGACAAAAAAGTAGATCGCCGTATCAGCCCCCGCGATATTCCGCACCTGGGCATGCAGCGCCTTCATCCTCGGCGGAGAAAGCGCCCAACCCTCCGCGAGCAACACCACACCCGCAGGTGCCTTGCGTATCGATTCCGTTGCCGCAGCCTCTCCATTCTCATCCCAAACCCCCACCTCATACCATTCACCCGGATTCACCCGCAACCGCCGCAGTAGAAAACCCCGAAGCTCATCCTGCTTCAGCCCTGTCCCCCCGACATCCAACACCAAAGCCCCGTCCAATGGAACCTCACTCACATCCATCCGCCGCGTTCCCATCACCTCCCGCCAAAGCTCGCGGTGCCGCCTCGACTGAAAATCCAGCGCACCCAGGGCCAGCCTTTCTTTCACCAAAGCCAGCACCCACAACAGCAACCTCGGGACAAGCCCCCAGAAAGAGATCGCTGCAAAAAGAAACGGATACCACGTGACGGCGGATTGCATCCGCCCGGCCAGTATTTCTCCATCCACCCACCTCGTATCACCGATCACCTGCCCGGTCGGCACCCAACCGGGAAACGCCCACCCCCAGGGCGCACTCAAAAAACTACAAACCTGGTAGATCCGGGCCGCCATCCAGTCCGGCGTCGTCGACTCCCAGTAAAATCCAACCTCCAGAAACCAAATACACCCGAGCAGCCCCGCCATCAAACCCACGGAAAACATGATCGCTCCCATCTGCGTCAGTCTCACCAGATTCCATCCCATCGCCTCCCAACCCTTCCCACCTTCAAGCCGCAGCTCACGCCACCATCCCATCTTCCCCTTACCACCCGACTTGCCGACCAGCCATCCCAACAACCGCTGAACAAACCCAAGCCCACCCGAAAACTTCCCCCTCGCAAACCAAGCAAAACCACCCACCACCAGAATCAGCAACGGCAACCCGACGCTCACTCCCAGCACCATCGGCACATGAAACGCCATCCGCTCACGGTCCAGCATTCCCGTCATCACCGCTATCCCCGTCAGAAACATCACCACGAATGTGCCCGCACCCACAAGCAACCTCCCGCCAGTCCATACCTCTCCAGGAGATTCCTTGCCACGCGCCCGCTCCAGCCAAACCCTCATTCCAACCCGCCTGGCATTCGCACCCTCCAGCCCCCTCACCGCCTCACGCATCGCAGCCTCATCCACCGCCACAGCTTCATCACGAGCCGAAAGCACCTCGAAATCCACCAGATCGCGCAATGTCCATCGAGTTTTCAACTCGCCCAGCTAACAGCCACCGCCATACCAATGCAACCCAACATGCCAGCGCAAAAGCAGCGGGGACCGCACGCGCCGCCGCGTGCTGTTTTCGGCGCCCCCGCCGGAAACTCAGCCCGAACCACTGAAATCCCATCCCCACGCGATACAAACCTTGAATCCAATCGCCCAGCAGATAAGGCCCAGCCCGGAACAAGCGACGGCAGGTATGCTCTCCGTTGGTTTCACCACCTATCGTTCCCACCTCTCCATTGGAGTTTGTAGTTTGGAGTTTGGCACTTACAATTTCGAGTCATGCGCAATCCCGCCCCAATCATCGCGACTCTCTTCCTCGGCGCATTGATCCTGTTTCTACTGCTCCGCCCGCACCCGCCAAAACCGACCCCCACCGAACTGGAAACCCCAACTTCACCACCCATCGCCCTCTCTCTCCTCGCGGAAGCCCCCGATTGGTCTGAGCTGGACGCATACCAAAACACCATCTCACGCTCTGATTTCGAGAAGCTCCTCACCAACATCTTCACCACCGACAACACCTGGCAGAACTACATCTCCATCACCGATACAAACGCCGAAATTCTCACCTCCACCGACCCCGCCGAACCTCCCTTCATCCTCACCTTCGCCACTCCGGAGAAAAACCTACCCGTCCCCCGCCTCTGGCAGGAAACCTCCTCCCTACCCATCCCACCACCAGAAAAACCACTGACCGGCCTCCACATCGCCATCGATCCCGGCCACATCGGCGGCGAATGGGCGAAAACCGAAGAGCGCTGGTTCCAGATCGGCGACGATAAACCGGTCACCGAAGGAGACATGACCCTCCGCGTCGCGAAACTCCTCAAACCCCTTCTCGAGGAAATGGGCGCCCAAATCACCCTCGTCCGCACCACCACCGAACCCGTCACCCCGCTCCGCCCGGAAAATCTGACCGAACAAGCCGAAAATTCAGCCCCCTCGGATCCACTCTCACTGAAAAGATTCGCCGAACGCCTCTTCTACCGCACCGCCGAAATCCGCGCCCGCGCCAAACTTGTCAACCAAACCATCCAACCCGACCTCGTGCTCTGCCTCCACTTCAACGCCGAAGCATGGGGTGACCCGGAAAACCCCACCCTGGTCCCCCGCACCCATTTCCACATCCTCCTCAACGGTGCCTACACCTCGGACGAAATCCACCTCGCCGACCAACGCTTCGCGATGCTGAAAAAACTACTCCAGCGAACCCACGAGGAAGAAGCCCTGGTCGGTAAAACGATCGCCGAAACTTTTTCAGAAATCACCTCCCTCCCCCCCTTCATCTACCCGCCCGGTGGCAACAACTACCGAAACATCCCGGACAGCACCTTCCTCTACGCCCGCAACCTCCTCGCCAATCGCCTCTACGACTGCCCCGTCATCTTTATGGAACCCTACGTCATGAACTCCACCATCGACTACGCCCGAATCCAAGCCGGCGACTACCAAGGCCTCAAAGAAATCGACGGTGTCCCCCTCCCCTCCATCTACCAAGAATACGCCACCGCCCTTGCCACCGCCCTCGCCAACCACTACTCACACAAGGAGCACTGACTTCAGTCAGAGATTCCCTCTTCCTTGAATATTGAAAGTTGAAGTTTAAAAGTTTCCACACATGCCCCTCCTCCTCACCTACATCGCCGTCGCGATCTTCACCTCCTTCCTCTGCTCCCTGCTAGAGGCCACCCTGCTCACCCTCACACCCTCCGCCATCTCCCGCGCCAAACAAAACGGTCTTCCGTGGGGCGAACGCATGGAGCGACTCAAGGCCGATATCGACCGCCCGCTTTCCGCAATCCTCACCCTCAACACCATCGCCCACACCATGGGTGCCGCCGGAGCCGGAGCCCAGTATGCCAAAATCAGCGGAAACACCGGTGAAGCCATCTTCGCCGCCGGCCTCACACTCGCCATCCTCATCTTCACCGAGATCATCCCGAAAACCATCGGCGCACGCTTCGCCACCGGCCTCGCACCCTTCACCTCCCTCGCCTGCACCTTTCTCATCACCGCCCTCAAACCTCTCGTCCTCGCCTCGAAATCCATCACCAGCCTCATCACCCCGGAAGCTCCTGAAACCAACCTCTCCGAGCATCGCGACGAACTCCTCGCCATGGCACGCATCGGCGAAGAATCCGGCTCACTGCGCGAACGCGAAAGCCAATTCGTCCACAACCTCATCCAGCTCAACGCCATGAAAGTCTCCGACATCATGACACCCCGCCCGGTCATCTTCTCACTCCCCCAGTCCACCCCGCTCACCGACTTCGCCGCCCTCATCGAGAACAAACCCTTCACCCGCATCCCCGTCTACGACAAAGGCAACGACGACTTCACCGGCTTCGTCATCCGCGGCGACGCACTCCTCGCCCATCTCAAAGACCACTACGATACCGGCACCCTCGCCGACGTCACCAAACCCATCGCCATGACGCCGGAATACACCACGGTCGACAAACTATTCCAGCGCTTCATCTCCGAACGCCACCACATCATGCTCGTCACCGACGAATTCGGAACCACCGTCGGCCTCGTCTCCTTCGAGGACATCATCGAAACCATTTTCGGCTTCGAAATCGTCGACGAAACCGACGAAGTCCACGACCTCCAGCAACACGCCCGCAATCTCTGGCACGACCGCGCAAAAAAAATGGGCATCGACATCGAGTAGCGGACCGCGCGAGTCCACTCGCGCAATCCCCACCTCCCCGCGAAGCACTCCCCAAATTAGGGCTTAAGATTTGGACTCCATAACCTCCAAATGCGCCGGCCGCCCCTCCACCGGCACCCCCCAGTGCGCCAGGAAATATTCCTTCATCGCCGCCCGCACCTTCACTTTAAGCACGCCACCTCTCATCCCGTAATCCCGGATGATCGTCTTGCGCTGATCCTCATCCAGCCCGGAATGCGGAGCCAGCGTCACCGTCTCCACCCGCTCCCACTCCTCGTCGACTACAGGAGCCGAAAATAAATCCCCCGGCCACTCCGCGCCCTCAATCCGGCTCAACACAAAATCCCGGAACCCCCCGTTTTCAAAACACCAAGCCCGCACATGCCAGCGGTAGCCATCGTGCCCCAGCGCATGCGGCGCAATCTCACGTGCCGAACCCCGGCTACTGTTCACACTCCAGTATTTCACCCGCAGCCGTCTCCCCCCATCCAGCGCCAGGAACATCCGCCGCTGCACCCCCACCC
>Ga0222650_1000041_pt1 | contig 122091 bp, 47 predicted proteins | sample AntAcemetagen367_FD_179820 | JGI IMG/M metagenome (GOLD analysis project Ga0222650, IMG submission 179820) | Saline water microbial communities from Ace Lake, Antarctica - #367 | ecosystem: Environmental > Aquatic > Non-marine Saline and Alkaline > Saline | place: Antarctica: Ace Lake... | reverse complement strand
AATTTCCCTTCTTCAAACTCTTTGACCAGTTGTCGCTTGAATCCTTCGCTATATCTTATCGTTTCTTTCTTCATTTCCAATTGTCCTTATGGGTATATTAAGTGACAACCTATTTCAGGACGGGACCCCCATCTCCCATCTCCCATCGCCCATCGCCCATCTCCAACTTAACCAATCCCAAATCAAAAATCAAAAGCCTTGTTCGACCAGTTAATGGCCATACGGATAGTTGGACGCTCTTCCTCCACTCGTCGTTTTACCTTCATGAGTTGCTTGCGATAGAGATCAACCACATGTTCCAAACTCTCCCCCATTTGATGACTTTCAAAAAGCTCATCTTCTTTCGATCCAAAATCCAACCCTGCCTGGATTGGGCCACGAAGCAAATCAAAGCCTATATCGTAACCGGTGAGTAACAACTTGTGAGGATTCTTGTTATCCATCGTACAACTATCCAAAAACCAGGTGGGTGATTTGCTGAGCGTATGTAGATTCAGCAGGCGTAAAACTTTGATTTCTTTACGAAAGAGGTCCTGGATATCCCCAATCTGTACACCAAAGGTGCGTAGAGCCGTACATTTTCGGATGAAATTGATATATCCTCGAGTGTAATACGTCGGTGGTTCAGGCTTAACCAATTCTAAGCCGGCTTGAATTTGACCCACATACACATGATTTTTTCCCACTTCCCGACAAAGGTCTTGGAGGGTGTGTTTCCCCCGACTCATGCGGCAAATCCTTCCATCAATACAAATAAAACGACCGCGCCCATGTAACAGGCTAAGCCCAGAAATAAAATGCTCCCAGCTAGATGATAGCGTCGGGTCCGATAATTCCGTAACCTAAGCATAGCTATCAGGGTAGAATCCAACCCTTCATCGCAAGCATGTTGGGTAGCCCACCGAAGCCGTAAGGGGCCGCTAAACAAAATAGCTGCCGCAGACACTACCAGAAAGACCCCGCCGGCCAATAACGAAGCCGGAAGTAAGCCAGCCGCCGCGATCCGATGCCCGCTGAAACCCGAAATGGTCAAACAAATCGTAACCAGACTCAACATCATTCCTGCCCGCGTCTGTAAAACCGTGAAATGCCCCACAATCCGATTCATCAAATCCACCGGAGCCTCCATTTTCAGTTCCCGACGCATAAACGCAATCTCTTGCTCCGGGCTTAGAATTTTTAATGTAGACCTCATATCGTTGATCTAATGAAAATGTTATAATCTGGCAAGCCTACAGGCTTTTTCAACCCCCAAGAAAATACGTAAATAAATATGAGTCATATTTACTCTATTTTAACTAAACCATATATACCAAACCTTTACATAGACTTATTGAGTCATTTCGTCTCTTTCCTGATGGGTCATGAAAATATATATTGTTGGTTTTGAATGATTTAGCTATAATTCCCCTGTAAATTATAAAAGGACCCTTTCATGAACTCAGAAAAAATGACCCATAAAACTCAGCAGGTATTGGCGACGGCTCAGTCGCTAATGAGAGAATGCTCACATGCGGAGCTGGATGTGCCGCATGTATTTTTAGCCCTGTTGACTCAGGCGGGTGGAGTTGCTCAACCCCTTCTTTCACGAGTGGGCGTAGAGGTGGAGGGTTTGAAGGCTGAAACTCAACAGCTGGTGGATCGACTTCCGGTTGTACGGGGTGACTCTATTCAGCAGGGAGTCAGCAAAGATCTACAGGATCTACTCAATCGCGCGAACAACATTTCCTCGGACATGCAGGATCAGTACCTAAGCACCGAACATCTACTGCTTGCAAGTGTGGAACAGAGCCAAGGGAAAATTTCCGCCTTGCTGAAGAAGCACGGGGTAAGCCCATCGAATTTAAAAATTGAACTAAACGCCTATCGAGGAAGACAAACTGTGAATGATCAACATGCTGAAGATAAATATAACGTACTTGAAAAGTATGGGCGCGACCTCACGCAGGTAGCGCGCGACCAGAAATTGGATCCGGTGATTGGCCGCGATGCGGAAATTCGTCGAGTGATTCAGGTTTTGTCCCGTCGTACAAAAAACAATCCGGTACTCATCGGCGAACCAGGAGTGGGTAAAACCGCGATTGCGGAAGGCCTCGCTCTGCGAATTATTGCGGGTGATGTTCCCGAAAGCCTAAAAAACAAGAAGGTGATTTCATTAGATATCGGCTCAATGTTGGCGGGGGCGAAATACCGGGGGGAATTTGAAGAACGCTTCAAAGCGTTTATGAAAGAAGTGATGGATGCCGATGGGGCTATCGTGTTGTTCATCGACGAACTGCATACATTAGTAGGCGCAGGCGGTGCGGAAGGTACGGTAGATGCATCCAACATGATAAAGCCTCCATTGGCCCGTGGCGAACTTCGCTGTATCGGAGCCACCACCCTTGATGAATACCGAAAATATATCGAAAAAGATCCGGCCCTTGAACGTCGCTTCCAGCAAGTGATGGTCGATGAACCAACGGTCGAAGCATCGATTGCCATTTTACGTGGACTGCGCGAACGCTATGAAGTTCACCATGGGGTGCGCATTCAAGACAACGCTCTAGTTGCGGCGGTCACCCTTTCCCATCGCTACATCAGTGATCGGTTTTTACCGGATAAAGCAATTGATCTCATGGACGAGGCGGCTTCGAAAATTCGTATGGAAATTGATAGCATGCCCACCGAAATTGATGAAGTAGAACGTCGGGTAATGCAACTAGAAATCGAACGCGAAGGATTACGCAAAGAAAAAGACGAGGCATCCAAAGGACGGTTAAAAAGTCTGGAAGCGGAGCTCGCGGAACTAAAAGAAAAAAACGCCGGCATGAAAGCGCATTGGCAACAGGAGAAACGCCTAATCTCGGATATTTCTAGTTTAAGCGAAGCTCTGGATTTATTGCGCGCCCATGCAGAGCAAGCCAAACGGAACAATGACCTCCAAGAGGCTGCGGAAATTCTTTACGGAAAAATTCCGTCCACGGAAAAACAGATTGCCGAGGTTAAAATGGAACTGGACGAATTCCAAAAAGATAAAAGCATGCTGAAACAGGAAGTCGATGCGGAGGATATCGCGGAGATTGTATCGATGTGGACGCATGTACCCGTGAGCAAATTGCTTCAGGGTGAGCTCGAGAAACTACAAGTCATTAATGATAAACTACAAGAACGTGTGATTGGCCAAGAACGGGCGGTAGCTGCAGTTTCGGCCGCGGTTCGCCGCTCTCGGTCGGGCCTTCAGGATCCCAACCGCCCGATTGGTTCGTTTATTTTTCTGGGGCCTACTGGGGTCGGTAAAACGGAACTGGCCAGAGCATTAGCGGATTTTTTATTCGATGACCAAAATGCGATGATCCGTATCGACATGTCTGAATATATGGAAAAACACTCCGTCAGTCGGTTGATCGGCGCACCTCCCGGATATGTCGGATACGATCAAGGTGGAGCTTTGACCGAAGCGATTCGCCGCAAACCTTATAGCGTACTATTGTTTGATGAAATCGAAAAAGCGCATCCGGATGTTTTCAATATACTCTTACAGGTATTAGACGACGGACGATTGACAGACGGCCAAGGTCGTACCGTCGATTTCACTAATACGATTCTGATTATGACCTCAAATATCGGGGGGACTCAGATTCAAGAAGCGGTACAAAAACTATCACCGGATGATACGGCAGGGTTCACAAACCTCGAAAACGACGTTTTTGAAGAATTACGGCATCACTTCCGGCCTGAATTCCTGAACCGTGTCGATGAAACGATTGTATTCCATAGTCTACGCTATGAACAGATTCAAACGATCGTAGGTCTGCAGTTGGCACGGGTAGAAAAATTACTCGCTGACAAACGGATTTCCCTTTCGTTGACCGCTGAGGCAAAAGAACTCCTGGCGTTAGCAGGATATGATCCCGCTTACGGAGCGCGTCCGCTAAAACGGGCGGTGCAACGTCTGGTTGTGGATCGCTTGGCGGAGGAGATCTTGAGTGGAAAGGTGGTCGATGGTCAGACCTTAGTTGCCGATATAGATCCAGAGATTCCAGATCGCCTGGTGTTCTCTCGTTCTGAAGGGTCTTAACCATCGGCTGAAGCCGACGGTCGCTTCCCTTGCTGTGCGGAGGGCTTTAGCCGCTGTGCGGAACCCTTTTGAGAGGGGAATAAAAAAAGCCCCCCTCCCCTAGAAACTAGGAGAGGGGGGCGGGGTGGATTCGGTTCCCACGCCGAATCCGGTTTTAGGAGACACAATCCAATTATTCGCCGTACGCGCTGTGTCCATGCTCACTGAGGTCGAGACCTACCATTTCGTCTTCTTCGCTTACGCGGAGCAGACCAACAGCTTTCAACACTGTGAACAGGATGAACATTGTTACGAAGGCATAGAGTGAGATTACGATAGTACCTGTCAACTGGGCAGTCATGTTGCCGTAGCCGTCCGAGTAGTCACCGAAGATACCGGTAGCGATACCGCCCCAAACACCGCAGAGACCGTGAACGGGCCATGCACCGACGGGGTCGTCGATTTTGACTTTTTCGAGGAGTTTAATACCACCAACTACCAATAGACCAGCAATTGCACCAATGATCATAGCTTCACCATTGGTGACACCATCACAGTTGGCCGTGATACCAACCAAACCAGCGAGGATACCGTTGAGGGCCATCGTGAGGTCAGGTTTCTTGTCGAGGATCCATGAGAGGAGCAGAGCGAAAATCGCACCTGCAGCCGCAGCCAGAGTGGTGTTTACTGCGATCAACATTACGGCACTTACGTCACCGGCAGAAGAAATCGCGAGCTGAGAACCAGGGTTAAATCCGAACCAACCGATCAAGAGGATGAAGACACCCAATGCAGCGAAGGTTAAGTTATGACCCGGCATAGCGGATTTATCTTTTCCGAAGCGTCCGATCCGAGGACCGAGAACGATCGCGCCAGCCAAACCAGCGAATCCACCGACGGCGTGTACCACAATGGAACCCGCGAAGTCATAGAAGCCCATTTGGTCTAACCAACCACCACCCCATTTCCAGTAACCGGAGATTGGGTAAATGATACCGGTCAAAACAACCGTGTAGATCATGTAAGCAGCAAATTTCATACGTCCAGCAACCGCACCAGATACGATGGTAGCAGCCGTTGCAGCAAAGGCCGCTTGGAAGAGGAAGTCAATTTGACCGTGGAGTACGCCCGCGCCAATTTCGGCAGGATCTTCAAACGATACAGGTCCAGCATAACCGAAGTAGGGGTTATCTGATCCAGCATACATTATTCCGTATCCGATAAAGAAGTAAAGAATGACTCCGAGAGAGAAGTCCATTACGTTTTTCATCAAGATATTTACGGTATTTTTGGAGTGGTTTAATCCAGATTCCAAAATCGCGAAACCAGCCTGCATGAAAATCACCAACACGGTAGCGATCAGCAGGAAAAAGTTATCGATTACATATGCCAGTACGTCAGATTCAGAAGCTTCAATAACTTCTTCAACGACTTCGACGACTTCCATCACTTCAGCTTCTTGGCCAAAAGCCATTCCGCCTGATATTAACAATGCTCCTAATAGAGGGAGCCAGATTTTTTTCTTCATGTTCATTTCCTTTTAGTTTTTTCTTGGGTTTACACATCTGTGTCAGATGCGCTGGGTTTAAATTTTTCTCTCTTTCTAGAGGCGAACGAGAAGTTAGCAATGCCCGTGCCAACTCCAATTATAAAAAGTTAAACCTATATAAACCAACAGCTTATAAAACATTACTCTATTTATTCCCATAGGTACCGAAACAAAACAGGATACATATTTGTATTCTAGACCCTCTAAATTACATAATTGTATAGCGCATCTTAAAAATTAGCTTTTAGATTGCATGAGGGGCAGATTCAGTCTTAGAAATTTTATCCTTCTTGCATAATGAATTCTACTTCCTCACATACTTCCGGCCAACCCCGTCTGCACCGTACAATTACGGATGCTCCTCTCCCCCCTCTTGGCAGTAGCTGGGATGAGCGATTTTTGGATCAGACGAAATTTACAGAAGGAGGTGGGGGCGTCCTTTACCGGGCGAAAGATAGTAATTTGAATCGTGACGTTATTGTGAAATTACTCAAAGAGGAGCATCGGGACAACCCAGATGTCACCCGACGCTTTCTGCGTGAAGCTAGAGTAACGGCCCTTATTCAGCATCCCTCTACCGTTCCCATTTACGAGATGGGGTTGGACCCAGATGGAAATCCTTTTTTCACTATGAAAGAGATTCGAGGGGAGTCTCTAAACATTATTTTGAAAGGTATTTGCGCGCGTGACCGAAAAATGGATCGTTTTCGGTCTAGGGAGGTTCTCATTGATTTATTGATACAGGTTGGTCAGGCTTTGGCTTATGCACATGCATGTGGCGTGGTTCATCGTGATATCAAGCCTGGAAACATTATGGTAGGGGCTTTCGGCGAAGTCATGGTAATGGATTGGGGGGTCGCCAAAATTATGGACGGGGAAGAAGAGGATCAAGCAGAAATGGAAGCTTCACCTAGCTTGGTGGGGGATCTCGATGACACAGAATATGGTAAAGTGTACGGGACACCCCGCTATATGGCTCCTGAGCAAGCGAGGGGGCACACGAACATTGACGAGCGAGTAGATATTTTCAGCTTAGGTGCGGTGCTTTACGAATGCCTCATCTATCGTCCTCTGGTCTTCGGAGCCAACCGTGATGAGCTTTTAAAGAAAATTTGTGAAGAGCCGTTTGTGTCTCCAGCCAAAAAAGAACCTTACCGCATGGTCCCACCTGAACTGGATGCCATCGTAATGAAAGCTTTGGCCAAAGATCCAGCGAATAGGTATCAAAACATGTCCACCTTTGTAGAAGATCTACAAAAATTCCGCCGCGGGGAACCCATTTCCGTTATGTGCAGTACCAAGCGGGCACGAATTCAGCGATGGGTTCAAGCTAACCTTCTCGTGAGGCGTACGGGTGCCATCTTGATTGTAGGAGCCCTCCTCGGATATAGCCTGAGTAGGATCTGGTACTAGTTTTGCTCAATAAAAAAGGTATTTCAGCTTAAAGTACCTAACCTTTCGTTAAGAAAAAATTAACGTGTACATCCTTGGACCTTAAGGGTCCCATTAGATTCAACTTGATGTTTTATAATGGGACATAAGGATGATCCTATAGGTTGTACTTATGAAAACGAAATTCCACTTCTTTTTAGTCTCTTTTCTCCTATCGGTTCTTCCCTGCTTTGGTGCAACGTTAACAGATACCCAAGGATGATCTCTTGAAGCTACCCTCCTGCTTCGTATTGGGGACAAGATAAAAATTCAGCTCGCCAACGGCCGACAATTTACCATTCCGATCAATAGTCTGGACGAAGGCAGCCAAGCTAAAATCGAAAAAGGGTAGGCTGATCAACTTAAAAAAGTTAAGGACCCCTTCCGTATCTCGATTTCAACGTTTCGCGAGAATAAGGTCAAGATGGATAACATCGCTGAAAATTTCCAAACATATGATTCCGGCTATAACGTTGAGATATCAAATCGTACTCCCATGAAATGGGATGAGTTGCGCTTTGCAGTATATTATGCGGATGGAAGAGGCTAAAATTGCAGCCCGAAGTAATAAAGATGTGAGCTTGCACTCCGTTAAAGCCGAAGAGAAAATTGAATCCTTGAGCCAAGGACGACGTGTGGAATTTATAACCAAAACTTTACCGCTGAAAGAATCAAAACTAAAATCGAACTGGACATACGGTGTTGGCAGGGACAATGCCGTGGACGAACGGAAAGGCATTTGGATTAACATATATAAAGGCTCCACATTGGTATATGAATATTCACGCCCCTCGAGTTTAGCCAATTCCTTTAAATGGGACAATCCTCCCGGGGAACAAACCGAGTAAGCGATTTTTGTATTCGTGGTTTTAGACAACGACCTTCTACTGCAACTCATATTGCGAGTTAATCCTCTCTTTGGCCTCGTGATCTTGAACACAGATGAGCTTATGTCGGTTGGAGGGGTACCCAGGTATTACGTCGTCAAAGCCGGCATCCAAATAGGTTTCGTTCTGCTTTAAGAAAGAGTTTCAGAAATATTGAACATAGAACCTGAAACATCCTCTAAATCTGAACAACAAAAAAGCCCCATATAGAACGGAGCTTGCCTGAAAAAACCTAACATAAATATGGTGCTCGGAGTGGGAGTCGAACCCACACGCCCTTGCGGGCACCAGCCCCTCAAGCTGGCGTGTCTGCCATTCCACCACCCGAGCATTGGAATTGGAAGGTACGTATATCCGTTCTGTTCATCTAGCAAGGACAATTTTAAAGGAAAAGGGTTGGACATTTTAACTCTTTCACCACAAGTTCACCCATTAACAACCAACAGGAGATCGTATGAAACTAACAGGAATTATTGCCGTAACGGCACTCATGATGATGAACATGCCCAATTTTGCTCAGGAACCTCTTCCCGAAGAAATAATGACTAAAATCAGTTACGGAACCGGTATGAATATCGCCCGTCAGCTGGCACAAAATCCTGATCTAAATCAGGAAGCATTGGTACAGGGATTTACAGATGCTCTGGAACAGAAACTGGACACCGATAAAATTGCTTACGCCGAAGGTGCAGGCATTGCAACGCAGGTTGCCCGTCGGGGAATGTTGCCCCAAGAAGTGTTGAAAGCTATTCAAGACACGGCTGCTGGCAACCCATCTCCCTACACCGAAGAGGAAATGGTCGCTGCAAACGAAGAAGCACAGAAGTTTCTCCAAGCCCGCCAACAAGAACAACAAGAACAAGCCTCACAACAGTCCGAAGGCAATCTGGAAAAAGGCCAAGCCTTTATGAAAGAAAATGCAGCTAAAGAAGGCGTGATGACCACCATGACGGGTCTTCAGTATGAAGTAATCGAAGCGGGTGAAGGCAACAAGCCAGCATCAACAGACACGGTTAAAGTTCATTACACGGGTCGTCTGTTAGACGGAACAGTTTTTGACAGCTCCGTAGAACGCGGCGAGCCGGTTGAGTTCCCATTAAACCAGGTCATCCCCGGATGGACAGAAGGATTACAACTCATGTCCCCGGGTGCGAAATATCGCTTCTGGATTCCTTCTACCCTCGCCTATGGTGAGCAAGCACCTCCGGCGATCGGACCTAATCAAGCCCTCGACTTCGAAGTTGAGTTGATTGAAATTAAATAACGGGCAAGCCCGTTAGGAAATGGAAGTTAGTAGATGGTAGAGAGGAGCTGGATAGCTCCAAACTCTAATCTCCTAACTCCTGTAAAAAGCCGCGCATTAAAGCGCGGCTTTTTCTTTGAAGTCACTAGGTCGGTCTAGGCAGTAGCCAATGATCGCTGGAAGTTCTGCGGGAGATACCCCTTTCCAAAAAACCATCCACTTCCCTTGTCGATGATACCCATCCGCATGGCGTTCGTACCACTGGTTGACGGGGTTATCACTACGTGAGCGCCAGAACAAACGTTCTTGCGGTTCGCAGGCTATCTCCCACAACTCCTGAGCCACACCTTCCCCTCTGGCCTCCGTTCCTACCGTAAATTTGGACAGGTATTTTCCGAAGGAGTGAGGTTCCAAGATCACAGCTCCACGATAACGGGACTCCACATAAAAGTCGGATGCGTTTTTCAGCGACTCTGGATCACGAAGGGAGCGACCAAAGGCGGACTGAATTAACGCTAATAGACGTGGAAGATCTACCGGGTCCATGGATTCATAATGCTGAATATGACTCCCCGGCCGTACAATACTTCCCATGCCACGTACCGTAAACATTTCCTGCAACAAATAGAGAGGGGATGAGATACTGATGTGAAGCTGAGGGTCGTGATCCAATAACCGTTCCGCCAGAGAAACAGTTGTCTGATCGTCCTCATTTAACGGAAGCGAAACTGGGCGGCGGGTATAATAATAAAAAATCTTTTCTCCCAGCTCGTCATGGAGCATGCCCGCAGTTCGCAGAACATGCAAACGTTTCGCAATCGTGGGGGCCAACTCCATAATCGCTTGGCCAACCTCCTGATCCGAACAAAGAAAAATGGGTATCTGCTCCTCAGTTAAACACGCCTGAAGAACCTCTTTCCATACAGATGGGTCATCGGAAGCTTTAACACCCTCTAAAATTCGGTAGGAACCATGGGCTCTAAGTGCTTCTGCATTGGTTGAGGCGTTCTCCCCACACAACAACAAAAGCGGACACAGTTCCAAGCGAAGCAAAAACTGAAGATCGAAGGTCATCAAATCACCTGAGCTTTCAATACTGGCTGAATCCGGCACTACTAAAGCAAAACAGGCAGAGCTATCGGACTGAAACTTTTTCAAATAAAACTCATACTCGGAGCGACGACCAATGCTATCGAGAAAAAGACGTAGGGTTTTTGAAAGCGCGTTCATGGTGTCGCCTTTGGCGAAGGAGTTAAAAGATGGGAGTTAGAGGATAGGGTAGAACTCTCAGAGCTAGGATGCTGGGGGGAAGAATCTAGCTCGATAACCTCTGCAAATCTTATTCCCATGCGACGTCCGCCGGCACGATCCAGAATAACCAAATCTTTCACCATCCAAAAGTCTTCACGAACTTTTTTTATACTATCTACTTCAATTCGTTTTAACAGTTTTCCTTCCGAATCCATCAACTCAGCCCGAACGATAAATAGGGCCCGCTCATCAATCCAAAGCTTCACGGTATCAATCTCGGGGCGCTCCGGTGGAGACCTGATTTCCGCCACAAATGCCGAACGATTTTTTACCCGATCACGCTCCAAAACCTTCGCCCCTTCCCACCACAAAAAATCTAAGGAAAGATCTGACCAGGTAAGCCCAGTATCCCACACCTGATCCTGCGGGGCGGGAGCAGGTAAACTCTTTCCCTCTCCATCCCACTGTTCGAATAAGGCCTGACCACGAGGCCAACTCACTTTTACTTTAGTCAGAGTTTCTCCAAAATTATCAGCGAGCAAGTAGCTTACGGAAGGCACGGGGTCCCCGAAACGCATGGTGGTGATTAATCGGCGATCCTGTTGCTTTTTATTCTGACGGGTCCGGATAGTTCCGCGAAGCTCTAAGGGCATAGGCGGTAACTGGGCGCGAACCTGGCGCATGAGCTCGGATCCTACCGGTAAAGGCGCGTCTTCCTTTTCCCGCAAAGCGTCCAGCGATGTGAGCCCGGGTTGGGCAAACGCGGAAAATCCAATCAACAAAAAGAGAACCATCCACTTCATGATTGTTTCGCCACCGGAAAGTCTTTTAACCGCCCAATTTCAGGAAGAGGTCCGACCAAAGGCTTCACATAATCGATAAAGGCGGGCGTTACATGATTTCCGTCTTTATTAATGAACGTAGCAGGCATGTGCTTAGTTTCTTTAGCTACAGACTTCAAGGTAACACGTTCAAAGCTCACTCCGTACACGCGGGTCGGCTTGCGCTTAATCGCAATCGAACCATCGGCAAAAGATGTGACAGCCAATTTCACCCCCGCGGTTCCAACCCCACGCGCTTCTTTGGCATCGGTTAACGAAACCACGCCAGGGAAGGAACGCTGTAAGTATCCAAAGGTATCGGCTCGCACCCGAGAAATACCGGTACGCTTTTTTAATTCGGTTGCTAGGATATCTCCCAGAGCTACGGTTCCGGATAACTGGACATTTCCGTGGCTATCTACTTCGTTCGTATGGGATGCCAGGATCGCCTTTCCTTTGCTATCACAAATACCTTCGCTTACCGCCACCACACAACGTCCGTGGGTTTTCATCACCGCTTTTACATCTTTGGCAAACCGAGGCATCGAAAAGGGGCGTTCCGGTAAATAAATCAAATGCGGACCATCATCCGGATGTACGTTAGCCAAGGCGGAGGCTGCGGTAAGAAATCCGGCATGACGCCCCATCACAATATTGATTTTAACTCCGCCCAATGCGCGGTTATCCTGGTTATCCCCCATAAAGGCAGAAGCGACAAAACGCGCGGCGGACCCGAATCCTGGAGTGTGATCATTCTGGCGTAAATCGTTATCGATGGTTTTACAGAGATGGAAGCAGCGAAAATCGAACTTCGCTTTGCGGGCGGCCTGATTGATAATATAGGTAGTTTCGGCAGAATCATTTCCGCCAATATAAAAGAAGTAGCGAATGTTGTAGTTCCGAAGAACCTCAAAAATGGTTGCACAGTCATCCGCTGATGGTTTTTTTCGAACCGATCCCAATGCAGACGAGGGGGTGTTTGCAACTTTTTCTAAATTAGCGGCGGATTCACGACCCAAATTGATAAAGTTTTCATCAAGAATCCCCTGAATACCGTGTTTAGAGCCATAAACTTTTTCAATGCACGTATGGTTCCGCGCCTCTAGGACCGCACCAACCAAGCTTTGATTGATGACCGCGGTCGGTCCTCCACTTTGGGCGATCAACATATTTCCTTTCAATTCTTTAAGCGTGGGCATGGGATCTCCAATAGGTTATTCGGCTAAATGCGTCCACCTACCTGGTCGCCGACCGGGCAAGGGGTTACGTTCAGGACGGGGTTTACTAAGAAAATGGACAATGAAAGGAACAGGTAATAGAAGACCGGATACTACTTGTAAGACCAAGCCTCCGTGGTCTCCTAGCTGAGGAAGTGGCCAAATGCCCGGTGACGGTAAGATAAGAGTAAGAAATCCTATGCCAAGAGGTACAATCAGGAAGGCGCCCAAAGGTTTACTCGTTCCTCCACCCTTGATGGGGGCCAGAATTCCCCACCAAAAGACGCCTTGAAGGAAGCCTATCGCGTACACGTATCCTAAGGGATAAAATCCTTGCCAGTCCGGCATAAGTGCGGACCATAAGGCATGCTGGCTGATCCAAAAAAAGCTTAGCCGGTTAAAGTCCCCTTTTATGGGCAAGGACGCTAGCGCCATAAATCCAACGCTACGCATTAGAATCTGGGCCCAAGTAAAGTCCGCCATCCAATCTCCAAAAATTAAAACCGGCAGGAGACTGGCTACCCACACTTTACCGCCTTTCAACTGAAGCAATACGGCAAAGATCCATAACGGATCCAAAGCGACAGCTCCGGGCACCGGACTAAATGGTGACAGGACAATTCGGAGTGCCAAATAGGTGAGAGTTAACGATATAGGGTGTTTAAATAGATTCATCGTGAAGGAGCATACAGTCTCCATAGGAAAAGAAACGATACTTTTCCTCTACAGCCTCAAAATATGCGGCCAGAAGGTTTTCGCGGGTGGTGAACGCACTCATCATCATCATCAGGGTTGACTTAGGCAAATGAAAATTGGTGAGAATTCCGTCTACCGCTTTGTAGGTGTAAGGGGGATAAATATATATACCACTCCTCCCGTGTCCAGCCGGGAAAGTTCCATCTGCTTGGACAATGGTTTCCAGGGTGCGTACGGAGGTGCTACCCACCGCAATAATACGCCTGCCTTGCTTACGAACCTTGGTTAAAAGATCCGCATTCGCTTGAGTCACCACATAGCGCTCTTCATCCATATGATGTTCTTCAAGCTCCTCGGTTTTCACCGGGCGAAAGGTTCCTGGCCCCACATGCAGAGTAAGCTCTACGATATGCACCCCTTTATCACGAATCTGTTGCAAGAGTTCTGTGGTAAAATGAAGTCCGGCCGTGGGAGCCGCCACGGCACCAGGTTCTTTTGCGTAAACGGTTTGATAACGTTCCGGATCATCTTCGCAGAGATGATCCCGATGAATGTAAGGTGGCAATGGAGGTTCCCCAATTTCATTCAAGGTTTCTAAAACGGTTTGAGAGCCCAAAGCTTTCACCCGATTCAACCCATCTGACCGATTCTCTAACAGCTCCAAAGAAAGCTCTTTGGTGAGGGTTATGACAGAGCCCGGTTTAGGTCGGTGACTACTTTTCATCATCACCAACCATTCATCCGGGCTGTCGTCCAACGGTTCCACAAATAGGCATTCCACCTTCCCCCCGGTTTCCTTTGTTCCGTAAGTGCGGGCGGGGATCACTCGGGTATTATTCAACACCAAGGCATCGCCGGGCTTCAAATAATCTGGGAAATCGAGGATATGTTGATGTCGAATAGATCCCGTAGAAATTCCTAAGGCAAGCATGCGAGATTGATCCCGTTTTTCGGCGGGATGTTGCGCGATCAATTCTTCGGGTAAGCTATAATCAAAGTCGGATGTTTTCATAAAGGTTTACGCATGCAGGCAATTAGAGATACAAGAGTTTAAGATAAAGGTTTTTTAGGTTACACCAAGGAGATTTAAAGACAAAATCCATTCATCTCTCATTTCTTGACTAGGACAACCTGCCTCGCTGATTGACTCCACCTACCCCCACATCTTGTGTAGTTAGAAATACGGGAACGTTTAAATGAGGCATAATGTAAAACGGATTGAGCACCTATAAAAATAGGATGCAACCCAGGAACGTTCATTTTTGCTAGCCTTCGGTTAGCTCTTTTAATCACTTCTTTTGAGAATCAACATGTAGTAGTAAGTGGAGTCAATCAGCCAGGTACGTATGACAATAAACCTGTTGGTTATAAAATGATCCTCTCAATGATGGCGCTCACCGCCAAGGGATAGGCTTGAAGTAAACTTGTTTACGTAGATCAAGACCGAAGTGCGGTGAAGTAGCTAGTTCTGGAGGGGGGAGCGAAGCGGACCTGTCCAGAACTAGCCGCTGAACGACGTCATATACTTCACCTGTTGCATTCTTACTTCGGCAGCAGGAGTTCGTCAGTCACGCCAAGGCGTGAACATCAAGAAAGCGGTCACACGCCACATGATGAAAACGAATATAAAACTCAGCGCTTGGGAGCAACAAGCAGGGAAAACAGAAAGCAACATCCCAAAAGTAAAATCAAGGTGGCGCCAGTCTGCACATTCCACCAGTTACTCAGGGCGACTGCAATGAGACCCGCTACGCTTCCTAAAGCGCCGCTACACCAGATGAGTTTTCGGGGGGAGTGGATCCATTGTAAAAGTGTCGCTGTGGGGATGATAAACAAAGCTGCGGAAAGCACGGCCCCGACCGCTTGCAGGGAGGTGACGAGCGCAAGTACCATGAGTCCGGTAAGTAGGTAGTTCAACCGTGAAACCGGAACCCCCATGGAGGCAGCCACGGATGGCTCAAATAAATATAATATCCAATCTCGTCGATGCCAAGCCAGCACAAATAAAATTAGAAAACTTACCGAATAACTGATCCATAAATCTAGATTCCGTAGGCCGAGGATATTTCCGAACAACCAACTCTCCAAATGCACATTTCTAGGTATCAGATCTAAAAGCAAAAGACCTCCCGCAAAGGCCGTCGTATAAAGTACCGTCAGGGCCGTCTGATGATCCAACATACCTTTACGAGCTACATAAACCGTGGAAAGTCCAACCACTAAAGCCGAGAACAAAGCTCCCACAAAGCCTACAAAGGGGTTCATGCCTCCGAACACAAGCATGGCTAAGGCAATTCCTGGCAACAGCGAATGTGAAAGCGCAGAGATCACTAGCGCATTTTTGCGGAGAACCACCAACGTTCCCAAGGCGCCGTTGCTAAACCCAATCAGTAGCACTGCACATAACGCACGCTGGTTGAAGGCGTAGTCTAAAAAATCAAACATGGGAAACCTCCCTGCGCCCGGGAAAGGTTTTACCTAGATTTTCTGGCGTATAAATTTCAGCGGTAGGGCCGAAGGCTACCATGTCTCGATTCAGCATCAACACCGTGTCAAACAGTTGCGGCACCGCTTTGAGATCGTGGTGGCACACCAGCATCAAGCGACCGTTTTGAGCTAGGTCACGCAGCAACTGACTGAGGAAATCCTGCGAAGGTTCGTCCAGTCCGGCATAAGGTTCGTCCAAGAGCATCACGTGAGCTTCCTGAGCCAAGGCCCGAGCGATATGAACCCGTTGCAGCTGTCCGCCACTGAGTTGAAATAATCGGCGCTTAGCTAAATCTTGCAACTTGAGGGCTTCGAGGGCTGCCTCTACCACGGCCGAATCTAAGCTCCGCCATTTTTTTCGGGGACCCAAGTGCGGATATCGCCCCAGCTCCACCAAACCTTTCACGGTAATAGGAAAGGCGGGATCGATCCGATCCACTTGAGGCAAGTACGCAATTTCTGCTTTGGCTTCCGATAGGGGTCGACCGCTCCAGGTAACGATCCCAGAAATTTTCCGATTCAAACCCGCAAGGGTTTTTAGGAGCGTACTTTTGCCAGCCCCATTCTGACCCAGCAGGCCTACACAGTGTCCGCAGCCAATCTCAAACGACACATTTTTCAAAGCACAAATACTGCCGTAATGAACGTGGAGATTTTCAATCTTTAATAAGTGGTGTTGCTCGGGGGAGTGGGACTCTCCTAATTGGGTGATGGGAAACGAACTCATAGGCTCTCCTCCCATTCGATGCGCCAGGTGCGACGATCCTCGCCAGTAGACCAAAACCCCCAGGTCTGAACCGGATGTACTCCCGCCTCCAGATTAAGTTCAATATAGGCCTGCTCCACATTTTCCGACCATCGGAAAACGAAATCCAACTCGCTCCGACGCTCGGAAAGCATCAGTTCAATATCTGCCTCCATTCGTAGATCGCCTCCGCCTTCCCATAGTACGGTTTCTCCCTGAAAAATTTTCAGGGATTCGGGGGGATGCGAGCTCCGAATATCCAACCAAGCAGACTCCGTGTCAGATGCTACCACTTCCTGAGAATTATGGGAAGGTGTGTGTCTATGAGCGACCGGACGGGTCAGGAATCGAATAGGCGTCCAGCACAGGGCGGCAGCCAAGACAATCAGATAAACTTCGTGTAGTGGAGACCCTTTCATTATGGGGTTTTATCTGTCAAAGCCTCCACAATGCGCAAGACATTCTGACGAAAGATGGCATCATAGGTTTCACCATTTTCTAATGCAAATTCGGCATTCAGTGGCTTGGAAAGTGGACGTCCACTAGCCTCATTTATCGCTCTTAGGGAATCAGCACTGGCAGAACTTTCTGGAAACAGAGCTTTGATTTCGCGTTCACGGAGTATGTTCAAGGTTGCAGCAAGATCTTCAGGATTGGGATCTTTTTCATTGGATATTCCACGCACTGGAATCGCTTGAAACTCGTAGCGGGCGCAAAAATAGCCGAAGGCGGTGTGGGTGGTGACCAACTCGCGATCTTCTTTTGGCACCGCAGCTAAGGTTTCTTCCGCCCAGCGATCTAACTCCTCTAAGTCCTGCATTCGCTGTTTAGTATTTTTCCGTATGGTTGTTTTATGTTCGGGGAATTGTTTTTCCAGTTCACGACCCAAATGACGGACCGCTCGGCGAACCGCTACTGGACTTTGCCACCAATGCGGATCAATCGAGGCTAAACCGTGTACGGGGCAGCAGGCAAACATCGCAGTTTTGGGGTCGGATTGTAAAGAGGGAACTAAACGGCCTACTTCATAAATGTTTACCTCGGCAGGTAAATTTTCTTTGAGCCGGTCCAAATAAATTTCAAGGTGTTTACCCATAGCCAAAATCATTTCTGCGCCATGCATGTTCACCATGTCTTGAGGTGTGGGTTCAAAGGTATGCACGTTGGCATTGGGAGGTAAAATTCCTTTTACCACAACCGTATCTCCCATCAGATCTTCGACCATTTCGGTGAGGATCGGATGCAAGGTGACGACCAAGGGCAGATCTTCTGCCCGAGTGAATGGGAGGAATAAGATGCAGAAAATGTATCGTAGGTTTTTCATTTATCGTACCTCAGGTCCGCCCCATTTGAATCCTAGCTGGGCCCAAATGGCTTGTTCGCTTTCGTCTCCTCGCTCATCCGCATTTCCCTGAACACGTAAATAAACCCCAGGGTCTTGTGCCAGTGGAATGGTAAGCCCTACAGTGTAACGGATCCAGTCCGCAACTTCGAGTGCTTCGGTATCAGCAATGTAATCGATACGGGCAAACGGGTGGGCATGGGGGTGGGCTTCATATACGATTTCCGAGGTAAATCCCCAAGTATCCACATCCATACCTGATTCTTCCACTTCGTCTTCGTGATGTTCCTCTTCCTCCTCATCATGCTCGTCTTCGTCATCATGACCTCCTGTTGAACCCCCATCAAAAAAGATAATTTCATTCCGCCAGCGTAGTGCTCGTCCGCCGGGTTCTAATCCGTTTTCACGCCATTGCATTTCTACCCCGGCTCCAGCGAACCAACTGCTTTGCCCTACCTCGTTGTCCCCAAACCCTCCGAAGAGATTGCTACGGACAGAGCGGAAATCATTAAACACCATATCATTACGGAAACCGATGGTAAACACATCATCCACAACTCGGTATTCTTCAAACGCTTCAATTCCACTATGCCCCTCTTCGTGTTCATCGTCGTGACCCCCTTCCTCTTCATGCTCCTCTTCTTCGCCGTGCGCATCTTCATCATGCGGTGGACGTTTTCCAAATCCCAAGGTGATCACGGACCGTTTGGAGGCACCTAAAAAGAGAGAAACATCAGCACCCTCCAAACCTAATCCGTCCTCACCCAAGAAAAGCGCATGAGGGAGTGGTGCGTCCACGGTCGACCAACTATGAAGATGGATTGGATTATGAAAACCCACCCGACTTAACATACGACCCCCACGAACTTCAAGTCCGCCCGGGAGATTCACCAGTTTCAAAAAGTACTCTTCCCACTCCCACTCCACATTGTCATCCGAGTCGGTAAATGCCGTACCATTCGCAAAACCTTCGATATACTCGCCCCAGCGCAATGACAAGGAAGGTTCAAAAGCTTGGAGGATGAATGCTTCACTACGATCAGGATCATGCCCCCCCGGTGCAAATTCTTGAGGGTTATCCGCAGAGGAAGAGCCGTAGACACCATAAATATATATCGATGGAGTCAACAAGGGAGGCGCTTCTTGCGCCATGGCCAAGAAAGCTACAGAAAGCAGAGAGATAGAACAGGCAATATATTTTTTCATTAAAGGTCTCCAGATGGGTATTGATAACAAACTATCAATAAGACATACACCCATCTTTTTCTTAATGCAAATGATATTTCATTCTTAATAACACAAAGTTTAGCGGAGGGCTGGCTCTTGTCTGCCGAAGGCATGATTCCAGCCCGACACATAAAGCCTCAGAAAATATCGGGCAGGATGCCCACGCTCCCTTAGACCTCGACGCAGAGTGAACTAGGAGAGCCACGCTACCGGATCCAGCCGGTAATACGACTTCAATGCTTCATAGAGCTCAGGCTGTTTTTCTTTGAGTTGGCGAGATTTTTCAAAAAAGGCTTCAGTAGCAGTGGAGAAAAATTCGGCTCCATTGGTGGCCCCGTATTCGTCGATGACTGTTCGGTGTCCCTCTTCAAGTTGGGAGAGAAACTCTTTATATTCGGTTTGAAAACAAGTGGCCCAGGTTCGGGCAGTCTTCCCGTGCAAATTGGGAGATCCATCCGCAGTTCCATCCTCCTGATCGAGTTGATGGGCAAATTCATGCAGGGTGACGTTATGTCCATCCTGAATATTCCGCGCACCTCCCTGCACGCTGTGCCAGGAAAGAATCACGGTTCCGGTCTGCCAAGATTCCCCGAGCCGCGCAGAGGGTTCGTCCAACTTTCCCCCGAAGATCCCTTTGCCTCCAGCTACAAAAGTATGCGGATATACCAATACGGATTTGAGTCGTGAGTAAACCGGCATCTCCCGTCCCGACAAGAGTAGACAAGCCTGAGCCGAGACGGTTACCCTAATGTCTTCGGACATTTCCAGTCCGCCAAAGCCTTCAAAATTTTTCTCTTCCACAAAAATCCGGGTATAGCCCTTTAATTGTTTCTTCACTTCGGAAGGAAGTTTTGAATAGTTCAGCCATCCGTCTTCGAGAATTTTCTCCCAGGCTTCAGGAAAAGGAGCCGACATCTACATGCGTCGTTTTGCTCTGCTTGTCCCTACCCTCCACCCCCACCTGATTAACGTGCAACCAATGAGCAATAAAATTAAGAGTCCGGGATTATTCATGACCTTTGGATGATCGATCAGAGATCATTCGTCAACCGGGAAATGACCAAGGCTTTCCATGAAAGTCCATTAAAAAGAGGGCATCCGAAGATGCCCTCTGGTTAGAAGAAACCAAACTTCTAGAGAGAATTTTACCAATCCATTTCGAATCCAGCGTAGATGTTACGAGGAGCCCCCGTTCGGGGTCCGTGCGGAAGGCGACTGGAAATATACTCTTCGTCGCTAAGATTTTGGACCCCCGCCAACAGACGCAGGTCTTCACGGATCGCGTAAGAAGCGGAGAGGTCGACGAGCAGTACGTCGTCAATTTTCCCTTCTCGAGTTGAGGAGACGGGGGCATCGAGATTTTTGGCGGTGCCGAAGGATTCGTCGATCCATGAAGCATCCAGATAGACCGCAAGTTTTTGAACCTCATAACTTACACCAAAGGATACTTTCCAATCCGGAATATAAGGAAGGGCCGCACCTGCTTCACCCCCTGCATAAATACCATCCGATCCACCAGAATCTAAGGCCGTATCCAGTTCTGCTTGGGTGTAGGTGAAGTTAATATACGCTGGCAGTTTATACCCCGCGTTGGCAGGCGCCAATGACATGTTGAGTTGCGCTTCGATACCGTACACCGTTGCTGCCCCAGCGTTTACATTGCTTTCATCAGCTCCAAATCCAGCATCAGTACCTATCAAATTATCGTAGTCGGTATAGAAACCAGCAACTTCCGTTGCATAGCGTTCTGCCAGATGACGATAACCAATCTCACCGCCAAGACTTTCTTCAACATCCACATCACCATTAATGTACGAGTTAGGGCCCGGGGTTGAGATACCGCGATACACACCGCCAAACAACATGCTGGAAGCGGAAAGATCGTATGCCGCTCCCATGCCTGCGGCCCAAGTGTTTAAACGGTCATCACTTTTATCGCCACGGTCATCCACATCATACTGAAGGAATTCGCCACGTACACCGGGCTTTAGAGTGAGTGCACCGATGTGCATTTCGTCTTCCAGAAAGACCGCGGTAGCAAAGGTTTCTTCTTTGCGATCCGCTTCTTCCCCATTGATCCCATTTCGGAATGGAGAGAACACGCCATTTCCTTCACCGGAAAAGATATTCACTTTCTGAAAACGATCGATGTAGTCATAATGTAAACGTAGTCCAGCGGTCAAGCTGTGGCTTACGTCACCAGTCTCAAAGCGTTTCGTTAGCGCATTCTGCCATCCAAAAGCTTCGTAATCACGGTTGTTATCTTTCACGCCAATGGAGCCTGTGGCCTCCCCTTTCAGTACAGCCAAATTGGGGCTGGTTTCGAAAAGGCTCTTGTGAAGAGATCCACGTCCCACAATTCGTCCTCGGCTGTCCACGTCGGGGTTGGCATTTGTGGATACCATATCCAACTTGTACCAAGAGCGTTTAAAGGAGTTGTAGTACAAGGTGGATTCCACATCTAAGGTTTCATTTGGACTGGCCGAGTATCGCAAATAGGTACGAAACTGTTCCGTTTTCATTAGATCATACTGCGTGGAAGGATAACGCAAATAGGGGGTCGCACGAACATCGGCTTCGCTCAGTCCGAGATATGTTTCATCCGCTTCAAAATCGGTATATCCCACCTTGAATTCAAAACGTTGAAGTATCACAGTATCCGGTTCCCAAAACATCTTCAGCATGGGCTCGGTTTTATTGAAACCCGTATCCCCTCCCACTTTATCGATATCCCGAAATCCATCGGAAGACTGATACAATAATTCGACGAGATAGCCAAAGCGTCCATTTTCGGTTTCAAGCGTATTTCCGTAGTTGGTCAGAAACTGCAAGGTTTGGTCACTACCGAAGGTGCTACGGATGGAACCGGAAGCTTCATCCGGAATAGGGGTGGAGAGAAAGTTTATCACCCCGCCAGTGGTTTGCGGACCAAAACGCACTTGACTAGACCCTTTGAGAATTTCGATTCCGCTCATCCGCGATATGGTTGGGAAGTAATAAGCTGCTGGAGCAGAATAAGGTGCAGGAGAGGTTAATATGCCGTCTTCCATCACGGTTACTTTCTCGGCTCTAGTCCCATCGGCTCCGCGTAAGGAAATATTTGGGAAATTCCCAAAACCCTCTTCATCACGAAGATACACACCAGGAACTTTATTCAAGATGCGTGCAACGTTCATATGATTCTGCTGCTGGATATCTTGTTTATCGAGATAAACTGCGGCACCCACCTGCTGATAAACGGCTTCTTTACTCCCCACCACACTTAAGGGGGCGAGGATTTTGGTTTGTTCAGCAAATAATGGTGAAACGAGGATAAAAGTTAAGTACAGTAGTGATAGTTTTTTCATAAGAAGACGCCCATATCATTTTATTGATTGGTATGTCAACCATTTGTTCAAGTAGTTTATCTAAAAACCGGAAACCAGCCTTTTAAGCCCCACGTATACCTTTGCGAATATGTCGGGTTGGAAGGCCTAACCTCCGTTATATTTCACTTCTCACTTGGAACCACGATGCCTCGCATGATCTGGCGCTGGGCCAGAAGGAAAACTAAAAGTGTCGGTACTGCGGCCAGCACAAACGCGGCGTTCATCACCCCCGGACCGTAATTTTGTTGGAGCTGATAGAGCCAAACCATCAGAGTCCACATGCGTTCATCCTGACAAATCAACAAGGCGAACATAAACGCGGTGTAGGCATTTACAAAGGCACTTAACGCAATCACAGCCAGGATCGGTTTGGATAGGCTCAAGGTAATCACCCGAAACATCAAGAGTTCCCCTGCCCCATCCAACGAAGCACTTTCATAAAGCTCACGGGGTAAGGAATCGAAAAAACCTTTTAACAAAAAGATCGAATACCCATGCGCCATTCCGGGAAGCAACAAAGCCCAAAAGGTGTTGAGCATTTGTAGATCCCGTAGCATTAGAAACAAAGGAATCTGAGTGACCATGGGAGGAAAGGCCATCGTAAGCAAAAGGTACAACAAAAAAGCATAGCTATGTCGCGGACGAAAGCGACTGAGTGCATAGGCCGCCAAAGGATTCACAATGAGTGCAATCAATACCGACCCGGCGCAGTACACCAGAGTCACCCACAACCCACGCCCATTGATAATCAGAATTTCCCAAACCGTAGCGTAGTTTTGAAACAAAAAGAGGTTTCGAATCTCGGACCTGTTTTGTTGGAACCGCCACTGATCCACCTGACGAAGGGGCGGAGAGCTTTCGGTGAGAGCTCGCCATTGAAGATCCGAACTCATAAGCCCCAAACCATCCAAAGGAACCTGAATTCGCCGATCCGTTTCTAAATCCTGCCAGCCTTCTAAAAATGCGAGCCAATCCGTAGAAAGTGTACCCGCCTCGGCTAACGAAAGCGGAAGTTCTATCTCCTGCCAACTTGAAATAGAGAGTTCAGTGAGTTCTCTAAAACTTTCCAGAGTTCCATAACGCGCTTGAATCAATTCCTGCCACAAGGGTGTGAATTTCGTATCCATGCGTATATATCCGGGATAGACCACTTCGCGGACAAACAATTCCCAATGCTCTACCTCTTCGGACGCAGTGGTGGATAGCGGTACAGGAACGGCGTCCCTACCATCCAAGACCCGTGTCACCCGCTCATGATAATAGGCGTTAAGAGAATAGATCCCTTTGGTCCACTCTAAGGCTTCGGTTTCGACATAGTCTTGCCAAGCCACATCGAAGGGGCGATCCGTCTGATAGCCTTGACGGCTTCGCGTATCAGGGGGTAAGACGATAAACGCATTCCAATCACGAAAAGAAACGGATAGGTTTGTGTTTAAAGCCTGGATATCTGAATCAACTTTTTTTTGAAGCACCTTCATAAATCGACGAACTTGATAAGGTCGACTACGACTGATCGGGGCATAGGAAAATCCGGTGAATTCCTCGTGTTTAGGAACTCCCTTTTCCTCTAAGAAATTCAACCACTCATGTACGAGATCCTCGTCAACCTCTGGCAATAAACGCACTTTGCTAAAGTCGGTATGATCCGTTTGCCAAGACGCCCGCAAATTCGAAGGCGACTCGTTATATAAGGCCTCCACATACTTTTGAAACAATAACTCTTCATCATACAGAAAACGGGGAACCAATCGGAATTCCTGTGCATCTACACCTGAAGTTGTGCTCCCAGTGAGCATGAGCATAAACGGCACCATCATGGTCATGGCTCCCACAGCGAGAATCACAAAAATCGACAGCAAGAGCAGTCGGGTTTTGGGAGAGTTACGACCGGTTTTAGGAATCAAACCCATCTTAATCGTCCCCGGTGGTTTTGAACTCAAGATTGGCCAACATCCGGAGTTGCCATAAAGTAAATCCGATGAGCATGGCACCTAGTAACCAAGCCATTGCGGTTGCCGGACCAAATCGTAAATAAATGTACGCTTGTTGAAAGATATACAGTCCAGCGACATTGGTATCCGCCCCGCCGCCGGTCATAGCGAGAATATTGGCTTCCGCGTGAAAAAACGCGGAAATAAATACGCCGATAAAATTAATCATGATCAGAGGTTTCAAACGAGGAACCACAATAAACAACACCTTGTCCAAAAAGCCTGCCCCATCGAGCTCTGCGGCCTCATAGGATTCTTCGTCGATTCCTTTGAGGGCGGCTAGATAAATTAGGCAGCCCGGGCCCATACCGGCCCAAGCCAAAGGAAGCACACAAGCAAACATCGCGGTCTCCGGACTACTTAACCACCGAACGGGCTCCTTGAGAGTTGCAAACAGATGGATACCATCTACCTGCCCAAAGATTTCTGCGGCTAATCGCCAACCGGTCCACGCAAACAAAACCGCTGCAATCGTCGTAAGCACGGCAAAGCTCACACTCGACTGGCGCATCAATCGCCGCGTTAATCCAAAACATAGATATGCAAAAAAACCACCCACCAGCAAATGAGCTATAGCTGGAATATTCATGACCACCGCGTTGAGGAGTCCGAACTCGCTCTCCTCATAAAAGAGTTTCCACATCAGGATCACAACCAACCCACTTACCACCCCCGGTACGTAGTAGATGGTTCGTAAAAATAGCCGACCCCAAGGCGTTTCCTGCAACAAAATAGCTAAGAGCAACGGAGGTAAAAACGTGAGCCCCATCACCCAACAGGTGTACCGAATAGACGCACCTACCGCGTGCCACCAGGCGGAATCGAACAACACCTCGGCAAAGTTTTGCAAACCTACCCATGGGGACGGATCTAAAAGGTTGTATTCCTGAAAGGCCATAAGCGATCCGCGAAATAATGGGAAGACCTGCCACAACGTCACAGCCCCCAATGCAGGTGCCAAAAGTATAATCACCCAAATCATATTTCGACGACGAGCCACCGACCCCGTCTCTGTTGCAGCCTTCGCATAGGTGCGTACAATTACCCGAATCAATACGGCGTACGCCAAAACAATCAAAATAATCACAGCTAGCGCAACCCGCTGTTTAGGTTTCACTTCTTCGGCCGGAACCTGTCCCAACATTTCCCGTTCCGCTCGTTTTACCGATTCGGCCAACAGGCCTTGTAAAACCCGCAATCGCTCTATTTTATTTTCAGGTAATTCTCCCGCCAATTCCATTTCGCGGGCTGCTTGCAAAGGCAAACTCAATTGGTCGTACGCAATATTACTGTTGGTTCCATAAGGTTCAGGTTTCCCGCTTTCCACAGCTAAGTCGAAAACTTCGGTCCATCCAGGCGGAGTCAATTTCACCAAAGCATCATATCCAAATTCTTTGAGACGATCCGGATGAATAAATCGGGCTAAGCCCGCCCTTACCAAAATTCGTGTGCGGATTTCCTGAGCTTCCTTAGATCCGAAAAACCGAATAAATTCCCAGGCCGCATCGCGAACCACCGGATTTTTAATATCTCTAAACAAAGCTAACATACGGTTATTGATTTCACTCCCCCGAATTCCGGTCGGTCCCAGAGGCATCGGAGCCAAACCCGTGAGCTCGGGATTAATGACATCAAACATTTCCTCATCCATGTAGCCCTGAGTCATGGCGATTTCTCCGCGTTGCCATTTACCCCAGGCTCCACTGGTATCTTGATAAGCGTATCCGCGACGCTGAACTCCGTTTTCATCGATCCACGGTTCCGAGGATACTTGCACATAAAAAGCCAGTGCCACGGCCGCCTCCGGCGAGTCATAGTCTAACGACCACGCCCCGGTTTCGGGATCCATGGTCATAAAGTCCGCCCCCGCCGACCACAGAAAGGTCATGAAATGGTAACTCTCGTGATTTCCCCGGGCCAAGCGCATGGCGTATCGACCTTGAGCGGGGTCAGTCAATTTTCGGGAAGCTTCGAGTAAATCGTCCCATGTCCATTCTGCGTCGGGATAGTCCAAACCCGCCTCATCAAATCGGTCTTTGCGGTAGAGTAATCCCTTTCCTAATAAGCCGCCATAAGGCAAGGCCCAGATATGGGATTCCCCATCTGGGCCCCGTCGGCGAATCACCGGCCACACTTTTTCATGCACCCGTTCTTCGATTTCCCCTTCAGGCATTTGTGCAAGGTACTCATCCAAAGGAGCCAGAAAACCCTGGCGGATGTAGGTATCCGAGCGGCGGAAATTCAAATACATTACATCTGGTGCCACCCCGCCGGCAATCGCGAGAAGATCGGACTCCACCCCCTCTACTTTAATTCCGGTAAACTTACGGGGACGAACTTGGATCTTTGACCACTCATGGGCGCCATACCTTTGGGGATCAGCTAGGTACTTTTCCAGATAGCGCTCCCGCACAATTTCCGGATACTTTTCTTGAAAGGCCGCGATCACTGCCAAATGTGCCCGGCTCATAGGATCGCTACGAGAAGCATCGGGAAGCACCCAATTGTGGATGACAAGGTCTACGATGGGAGCCCCGTTTTCCATACGCAAGTCACCGGCTTGGCAGAGGGTGGTTAGAAGTAAGAGGGTGAGTAGCCGTTTCATATTTGACTCGCACCGCTTGCCGAGGACTGCCAACCGAAGGTAGACAGATTGTTTGTGAGAGCTACGGATAACAGTGGGAGGTCTCTAGAGTAAAGCGAAACCCGTTTTTTGCCATTGTGCATGTAGAGATCCTGCTTCACACTGTGTTCTCCGTTAGCGAGCGCATGCGAGTTAAACCTTGCGAAGATGCAACCAAAGATCCTCACCTAGCCGCTCCTGAGCCTCCAGCTTAAATCCCGGAGCCTTATCCAACGTCCAGCCTCCACCCACAGCTGGGCGGGCAGATGCCCCCAAAATCTTGGGTGCTACCACCCAGTGTACCTCCTGCACAAGATCGGCTTTAAGCAAGGCTCCGGCGAGTTGTCCGCCACCCTCGCAAAGGATGTGATGCACCCCTCGATCTCCGAGTTTTTTGAGCATGGCCGGCCACGAAAAACGCTTAAACTGCAGGGTTTCGATCTCTTGCTTTTTTAAACAGTGAATCCGAGCGGCGGAAACGTCTGGACCTAAAAGTCCGAGCGTCGGAAATCCGTCGGTGAAAACCTTGCGGGTGAGTGGAATGCGTCCCTGACGATCGGGTACGATGCGCAAGGGTTTATGTCCGTACTGTGGACGCGGCATGAGGCTGGGATTATCTTTGATGATCGTTTCGGTACCCACCAACATCGCATCCACAGAGCGACGCAAGGCTTGGACGTTCTCGCGAGAAGCAGGGCCACTAATCCATTGGGATTTACCTGAGGCGTCGGCGATGCGTCCATCCAAGGTGCAGGCGAGCTTGAGAGTGATATAGGGTCTGCCCGTGAGCTGTAAATGCGTGAAGGCGCGAATCAGATCTTGGCAGTCGGCTTCAAGCACAGCTACCTCAACCTCAATTCCGGCTTGGCGTAGCAACGTGAGCCCGCGTCCGGCATGGGCAGGATTGGGATCCTCACAACCCACGATCACCTTTTTGATTCCGGCGGCAATAACCGCTTCGGTGCATGGAGGCGTCTGTCCGGTGGTGGAACAAGGTTCGAGGGTAACAACTAAGGTCGCACCTTTTGCGGCCATTCCAGCATCTTTTAACGCCAAAGGTTCCGCGTGAGGCGTTCCGGCTTTATGATGGTATCCACGTCCTATAATTTTGCCATTCTTGACGACCACCGCTCCCACGGAGGGGTTAGGGGCCGTGAGACCAAGGCCTTTACGACCTTCGGTGAGCGCTTCGCGCATCCAGGATTCAGGCTGGGTTGTCATCCTCTGAAGCCTTAAGCAATCCGTCTAAAAAAGCACTACTATCGAAGGGAACTACATCCTCTTTTTGTTCACCCAACCCGGAAAACAATACGGGAACTCCGGGAAGTTCCTTTTGAATGTTAAACAAAAATCCCGCACGACTGCTGCCATCGAGTTTGGTCAAAATGAGTCCAGAAAGTGGAACCGACTGATGGAAAATTCGGGCTTGGTTGAGCGAATTTTGACCGAGGCTGGCATCTAACACCATCCAGGTAGCATGCGGGGCATTTTCATCACGCTTTTTGAGAGCTCGAACCATCTTTTTAAGTTCGTCCATCAGGTGGTCTTTGGTGTGCATTCGCCCAGCGGTATCGATAAACAACAGGTCAACGCCCCGGGAATGGGCCGCATCAAGTGCATCATACGCCACGGCCGAAGCATCGGATCCTTGACGTCCGGAAACCACGGGTACGTCGATAGTTTCCCCCCACAATCTCAACTGCTCGGTTCCGGCAGCGCGGAAGGTGTCGGCCGCTCCCATTAGCACCTTACGACCTTGCTGTTTAGCCCGCCAAGCTAGTTTGGCCGAGGTCGTCGTTTTGCCAGCTCCGTTTACGCCTAAGAGTAAGATACAGGCGGGGCTAGTAGGAAAATCGAAGGGGTCGCCTTCTAGCACCTGGAGTTCTTTAGCCAAAGATTCTTTAAGTACGTCCACTGGGGTGCGATTACCGTGAAGTTGGTTCTCTTCGAGGTCCATGACCAGCTCGGCCACTAAACGCGGAGGCACATCTGCTTTGAGAAGGGCCATCTCCACGTCTTCCAGGGTACGTTCATCTACTTCCACGCCATCGCTGACCATGCCTTGCAGAGCGCTGGAAAGTACGCTCCGAGTTTTACTTAAGGCTTTAAACCAACTCGCCATGACTAGATATCCTCCTTAGAAATTCCTTGCCTCAAAGGACGATCAATTTTTCTAATCATGTTTTCCATAATACCATTCACAAATTTTCCACTTTCCTCGGAACTAAGTTCTTTGGCAAGTTGAATGGCTTCGTTAACTACGACGACCGGAGGAACATCTGTACAGTGTATGAGCTCAAAAAAACCGAGGCGCAACACATTGCGGTCTACTCCACCCATCCGGTCCATATCCCAATTTTCGGAATTACGCTTAATTTCTTTATCCAGCGCCTCAAGGTTCATGCTGACACCATCAATACGTTCATCGAAGAATGCGCGCATTTTTTTCGACATTTTGCGCCGTTTGTTTTCTAAAAAGAGGTCGAGAGCTTCCTCCCAAGTATCAAAGCGATTGTAATCGCGTTGAAAGAGAAACTGGACCGCCCATTGGCGGAGAAGATGACGATTAGGGGCACCGGGAGATGACATAAAGAAAATTGAGTTGGAAAAGAAGAGGATTCCCGTCAGGGCGGTGAAATGGAGGCGGACCTTTATCATTGAGGTACACCGTGAACAACCTTATTTAAGGGAAAGGTTTAGAGAACGCTGGCACATTCCAGCGCAGCGAGTGCGGCATAAGCCCCACGACTTTCCGAGCCGGTTAAACAACGTGCCTCCGCCTGCTCCATAGTGTGGGAGCTTACGACGGCGTCGATCACCGGACAATCCAGCTCTACAGAAAGAGTGGTGAACGATTGCGTAAGTGAACGCATGATCAATTCTGCATGCCGAGTTTTCCCTTCAAGAACCACGCCACAGGCAATTAAGGCATCAAACTCAAACTGTTTTGAAAACCGTTTCAACATCAGCGGAAGTTCATAACTACCGGGAACCCAAGCCACCTGAATATCTGATGCAACCACATCGTGAGCGAGCAAGGTTTCAACCGCAGTTTCTACCAGAGCACCGGTTAACGTGATATTAAATCGAGCAGCCACGATGCCAATTTTTTTACCGGAGCCTAAATGTCCGCCCACATGAGAGGAAATCCCCTTCGGCAAGTCGGGTAAGCCTTCGTTTGGTTCAGGATAAAAATGCTTTTTCATGTTAGAGCAAATGCCCCAAACGGGTGCGCTTGGTTTCAAGGTATTTAGCATTGTGAGGATTACTGGGAATCACGACCGGGACCAAGTCTAGAATCTCGATTCCACTTTCGGAAAGCCCTTTTTCCTTGGCGGGGTTATTGGTCATCAAACGAATACGCTTCGCTCCAAGATCTTGCAAAATTAACGCACTGGTTTGGTATTCGCGCTGATCCGCCCCGAAACCTAATTTCAAATTAGCCTCTACCGTGTCTAGTCCTTGGTCCTGCAAGGCATAGGCTTTAAGCTTCGCTTCAAGCCCAATCCCGCGGCCTTCCTGACGCATATATAAAATAACGCCACGTCCAGCCCTCTGCACCGCTTCCATACATTGTTGAAGTTGATCTCCGCAGTCGCATCTCATTGAATGAAGCACATCGCCCGTCAAACACTCACTATGCACACGGACCAAAGGGGCCTCCTCACCAGAAAGATCCCCTACAAACAGGGCTATATGATCTTTGCCATCTAACGAGGATCTATAAATCCGACACTGGAATTCACCATAACGAGTAGGAAGCGTGATTTCTCCTTCGAACTCGACGGACCCGTCTATTTTCTGACGGTGTTGAATCAATGCAGCTACTGAGCTAATTTTCAAGCCATGGTTTTTCGCAAAAATCACCAAATCATCCATTCTGGCCATGGAGCCGTCTTCCTTCATAATTTCACAAATCACCCCTATCGGACGTCGGCCGGAAAGTTTCGCTAAATCTACGGAAGCTTCGGTGTGTCCTGCACGCCCCAAAACCCCTTTCGGGTTGGCTTTGATGGGGAACATATGTCCAGGGCGAACCAAATCGCCGGCATGACTCTCAGGATCGGCCATCAAGCGACAGGTTTTGGCGCGGTCGGCCGCACTGATACCAGTACTAATCCCATGACGGGCATCCACAGATTCCATAAACGCACAAGGAACAGGTACATCCTCATCCCCCGTATGTCGCATGTCTGCAATACCTAAGCGGGCCAAATCGGGGCCGGGCAAGGTCACACAAATCAGGCCTCGGCCATAGGTGGCCATAAAATTAATCATTTCGGGAGTGACCATATCGGCAGCGCAAATGAGGTCTCCCTCGTTTTCCCGATCTTCATCGTCCACCACCACGACTATTTCGCCTCTTCCGACTGCCGCGAGAACCTCCTCGATGGGATCGAGTCGGGTTTCTTGTTTTTCGGATGGATTCATATGCATGTGCCTTCTCATTAGGTCAGGGCAAAGCATTTCGCCTCCGCACCCAAATTATGAAAAAGGATCCAGAGGAGAAAAATCTTCTTTTATCCCGACTGTACGGTCGGCTGGGCATAAAAAAGCTTTAGGGGCTTATCTGATCCCATCAGTCCCAACCGAAGCTGAGAGTCGCGGGCTGACACCGCCGGTAGGGAATGTTCTCCCATAAGTTACTTATGTGAGGGTCACCCTGCCCTGAAGATTTGATTAAAATATGAATTTAACTTAAGCCAAAATGGAGGAAAAGACAAGTGGAAATGTCGGGTTCTTGGAGGTTCACCACGAAGGCACAAAGGGTATGAAGCCACAAATTGTTATAGATTTTATCATAAAGGGCGTGAAGGAATTGAAAGTAAGGGGTTTTTGGATTCTTTCCCCAGCACTAAAACGTTACTTCGTTCATGTTCTTCATGGTGAAAATTCCTTAATCATCTAACGAAAGCTCGGCGGCTTCGATTTGACCAGTAACCGCTTCGTTAAGATAGGTTGCGAGCAAGTCGATGGCTGCCTGCACGTCAGATTTATATACGAGCTCATTTACGGTGTGAATGTAACGAGTAGGAATACTGAGGGTGATTCCGGCACAACCCGATCCAGAACGCTGCAAAGCACCTCCATCGGTTCCGCCCCGAGGAAGAATTTCCATTTGGTGAGGAATATCATTTGCTTTTGCAATGCTACGCATTTGCTTCACGAGGCGAGGATGACTGATCAAGGAGCCGTCCATGATTTTAATTCCCACTCCGTCTCCAAGACTTGTCACCTTTCCTTCAGGGGAACCACCAGGATAATCTGCGGCAATGGTTGTATCTAATGCAATTCCTATTTGAGGTTGCACCTGAAAAGCGGCCGTGGTTGCTCCACGGAGCCCAATTTCTTCCTGGGTAGTTGCAACCGCAACAACCGTAAACTGGCATTTGGACATTTTGCGTAAGGCTTCAATCATCACAAATACACCCACCCGATTGTCTAAACTTTTGGCGGCAAACCCTTGGCCACATTCGGAAAAATCCCGATCTAGGGTGACCATGCCACCAATCTCGAATTTTTCTTTCACTTCGTCAACCGGCATTCCCGTATCCACAAAAAACATATCCAGCTGCGGACCTTCTTTGTCGGGCGAGGTCATGAGGTGGGTTGGTTTGGTGGCGTAGCAGAGCACACCTGGAGAAACGCTTTCATCGATTTGATTCACCAACACGCGCTGGGCAAACAGTTGACGCGGATCGAATCCACCAAGGGGTTGCAGACGCAGAAAGCCTTTGTCATCGATGTACTTAATGATGAACCCGATTTCATCCATGTGAGCGGCAATCATGATTTTCGCATCACTCCCACCAGGAAACGTTGCATACAAATTCCCCATAGGGTCCATTCGCATTTCATCGGTGAGGTGATTCAATTCCCGGCGCACAATGTGTCGGATATTTTGTTCCTGCCCGGGTACGCCCCGAGCTTCACATAATTCTTTTAATAGTTCGATGTTCATAAGATAGCGGATGAGTGATTAATGATGGCGGATGACCGTTTTGGCGAAATGATTGATAAGTTGAAGTCCATCTTTTTGACTTTTTTCAGGGTGGAATTGGACCGCATGACAGTTTCCGAACGAAACGGCACTGACGTACTCTAGACCATAATTTGTAGTCCCCGCCACCCAATCTGCATCCACTAAGGGCAGATAGTAGCTATGAACAAAGTAATAGTGACATTGTTCCAATTCCTCAGGGAAAAATTGTTGCCCTGCTTTCCATCCGCAACGATTCCACCCCATCTGTGGAACTTTACGTTCTTCCGTTTCCGTAAATTTTTTCACCGTACCGGGCAGCAACCCTAAGCCTTCGCTTCCGGGACTCTCTTCGCTGGCTTCAAAAAGCACCTGAAGGCCCATACAGATACCAAAAAAGGGTTTATCCTCTTTGATCCAGGCCCGGAGTGGGTCGACCCAGCCCTGGTCTTGCAAATGAATCATGCAGTCTCGAAACGCGCCTTGCCCCGGCATTAGAATACCTTCCATGTCACCCATCTCCGAAGGAGAGCTTAAGAGTTTGGCATCAATATCGAGTAACGCGCAGGCGTTCTGCACGCTTCCCAAATTCCCCATACCATAATCAAGGATTCCGATCATATCAGATCTTTACTGGTGGGCAACACACCCTCAATACGCGGATCCAATTGTTTCGCGGCATCGAGAGCACGAGCAACCCCCTTAAAAACCGCTTCCTGTGCGTGGTGAATATCACGTCCATACAACTGAGCAATATGCAGGTTCATCTTGGATTGGTTCGAAAACGCGCGCCAAAATTCTTCCATGAGTTGCAAATCGAAATCTTTGATGTGGGTGCCGGGGTGTGCGATATCGTAGACCAGGTAGGGGCGTCCGCCCAAATCCAAGGCTACCCGCGCCATCGCCTCGTCCATCGGCAACAGAAAAAATCCATAGCGTTTGATTCCTCGACGATCGCCCAAGGCTTCGTTCAAGGCTTCGCCCAACACGATTCCTACGTCTTCTACGGTATGGTGATCATCTACATGCAAATCTCCAGTGGCTTTCACCGAGAGGTCGATCAAGGAATGCTTTGTCAATAATTCCAGCATGTGGTCAAAGAACCCTACGCCGGTGGAAATATCGGATATGCCGGTTCCATCAAGGTTCAGGGTTAAGTCAATTTGGGTTTCGCGGGTTTTCCGCTTGCGGGTAGCTGTTCGTGAATTCATTAGCACCTTATGTCCAAGAGACTTCGATATACCAAGTAAAAAAATGGAGCTTACCGAAGGGTGGTTTACATTCAATCTCGACAGAGTCGTATCACATACGTAGAATTCAAGCATGATTCATCCTACTGCGACTATTTATGAAGGTGCCCGTATTGTCGGCGACAAAGATCATTTCCATTTGGGGGCACACAGCCAAGTGGATGATTTCGTTTTTTGCTACACCGGAGTGAAATGTCAGATTGGACGCAACGTTCACATTTCCAGCTTCTGTAGCATTATTGGCGGAGGCGAATTAATAATGGAAGATTTCTCCGGACTGAGTGCAGGCTGTCGTATCGTGACCGGAAGTGATGATTTTACCGGACCTTGGCTTACAAACCCCACGATTCCGGAGGCGTTTACGAACGTTATCCAAAGCGTGGTACGGATTGGCCGCCATGCCGTTTTAGGAACCAATGTCGTAGTTTTTCCAGGCGTCACGATTGGCGAAGGGGCGGCCGTAGGTGCAGGGTGTATTATTCGAAAAAATTTAGAACCCTGGACGATCTATGCCGGAACGAATCCTAAGCCGGTGGGTAAACGGGATAGCGTAGCCATTCTGGCCAAAGAGCAGGAATACTTGGAGTCCGAAGGTGGAAGCTGACGCTATTTGGCCCCACTCCATCTTTAAGCGCGCGCTAGATATTCTAGGCAGTCTTTTTCTGCTGATCCTGCTTTGGCCCGTCATGCTCGTTCTCGCACTAGGAGTATTCCTAAGTGTGGGACGACCCCTATTTTTTCGTCAGAAGCGGCCAGGAAAGAAAGGGCTTCCTTTTCTCTTGGTTAAATTCCGAACCTTACGTGGAAGCGAAGCCGATACAGAGACCCCGGGGGGTAAAATCCCTCCCACACCATTTGCCAAAGGTCTCCGAGCCTCAGGATTAGATGAAGTGCCTGAACTTTGGAACATCTTAAAAGGGGATATGAGTTTTGTAGGCCCCCGCCCGCTACTGATGCGTTATTTGGACCGATATACAGATGAACAGAATCGCCGCCATAACATACGCCCCGGCCTCACCGGGTTAGCGCAGGTAAAAGGACGTAACGCGATCGATTGGGAAGCCCGATTAGACTGGGATGTGAGCTATGTTGAGAAAGCGACGTTCAAAACAGATTCAATGATTCTTTGGCAAACCCTCAGCTTACTTGGTAGAGGTGAAGGAACCGGAGAACCCGGTGAATTTAGGGGAACCGCAGATGAAAACAGATAAACGCAGATCTTTTTTTATAAGGAAAATAAAGACTAATTTAATCGTTTTAGATCTGCGTATATCTGCGTGTATCTGCGGTTCAACTTCTTCATGGTGAAAAAATGACAGATCGACTTTTCTTATCTCCCCCTCATCAAAACGGACGCGAAACCGCCTACATCCAAGAAGTCTTGGACAGTAATTATCTAGCTCCGGTTGGACCGATGCTGGATCGGCTCGAAGCGAGAATAAGCGAGATGACTGTCGTCCCACATTGTCTGGCAGTGAACTCGGGGACGGCCGCCTTACATTTAGCGCTTCGACATCTTTGCGATAAGCTCCCCCGAACCGACCCCAGACCTCCGGTGGTGATTGCTGCGTCTTTGTCTTTCATCGCATCAATCTCACCCGCAATACAGCTTGGTTGTGAGGTATGGCTCACCGACGTGGAGGCCTCAAGTTGGACCATGGATCCCATTCAACTTTCCCACGCCCTCTCCGATGCAAAAGCCGAAGGTCGACAGGTGCTTTGCGTACTGCCTACGGATCTGTATGGACAAGCCTGTGACCTCCAAGCCATTCAAGGCCTTTGTGATCCCGCGGGAATTCCTGTACTCTGCGACAGTGCGGAAGCCTTAGGTGTGGTTCGTGAGGGTCCAGCTCCCTGGGCGCAAATTTTTTCGTTTAACGGAAATAAAATTATCACTTGTTCGGGCGGAGGCATCTTGGCCTCCCATGATCCTGAATTGATCGCACATGCCCGTAAGTTATCCATGCAGGCTAAAGAACCGGTCGTTCATTATGAGCATCTGGAAATCGGCTATAATTACCGGATGAGCAACCTATTGGCGGGGGTAGCGGTAGCCCAGCTCGAAACGCTTCCAGATCGGGTTCAACGAAAGCGTGAGATCTTTACTCACTACAAAGAAGCCTTGGGAGGCATCAACGGACTTTCCTTTATGCCCGAAGCCACCTGGAATCAGGCCACCCGATGGCTCAGCGTGATGCTCATTCATGCAGAGCGCTTCGGGACAACTCATGAGGATGTTCGACTCGCCCTTGAAAAAGAAAATATCGAAAGCCGTCCGGTTTGGAAGCCCCTACATCAACAACCCGCCCTTCGTCACCTAAGGATGTACGGGGGAGATTGTTCAGATCTTCTTTTCAGAGAAGGTCTTTGTTTGCCTTCAGGTACAGCCATGACAGAGATGGATATGGATAGGGTTTGTGAATTCATTAGAACGTTAACTTAAATGGAACGGGGGTTTCTTCGCCCCCAAGGGGAAAGGAATATCCCCAGCCCACGATCTCCGAGGAAATTATGATACCCAAAATGAAATTCATCTCGGTTCTTTTACTGGGGATCTTTCCTCTCACCGCCTCCGCGACGGGTCCGTTTACGTTTTCGGGTCAGACCACGGCCACATCCGTAGATACGATCTACCAAAAGAGTTCGAAAATTACTGGCGAGCAATCCACGCAGGTGACCGATTCGGTTGCAGAGGTTTCAGCTCAATCGAGCCGTAACCTTTACGAAAACTCCACCAAACCCGTGACAGAAGTCTCTGCAGAATCCGTAGATACAAGCAGTGAGCTTAGTTCAAAAACAAGCGGAGTCTCGAGCGAACATTCTACCATTCCCGCGCTGGATGCATCGGATACAAGTACCGCCAAAACCGAAGATGTAAGTGAAAATAGCACCCTGGGTACCCAGCCCATGGTAGATGCAACCCTGAACACCACCAACCAAACGGCTGAGGCCTCAATCGGTTTGACCGATCAAAGCACAGAATTCACCGCACCCGCAACCGATGCCACCACAGAGGTCACAGTTGAAACGTCCAATGCTTCCAGTGAGTTTACCGATCAGAGTATAGGGTACACCGCTCCAGCCACGGATGCCACCAGCAGGAGTTCAGATCAAACTACCGAAGCCTCCAACCAAACCACCGATACCAGTGCCGAAGCTACTGCACCCGTCTCGAATGCCACAGTTACAGCATCGGCAAATAGCACCGCTAAAGCAAGTGAAGCCAGCAACAAAGCCAGCGAAAATACCGAAGCCACGATTCAAAATACCTATGATCAGTCCACCCAGCCCACAGGAGAGGTATTGGCTCAATCTAGCGACACAAGCGCCGAAACCGCGGACCGCAGTAGCGATGTCATCGAAACTACCGGACAAAACAGCAAAGAAAGTGGATTAAATCTAAGTGCGACCTTGGATGCCAGTCTCGAAAAAACTACACGGCTCAGCTGGAAAGATGCCTCAGCGATGCGGCTGGATCCAGATATTGCGGATGATCTGATCAAAGAGGCTTATGCTTTTTCGGGTGACACCCTTGAGTATTTTTCGAAAGAGTTGGGCATCTCCACCAAACAGTTATCTTTAACCATTATCCGCTGTATCCCCCGAAACCTGGACCGAAAGGGGCTTGAGTATTTGATGCAAAAACTTATCCCCGCGCTGGAGACCGATTTAGTTTCCTAATGCGTTGCCTTTATCTGTTGCTCCTCTGCACACCTCTGGTCGGGCAGAATCTGATCGAAACTTATCGCTTCACAGATATCCGGAACAACCGGGTTTTACAGATGCCGGTGGTGGATACGGATCAAGTGGAAGGCTATGAACTCCTCTATGCCACTCCCGGCACCGGAGACATTGCCGAGATAGCCGGACATCTTTTGCTGCGGGTTCACCTCAAAGACGTTCCGGAAGATCAGGATCTGGTTATCTCATTTCTGGCCGACACCGGAGAACGTCCGAAAGTCGGAGGCGAAGAGGCAGCCCTTTCCGACTGTCGGAACCGAAACTGGTTCAATCTGATCCAGTCACACTCCCCCGCCGGCGAGAACCCTTGGGACTCGATCTTTCAATCCATCCGCGGGTTGACCGGTGGGTTTCCGGTCACCATGGATATTCAAACACTCGCCTACACTATAAAATCCTACACCGTGGAACAGGACCGGAATTTAGTGCGGTATAGACTTTTGTTAAACGATGACCAACGTTCGAATCTCACGGACTATCTGATTTCACTGAAAGATCAGAAGCCGTCCACCTATTATTTCTTTCACCAAAATTGTGGGTCGGTTTTGGTGCAGGTGATCGGAAAGGGAATCAGGAAAAAAGAAATTGCGGATTTCCGGCCATGGGTGTCTCCTCCCCACAGTCTTTGCGCGTTATTGATCCGGGAAGGGCTTGCGGAACGGGTGATTCCTAATTTTTTCAGTACCCGCGCGCAAGGAGATATCTACCGAACCTTCTTCAAAAATACCTATCCCCTATGGGTCCAAAACCACTCGGAACTTCCTTGGCCCACCCTAGAGGACTTTCTCGATTCGGATGTGCAAACCCGAGTGATTGCGATTCGTCAGTTGGAAGCCGTGGCCTTTGAAGATCCAAATCAGGTTCCGCTTCTATTAGCGATGGGGCCGTTAGTACAGCAAATGGAATTATCGACGGATGTACGTAGTGGCCACTGTAGAGATTTGACCAGTGAAGCTACCGCTGCCGCTAGGGAACTTCAGGGGAAGTTGATGGAAACCTATCCGGATCAGCAACCGCTAGAATTAATTGAATTCAGCAACATTATTCAGTCACCAGCTCCGCCAAAACATAGGTCGAATCATACCCGTCTTTTTGCGATCGAAACCGGAGCGGTTTGGTTGGATAATCGGGGAGGTGCTAGCTTGTCGGGGGTTTTGTTACAGCAAGAGATGGGCTCCCGTTCCGCGCTAGCGATGCAAAGGGCCGGCGCCCTGATCTTGGGACGAGCCGATCTCGTTTTTAATAAAGATGGGCTGGAGGAATGGGGATTCACTGGGTTGTCCCTAAAAAAATTTAGAGAGCGTTCCGGGCGGGTAGCCTCAGGGTTGCGCTCGAGTCAAGGATGGGGAATGGGATTGAAGGCATTGGAGTTGAATCAACATAGTATTGGACCAGACCTGCAAGGTAGATTGGCGGGCGTAAGTGGCTGGATCAATATTATTTCTGCCCATGATCATCAGCAGTATCTTCTGGTCGGTACCGGGTTGGATGCAGGATGGAGTCATGACAGCTTAACCGACACGGACTGGGGCGTATTTCTGCCCGTCGGGACGGAAAGTTTGATATCCATAGGCTCACTACAATGGCGAACCTCCGTTTTTTGGACCGCAAATTCGATTCAAGATGCCCCCATCGAAACCTCGTTACGAAGTGGCATTACGATGCCTCTGGGCGAATGGGGCTCGACCGAGGTAATTCTTCATTGCACGATTGATTCGCTTTGGAGCGGAGATGACGACCGATTGATAAGCCGCCTCTCTTTGGAATTCAATCGATGGTAGAGTTGATCAGACCGAACTGGTGATCCGGAGGACTTCTTCTACTGAAGTCAGCCCTTCAAACACTTTATTCAAGCCGGCCCGTTGTAGGGTAATCATCCCATTAGAAACGGCTACTACGCGAAGCTCATCCGCGTTGGCATCTTTTAGAATCATGTTTCGAACAGATTCACTAATCTCCATAACTTCCATGATACTGGCCCGACCTTTATACCCCAACTGACTACACTTATTACATTTGCCGGGCAGGAAAACTTCCTGTTTATCAAAGTGTAAATCCGTTACACTAAACCGACTGGCCTTGAGGTCGGCGACCGTAATCTCAATAGGGATTTTACAGTTGGGACAAAGTCTGCGATAAAGTCGTTGGGCTTGGGCAAGAATAAGTGCGGAGGCCAGCATGAAAGGTTCAATTCCCATATTTTTCAGTCGGGAAATGGCTCCCGGCGCGTCGTTGGTGTGCAAGGTACTAAGAACCAAGTGACCGGTAAGCGCGGCCTGAACCGCAATCGATGCGGTTTCAAAGTCACGTACCTCACCTACGAGTACGATATCGGGGTCCTGACGTAGAATAGAACGCAATCCGGCCGCAAAGGTAAGCCCTACCTCGGCGCGGGTTTGCACTTGGTTGATTCCCTGCAGCTGATACTCCACCGGATCTTCTACGGTAATGATATTGGTGGTCGGTTCATTGAGTTCTTGCAGCGCGGAGTAAAGAGTCGTGGTTTTACCACTACCAGTTGGTCCGGTTACAAAGATCATGCCGTAGGGTTGACCGAGCGCTAGTCCAAAGGCGGTTTGTGAATACTCATCCAGACCTAAATCTCCTAACCCTTTAGGTAAATTGCTCTTGTCCAGAATACGCATTACTAGTTTTTCACCGTGAATCACGGGAAGAATACTTATCCGAATATCCACGTCCTTATCTAATGCGCGAATCCGGCAGCGGCCGTCCTGAGGCACCCGCTTCTCGGCAATATCCAAATTCGACATAATTTTGATACGGGAAACAATGGCGCCAAATAAACTTTTCGGCGGATTTCCGGCCGCGATCAAAACCCCGTCCACACGATAGCGGACTTGGCATCCGTCTAGGCCCGGTTCAATATGAATATCGCTGGCCCGCTTACGCATGGCTTCGACAATAATCGAATTTACAATTCGGATGACCGGACGTTCATTGGCCTCATCTCCGTAATCCTCCAGATCGTAATTTTCACCATCCTTAATTTGTGAAAGCTCGTCATCATCCGAAAAGGACGAGAGGGCTTCTTCCAGCTGTCCTTCCCCTTCTACTTGATCACTCAAGCGGTTCTCCAGCATATCCGTTAGAACGATAGAAGGAACCACCACGGTCATCAGACGGTATCCACTTTGAGCCCCCACGGTTTCCAAAGCGATAACGTTAAAGGGATCATCAACCGCAACCGTAAGCGTCTTGCCAATCTTGGAAAGGGGGAGCACCCGATGTTGCCTCATACTGGACAAAGGTAAATCAGCCATCAGATCTGGGCAACCATTGGTAATGCGCAAATTCATGGGGCACATATTAGCATTATTTGCCAAGGCGATGGCGACCCCCTCTGGAGGGATCATCTCCATCTCGACCATGGATTCCTCCAAGCTTATTTCTTCATCGTCCGAATGTTGTGCAGCTTCTTCCAGCTGTTCTTCCGAGAGTTGGTAGTGCTCTACCAGATAATCAAATAGGTCTTGGGTAATAGTTTCCACGAGTCTATCTTTGTAGGAAGACTCCGTTTTGACAAGACTTAAAACGCGCCTTTGGGAAGATCCATTCCCACTAGTTGGACGTTAGCATTTATCAACCTGTGCACGAGTGGCAGGCAGAAGTGCTTAGCTTACGCGTTATCCCGTTCCCCCAACTTCATCACAGCCCACATGACCGCGACTCCAAGCGCCATCATGCCAAGAACAGGCAGCCAGCTGGAGAGCTGGGTGGGGAACTGATTGATGTTACTCGCGATATTCCGGGCCTCCAGGACCGAGCCATCCCGCTGGTACTCGTCTAAGACATGAATCTCCTTGAACGGCCAGAGTGCCCAGAAGGAACCTATAATTAGGCCGGTGAGAAAGGCCATGGTAGCATCATAGGCTTTGCGAAGAGCTATATCGACGATCCGGGCGGTGAGGAGCAGACCGACCACCATCCCGAGTGCGCAGCAACCGAGGAACAGCATATCATCCAGCAGCCAATCCTCAATCAGACTAGAGAGGGCACGGATTATAATGAAATACTGACCTAGCAAAATCATAATCAGAGAGCCGCTGATTCCCGGAAGCACCATGGCGGAAACCGCAATCATGCCGGCCACGAAAATCATCAGGTATTCCCCTTCGGAATATTTACCGGAGAACGAGAACGTTCCCAGTGCAGGAGCTACTTCGCCGTTTACGGAGGTCTCCAGAGCCGCCTGTTCCGTCTGCGCCTGATAGAGGTCAGATTTCTGCTTGGCCTTTTCGTACGGATTCACCGCCGCGGCGATGCCGACGGTGATGGCTATACCAAGAATCAGGTTGACCCACACGGCCGCTCCCTTGGAGCGAATCAGCACCCAAGGCACGTGGATGGACAGAAGGATCAGGCCGAAAAAGAAGGCGTAGGTCAGCGGGAATTGCTCGTTCAGCAGATAGTCCATTAGACGCGCCAGGCCCACAATCGCTACCAGTGCCCCCAATATCAGCCGTGCCATAAACCCCCAGTCGTCCTCTGCCAGGCGGCCAAAGAAGGCCCTAGCCCTTTCCCGGTCTAGAGGGTGGGCCAGCCACTGAAACGTGAGGATCATCAATTCCCGCAGGGTCGTAGGATTCAGGCGGTTAAGGAACCCAAGCAGGCGTTCGTAAAACCCGAGCACTAAAGCCAAGGTTCCGCCGGAAACACCAGGGATAATATTGGCGACGCCAAAAGCAAAACCGTGAAAAATGTCTTTCAATAACTTCATATTCGTTCCTCCTAAAGCGGATACATGTGGAATAAAGACCTCAATGCCACCGAGTTCAATACTAGAGATGGTTTACGCCTCCCTCAGCATCCCCCGGAGCACACGCGCATCGTCATGGTATTGGGCTAGCGCATCATCTTTCACAAATTCCATCAGAGCCCAGCGAGGCTTGGTATCGGCCTGAAGAAGCTCAAAATAGCTGGACCAGCGGGCTATCCCGTCCTTGAGGGGATAACGATCCTGAAATGCGCCTTTTCCCCAGTGGAATACATGAACATTTGAAATCCGCGGCAAAATACTCGTTAAGCTCTTTTCGCAGATGTCTTCCGGTTGACTATTGGGCGGTTGCCACAAACTATCGAGATTGGGTAAGGGTAGGTCCGCTAAAAAATCAACCGCAGAATCAATCGTGTCTGTTAAGGTATTTCCGTGATACTCTAAGGAAATCCGAAGGTTTCGTTTATCTGCTAAGGTGCAGAGATCACGGAGATCCTCTTTAACCGCCTGGCGATAGTCTTCACTGGCATCCTGAGAAGCTTTTTTCCCTGCCCATACCCGAATCGTGGGGACACCCAAGGCTTCAGCCGAATCCAACACCGCTTCTTTTTCCGGTGAATCCGGCTCTGCCAAACGATAGTAGGATCCATAAGCCGCTGATTCTAATCCCGCATCTCGGGTCCAGCGTGCTACCTGTTCTGCTTTGAGTATGTCTCCATGAGGTACGTGTACATCCCCGCCCCACTCTATCCCCTGCTGGCCCGCCTTCACGACCTCTTCAATCAGTTCCGCGGCCGAACGTTCCCGAAAGCTGATAGAAACCAGCCCGGTTTTGAAGTTTTCAAAGGTCATAGTATTGGGCGGTGACAAAGGATGATCCTTCAGAGCACAACCATAAAACCGCTTCGGCAGTTTCTTCTGGTTCGGAAACCCGACCCAGAAGATGAAGGGTTTTGATATGTTCGAAATGAGGGTTTGTTCTTGGGGGATGCATCAAAAGGTTCGTATGGGGTTTATAGCCCTCCCGCAATGCAAAACTTTTCACTTTCACTCAAGCTGATACACCTCCCATTTACTGTATTTATAGCTGGTAGAGCAAAAGAATGGTAAAATATATCCGAATACCTTATGTTCCGCCCATGTCATTCAACCGCTTTCTCTTTGTCTGTTTTCTGGTTCCGCTTCTCCTTCTGCTAGGGCTTGGAGTGGCATGGGTCTATCTAAACCCGGAAATAGTACAGGTCGACAGTTCGGCAGAACGCTTACTCGCATCTGATCCACGCAGCTTAGAATCCTATGAACAGATGTCTGGATTGATGCCGGGAACCGAAATGGTCTTAGTCGCAGTGGAAATTGAAGATCTGTTTAGTAACCAGGGAGCAGCTACCCTTGCGCGGGCTTCACAATACATGCTGGCTGTGGAAGGTTGCGAAGACGTAAAAAGCCTGACTCATAGCGGACGTCCCATACGAGAAGGCTTTGGGCTGAGAGTTGAAAACTTTATTCCGCTTAATGCCGGAGAACAAGAGTGGCAACGAATCAAGTCCTTCACGACTCAATTCCCTCTATCCCGAAACGTCTTAGTCTCGGAAGATGCAAGGTATGCGATCCTTATCGCAACCTTTAGTCGAGCGCTTCCTGATCACGCGGCACGCGAGGCTTTCCGCAACGAATTTATGGAAGCGATCAAACCCTTGGAATCCGAAACCAATGCCGTTCATGTGCTTTCGTTTCCGTTTATTGAGGCCGAAGGGGTAAACGCGATCGAAAAGGATTTACAACGCTACGGAATCATCGCGGGTATCCTGATCTTCTTGGTCTTGATGATTACCTTCCGTTCTCTGGTCGCTACCCTGTCGGTTTTGGTTTTAGAAGGAACGGGTATTCTGCTTTTACTGGGGGTGTTCACCTACTGGCAACGTCCCATAGACGTTTACACCGGGATTTTATTTCCACTGATTGGCGGCCTGCAACTTACCTTTGTTATTCATTACTTGTCCGCATTGCAACATGCGAGAAAACGACTCCCGGCCTTTCCAGCTGCCCGCGCCGCCTTTCGCGAAGTCTTTCCTCCCAGTTGTATTGCAGCTCTAACCACAGTGGTCGGTTTACTCACCCTGGCTTTTTCAAAACTACCCACCCTCTCAGACTTCGGTCGCATCGGAGCTTCGGCCGTGGTCGTGGTTTTTCTTTTCACCTTCCTCCTCCCGGCCCTCTATGCGTTAGGACGAAAGCCCGCTACCGATAAATCCCAGACCACCAAACATCAAAAATATGTACTACCAGTTCGGGAGTCCTTCGGGTTTTTCATTCTCGCCCTTTCCTTCTCCCTGGTCATAGCTTTCGGGATTTTCCGTATCCAAACTGACATCCGAGCCGTGGAATTTATCGAACCCGGACACCCGATTCGAGATTCCATAGAACTCCTTGATACAGAACTGGGAGGAATTAATATTTTCAGCGTGGAAATTGATAGCGGTCGGAGACGCGGACTGCAGAGCCTTTCTGTGCTTCGCTATCTCGAGGATCTAAGGGCGTATGCTTATACGCTAAACGGCGTAACCGATGCCTACGCCTACTCCCAACTCTACTTAGCCCTGAATCAAATTTGGGAAAGAGATCCAAATCCCACAGGAACTTTACCCTCTAACCCAGCAAAATTGGCTATGTTTAGCGGATTGCTCAATGCCAGCCCTTTACTGTTCAAAGAGTCCTTTGTTTTTAATGAGGACCAATCCGCATTGATGATCCTCCGCTCCAAGGACATGCCGGGCAAAGAGTATCTTGCACTCTTAGAAGACTTCACGACCTATGCAGAAACCAACGCGCCTGAAGGCGTCACTCTAGATGCCAAAAAAGGGATTCATAACATACTGGAAGAGGATCGGAAAATAGTCAGTAGCCAACTTACAACCCTGGGATTGAGCGTGGGGGCTATCGCACTTCTCTTAACTATTTTATGGCTCTCCCCCCGCCAAGCCTTTTGCGTTTTGCTCGCGAATGTTCCGGCTCTGCTCACGATCTTTGGTATGATGGGCTTCACCGGATATCCTATGAACTCCATCACTATCATGGTTGCCGCCATCATCTTAGGTATTGCGGTAGACGATGGGATTCACTTGGTCAGCGCTTTCCGCCACTCCCGTAAGGCAGGGAAAGAATCCAAAGAAGCCGCAAGCGAAGCGCTCCGCCAAAAACTTAAACCCATGGCCTGCACCTCTTCCATCCTCGCAGTTTTTTTAGGGCTCCTCACCCTCACCTCCTTCCCACCTGTCGCCCACTTTGGAACTCTAAGCGCCCTAGGGATAGGAGCAGCATTTTTAGGGGGCGTATTATTACTTCCGGGGTTATTGGCGCAAACGAAGTAACGGAGGTTGTCTTCTGAGACTCTTTAGGTAATTTCGAGAAATGAATTCATCCGCTTCCTTAAAACGAACCTTGGGATTACCCGGAGCTTTAATCATGGGCCTAGGCTCTATGGTCGGTACCGGCGTGTTTGTCAGTATCGGTTTGGCTGCGGGGGTGGCTGGATCTGCGGTCATCCCCGCCATTGCGATTGCCGCATTTGTCGCGCTATGTAATGGGACGTCCAGTGCTCAATTGGCCGCCGCCCATCCGGTAAGCGGAGGAACCTACGAATACGGATACAAATACCTGCGTCCCGAGCTCGGCTTCACTGCGGGTTGGATGTTCCTCTGTGCAAAATCCGCATCCGCGGCGACCGCAGCTCTAGGCTTCGGCGGATATCTGCTTCATCAAATCGGATGGAGCGAACACGTTCCGTTGGCAGTTCCAGCCATCCTGCTTATTGTGATCATAACTCTCTTAGTACGCTCGGGTCTTAAGCGCACTAATCTACTTAATACGATCATCGTATCCGCGACCTTGATTTCTCTGGTCTTGTTTGTGCTCACGGTAGCGCCCCGATTTATCATGGCCGAAAATTTAGCCTTTGAATGGTCAGACTTGAGTTCACCCGATTTCCTCAAAGGCTGTGCCCTCATGTTTGTGGCCTACACCGGTTATGGGCGTATCGCTACCATGGGGGAAGAAATACGTGAACCTCGAAAAAACATCCCCCGGGCCATCATCGCGGTCATGATCATCACCTCCACCCTCTACATGGGGGTGGCGGTTTCTGCGGTGGGAGCGGTAGGAAGCGAACAGTTAGGAGAAATGACCCGTAGTGGTGCGGCTCCCTTGGAGATGATCCTGCTAGCGCTAGACCAAAACAAGATGGCCGCGGTAGTGACGATTGGAGCCCTAACGGCGATGCTAGGTGTATTGCTCAATCTCGTACTGGGACTTTCTCGGGTGCTTTTGGCCATGGGCCGGAGAGGTGACATGCCGTCACTCTTTGCAAACGTTACAAACGATAGTCCGAAAGCTGCAGTGCTTGGTGTCGGAATCCTGATCGCCCTGATTGCCCTCTCCGGTCAAATTCACCTTTCCTGGTCGTTCAGTGCCTTCACGGTTTTAGTCTATTACGCCCTCACCAATCTTTCCGCTTTACGACTTCCACCTGAGGACCGCCTCTACCCCCGACTCTTTTCTTGGTTCGGTCTCCTCTCCTGCGTCTTCCTCGCTTTCCAAGTGGATAGAATGATTTGGCTCACGGGGCTCAGCGTTCTGTTCATTGGATTGTTGTGGCATAAAGTAAAAGGCACAAAAGGCGTTTAGGCTTCTGGGGGTAGGTGGCTCTTGTCAGGTCGAAATAAACTATCCCACGTATGGAGAGGCGACTCGCCGTCAACTACCACTGGCTAGCTGGGCCCTCCGCACTTACGCTTCGGTTGCGAAACTTAGCGACTCATCCAACCAGTTGTCGGTGGAAAGGACACTATTCAAACGACGGAAGGCTTGGCGTTCCGCGGATTTCTGGGCGGCATTTAAGGAGGACATGACGGCGGTACGGTTTTGATTATTGGCCAGGCCTTTGCGAATTGTTTCCGGTAAAAAGCGTTTGAAGAGTTCGTCTTCAAGAGAGACAAATACCTGAACGGTTCCGGGGTCACCTTGGCGGGCGCAGCGTCCGTATAACTGACGATCAATACGGCCTGACTCGTGACGCTCGGTGGAGATCACATGCAACCCTCCAGCATCCGCTACCCCATGACCCAATTTAATATCTGTCCCTCTACCGGCCATATTCGTAGCGATGGTAATTTTACCCGGCAACCCGGCTTCGGCCACAATCCGTGCCTCTTCTTCGTGGCGAACTGCGTTTAGCAAGTTGTATTGTAGTCCTCTCAAGGCAAGCTCTGCGGCGAGTTCTTCACTAAAGCGAACGCTTCGCGTCCCGATCAAAACTGGAAGATTTTTTTCATGCAGTCGAGCCACTTCGTCCGCAACAGATTCCCACTTTTCCAAACGCTCTGCAAAAATACGTTCCGGCAACACGGTGCGCTGGGTCGGCCGATGGGTTGGGATTTGTAGGATCGGTAATCCGTAAATATGCCAGAGGGGTCTGCGGGCTTCGGCTGCGGTTCCGGTCATTCCCGATAAACAAGGAAAGAGCCTGAAAAAACGTTGAAAACTCATTCGGGCCACTGTTTCATTAGGTTCAGATATCTCCAAAGCCTCTTTCGCTTCGACGGCTTGATGCAAGCCTTCGCTCCAACTGCGGTTGGCCATGATACGTCCGGTAAATTCGTCCACAATTTGAATTTTATCATCCCGAATCACGTAATGGCTATCCTTCAAAAATAAATCACGTGCGGTAAGAGCCTGTTCGATAACTTCCCGGCTACGGATTGCGCCACGCCACACGGGAGGTAACTCTTTGATGCGGGACTCCACCACGTCGTCCCCAGCTTCGGTGAGCTTCAGCTCCCGGTAACGCATTTCAATGGTATAATGCACATCAGGCTTCATATCGTAGATCACGTCATGAGCCGCCAGAACGGCTTGCTGAAGTAAAGGGTTTTCCCGAGGCTGCGCAATAATCAAGGGCGTGACTGCTTCATCAATCAGCAAACTATCCGCCTCGTCGACAATCGCGGTATGAATCCCTCGCAAAACCAACCCTTCGCGCGCAGAGGCGGCAGGTTTTAGTAAATGGCGAATCAAGCGTCTCTGAGGTTCCGACACCCGCTGAAGCCGCAGACGGTCTCGTAGAAAATCTGCGAGTAATTCTTTACTGGTGGTGTACACAATCGGTTGTTCGTATTGAACTCGACGATGATCAGGATCCATCTCTTCCGTCACCCGTCCCGCATTCAAGCCACAAAAATGATACAGCGGTTGAAACCAATTGGCATCACGAGTTGCCAAATAGTCGTTCACGGTCAGCACATGACAGGGTAAACCAGTCCATCCGGCGAGCACTGCGGCCAAAGAAGCGGTAAGAGTTTTTCCTTCCCCGGTTGCCATTTCCGCGAGGCAGTTATGATGGAGGGTAAGCGCCCCTAAAATTTGTACAGGATAAGGACGTAGTCCAATTTTCCGGAAGGCCGCCTCGCAAATTGCGGCCAAGGCCCGATCAATTCGATTATCAGGATCTCCTCGCCCTCTCAAAAATGCGGCACGGTGTTCCTCTAATTCTTCTTGTAGATGTCTATCCGAAAGATGTTCAAAATCTCCTGCATGGGATTGTACTTTTTCCGTCATCTCTTCCAATCGCTTGCGGCGTCCGCCCACCCGCTTGGAAAAACCAACACCATGATGGGCCAGAGCGTCCAATCCGCGGGGCGGAGGTTTCAGGCTCCGCACATGCAATCGATGATAATCTTCGGAGGGAACGTTCATGGATCTTAATCGTCGGAAAGAATCTGTCTAATCCGGCGATACACTTGACGCCAAATTGGTTCGGGAGAAATACGGAAACGGATTCGTCCGGTTCGGCCATGCATCAATGCGAGGTCACGGCCTTCCGCATCGACGCGGGCTCGAACTTCAAAGAAGCTTTGCATGGCGGTAATGCCCTGACTGTCCTTGGGCGATACCGCGATTTCGCCACCTCCTTGCCAACCTAAGGCCGGACTCGGCAAGCGCAATTGCTCCGCAGGGATAACTTGCCAATCGACCAACTCTAATGGTTCGCTTGCAGATCCTCGAAGGCGAAAACGCCCCCGATGAATACCAGACTCATCGAACAACCAGCGTGCTTCGTCCTGGGAAATAACCGCAACCGCAATAAATTCGTCTGGATCAATCACATATCCCAGAATCCCCCCGCGCTCCACTCGCATTCCCTTTAGATCATCAAGCGCTCCCGCAACCCACATACCATTCAGGGGGGCACGAACATTTAATTGACGTCGATCCTCTTCCAAACGAGCCAAACGTCGATCCATGAGTTGTAGATGTTCATCAATGACACTCACATCCGCGGCGCCTTCATTTAGTGAACGGCGCCTCAAGGCCAAAGTATGTTTTCGTAAAGCTTGCTCATCTTTCCATAGATATTCCCATTCTGGATCCGTCAAATGAACCAAGGAATGACCTGGAGCAACCAAAGTTCCGGAGGAGGTAACCAGTTGTTGAATGGCTCCATTGGTTCGCGCGGGCACTTCCGTCATTTGACGCGAAAGCATAACACCAGGAGAAACAAATGAGGAAGGAAAAGGAACAACTCCTATTAAAAATCCAAACAAAATAGCCAAAGCGGCACTCACAGCGATCGCGCGGAAGCGATTCCGTTCAAGTGACGGATCGGTGAACAAATAATGGATGTATTTGAAAACAGGAACTAGTAACCAAGAGATCACACAGATCGCGGCCATAATGATTCCGGCGAGTAAAAAGCGTTTGCTCACAAACAAAATAATTCCGGCAAACACGACCAAACGATACAATCCACTTAGCACACCATAGATACCAAGGGTTGCGGCCTCGCCCTTGGTTTTGGAAGGCGAAACCGAGCTCCTTCTTCCTAAAATAAAGCGTTGCGCCCAGTAGCGAAGTTGTTGTTGTGCACGCTGACTGAGGTTGGGGATATCTAAAAGATCGGATAGAATATAATATCCATCGTAGCGCAAAAGTGGATTTGCATTAAACAGCAGCGTGGAAACCGAGGCAATAAACATCAAGTTGTAACACAAAGCGTTCAAATTTCCGGGTCCGGTATTGGCCCAAATATAGGTAGCGATGGCCGCTACAAACAATTCTACGATCATCCCAGAACAGGCGACGAGTATCCGCTTCCGCCGTTGCCTAAAAGCCCAGCTTGCGGTGGCATCTACATAAGGAATCGGGGTGAAAATCATGAGCATGATGCCCATAGTATGAACTTCACCTCCGTAGCGCTTGCAGGCAAAGGCGTGGCCAAACTCGTGAAGGCCCTTGATAAATACCAAGGAAATATACAGCAGAAATAAATTTCCTGGTGCTAATACTCCCTGACTTTGATCCGCAAGGACACCCGCGTTATCGATGGCAACTTTCACCGCACCCAAAACTATCACAAGCCAGATTAGAAATCCGGGCAAGCTGAACATCATGCGAATGTATGCCTTAGTTCTATTCAGAACATCTTCTGGATCAAACAAGGGAAACCTGGCGAACATGATATAAGAAAGATACGAGGCTCGCTCTTTTTGTTTCCGTTTACGGTAGCGTTCAAAAAACTGAATCGCATCTGGAGGTAAATCCAGTTGCAGCAGATTAGATAAATACAACTGAGCCAAAAGTTGGATTACCTCGCCTTGCCCGGGAGCTTCCCCAGGCATGTCTTCTAGGCATTCGTTCCAGACATCTTCCACAGTACGGTCAGGAGATAAACGCGCAATAAAGGCGTAGGCCGCGGGACGGATTCGATAAAAGTTGTGCGCAAAGGGATCGTACAGAACCCGCCACGTTTCACCACGGAAACGTTGACGACGGGTCCGAACTCCTAGACGAAGGGCTACGCGTTGGTTTGCAACGCGGTACCAGTGCTCACTGAACATGCGGGCCTGACCTGCCATTTACCAACCCCAACGTAAACGGAAATAATCAAGGGTACGATGAGTCAGCAACCAGATAGGTCGCTTCTTCCCAGCATCAACTCGAACCGTGCCACTCATCCCCGGGCGCCACCAAGGCTCTTCCTCGGATTCAATTTCTAACTGAGCCACAAATACATTTTGGCTTTCTCGGGTTTGGGCCATGGGCTCCACACTTAGGACTCTGGCTCTAACCGGATCCCCGGGGCGACTGGCAAAAATCAATCGAGCCTCCGAACCTGGCTTAAGATAATCGATATCGCTTTCATCCAGATCTGCGCTCACCCGCATGTCATCCCAGCGGGCAATCCGAAAGAGAACATCTCCTTGGCGAACCGGTGCACCAGCGCGGTCACGCAAGTCGCCATCGACCACCGCACCTGAGAATGGGGCCTGAATACTGGCACGTTGGAGTCGGTCGTTGACCAAAGCTAATCGGGCTTGTGCCTGATCCGCCATGGCATCGGCCATTTGCATATCTGCAAGCTCACGAGCGGCCCGAGCTTTTTCCATCTCGCGGGTGTAGCGTGAGACATCCGCCAGCGCGGATGCTTTTTCGATGAGCAGCTCACGAGTATCCATCTCCAAAAGAGTCTGCCCCTCCACGATCAGCTGACCTTTATCCACCAGTGCTTGATCAATAAATCCGTTAAACGGAGCTGGGAGGACCCTAACCATTTCACTTTTTAATTCAAAATCTCCGCGGATGCGATGCGGCCAGCTTCCAAAAAATAAAAACCCTAATGTGAGCACGCCAAGAATCCCCAAAATTTTCCACCCAGTATGCTCGACACCCACCAAAGAACTAGCGGTTTTTATCCAACTGCGTGCCCAGCGTTTACCAATCCATACATTCTGAGCTTCCAACTGAATCAAACGTGGGCCGATTTGATCCGCGCACAAACGCAACCAACGGAGTTCACGCTCTTCGAAGGGCTGGGATTTACGTTCCAAGGTAAGTACTGCAATTGGTTCATCTCCATCACGAATGGGAACCGACACTACATGCCCCGCGGTTTGAGACTCGGTAAATTTTTGATGATCTCGGCTAATCAGAGGCGCATCCGCATCGTCCGCCGCCGGAGGCCACATGACTTCGGAATCCTGCTCATAGGTTTCCTCCATAGCAGCTTCAAGTTCCTGAACCCCTTCCATATTTTTGGAAAAATTCTCCATATGGCTCACGGTACGAACCCTAATATATTCCTTATTAAGCCAGCCTAAGCTTACGCGATCCGAACGCATACGGGACGAGAGTTCGTTGACGAGCAACATAGACGCACCGACAAATTTATCCTGTGCATTCAACATGGTCATTAAATCAAGCACGTTGGAAAAGTGACCGACATCGATTCGTGCCCGTTGTAACGCGTGCTGAACCTGATAGGCGGGAGCCGCGGCCACTACCGCACGTAAGCGATCCTGAACCTCAATCTTCTGCGCATCCGAAACGGGAGGGGGGGCGGTAACCGCAAGTACAATCCGAGCCTTTCCCCCAGGAAGAGGTTGCATGACCGCGGTTGCGCAACGGTCAGGATCTCCAGGTAGTGGACGGAACAAACAGGCCGAAGCTTCTTTTGCACAATCTTTGGCTAAGGCCGGAGCACAGTCATGCAAGGCGCTTTGACGTGCCTGCGGAGGATCCGATGGCCAAACACCTACGCATTGCCATCCGCCATTTCCTTTGGCGTCCACGTACGCAGCAGAGGAAAACCCTTCCGAAACTTCAACCGAAACCCGACAGAGCGTTTCCCAAAACTGTGCGGGTTCCCCTGCAAAATCAAGCAGGCCTGAAATACGGGACATCCAAGCGGGATTATCAGCCTCACTCATGGTCACTTCCCTCTTTTACCCAGTGTCCAATACGACCCGGTTCAACTTTTGGACTATCATTCACAAATAACATTTTTACTTTTCGAAGGCCACTGGCCGGATCGATTACCGGGGACACGAAAGAAACTTCAGCGGATTTGCGTACTTCAGCCGTACGATCAAAATTTAATAAAACTTTTTGACCTTTTTGTAATTCCCCCGCAACTTCGGCAGGCAAATTAAGTACCAGATAGGCACTGGAAACATCCACAAGGCGTAATACGGGTTGGCCGGCCTGAACACTTTCTCCTTCATCCACGCTCATCTCCGCCACGATTCCATCAAAGGGGGCTACAATGCGGTATTGTTTCAGGCGTTCTTTTGCAATAGCCAATTCCGCCACTTCGCGGCGCTCTGCTTTTTTAAGTCGTCCTACTTCAACTTCACTCAAGATCGCTTCCACTTCTTTACGAGCCAACTCATCGCGACTAATCGAAGCCGTAGATTCAAAAAGCTTTTGGGTGGACTCCAAATCTTCTTTTAATAAATCACGGCGATACTGAGATGCATCGAGTTCTGAGGTATCATCCAGTACTAGCTGACGGCGTTCAACCTCGAGGCTTTCAATCTGACTTTCCATTTTGAGGATCATGGTTCCGGCTTTTACCGTCATCCCCTCTACCGTTTCGATGGTTTCTACGCGGCCCGAAATCGGAGGTCCCATGAGCACATCACGAATCGGCTCAACGAGGCCTTCATAGCTGGTTTGGGCCAAGATAAATGGGGAAGAAAGAATCAGGCTGATCAGGCTGATTGGTCTAAGGAAAGAAAAACTTTTCATTCTACATCTCCCGGAACCGTAAAGTTCTCAACCGCCTGATCTTCCATCATAGGATCAATGTTAAGATTTTGAAGCAAGGTTCCCGAGGATAAATCCAATTCGACTTTCGCAACCGCCAGACGGGTCAAACTTACCGCAACCGCTTCCTGGGCTTGCGTCCATTTTTCTTCCGCATCCAGTACTTTACGACTATCGCTACGTCCTGCTTCCAGAAGTTGTAATTCTGTATCGAGGATTGCCTGGTTCATTTCAGACACCTCTCTGAAATTTTTTGCTTGTTTATAGTAGTTGTTCACGCGTGAAATACTGGTGTGTAATCCTTGTACAATCTGTTGGCGAACCGCATCTAATCCAAGCTCCCCCTGAGACAAACGATTATAGGCGGCTTTCTTTTCCGCACGTTGACGCTGTCCGCCCCCTAAAGGAACCCGAAGCTCAACGCCGACCGTCCACGATGGAAAATCTCCATCGTTTATGGAGTCAAAAGCATCCGATTGGGTTTCGCCCAAGCCGTTATAACCGTAGGATGCACGCAAATCTAACTGCGGTAGCACTTGATTATTCGCATAGTAAACTCGTAACTCGTCTTGATTGATCCGGTGCTGACGAATCAACACATCAGGATGATACTCTAGGGTCGCCGCGCGAAGGGCTGCCAAATCAATTTCGGGAGGATTACTTAAATCCGCAGTTTCGGTTGCCATGAGTAAGACCGTGGGGTCCAACTCCGGCAAGGAGAAGAACGCCAATAGACGGTTTGAGGTTTCCGCAAGGTTTTGTCGCGCTTCCAAGAGTTGGCTTCGGCGGGTGGCGACTCCGGCCTCCGCTTCCTGAACTTCCAACTGGGACATTTTTCCATTTTCCACTCGGGCAATATTGTCTTCAAGGATTTTGTTTGCCACCTCAACCGATCTCAGTCGCAGATTTACCCGTTCCTGAGCAATGCGAAGTTCCCAATAGGCTGCTTCCACCTGACCGAGAGACTGCATCAGTTGACGGCGATATTCCTGAAAAGCCACTTCGGACTCTTCACGAGCCATCCGCATCAGCGAAAGTCCAATTCCGGTTCCCGCATTTCGAAGCAGGGGTTGAACAAAGGTTACGCCAGCAAAGCTATCAAATTCCTTTTCTTCAAATTCCAGTTCGCGCTGTTCCTGAAGGTTGTTTTCAAGGTTATCGATATTATAGGTCAACTGAATGGCGCCCCCGGTAGGCAAAGGTTGTTCCAAACCGGCGTTAAACAAGGTGTTTTCCTCTGAAAAGTCTTCGACACCCTGACGAATGAACTCCTCGGTGTTATTTTCCCGTTCATTACTGACCCGATTCACTCCGGCCACAAAAGACGGCTCCCATAAGGCGCCTTTTTCACCTTTAAACAGGTCCTCCGCGCTCTGCATGCCCAGTTTACGTGAGGCAATTTCGAAATTATTAAGTAAAACCAGTTGCCGGGCTTCGTTCAAACTTATTTCCCGCAGGGGAAGGGGTTCGGCCAGCACACATAAAGAAATAGAAAACGTGCCTGTTAAAAGGACTTTCAAAAACAATCGCATAAATTAGCTCCAAGGGGATAGCAAAAATCAGAATCCCGGATATCCGAGTGTCGGCAATATACACGGCCTTTACCCATAGGCAAAACTTTTCTGAAGTCGAAGAAGTTACTAAAAATACTAATAGGACAATTTAGTATTTCTTTCGATTTTTAAAGGTATCCACGGGAGACTCAGCTTTACGTAAGGGCTCTTCCGCTTGATTAATATTCACGCAAAGCCGCAGAGGCGTAAAGCTAGTAGAGATTGTCTCCACCTTTTCATTGTTTCTGGCCTCGTGAACTATCCGAGGTCTACATAACGATTAGGCTTTCTTGCCCGATACCTAACGAAACGAGAGATGTCGGGCTGGAAAGCCTAAGCTCCGTCACACCGGTCCTTTTAAAGTGAGGGAGTTATGAGGACCCGCCAGAACAGGGGGCTCGCTGGATTGATGAAGTTCCAGTCCAAGGGATTTCCGGTACCAAGAGTTAAGGCCGCGGCAGGGATCCAAGCTCCGGAGTTAGTAAGGTCGGTATTTGATTGAAGCTGATACTCATATTCGATCAACGAGGTATCGAGAGTAAGATCGATATCCAAACCATCCGGTATAATACTAAGGGTGTGAATCGTGATGACAAAATCTTCGGTTACCACTGCACTATAAACGCCATTCAATTGGGAAACGGCAGCTACAGTGAGAGTTTCATCAATGCTGAAAGATGTGGTGTAGGCGGTCTGAGTGTCGCTGGGGCTAGTACCATCGCTAGTGTAATACGTCGCATCGGTTCCGGCTCCGGGGACCAAAGTGACTTCGATCGATTCTAAGGAGGTGGTTTCCGAAGCGTTAATTTGAGGGGCTGCGACTTCTTCCACTCCGGCCATGATCACAGAACCGTTTACTAGGGCAATATCGTTTCCGGTATCCAGCCCACTCTCACTAGGTTCTAACATGGGGTCTATAGCGTCGGTATCGCTGTTGTAGGAGAATAAAACCCTCTCGGTTCCAACGACAATCCATTCATCCGCTCCTGTCGAGACCACTCCGTTGAGGTCTTGGCTTAGGTCAACGGAAGCCAGCGCTGAAAAAGTTTGTCCTTGATCCGTAGAAAGCAATGCGGTTCCTGCTTCTCCAACCGCCAAAAGATTTCCAGCGCTATCTACAGCCAAGGCATGAAGGGGGTTTTGGTTAGTGGGAAGCGTGGATGCGGTCCACGTAACCCCGCCATCGGTAGAGTAGTAAGCTTCCGCATCGAAGCTTCCACCGACGGCCACCCAATGGCTTGCGGTACCGGTAAAAAGAACCGCTTGGAGTGCGTCCAAACCAGAAGGGCTTACGTTAACCCAAGTCAATCCATTATCGATCGAACGTAAAACTTCGTCACCTGCAGACAGCCAAACCGAAGCCCCGTTGGAGCTCACATCTCTTAAATCGCCAATGATTGACGTAAGGTTCGTTTCTGTCCAGACGGTATTGTCTGAGGAGAAATCAGACCGTAAAAGACTTCCGGCTGTACCAGAAGCTATAACAATCTGACCGCTACTTCCTACTCCAAACAGCTCGTCAGGCGAGGTTGTGCTGTAAAGCTCGGTGTACGAGCTTCCTTCATCGGTTGAGTGGAAGATTTCTCCATCCGATGAGATAGCTACAATACCAACCGCTGAGGATTCCACGGCTCTAAAGGCCTGATTCGACCCTTGGGGGCGTATTTGAGCCAATAGGCGGGTACTTCCCCCTAAGAGGAGGAGCAAACAGAGAAGGTAGTATGAAAAAGTTCTCATCATGGTGCTGTATAATTAATGGTGGTGCCAGCCGTAAAGCTGGTAAGGAGTGTGCCTGTATTCACGTCGAAGACATTCACCGGAGTCCCTACAGTGAAGCCAACGATATCGGTATTGATTTCGAGGCGTGCCGTATGGTCACCCGCCAAGTGGATTCCGCCTTGGCCCGGCTTAATCTTAATTCCGAAGATCGTGGACTTGAGAAGTGTAGAGCTTCCGAAACTTTCGACCCGAGTGAGTTCTAATTCCTGAGCATGGAGTGAAAGTGCTCCGGTTTCAGACCGAACCAACGATCCGAGAGCCATAGAAATAAAGGTTCCCGAACGGATGGAGAGGTTTCCGTTAGCAAGGTTCCTAACACTTCCGAAGATCACCAGCGCTTGGCTTGAGAAGATATCCAAGGTGCCAGTTCCTTCCTGAATCAGGACGTTCTGCAAGAGGCTCTGAGTTCCGTCACTTGCGAGGAGTTCCAACTTCATATTTCCGGTTCGGCTGGTTGCGGCAAAGGAAGATCCATTAAGCAATAGCCTAGCCACTCCGGTCAGTGAAATACCGGTGTCGAGTTCAAGTTGAATGGTTCCTCCGGATTTGTAGAGAGCGATGGTATCCGCATCCGCAATTCCGTCGGCCTGCACATCCAGGAGGCCATCAGGAATATCGAGATGGATGGTTCCATTTCCGCTATGAATGATTCGACCACTCTGAGTAAGGTTTCCGTTATCCACTACCAATTGGATGCCTCCGCTTCCAGAGGTTGTGGTGATACCGTCTGCAGATAGAATCACAGATCCATCGACCTGATAAACTTGCTCACCGGTTTGCGAGTTAGCGGTCAGTTCGTCTGCATCTATGGTGATAGGATTGGTATCCGTGGTTCCGGCACCGTCTTCAAGATTGAGGGTCACGCGTCCATTGCCTGCATCCACGTAGGCTCCGATGAGCGTTCCGGTCTGCTGCAGATTTTCGGCGGTAATGATAATGCTTCCATTGTCGGTAACCAGGCGGGTAGCCAAGGTAAGATTCTCGGTTGAGGTCCACACAAAGGTTCCAACTCCCGGAACGACGGCGACGCCATCGTAAGAGCTAAGTTCCGCTTGGTTCATGCGTAAGGTTAGCCTATCCCCGGTTACCTCACTGATAAGGCGGAGACCATAACGTCCGATGATCAAATCATCCAGTTCGTAAATTTCACTTAAGGCACCGGCATTGATATCGATACGATCCGCGTCTGTGAGCAGAGGCAAGATGGCTCCATCAGCGGTGAGGCGTACGGCATCACCCGTTACCTGATGGGTGCTACGGTCTGTGGAGGCCGCTGACATAGTACCGACGGCGTGCAAGGTTACATTCTGACCCACAATCAATCCGACGGTGAAATCAGAACCTGATTGAATCCGAACCGATCCCGTGGTGGCTTCGATCAAAGATCCCAATCCCATGACCAAATCAGTGAAGGTGCGGACACGAACATTTCCGGTAGTGGAAACCACACTCACCGCATCAGCTTGGTTGAGGGTATTCGAACTGATTCGAATATCGCGACCGGCCGTTAGACTGGCTTGAAGATCTGTGGAACCCGTCACGTCAATAAAGGCAGCCCCGGTAGCCGAAACGGTTGCGGTTCCGCTGAGGGTAAGGTCTCCGGCGACATCGAGATATAGAGATCCATGCCCGGTGATGGTTACACCATTTACGTCAGTGGTGTTCAGGAGATTGAGGTAAAGGTTTCCATTACCTGTGCTGGAGATGAATAGATCCGCAACGGCGATATCCAGAGCGCCGGTTCCGGTAGTACCCAACCCGGTAACGGATGTGATGGTTACCAGGCTATCTGAACGGATATCTGCTTCGGCATCACCGCCATCCAAGAAGCGACCCGCAAGTGAGATGAGGTTTATAGGACCTGTGGCACCCACTCCATGTTGAGCCTGATCCGTAACGCCACCGGCTGTAAGACTCACAGAACCCAATTCCGCATTATCTGCTTCAACAAGGAACAGGGTACCGGTGGGTGATGTGCTGACAACACTGAGTCGATTCACTTGAGTGTGAAGGCCACGGGTTAGGCTACCTACGTTACCAGCTCCGTTTACACGAAGCTGGTCGGCGGTAATTAATCCGGAGGTATGAACAATCGCAGCATCGGATAAGAGGGATATCGTATTCGCGGTAATCGTGCCCAGATCAAGCACACTATCCGCTGAGAGCCTTACATTCTGGACGACCGAAATAGGTTGCTGAACCGTGAGGGCATCATCGGAAAGGATCACTAGATCGCCGCTGGTAGCGATATTCACTCCGGAGAGGGTTTCTACGTCGGAAAGCAATCCGGTTATGGTAACACTTCCAATGAGTAGACCTTCGTTATCGGAAATTAGAATGTCGCCGGTTGTACTGGCTCCGGCCAAGGTATCCACCCGGGTAACCAAATAATTTCCGAGAGCGCCTACGCCATTTACGGCCTGAATACGCAGAGCGGTTGCATCCACATTGAGCGTGGAAGCTACGGTCTTAAGCACTTGGTTCCCCGCAAATAATGCCACGGTGCCAGAGGTGATCCGTCCGAGAGTAAGATTTCCCACCGCAGCAAGCACAACGGTGTTTGCTGTGTCTGTGACCACATTCGATTGCTGGTCCGAAGGATTCGATGGCGTGGAAAGGTTATCGACCGATCCGACTTCAACGTTCCCGCTATCTGAAATAAAGATGTCACCGTCTATACTCGTTACACTTAGAATATCCACATCCGTGGTCAAAGGAACGGTGACGCTTCCGATAGAGTCTTGAGCATTAAGTAACAGGGAGGTCGCCTCAACATTAGGCGTAGAAACCGCATTGTTTACGATGGCGCCTGAGCTAAAGAGATTTACGATATCACCGGCAACAGTTCCTAAGCTAAGAGTATCTCCGGTCACCAACAAGACATCTCCACTTGCAGTGGCCCGCAGATCAGAAAGTGCAGCGTCGGTTAGGATTGTGCTTCCAGCTGTGGGCGTGAACTCGTTTACAGTGACGGCTACTTCACCGATGGTGAGCGCATCGAGTTCGCTGATAAAGATTCCGCCTGAACCGGCTCGGCCACTCATCGTACCTACTGCAGTGGTAATGTGACGGAAGGCCGTCCCTACCCCAGTCGCCGCATTGATACGTAGTTTTGTAGCTGTGACATTACGAATGGTTCCCGTGGCGTTAACTACAGATCCTGCCATCGAGAGAATGGACACGTCATCAGCTATCAATGTTCCCAAGGTTACATCACCGGAACCACTCACCCGCAGGGAGGAATTCAGAGCGGTCAGTTGGGTAAGGCCAGTCATGGTCACAGCCCCAGAGGTCGCCCGTAAAGAAATGGTTCCAGGATTCGTGGTACTGACTACGACCACTCCAATTCCAGCTGAAATATTCCCACCGGCAACCAAGGTGATATCCCCACTGGTAGAAGATATTCCGCTGTTCACCGCGAGGTTAATGGAGGCGTCGAGGCGTATACTTCCGGTTCCGTCTGCTTCGACAGCGAGGAAGTCTTCGTCTCCACCATCATTTAACGTAATAGACCCGGCCAAAGCGACGAGGACAATATCACCATTATCACCCGTTCGAAGATCTGACTGTTCGGCATCGACTACAGAAGAAGTGCTTCCGTCTGCGGCAACGATCGTGGTGGTTACTGTGACAGCTGTGATGGTGACGTTATCGGATTCTGTGAGAAAGATGTCCCCAGTTTCCGCAGATGCACTTAAGGTTCCGGCGGCGATCCGAAGATGGTTCGCAGGTACTCCGATGGTGCCATCCGCGGTGAGGCGCAAGCCGGTTGCCGTTATGTTGATTGAGGGTCCTACGACCTTTAGAATATCTCCCGTTCGGCTGATAATCGACGCGTTGGTCGCCGTCAGACTGGAGAGGGATAGATCACCATCGGCCGCGAATCGGAGGGCTGCTCCTGCGGAGGCAGTGGCAGTTGCGTTCATGCTTATCCCACCCGTTCCGGCATCTACATAAACCGATCCGGCTCCGGTCGTAGTGAGATCCACATTCGCGGCTAGACTTAATCCGCTGCCAGCGATTACGGTTAGATTACCTGTGGTGGACGCAACGTCCACATCCAGAGTTATAGTGTTCGCTCCCTCAAGCAGGATATTTCCACTTCCGTTTGCTGAAACTTCCTGATCAACGATTATAGAACCGGCGCTTGAAACCAACAGGATGTCGCCGTTGTTTGCGGTTGTGGTTAATCCGGTGAGAGGTGTTTCAATAACGGGTGAGGTAGAAGCATCGTTTAACACTTCCTGAACACTGAAGCCAACGGTCCCAACCGTGATGTCATCCGCTTCCAGAATGTAGATCGATCCTCCGTTGCTTACCGCGCTGAGTACCGCGGCTCCGGTAGTTAAAGGAGCTAAGGAAGAACCAATGTCGGTTGAGGATTCAAGTCGAAGCCCGTTCCCGGTAAAGTTCGTCGTGGAGCCTGTGCCGTTAATGATACTTCCATTTACAGAGGTGACAGATGCATTTTCGGCAAGCAGATTACCCAAGGTAACATCATTGGAACCGCGAAGTACGATTCCGGAATTCGTGGCGGTCAACGTCGACGTCCCTGCCATAATCAAGGCTCCGGTTTCTGCACGAAGGTAAACGGTTCCGGGATTTGCGGTCGTTACATCTCCGTTAATAGAAAGGCTTCCGTTGGCCCGCAGAGTGAGGTGGCCGGTTCCGGAACGGACATCCGAATTTGCGGTGATATTCTGAGCGGCATAGATGCGGATATTCCCACTTCCATGCGCGGTAACCGAAAGATCATCCGTATCCCCACCCTCGTTCAAACTTACAGACCCGGTGGTAGAGCGAAGTACAATGGATCCATTTCCAGATCCAGTGGTTAGATCCTGAAGAACGAAGGTTGTGAAGCCTTCCAAACTTCCGCTCAGGTTCACCCTTTGGGGGACAACAATCACTTCATCTACGGAAACCGAAATATCATTAACCAAGTTCATGCCGACATATCCGGCAGAACCCGCGATACGAGCTACGCTGGTACGGAAAGGCTGAACGAGTGCGGATGGGCTAAGGCTTCCTACTCCGCCAAATGCGGCGATAAGCGCTAGCTGCGAAGCAATCACTTCAAAATCGAACGTTGTAGAGCCAGCCCCTAAAATTGATCCGGAAGCACTGCCGACTACGGCACGACCACTGGTAGAAATTCCACCCAAAATCACTTCACCAGCAGCGGCCACGACCACGTTTCCGGTTCCCGCAACAAAACGGGATTCAGCACCTGTGATAATCGCGCCATTGGAAAGTACCTGAATTTGTCCTGCGCCTCCGGTGGTAACTTCAATTACTTCCGCGAGATCGATGTTGGCCAAAAGGCTAGAGGTTTCCAAGGTGATGGTTCCGCTTCCACTGCTGATCGCGGCATCGATATCTAAAGCATTTTGAGAGGTGAGGAGAATATTTCCGGCTTGGCTCGCGCTCACTACATTACCGGTCAGAACATTTAGTTCCCCGGCCGGAGTCGCCACCACAATGGTTCCCGCGGCTCCGCCGGTCGTTAATCCAGTTAAGGCTGCAACTGGCGTCGCGGTAACGGATCCATCTGCTAAGACAACCTGACTTGAAGCTTCCGTGCTTCCAATATCAAGATTGTTAGCTTCATTAAGATACATCGCGCCATTGGTGGTTCGGGCAGAAAGGGTACCCACATTTGTTTCCAACGGATCTAAGCCGGTGGCGATATTCAGTCCGGCATCGAGGCGTAAGCTTGATCCAGTAATATTTAAGCTCGTGCCATTGTTGTCCAGGATGGCTCCATTTGTGGAGCGAACAGATACCTGAACAGAGGTCGTAATTTCAGCGAGTGAAATAGTTCCGGCGGCCTGAAGGACGATATCGCCATTCGACGCATTGAGAGAGGACCCTGCGGCTTGGGTAATAAAACCGGTTTCAGAAAGAAGAGTGAGGGTTCCGGTTCCACTGGTAACCACGGGCACACCTGCGGCAATGGTCATGCCGGTGTTTCCACGGAGTGTTAGGTGTCCGGTTCCACCCATGATCGAATCATTTACGGTAAGCGTTCCGGCTGAGCTGCGAAGGAAAAGATTTCCGGTTCCGGTCAGCGAAATACCATGTTCCGTATCTGTAGGATCCCCACCGGTAAGAATAGTTACGTTATCTACAGCGGTCATAGAAACCGAATCGCCACCTAGAGATTGCAGACCGTAAAGCGGTGCAACAGTGGTCGTGCTCATCACGCCTGCAACATCCAGTACCATGACCGATCCCGCAACTTCACCGACGTCAACGGCAGTAAGCTCAGACAGAACCATAGGGCCGGTGGTGACTTGGGCGGAAAGTAGGTTAGCATCGATATCCAAGGCTTCATAAGGACTTAAGATCCCGATTCCAGTCCCAGTTACAATTTGTAACTCGTCTGCAATCACATCCGTATCGCTTGGACCATTGTCCAAGAGAGTTCCGCCTACATTTAAAGCCACCAAACCGTTTGCGGCCTGAATGGAACCCGCGAGCAGATCAGCTGTAGTTTGTAGATAGATGTTGCCATCAACCGAACGGAAGATGGTTTGGTCAGCCATGGTGAGAGCTGCCCCTACAACGATATTAAGGTCGCCATTTACACTTAAAATCTTGGCGGCTAATCCGTCGCCGGCTGCGGGAGCGGATTCTGGAGTCGTGATCCAGTTCGCTGCGGCAGCGATGACTAAACTTATTGAACCGTCTACGCTGTTTACATTCGCATAGGCATTCAGAGTGTTGGCCCCGAGAAAGATTTTTCCTGTGCCGGTGGTAGTGACCGCGATTTCATCGGTATCGCCATCATTCAATTCCAAGGCTCCACTCACCTGCATGAGGATATTACCCTCACTAGTGGATTCGATATCTGAGAGGTCCGCTTTAACAAAAGCCGCGTCGGTAGTGGCACCCAGCGGGTTCACCGTATCAACGGTCACCCCCACGGTGTTTACATCCACATCACCGGTCACATCTAAATGGATGCCATTCAACGCCAAGGCAGAAAGGGTATCGGCGGTCAGATTCACGGGGTTAGCAACCGAACCAATAGCGCCACCGGATTCCAAACGTAGACCGGAGGAGGTCAACTGGACAGCTGGAGCAGAAGCATCCACCAAGATATCTACATCAGACATCAAAGATAAATCACCCGTTCCGGTATCAACGCGGCTTAGGGTCATGATGCCCACGGCATTCACTACCGCATTATGGTCGGCCACCGTGATCACGGCAGCAGGATCTTGGGTGAAGACTCCACCGGATTGCATGAGCAGTGTTCCATCGAAAACATCCAGATCTCCATTCAGGAAGGTACCCAAGGTGGATACAAGTTGAGCGGAACCACTGGTAACTTCGCTGTCCCCATTCAAGGTCAACACATCGCCGGTGCTTAAGTAAAAATTCCCATCAATAGCGATGCTCGGATCTGTGTCACTCACCTCAACCGTCAACGCACCACCCACCTGCAACACGGCCGAGCCGGTCTGGGTCATTAGCTGGCTTTCGTTAAAGGTATTGGAAATAATACTTTTATTGATTTGAGCAAAATTGACAGTGACGCTTGAATTACCAATGAGCAAAGCATCCGTTTCATTTACAGCAAGATCTCCGCCATGGGCCGAGGCATTTAAGCGGGTGACTTCCGTAATAAGTGCCTCATTGGCAGCGCCAAGTGAACCAACGGATGTAGCAGCTTCAAGTTGTAATGTTCCGGCAGTCACGTTGGTGCTACCATCATTAACGGCCCGTAAAACTGAAGCGGTAGTTGATTCAATCCGTACATCCGCATTCGGAGAGAGCACATGCGACACCAGCACATTTTGGACAGCCTGCACTAATACATTCCCGCCATCCGCATCCAAGGTCATGGTCGGATCCATAGAGATAAAGCCCCCAGCCTCGACGCCAGCGTCCCCTCCATTCGTGTTGACGTTCGCATTAAACGTCGCGTTTCCAGTGACACCACTACTAAGAGTCCCCCCTTCTAAATTTATTTCATCTTGAGCCAGCAGATTACCGTTCACCCCAATGACCAGCGAACCGGCATCACTATGGGTCACTGGACCGCTGAGGGTAAGGTTTCCATTATCTATAGTGATAATCGACCATCCCAAAACTCCATCCTGAGTCAACTCGGTAATAGTCAGGTCCCCGCCTGCAGGTTCTTCCGTGATCACAATGTCACCGGAAGCACCAAGGTTACGAAGTTGCAAATCACCCACTTGAGTTTTCAGTTCACCAGTACCAACCGCACCAATTCCGGTCTGGGCAGTCAGAGTGGTTACTCCGCCCGTAGCCAAATTGTTTCCGTTGGTAGCGTGGGTATCGGTGATGGCAGCTCCGGAAATCACATCGATATTTCCACTTATAGATGAGATCGTGGTAATGCCCACATTTCCATCAGCGGTATAGGCGATATTACCCGTGTCACTTGAAGTAACCGAAGCCGCGCCCATGGTAATTGCACCCGTGGTTGTGGTAACGGTGACGGTACCCGTTCCGGTCGCCGTTAGGTTACCATCCTGCAGAATATCGTCTACCGCGGTGAGCAAGAGGTCCTCTCCTACCAACGGTCCGTCTACGGTAACCGTGATTCCACCTTCCGCATCTAACGTGATGTTCCCAGTTCCGGCAGTTACCGGTGCGTTAACGGTTATGTCCCCGCCAGATTCCACATCTAGATTTTGGTCATTCAGGCTCATGCCTCCAGTTCCGCTTAGGGTGATATCCCCTGCGCTTTGTAGCCGTACAGGGAATTCAGATTCTAGGGTATTCTCTTCGGTGAGAATACTCAGAAGACCTTCGCCAAAAACTTTCACCAAAGGAGATTCGGTAGAACTCAGATTTGCAAAACTACCATCTAAGGTAATTTCCGCAGAGCTGATCGCATAAATCCGCGCGGTTTCAGAATCGAAGGTGAGGTTGCCACCATTTCCAGTGGTAATAGTTACCGGACCTGTCTGACTTTGAACACGACCGACTAAACTGATATCATCTCCAGAATTTAATCGGAGACTTCCTTCTTGGACTCCAACGGCTCGAAGAGCCAGAAGACCTACTTCTTGGGTTCCAATAGCGCCGAGGTTGGCTATAGAAAAAGGAAGTCCTGCGAGGGTGAGGGCTTGATCGATCGTATTGAAGGTGACGCTGGAATTCTGCACCTGAATCTGTAAGAGACGAACGCCTTCTACTTCAAAGAAGGACGCGGCAGCCGAACCAGGAATCAAAGAAGGATTGAAAGCGTAGACCACTTGAATATCGTTTTGAGCCACTCCTCCGTCATCCGCTTCTAAAATAATTTCTGTGCCAGATGGTAGCGTGGTAGGCGCCTGAGCTTTCACAGGATCCGCGCCACCAGTAAAGTCTTGCGTCGGAATATTAAAGGTACCCGACCCATCATTATCGGCAAGTAGCGTACCGGAAACAGGAATAGCCGCATCCGCATTTAAGACCAGAAGTAGATCATTCAAAGTGGTTACACCACTCTGAACATTAAGAACAAGGTGACGGGGACCGGACAGATAAACTGCGGTAGCCGAACCGTCGGTAATGCTTCCGTCATCGATTAGGAATACCTCAATATTCTCCAGCAGGGGAGAGTTTGAATCAGCAACCAGTTCAAAATCATTATTGAAACCTGTGGCGACAAAGATCGCTTCCGGAGGTCCACCGGTTCCACCAGCCGTTTCGGGATAATCCGCAAGTTCAACTCCTCCGGCACCACTTCCCACACTCGTGGCGGTCAAAACGCCAATGGCCGCGGTGTTGATGGCATCAATCACGTTACCAGCGGTTGAAAAGGCGGAGTTCAATCGCACTTCGAGAACCCGGCTTGTACCGTTATACGTAGCTGTAGCACTCCCAATAGGTAAATTAGAATCGGCGATCAGAAGGATCTGAATTCCATTTTCATCCGCACCAGGAATATCAGCGGTTAGACTAATATCATTGTTACTTCCAGACATGAGCAAATTTGCAAAAGCATTTACGCCAACCGCACCACTATGTAATTCGAAGATGTTCGCCTGCAGTACGCCGGCTCCGGTATTAGTTCCGCCGGTATTTTCTTGGAGGAGAGATGCAGAGAAGGTGCCTTCGGTATTGATCGCGGTTAACACATCACTGGCAGTGGTGGTTCCGCTTTGAATATAAACGGTCAGAACATTTTCGATGATATCGAAATTCGACCGTACACCTAAGGTAGCCACGGAACCATCATCTACAATAACCGTATCAATCTGGTTGTAAAGTTGACCGGATGTCGTGGCAACAATTTCGATATCATTATTAATTCCAATCGGACGTAATTCTGCAGAAGCAGAAAGATTTGATTGTAAGGTAACACTCGAATCGCCTAGAATATTATTGAGGTCAGAAGGAACCGAAAATCCATCCAACGCCACTGAGAAAGGAACACCATCGTTAGTCTGAGCATTACTTACTGCGGTCACTACCGTTCCGATGGTGGTCACACCAAAGTTAATGAAAATATTCAGATTTCCGTTGGGTTCGTCCCAATCGATAAGCGCTTCGTCGGCGGCATCGGTCAGGTTTCCGCTTGGACCATCATCCAACAAGCGCACTTCAAACGAATTAGCCGCGTCCCCAGGGCTCAGTGCGGTAAACAGAAGATTATAAGATGCACCAGGGAGTAAAATTTGTGAGGTCGCGGAAATGGGTTCTAATCCACCTTCGAGCGTTCCCGAAACTCCGACGAGTACCCCTTCCCTGCGTCCGCCTTCGGCAAAGAAGGCAAAGTCTTCTGAGGTAGCGAGGGTAAAGATTTGTGATCCGTCTTGAGGGCCTTCCGCAAGAACCGCGGTGGCAGCAAAATCTACATCGGCATTAATCGCATCGATGATTTCCTGTAGAGTGCTAACATCTTTACGAAGCGTAACCGTCAATAAACCCGTCTCAGTTGTATAAACGGTGGTTACCGGATCTCCACCTGAACTCGATTCGATGATATCAAAAAGAATATTCAGGGTATTTGCATCTGGGCCTGCAGCATCCGCAACAATCGAAAGCGCATTAGCCGTAGCAGGAAAAGCTTCAATCACTGCCGAGACCTCTTGAACGGTAAGTGTACCCGAGGTCGTTAAGGAAATAGCTCCGGCCTGATCGGTACTTACCCCACCCTGATGACCACTGAATGCCGTATTCACAGTACTGTCAGCGTTTAACGAGGGAACAGAGAACCCAAGATTGGTGACAAGTAGATCACCCTGATTGCTCACATACACTCCACCGGCTCCACTGATGGCACTCAAGCGATCCACGTTCGTAGTGACAGGAAAAAGACCTGCAGCTATTTGTACGCCGGCAGATAAGAGTAGATCCGCGGCAACAATTCGAACCACGGGTCCGCCAATAGCGGTGTTGGTGATCGTAGTTCCCGCGAGAATTCCAATAGACGCGGAACTGATCAGTTCGCCGTTTAATAAAACACTTCCCGCGACTTGCGCAAGTTGGGATCCAGTTCCGGCATCGATTCCGCTAGTTGTAGAGAAACTAAGGTTACCCTCTACGTCCAGGGATACATTTCCATTGTTGGTTGCGGAGGTTCCTCCTGCCGTGAACGTGAGGTCATCTCCAGTGCGTAAGGTAAGGTCACCGCCAGCAAGTGAAAAGGCATCATTCCAGGTCTGGAAGGTGGTCGTTTCCCAAAGCACAGGAATGGCTTCGGAAACCGTAAGCGCTAACCCGATTCCAGCATCCACAATTAAGCTACCCGTGATCGCAGCAAAAACACCTTCTCCACTACCATCTACGAGTAAACGGTCACCGGTCTGAATAAATGTGAGACCCGGCAGCGCACCCATGGGCACCGTAGGAGTGGTTTCGACAGTGACCAAACCGAGAGCCAGATCGCCGGTATTTTCAAAAGCTAAGGTTCCGGTATTCACGGTTCCTGACAGGCGGCTGATTTCCATGCGTAAAGGCTGAGCTGCGGTTCCGAGCGTTCCCACATTATCGAGGTACAATCCGTTCGCAGTCAATTCGGTTTCAGTTGTAGCGGGGAGCCCACTTACCGAAAAGGCTGACAAAGCTACATCACCAGGGGTAGATACTTCGACCAAGGTCATGGTAGCACCCGCAGAAAGGCGAATATCCGCCCCTGCGTCAATCGTGCTATTCGCAAGTTGGGTAAGATTACCATCGGCTAGTAAAACCAAATCTCCTGCAGCATCCACCGCGACTCCACTCAGGTTGGGTCCCACGATCAAATCACCACCCGAGGTGACCGAGATTGAAGTAGTGCCCGCAGTGGAAAGTAATCCGTTAGTCGCAAAGCCAGCGGTGGACGTTACAAAGATTCCGCCGCTAGCGGTTTCCGCACTAAGAGTGCCTAAAAGCACATTTAAGGTCTGACGTTGACTCGCTTCAATTCCAATACCAGTAGCTGCATCTAAGGCCAGTTGGCCTAAGGTGCTAAAGTCAACAGCCGCTTCCGCAGGATCACTATCGATGATCGCCCCAGTCGTAGAGGTAACCGTAATATCTCCATCGATCGAATCGACTTCAGAAACCGAAACCGTATTCACCGCATCAATAGTGATGGTTCCGTTTTCATTAGAAATCTGGGCTCCGGTGCCCATGGTAAATGCACCGCTTGCATTTAGTACAATATTTCCAGCACCCGTTGTACGTATAATCCGTCCGGTGGCCACAATGCCATCTCCACCATCAAACTCGATTCCTATATTGCCTTCTCCACTTACATCCACATCGTTTTGAGGAGCAATGAGCAAGGCGGAGGTCGCAAGAAGCGCTGTGTATAGATCGACCGTCGCGCTGGTAGTGTCAATGATCAGATCCCCATCATTATGGATCTGAAATTCAGGTCCAGTACCGCCTACTAAACTTAAGGTGTTAACCTCGGTGCGGAAAGCTTCGGAAGACGTGGTGGGTCCGTTTACACCAAATGCATCAATCGCCATGGTGTCAGCTATTACGACGGTACGGGTATCGGTTCCGCCATTGGCAGCCAATAAATTATCCGTACTAGCCCGCAAGCCTACGGCACCAGTGGTTTCTATGGTTCCGAGTACCACTGCGTTAAACGCGGATCCTAAAATAGTACCCATGCCGGTAAACATGCTCTGACCCGCTTCCGCCAAAATACTCCCAGCCGAACTTGAGACAGCAATATCTCCAGCGCCACTAGTGAGAAGATCTCCGGCATCGAGTAAGGAAATATCATTTACCGAGCTCAAAGAGAGGTTACCACCTGCAGATTGAATAATGCCTTCGATGGACATACTATCTGCAATCAAGGCAACCGTTCCTGCTCCATCTGATACAATAGCGTTTGCGGTGGTGGCGGTTAAAAGTCCTTCTGCGCTTATCAGAATATCCCCATTCGAATTAAGGACTCCGTATGTAGGGTCAGAGGGCCCAAGCAAAAGAAAAGTTCCATCCGCATTTAAAAAGCCTAATTCTAGGCTGGAGGTAGCCCCAGTTGTGAGATCGTTCACATCTTTAACTGCTATTGCACCCGTTGTAGTTATGGCAGCCAAGGTCCTGGCATCAATTTCTAAGCCCAACTCCGTCAGGCCATTTAGTGCACCTATACCGGTTCTAGCAAAAACAGATAGTTCGTTAGCAAACACATTGATTACAGAGATTCCAAGGTAATCAGAAATGGAACCGTCTTGAGATGCTAGTAGTACATTTCCCCACGTTTCTTGATCTGCTGGGGTCAAAAGATTTCTAGCATCAACGATTCCTAAAATGACGTCATCGAATGCGGCGACGATGATCTGTCCACCTTCAGAAACGACCTCAGCGTCGACGGCCTGAGTGAAGGTTCCATTTTCAGTGAAAATCGAAATATTTCCTCCACCTGAGTTCAGAACAACTCCGGCATTAAGTTGAATATTCGAATCTGCACTCACTGAAAGCAAACCACCCTCTCCGATGACATTTACATCAAACGTCACAGTGCCGGTGGCATGTAAACCTATACCCGCATCGGATGCGCTTTTCATCCCCGCACTATTAATCGTTACATTACCGACCACATTTAAATGGATATGGTCCGCAGCCCCTGTGGCATCGTTAATGATAGAGGCACTCAAATCTGTTCGACCGGTTATTTGGTCGATGACCACAGCCCCATTATCCGTATTGGTCGCATTTACGATATTCGCATTGATCAATAAAGGAACAGATCCTTGGCCAATACCATCGTGAACGATAAACGTCAGTTTATTTCCAACCACATGGGGTAACACTTGAGGGTTAAATCCTGTCAGAGCACCTTCAACTTCCAAGGAAACATCGCCAAGATTTCCTGCCAATACTTGGCCAATATCTAGATCGCCATTAAATACCTGCATGGAAATATCATTACCCGAGGAATCGGTTTGGGACTGAAACAAATCTACTATGGTATCCCCACCGGTGCTCATTGCAATAGAACCATCCGCCGTCAGCGCAGAGATGACTCGCAAGTCATCCAACTCATCCACTGTAATGTCACCAGAGGTAGTTGACGTCCCCGTGAAGTTCGTAATTTCAGTTAAAAGGGTAATTGCACCGGAAGCACTCGCGGTAAGATCTCTACTGGTAATGAATCCTGAAGAACCCGCCTCATTTATAATGGAGCCGGTAGTTGCAGTCAAAAAGATGTTTGAACCCTGAGTTAGGTCTACGTCACTATTGTTTAGAATCCGAAGGGACCCACCGTTAGTAAAATCAATATCTCCCTGATGGGCTGTCAGACTTAATACACTGGATTGCCACACGCTATCGACCTGATCATTTCCAATTTGGATCTGAGCACCCGTAACTTCAATTCCACCCACCGTGGCATCTAAAAGTAGAGAGGCTTTGGCATTTAACGTACCAACCACAAGAAAGGTACCACCATAAACCGTCAACGGATCCGTGAAAATAGCATTACCCAAACGGAGGTTATTTGTAGAAGCCGTGTCGTATCCAAAAGTTATACTGGTAAACCCATCCGCCAAGGCTGCAATATCGGTGGTGGTAAACTGGAAAGTTCCCACACCACCAACCGGAGAACCAACATCCATAGAAACGGATTCAGTTACTGGACGTAGTAAAACATTACTCTGGGGTAGATTCGTAATATCCTGCGCGCCAATAATGCTGGACGATCCCCCATTGAAGTTTACATCATTCGAGGTCAAAATCAGATCCCCTACCTCCAGACGCACTTCACCGAGGAATCGAATTTCTTGGTCCGCACTAATACTTACACTATCCGCACCTACATCATCGCGGAAAATCGTTACTTGGCTTCCTACCAATTGCGACAGGTTACCATTTATATTCAGTAACCCGGTGAATTCCACATTTTTGGCTGTACGGATGATCACATCTCCATCCAAAAGGTCCGTGTTCCCTTTAAAATGAATCTTCGCGGTTCCCACACTAGCTGTATTTACGGTAAGATCCATATCTCCATTGGTAACTTCCACATCGCCACTGAAGGTGATATTATTTTCGGTAAGCAGCGTCAGGTTTCCTGTACCTATTTCCACAGTATCCGAGGCCGCATCCCCAAAGGTTGTATTTCCAGTACCCGCGACTTGAGTAAAGCTGTTGAGGAGAACGTTTCCGTTAAAAAAAACATTACGGGCATTTAGGATCTCTATCCCATTTAAGGGGTCTGTGGTTCCCACATCACCCTCAATAAGAATATCCCCCCCGGTTCCAGCATCCAAAACGAGCACACCCCCTCCATTTATTCCAGTTCCGGAAACAGTTCCGGCAATGAAAATATTTGCCCCTGCCTCGTTGCCTATCCCGTCCGTAGTATCGAGTAAAATACTATTGGTTCCATTATCCACCAAATTTACATTGGTATCGAAGATTATGGGAACACTTTCGGTAGTGATGTCTGCAGAAAGATTTGTGTTACCTAAGCTTCCTGAGAAACCGCGGTCCGCACGAAGGGGCTCGGGGTCCGCATCGGTCTCACCAATGTTGTCCGATACATAGTCATTCGTGGTTGGGTATAAATTCTCTCCAGAAAAGCTTAAATCTCCCTGCAAAGGGCTTGGTTCAGCGTTCTGGTTTTGAAGCACAACTTCCGCAACTTCGGCTACGCCGGGTGTAAGAACTTCTGCGGCATCCGCACTCAGAAGAATACGGGGTTCGAGAGCCTCTAGCTCATAGTTAGATTGTGGTTTAATTTTTTTCACGAAAGGTAATAGATATATTGTATTAATCAGGTAGTGGGGTCAACTATCAAAAGGGGAGCGTTTCATTGGTTTGATCCCAGGTAGGAAAGTGTTGGTAGATCCCCATCCACTGGAGAATGCTCAAGTGTAATGGTGCCAAGCACATTAAATTCACTAAAAGGTTGGGGGGAGCGGAAGGCGAAGGATTCCGTAAAGGTGAACGCCCCTAGGTTAATTACATGACGACCATTGGCACGCCCAATCGTAATTCCAGAAACGCCGGAGTTAGTAACCACTACACCATTCACGAGATAACGGCTTGGCATGCGTTGATCGAAATTGTTCATGAACAATCTGATCTCTACGTCGGTGAGCTGAAGGGTCTCAGTTCCCAGACCGCTGGCAACCCCAATCGAACTTTGGCTCGATAAGGTTTGTAGAACTAGGGTTCCACGGAATGGCAGTAATCCAATCATACGAATACTGGATACTTCTGCATTCAGAATTAGATCTTCAGCTGTCAGCACGACATCTCCACCTCTTGCTTCTATTCGAGCATCAACCGTAATCGCAGCGCGTAAGGCAACCACATGAATATCTCCACCGGCAGTGGTTGAAAGCCCTTGAGTCGTTTCGGTAATTCCATCAAACTGTACGTTGCCAATCGTAAGTCCGTTTATGCCGACCAAGTAGATACCCGCGGCTCCGTCTGTGGAGGCTTCTACTGTAGTAGCATTTAGGTATAAAGGAACGGAGACATCACCGACGCCACCACTTCCGGCAAAGCGGATGCGGTCGGCGGTGATCAGGTTCACGCGTCCGGTACCTTCAGAGATATTGAACTTCTGCTCCATGGCGATGATCGTGGTGGATGTGAAGGCGATACCTTCAGCCGTAACCGAAGCGCGAATGTCTATGGCGCGTACATCTACACGTAGCTCCTGATCGGCAAAGGTTACGTCTTCCATGATCCGTACCACACCCGTGCGTTGACTGTTGGCGGGGTTATAGAAAGCTACATCCAACGTTTCAATCGCATCCATGGTAATACGTACCCCATCCCAAATGAGGTATCCATCATACAATTCAACCGTACCGCCTTCGGTTCTGTACAGACCCAAAACATCAGATCCCGACCCACCGATGAAGTGTTCGATACTATTGAAGATATGCGAAACGGTTCCGCCGGTAGTGGTCGAGCTACCGCGTACCCCAATGGTGAGGGCTGTAGTCACAGCGGAGAAGTCTACAGTATCGTCGTCTCCGTCACTGGCCACTTCGTTGATGGTGGTAGCCCCCCAGTTATTTTCGAAGCGGAACACATCATCACCGCTTCCGCCCGTGACGACGGAGGTACCGCCAGCGATGATCAACACATCATCCCCGCCTCCACCAAAGAGGAAGTTCTCCGCTGATCCGGCTTCCAAGATATCATTACCATCTCCGCCCACTGCATACAGACGGATGGGTAAGTCACTGAGAAGAGTCAAACTGTCATTCCGGTTTCCGCCGTCGAAGACGATCTGATCGAAGTCAGCCAGAGCGAAGTCTTCGCTGACACCGAATGCCGTCACCCATAGATCCGTACCGATAATTTCTAAGGTGAAGGCTTCATCACCGTCGACACCCGCGCCGACGTCTACGCGGCGGTAGGACCATGTACCCGCACTGATCACCAAGCTCCGGTCGCCTTCAACGGCAAAGCGAGTTCCGTCCTTGGCTGTAATTAACATGGAGCCTGATGTGGTGTGATCCAGAATTTCGGCCAAGCGGCTTCCAGCCAAGGTTTGCGCACCCGTAACATTCAAGTAGGTCAGGTCCACAAGAGAACGGATAGGCTCAAGACTATCGGCCCGAGTATAGGCGAGGCTCAAGTGGGTGAGAGGTCCAGGCACATTGAGTTGCCCCAGGTCCCGGATCTCGGTGTTGAACAAGGTGTTGCGGGCAGGAACCGCAACCATGGTTTGGTCGGGGGCAGGACGAGAGGTCACATCGGGTTGCATACGATTGAACGCGGGTGCAAAATCAACATTGCCTCCGCCCAGCAATCCATGGTTTGCAAAATCGGTATGATCCAATGCGAGGTCCGTGGAGGGCCCATCAAAACTCCAGTAGCCTACTAAGTCGAAGGCATACTCAGGATCGGGATATCCCTGCACCATATCGGCATTAATATCCAGAGGGCTGAAGACCCGATCCCAGATCCGTACTTCGTCCAAATCACCTTCCAAGTAGGAAACCGTTCCTGGTGGGGTCGGAATACCTCCAGCGACTACTTTTCCTTGACCTACGATAGGTGTATTGTTGTTGACCGTGTCATCCGTGAGGGTTCCAAAGCCACTATCCGCCACTGCGCGTCCTAAGCCAAAGTTGATACCATCCTGAGTGGAGAAGCCAGAGGATGTCGTATTACCCGAAGCCACCAAGATACCATTTACATAAATTGATTGACCGGTTCCTGCACCTTCCGCACCAAAGACGTAAGCAACATGATGCCAGTTGCTATCTGCATAATCTAGATCGTTACTGCGGATGATCTCATACCCTTCATCCGCATTGGTGTAAATGAAGGCACCGATATTTCCGTTTTCATCTAGGTAGATTGAGCGGTCGATACCGCCTTCGCCTCGGCTACCATTGTCCATGGACAGAAGCGCCATAGCTTCGCCCGTGGTATCTGTACGGAACCAGAAGGTGACGGTGCTTTGGATTTCATTGATGTCGGCCTCAACGTCAACATACTCGTCGCCTTCGCCAAAGGTAAGGATGCCCATACCATTGTAATCCATACTGAAGATCCGTAGGTTCGACAGGCCAGTACGGGCTCCCGTAATCGGATCGGTGGCGGGTTTAAGAATCGAGAGTTCTCCAATCCGGTTTCCGTTGAGATTCAATACACGTAGATTGCGAGCGAACTGTAAGCCCACCACGTTTTGAATTCCAAGATTGTTAGCTTGGAGATCAACAAGAGTGGCCAAGGCCGAGGCCATGATGCGTCCATGAATCACGGCACGGCCATCAAAACCTTCGGTTACCGGAATTTCCAAGGCTTGGGCAATTGCCGTACGCAGAGCAAAATCTGGAATGTAGACTTCTACATCCGGTTTGCGTGGCTGTTGAACACTCATCTGAGCCGTAGGTGGCAGTGCGAAGAATTCATCAGAGGCCCGGTCGCGAATTTCTTTGTCTTCGCCGACGTAGAAGTCGTCTCCGCTATTACCGAAGAGTCTGTCGTGATCCGCATTACCAATGAGAATATCTTCGCCTTCCCCACCAATGAGTAGATCTCGGTCCGAACGATCTTGGCTCACACCCTGTAAAGGTGCTTTGACTTCAATGCGGAATGGCAGTCCAACCAAGTTGCCGGAAGAACGCCATAGCGTACCGTCACTGGTGAGCAGAACCAGATCTCCATCGCTTTCCGCGTGGTCGACAATGTTAAGATTTGAGGCCAGTAAGCGGGTGCCACCGGTGGTACCATCCGTGACATACACATCCGTCAGGTACTGATAGAAGGCCGCGGAACCTACGGTGCGGATTAAGGTGGGTGCATCACTTGAGGAAGATGCAAAGGCCCAGTCACCACCAGTAGAACTAATTAGCGGGTAGGTTCCGGTACGGAATCCATTGGAGATCCACAGGCTGAAGTTGATCAATCCACCAGAATTTTCCACCTCGTTCTCGACGATAAACACGATACCGTTAGCGGTGTTTGTAATACTGCTGATGGTTCCAGGTTCAACGGGCGATAGATCGATCACCATACGGGTGCCTTCTAGAGTTCCGTCTGTCAGCCAAAGAGCACGACCTGCGCTCGTAGAGTTTGCTACAGCTGCGGTGAAGGCCATCTGACTTCCAACAAGGGTCAATTGCTCTGCATCATCCGCGAGGAAGGATACAAATTCTATACCCGTGTCGGTAAGCTTCCAGAGGATACGTGCAATCGAAGGGCCCGCAATAAAGTAGGTTTCGCCTTCGAACTCGACCTGACTATTGATCTTACTAGGGAGAGTAAGATCTTCTGGGAGTGAATCATTAATTCTAGCGGTACCAAAGGCGGTGCCTTCGGTGTACCAAAGGCGTACTTCATTCGAAACTGTAGACTTAACCGTGAAGTAGAGCGCGCCATCAAAGACCTGGAGGAGGGCCACTTCCACGTCGCTTCCAAGATTTTCACCCAGATTGGCTTCCACGTGAATGGTTCCGGAAACCAGACTGCTAAAGAGCGAATCTCCGTTTCCATCGGTAGCCCATAATTCCACACCGGCTGCAGTGGTAACACTGAAGATGAGGCGGTTATTGATTATTCCCAAGAAGCTGTAGTCGGTAACGGTGAGTGCAGAGAGTGCGGCAACGGTGAGCGGCTCGGAGCCGTACGCATCGCCTTCACCCGGGGTAGCTTTCCACAACTCGAGCGATCCGGCGGTTTCGACGAAGCTGAAGAGGTTGCCATTCAGAGCAACCACGAGGGCATCATTCACGGTTCCTGCATCTACGAGATCCAAGGGGATGGTGCCGACGGCGGTTCCGTTGGTTGCGTGCCATGCGCCATCTATTTGATAAACGACTCGGTCACCTCTAGAGAGAAGCTCCCCAAATAGAGCCGAGCTATATGTCACCAGTGATACAACATCGCTATCGCTTGCGATGAAGAGCCCGTCGCCGGAACGGAAGATCAGTCCATCTCCTAGTGCTGCGGAATCCGTTATTTCACCTGTGTTACTCGCAACCAAGGCCGCAAAGTGACCATTTACCACCCAAAGATCCGCATCAGCTGCTTCTCCAAGGGTGTAAAAGAGGCGGTTACCCGCACTTCCCACGAGGCGAAGTCTGTCGGTGATGACTCCAAGGTTATCGCGGGTGTGTGCAACAACCTGTACTTCATTTAAGGTAGAATTGAAGAGGGTGACTTGGGTATCGAGGATGCCATTGCTCTTCCACAATTCTCCACCCTTGATGTAATAGATGTAATCGCCGGCAGAAACTACGTCTAGAGCATCGGCGTCCACCTGACCATCACTTTCCAGCTCGATGCCGCCTTCCGGTGCTTCAACACGGAGGAAGTAGGTTCCAGCAGAAGTTTGCGACAGATCAATCACGGATTGACCGGACTGCAAGAGGCGTCCGTCTGCGGAGTAGAGCGAACCGGTCACCGTGTTCTCGGATCCTGTCGTGACTTCCAGACGGGTTCCGGTGGCACTGTGAGCATGACCGATGGTTACGGCATCCGTTAAGGTAGCGGGAAGTTGCAGTAAGAAGGTTACGCGGGTAGTACCGGCAGCCAGCAGGCTACGAATCAACTCGGTGATATCCAAACGGGTTTGGTTAGAGGACTGCCCGGTATTTCCAATGAGGATCGCAGAAGCCAAGCGGTTCGCATCCCGTGCATCCACCAAACCATCACCCGCTTCATTGACCATATATACATTCAGTGCGGGTACCACGGAGAGGACAAATTCTTGAAGCGGTTGTGCCTGAGGCAAGTTTCCAGCTCCTATTCCATCTGATTTCCAAAGGGCACCAACGTCATCACCCGAAGGAGCGATAAAGAACAACTCATCACCCAGCTCTGTCAGGTAGGTAGGAGACGTAATCGCAGCAGACCCGTTCAATACGCGAAGAGTGTCCGTAAGATCACTGTACCATAGTTCCCTTCCCCGTCGACCACTACCAAAACTGAAGTAAACGGCATCATCTACGGCCACAAGTTCGAATACGTCCCCTGAGCCAAGGCTGGTGATCGTGTTGGCCCCGATAGCATCCAAGGTACTAAAGATCTTCAGGTCGTTAACACCGACTCTCGTGTACACATAGATAATGGAGTCTCCGACCCTGGCGAAGGAGCCAAAACTACCAGCGGAATTTTCCGTCTGACGATCCTGTATAACATTTGAGGTGAGACTATAGAGGGTGGTATCACCTGATGTGGTGAGGAGATAGATTAAGGTAGTTCCCAGTGATGTGAGTTCACTGAGTGTGCTGCTGGAAACCGCCGCGAGTTCCTCGGTAGCCGTGCGATCTTCAATCCTCCATAAACTGGTCAATCCGGATGTTTCATTGATCAGTGCCAAACCTCCGTTATGAACAATCACTTCGTTCAGGGAATCCCAACTTACCTGACGAGAGGCGCTAACCCCGTTTTCATTATTGATCAATGAGCGTTCCGGGGTGATGGAGATGATGGTATTTGCATCAGCTGGCACATAGGTGGTGTCGGTAATACCCGTGGAGGTAGGCGTCGCACTAGTGAGCGAGTCATAGACCATAATTTCGCCATTGGTGGCACGGTAAAAGATGTCGGTACCCACAATCTGAATGGCTTCACGATCATCAAAGACCATGCCGGTTGATGACACCGTACTGGTTGAAGAGCTCCGGCGAACAATCACGGAATCTCCGCTGGTAGTATTTGCCACAATAAACAAATCGTCATCCAGAACGAATAGATCCGATGGGGTTTCAAAGGTACCTAAATCCTGAGTAGACTGTACAGCCACCCGACCAATCGCTGGGTTTATGAGCCCGCTACCGTCATTTACACCACCTTCAAGTTCAAGCTCTGCCGTCCAATCCGTAATGGCATCCAGTAGATCCACCACAGCCTGTGCCGTAGTTACACCAAATTCAATTTGGATATGGATGGTTTGATTATCGTTATTCACATCGATGGCTTCGGATCCACTCTCCACCACATTCAGATAGCGAACGATGTAGTCATTAAGGTTTCCGGGCACCGTGATTGAAATATCATTATTCTCACCCGGAGCGGTGAGAGTGACCGAGCCATCCGAACCGACTACCGCAGCCGCCACATTACTTAGAAGTTCTAAGATCGGGGTGGTACTAGAAGCCACGGATAATCCACTCGAAAGTAGGGTATTTAGGTTTGTTTGGGTGGTCACACCCTCCACTAAGGTAATGGTGTAAGTTGTGGATCCAACTGCATAACTACTTGAAGCCGTTGTGCCTGCTTCAATAACCACTGTGCGGTTATTAAAGTCCGCGCCACCACTCGAATTTTCCGCATCTATAGTAAGAGTGACTCCATCGGGAAGAGTGAGGTCCACAGATGCAGTAACTAGGTCTACACCCCCATCAAGGTTATCTTCCGGCTCTACTACCGTCAGAGCAGATCCAGAATCAACCGATGCCGTTAGACTTAACTCGGTTTGAGAAGTAATTCTATTCGAAATCTGCAAGTTAGTGCTGACACCACTTACATAAGTTACAGTCAAGGTTTCCGATCCGCCATTATAGGTGGAACCTAAGGAGGAATCGGCTACTAGAATGATCCGCACGCCGTTATCGGTTGCGGAAACGGTTTCGGAGGTAATCGAAATTGAGCCAGAAGAAGTGATCAAGGTTGCGGAGGGAGCCTCTGCAAGCGCACCTGCAGCCGATGCCACATACTCTACATTTGCCCCGGCTCCTTCCACAAATAGCTCCGTATCGGCTGTGCTAGTAGTGGCCGTGAAACCTTCATCCGCAAATTCTGCGATCAATTGACCTACGGTGGAGGTATCATTTGAACGCAACCGAATCGTGAGAGCGCCTCCGCTAATGGTAACCCGTGGATTTTGAGCGAGGTTTCGGTCGTACAGAATAGTAGGCGTATGATTTGTGAGGAAGGTGTTGCCCGTGGAGGTAAGGGTAAACGTAACATCTTCAATCGTGAACGTACCTACATTTTCTTCTGCGGTAACCCCACCCGAAAGTTCCGCCTGTTGAAGGGTAAGGATTGTACCAGGGGTACCGGTTAAGGTGGCGGTCAAGCCCGCTTCGCCTTCGATCACCGATTGTAAGTTCTGTAAGGTCGCGGTTCCGAGTAGAATCGTGAAGGTATAGCCGGCACTGGCGTTTCCGCTTACAACCACAGGGGTCGAGCCACTCGTGGTACCAACCACAGTTATGACCGTTCCATTCAGGTTATCATTTGCCGCAGACGAACGGATTGCGATGGAGCCTTCACTACCAAAATCTAAGCTGGCGGTAGAAGCGACGCCGTCAACCCCTCCACTGAAGGTGCCGGTGATGGTATTCAATACGGTGGGAAGGATAATTACACCGTTTGCACGCACATTAGATGCGGTGAGATTAAGATTGTTAATCGTGCTATTGTTTATCGTACTTAGGATATCCGAAAGGGTGCTTACTCCCGACTCAATGGAGATGGTTACAGATTCTCCACTTCGGGAAATCGTTACGCCAGATCCGGATGCCCCTTGAACAATCTCAATGTTACGGGAATCGCTTCCTGTATTCTCAAAGATCATCGATGCCTCGCCAAACACGGCAGTGAGGCTTTCGGAATCACCAAGGGTATAAACAGGCAACCCACTGTAATTTCCAGTAGTAAGAGTGGTCACGCTCGCGGTAAGACCTGTAACTTCACTCGTAATCGCAGCCGCAATATCTTCCAGTGTGGACAGACCTGAGGTGTAGGTGACGGTAAGAGTGTTGGAACCGGCTGCGTAGGACGCATCCGCGATGAAGGCATCACCGGATAGGCGATCCGTGTTCAAAGAAGAGGAGGTTTCCACCACAATCTTAATCGTACTTAGATCGATGGTACCATCTGTATCTGCAATCACTAAGGTGTCAGGAGAGCCGGGAAGGATCAGTTCGATGGTTTCTGGAGAACTTACACTACCACCGGTAACATTTCCGTCAGAAGCGGGAACGCCTCCGCTACCGTCATTGCTAACATCGCTCACCGTGGACAAGCCTACCGTCCAAGAGAAACTGGTCAGGTTGTTAATGAACGTAATAATCTCATTGGCAGTCGTTGTTGAAACGCCACCCACTACTTGAAGTACGAGTCCACCATCGGTCGCCGTTTGTTGACCCAACGCGTCAGCGGTCTCAAACTGGATGGTTTCGTTTCCGTTTAACCCCGTAGAGTTGGTAAAGATCAGATCGTTGTTAGCTCCGGGTATCGGCACTACGATGGTGGTAGGCTGACCAGTGAAGGTGAAGACCTGGATTTCTCCATCCTCTTCGGCCTTTCCTGTAAAGAACAGCGTGTTGTCGACCACAGTCAGGTTATCCACAAATCCATTGTTCCCAACACCAGGGAAAACATCCCGAGACAATTTGATGGCTGTTCCATCGAATGAATAGAGTTCTCGGCCCATCTCTTCGGTGAAGGCTACAAAATAGATCAGATCATCATATTCAACAAATCCTGATGGCGCAGAATCCGCTAATCCGGTGTTGATATCTGACACGAGCTCGATCGTAGGAGTGGTATCACTGAGGGTTACCTTCCAGAGCTCTAGCCCTTCCGTATCGGCTGCAGAGAAGAAGAGCTCAACCTCACCCGAGGTAAATACACTATCGAAGAGCGTCACACCACTAATGTTCCGTGCATCTCCCGTGTAGGACACCTGAGACTGACCGACTTCATATACGGTGATACGATCCAGATCTGCGCGATCGACGACAGCAAACTGAGTACCTGATAAGCGAGTAAAGCCTGTAGGAAGAAGCAGATTTCCAGGAGCTCGTTCAAAGGTTGTTCCGTCCACAATCCACAAGCTGTCGACATTGCCGGTCGAAACCCCAATAAGGTAGGTAACGTTATCTTGGACATAAACCCCACGCAGGCTACGCATGAGGATACTGCTATTACTCAGGTTGGTAAGGAGTGACGCGGCACCGGTTGCACTAGAGCCTAGTACATTCGCGGTCCAAACACGGGTCGCACCCTCAAATGCCGCTTGAAAATACACCGCATCCCCGGCAACAAAGGCACGGCTGGTATCATTAAAGGAAGCCGCACGATTCACTTGAGTGGGAGTCGTTCCGTCTAGTTTCCAGATGGTCGAGTCGGATATCGCGTAGAAATGTCCGGTGACTGCTCCGGTGTAGAGCACATTGCTTACATCACTCACACCGGAAACAGCCGTTGGAGTCGCGGTTCCACTAGATGCATACAGGGTACTCCCCTGAAGGAAGTAGAGCTGGGTGTCATTGGCTGCAATTCCGATAGGAGCTGTGGACATTCCGGATCGAATCGAACGCAATCCCGTTTGAGAACCATTTACTTCCCAAAGGGTATAACTACTAGAGTTCTGTACTTCGACCACGAAGACGCGACCTTCGCGTAGCACCAGCTGATCTAGGCTATGGTCCAGTTCCTGAATTTGACGGGTACCGAAGGGTGTGCCATCGCTCACCCAAATGCTGATTACGCCTTGGGCATTCTCGGCGGCAAAGACCAGCCCGGAATCTGTAGCAATACTTTCAATGATTCCGGTAGGAATTTCGGACCCTTCATTACTCAAGCCGGCGATGCGCAAGGTCACCGCTTTAAGAAGTTCGGGATCATCAATGGCTGCGAGGTAACCACTGAGGTCAAATTCGAGGACCGCAATATCCGTATCGTACTGTAAGGTTAGCCCAGCTCCACTAAGATCAACCGTATAAGGAGACGTGCCCGCAGTCGAGGTGAGGACTCCGGAGAAGCCCTGAACAAAGGTATCGGTTTGAATGCCCGCTACTGGACTCAAGCGGATCATATCACCCAAGGATCCATCACCCAAGGTAGTGAAGCGGTACCATTTATACGATTCGCCAGGCAACAAGGTATAACGACTGGTGTCCAAAATACCGTTCTCGTTTAGATCAGCATCATAGAAGACGTCTGGACGGCCAAATCCGGTATCGACCAGGAAGCTACCCAATCCGGCAATGCTTCGGTTGGTCAAAATATCAAATCCACGATCGGGTATTTCTTGAATCAAGCGGCTACCAAGGATCATATACAGACGTCCGGCATCTACCCGAGTACCGCCAATAGTTCCCACAGCATCTGAGGCGCCGAGGAAAAGGTCGTGGATGCCATCGGCATTCACATCCATTTCCGGCGTGAGAGCTAAGAAACCGAAACGGTCCGTTTCATTTTGTCCTTCAAGAATCAAATGCGCATCGCGGAACAAGAGGGTCGGACGGGTATTTTCGTTAATCGAGAAGAAGATATAAGCTGATCCACGCTCGCTGGAGGCGAGGAGTTCGTTCGGATCGAACTCATCGCTTTGTCCACTTACCCGCTGGAAACCCGTACGGCCAATGACTAGGTCATGGAATCCATCGCCATTAAAATCGCCACCGGTGACATAAAGGTTACTAAAGAAAGAGGTGGTGCCAAACGCGCCAGAACTCAATTGCGAGAAGCGTACAAATGCGGTGCTAAAGGCATCCACGGCAGGAACACCTGTTTCGCGCCAGGTACTAGACCCACGGAAAAGGAGAACAGCCCCCTGTGCGGTATTACTATCTTCACGGCTTCTGACCAGAGCGAAGTCATCGGCTCCGTCTTGATTGATATCACCAATGGCCTGAATACTTCCTCCCAAAGAGGTTGCGCGAGATTGCCAGATCGAGTCGTTAAACAAACTGACCTCGGCTTCGGCGTAGAGAGAAGCACTGAACAGGATACGGAAGTTGGCTGCAAATGTACTGGTATTTAAGAGACCGAGTACGAATTCTGCGGTGGCTTGGTCATTATGGATGGAGATCGTCAGTATATTTGTTGTGGAGGATACGGTTGCCGCATCCTGAGCCATCGGAACATACTCGACAATGATCTGATAGCCATCGGCGGCCGTTCCAGAATTATTTGCGAGAATGAGTAAATTGTTATTCTCACCCGAAATAGATAGAATCGCAGATGCGCGCCCAGCATCCCCACCTCGGGTAGATACATCGGTAATAATCTCACCGGAGGAAAGCCCCTCAGAAGAAATTAGAATTCTGCCCTTGCCAGAGTTATTCGGCAGGTTGCGGCCACCCAAGATAAAGGCTTGCCCTACCGCCGGATCGATTGAAGCTTCGCCTTCAAAGGCGGTGACCACAAATCCGATATCATCTAAGCCATCTCCATTTACATCTCCGACAATCGAAGCGGTCAGCGCATCAGATGAAATAGGTGCAAAGGAGAATTCCAAGCTCCACGAATCGACCAAGCCTTCGAGGTTTCCAGAGTTGTCGGTTATTTCCAGTATCCACGTGCCATTGGGATTATTTCCATCGAGTAAAGATAACAGATCTTCAGGCTGGAAGCTTCCACTGAACGTTTCCGAGGCCGAGCTACTATCGATGGCAATCAGAGCTTCGTCATCGAAAGTTGTGCTACGCAAGGCACCGCCTAAGGCTGAGCCCGTGAGCTGTCCAGGAGCAAAAAGTGTGATCCGGGTAGTCCCATCTGGGGCGATCAGAGTGAGACCCACTCCATTCAGATCCAAGGGACGTAGGTTATCTGAATCAGCTTTGAGCTTAACACTCACATTCACATCTACCGGGCTTTCAGGCAGATCGCTAATCTCCAGTTCCAGTAGGGTGAGTGAGCTGGCGAGTTCTATGCTCCAGCGATTGAGTACGGCGTCGTCATTTCCTTCTTGATCCACAATGGAAAGGGTCCAATTCCCTTCTGGGAATACACCAGTTGTTGCCGGATTTGCTCCAGTGAAAGCGTTGAGATTCCCGGATATCGTATACACGCCTAAGTGTTCATCGTTCAAACGGACCAAGGTCCAATTCGATAGGTTAGGGAGAAGGGCTGAGGTGGTTCCGTCAGGAGCAATCAGAGTAAGTTCAAGATCTTCGGCCGAACTATGCGTCACTTCAATCTGGAGGACCACATCCGTCACCCGTCCACCATCTGCGGCTGGCATCGTAATGATAGAGGTCATAGGCTCCGTCGTACGGAGGCGTAGTTCCGCATTAAAGATTGTGCGAGTTCCGCCATCGTTCATGTTGTCAGTAATCTCGAAGATCCAGTCACCATTTGGATCTTCACCCGCAAAAGCTTCCAAGTCACCCTCAGCTCTGAATGTACCGGAGTATTCTGACACGCCGCTAGAAAGCGACGCGCTAGCTTGCGCATCGAGTGTCATTCCTGAAATTCTAGAACTGGAGCTGTTCAGACTATCAAACAAGACTACCCGAGTACCCTCTGGGGAAATCAACACTACCTCGAGACCGTTCAGGGTTCCGGTAGTAAGTTCGGTGATTACCACATCTACGTCTGTGACGGTTGCAGTTGAAGCCATTCCCGAAACGGTAAAGGTCGTGCTCGTGGTTACGGGGGCGCTGACTTCGCGACTGTAGGTTAGTACCACATCATCGACAACCCAGCCGGCAAAATTATTTAATCGGGAATCTATGCTATCGAAACCGAAACGGACATCCACTCCACCAGCGAATTGTGTTCCCAAGTTAACCGTAACCGTTTCTTGAACGCCATCCTCTCTGATATCACGGTCACGATTGGAAGCTACTCGCACCCATGTGGAGGAATTGGCTGCCCGAACTTCTACCCACGCTTGATCATAGGCTGAAGGCCTGCCCTCGGTCTGCAGATAGGAACGGAAGCTGAGTACGGAGGATGCCGTACCCGTTTCCAACCCGGATACGACCGCATAACCTGCTACTCTAGAGAAGGTTTCGAAATTTTGACTTCCGTCACTCTTAGCAAAGTACAGAGCGGAACCACTCCAAGACCCACCTGGGAGATTTGTAGTACGATGCCATAAGTTGGTAAAGGAACCAATTGGCGTCGTAGTGAAGGTGTTGAAATTCCTTTCTTCGTCTGTGGTAGGTTCTGAGGTCAAGGTCGCATCCTCTGCAGTACCATCTACCACGGTTACGACTTGTTCAAATTCTACATCCACGGGGGTCACGCCAAAGATCCGACGTGGGAAGGCGGCATCTATGGTACCACTGGATATTTCGGTGCTGAACAAACGTAGATCGGCCAAGGCAAAGGTACTGTTCATCGCGTTAGCCCCACCCGCATCGCGAATCACATCACCAGCGAAGACGAATCCATAACTGTTGACTCCATTCGCTACGGGGCTGATCACGACGAGGTCATCGTAGTAAAGTCCGGTCTGACCGTTTAAATGTCCACTCCAGCGAGCCGTCAGTACTTGAGGATCTACGGTACCGCCTTCGGTAGCTAACTCATCTTCGCTCAACACGATGGTGCGAGAGTTATTCGCATTCAGATCGGATACAGAGAGTGTGCGGGGATAACTTGATCCACCTATGATAATCGTAATTACGGTGGAGTTGGTCGCTGCATCGTAACGGAAGAACACCAGATCCGTAAGACCGTCCCCATCTAAATCACCCATGCGTTCGGCAGGACGGCCTAAGGAGTCGAGATCAAAAAGGTAATCCGCATATACGGAGGCTTGTTGCAGACCTAAGCTGTCAACGGGGCCCAGTATCAAGAAGGCATAGTCAGGTCCGAGGAAGAGAACATCATCGCTTCCATCGCCATCCACATCGCCCAGTTGTTGAGCGAGGGATAAGTTCATTCCCACCCGGTCACCTTCGAAGGCAATAGCATCACTCAGATCGATTCCGGTCACTACATCACCAATATCAATTCCGGTGTAAGCGGTTGAATCCGTGGTGCTGTAATTTGGGAAAGCCAGTGGGTAACGGAAAATGGAGATCTCCGGGCGAAGGAAGCTGAGGTCTTCTGGGGCAGGTGCATCGATAAGAGAGGCTGCATCGAAGAAGTACAGTTCACTACCTAGCAATTCGGAAACGACGAAGGTGTAACCTTCAACATCCGTCGTCTCATCCGTGTCGATCACCAATCCACTCAACAAGTACTGCGAGGAGGAGATCAAGGAAGTGGTACGATATCCAGGATTCGAAAGTTCGATATGTAATGTTGGTTTGTCAAAACTAAGGTCTGCAAATCCAGAAAGGGTACCTCCAGAGAGGAAGATCTCAGCCACGGTGTTATAGAGGCGGTCGTTATTAACCGTGAGGTTACCTTCGGCCGATCCGTCCGCATTCTCGTCTAACCATTCCGCAGTTCCAGTGAGGGTATTACCTTCTTTGACGGTTACCCGACCAAAGTCATTGATGGTGTCACCATCCACATCGCCCAAGGCCACAAGATGACCACCTAACGCATCCACCAACGTATCGAATGTCGTTCCATTGTAGGAAATCAGACTGGTAGACTCGGAACTGTTCAATGCGAAATCATCACGACTATCGCCCGTAATATCACCCAGCATCACGACACGTAGATCGGAGTCACTTCCCACCATAGCTAATGTAGCTTCAGGAGTTCTTGCAGAGGTTACTATTGAGTCAGAAGGAAGAATCGCATTTGCAGGAGTACTGTCACGCGAAATTAAGATGTTCATGTCATGAACGTCAATTCCCCCGGACGTTACGACAACTACAGATCCTTTGGTCATGGAACCAGTAACATTTCCACCTCCGGCAGCGGCGAGTATGGGATCTGTTGTATTAAAGAATGGCAAACTACTCGTAGGAATAGATGCATCCACCCGTAAATTATCAATCGTCCAACCTTCGAAGGCGTTTTCATCACCGTCCACCGAATCGAAACTGAAGCGAATGGATAACTCGCCTTCCCAATCGGCCGCAGCTAATTCAATGCCTACACGTTGTGAGGATGTGGTAGTAGGATCTTGTAACTTTCCGTCGGCATTGCTGGCCACGGTTTGCCATATACCTGATGCGTTTAGGAGTTGTACCTCTGCAATATCAAACTCACTAGGTAACCCTTCCGTCTGCAAGAAGGAATCGAAACTCAGTAAGGCTCCACCAGCCCCTACACTGAATCCAGTAACCGTAGCAAATCCGGCAACTCGTTCGCCATTAGCGTAGTTCCACAAACTAGGATCCCCAAAGTACAAGGACTGTTCTTGTCCCCGGAGATCGTCTCTAGCATCCCAGATCTTCCATAGATTGGTTGGAGTCGGATCTGAGGACGTTGCAGGTTCTACATTTTGGAACGTAACTTCTGCCGTGGAGCCCGCAGTGGTGGTGAAGACATAATTCACATTTTCTGGGGCACCCATATCAAATTCATTTATCGGAATTTCGTTTAAAGTTATTGTGGTCAGATTATCGATCGACCAACCATAGAAATCATTCACCGCTGAATCCTGAGTGTTGAAAACGAAACGGAGGTCGAAAGCACCAGAGAAACTGCTGTCTAATTGAATCGCAATCGATTGCTCTCCAGCACGATCAAACAATTGAGTTTGCCCATCACCAAAGTTTGAAGCAATGGTTGTCCAGTTAGTCGTTCCGTTCATTTGCAGCTGTAAAGAGGCTTGGTCATACGCAGAGGGATAGCCTTCCGTTTCTAGGTAGGAATCAAATCGAATCAAGGTCCCATTCGTTCCACCCGTAAATCCATTTAGTCTTGCCGCACCGGCCGATGCAGAGGGACTAGCATCATAGCTCGTAAAGCTAGTGTTACCAAAGTGCAATACCTGTCCATCGCCAAAGATAGAGGAGGCGGCAGTAAGCTTCCACAAGTTTGAAGCAGACGAACTAGAGCTAGGGGTCTGAGCTTCTAGCGTAATCTCTGTTCCTACCGCTATGGTTTCAAAATCTTCTGATACACTTCCGGCTAAAATTTGTCCGTTTTCAAACGGGACCTCAGAAGAGCCAGAACCAACAAATTGGTTGTTGTCACCGGAAACTGTTGCACCATCCAAAACGTAAACTTTAGTTCCTTCCCATAAAATAATTTGATCGTGGCCTGAAGGATTCACCGAGCTTTCGGCACCGAAGCTAGCATCGCTTCCGGTGAGAATCAGATCTGCTGCAGCAAGCGCATCGATCACTTCAGGAACCTCACCCGCAGTTCCACCTATAATGTAGACTACGGGATCCATACCAGAGATGAGAATACCGATATCGAAAAATTCGTCGGCGTTATAATTGGCAGGTTGTAAGAAACTGGCTTGATTTCCATTTGCATCAACGGAGAGAAGTGTAGCTCCGATGTTCAGGAAGCGTTGACCACTTTGCGCACCTAAAGCCAAGTCAGTGAGATCAGATACACCGGATAGTATCAACACGGTTGAACGGCTATTAACCAAATCATCACTTACGGCTGCCACATAGTCGTCTATTCCGTCTCCATCGATATCGCCAAGGGCAATACTAACCGGACGGAAAGAGGCAAGTGTCGCATCCTGATCGGTACCGACAATCAACAAGACGACTTCCGCGTCTCCTCCGTCGACCTGATTGATAACCCCTACATTCTGGTTAAAGGAGATTTGATAACGGCCCATTTCTGGTGCGCGCAAGAGGTTGGTTTGTCCGCTGCGGAATCCTAGATCTTCGCTCGCGTCCCCATCCGCATATGTGATGACAAAGGTGAAGTCGTACGATCCGGTCAAGGCCAAGCGAAGACCCTGTGCGGTTTGTACCAAATCTACTTGGAAGAGGGAGTCCAGATCCGCGGCAACTAGGGCCAGTTGAAGGTCTGCGCCTAATTCACGAACGTTTGTATTGGTGTTGTCCCTGGTCACGGTGACCGTAGTGGCATCGCCACCATTTACAGAAAGGTGGAAGGTAGCATCTGCACTTAGTATGCCATTGATGTCTGCATCACCTTCTGCCAACACCGTGTAAGAAGCCACATTCACCACTTTAAGGATGTAGTAGTCAGGGACTCCGGCGAACTGTTCGACCGGAACGGCTTCGATAACCGAACTAGGATCCAAATCTCGGGCTGCAAACAAGGAAAGCCGGCTACCTTCAAAGCGATCAAACAGCATCTGGCTAGCTGGATCATCGAAGGTGAGTTCGATCATATCTCGTAGAAGCAAGGCCGAAACCGATCCGGAGAATTGCTTTATAGATTCTGGAGTGCGAATGAGATAGAAATCAGCCCGGTCCCCTTCATGGAAAGTAAGACCATCAATTACCAAGCCGGATGTAATATCTGGTAGTTCAGCCGCAAAGGTTGCGGTATTGTTCGGACCGGTAACTCCGCCCATGGTAACCAATTCATACATATCAAATGGGGTCGTTTCATTTCCGGCCAGCAGATCGTTCCCGCTTCCGCCGTCCAAGGTGTCATCGCCAGGGCCACCAGAAAGGAAGTCGATTCCTTCACCGCCAAAGATCTCATCATCAAAGGCACCCCCGAAGAGGATATCGTTTCCGTCGCCACCGATAATGGTCAGGTTCACTAAGCTTCCGCCGCCCTGCTGTCCGGCGCCGGCTTTCACACCCCATTCGTCGACTTGGTTGAGGAAGGTATATTCGGGGTTGGCATGGAAGACGTCATCGCCGTTCTGCAGATCAATCACAAATTCCTGAATGCCGAAGGCCATGAAGAAGTAATAATGCTGCTCAAAGATTGGGCGACCGGCATCTTGTGTTTGCACATCTTCAAATCCAAGGAATCCAGCATCGTCAATCTGCAGAGGATCATCTAAGGATAATTCGGTATTTAGGAAGACGAAGCGTCCGTCACGAACGCCTACGGTTACCAATTCGGTGATGTTTACTTCAGTAGTCGTGCTTTCAATAACTGCATTCCGCAAGGCCACCTGAAGGTCGTCTGCCAAATCACGTCCTCCGTTGTTTACCTCAGCCTCATAAGAGCTTTGCGTGAATCCTAGCAGGGATAGTCCCTGATTCAGTTCACCGGTAAGCGAAATCGTAGTTGTGGCCAGAATACCCAGCGGGCTCAGTACCAGTTTGCCAGCTACTTGGCTGAATTCGACCCGACCACCGGCACCTGCAGGACGTAATCCTTCATTAAGGGCCAGTACGAGATCTGCAATTGTTGAATTATCCGCATCTTCTAGAATGATAGCCACAGTTGCGACATCGCCAGGGCCAAAGCCAATTTCAAATTCGAGGGTAGCTTCTTCTAGAAGTGAGAGATCTAGGATATTTTCAGCTTCGATGATCCCGTTGGTCTGAGACGCGGGGATGGTGACTTCGTAACGTTCGCCACCCACTTCGATGATAATCGTTCTGTCACTTGTAAGTCTGCCATCTACAGGAGCACTTCCTTCAGCGGTAACCACCGCGCCAGGAATTTCCGTCATGAGGAATTCTTGATTCGCGGTATCCCAAACCAAGGAGGTAAATTCCCAGCGTCCAAGAAGTGGGTTAAAACGTAAGGCGGCAAAGTCAGGTACATCTACACCCAACGAGTCCACGTCGCCACCCAGGAAGAGCACGCGGTTTTCGCCACCGCCACCCTGCATGATGTCGTTAAAGGTCGGAATAAAGGTCGCTTCAGAGTTCGTCAGTTTTGGCAATGCATCGGGCATGATTTGGAAAGTATCATTTCCGGTACCACCGAAGAGTAAGTCGGGGGCGCCTTCATCATAGCCACCACTAATGACATTATTTCCGGAAATACCAAAGATCCAATCTTCGCCGGCACCCCCCTGAAGTCTGTCATCCCCAGATCCACCGAGAATTACATCGCGGCGAACTTGGTCCGGACGGGTGGCCATGTCCTGAGTAATCGTTTCAGAAGATGCCAACTCAAAGGAGAGGTCGTAAATCGTAGGTACAACATTCGGTGAATTTACCCGGAGGAGATAAGCGGTGCCCGCTTCTAAACCGAAGAGATTAATAGACGATTCAGATTTACCTGAGAGATCACGTTGCACGACTCCGGTTTCACCAATGGAGGTGTAGAGTTCATATCCAGTTGTCGATCCGCTGGTCAAACTAACTTTAACGGTGTAATCCCCCGCTTCCAAATCGGCCAAGCCAAATTGTACGTAGGCCTGCAGACCCGTCGATCCGTCGAACTCACGAACCGTACCGTCGGAATTCAAGACCGCATCGCCGTTCGTATCAAACAGCTCAAAACGTATGACCGCTATTTCCGTCGGTAATAACGAGGCTTCATCTTGGGAGCGAAGGAGACTGATCCGGTCACTATCCGTTCCGGCTTCGCTCAAGGTGAAGCGGAACCAATCCACATCGGCAGCTGAATCTAGGGTCAAGCCAAACACTTTTTGATAGCTATCAATTTGGGCCAAGGTAAATGCATCGGCAACGGTCTCGTTTCCGCCCTCGAGATCTGGACTATCCGGGGTAATGCTCTGCGGAGTTTGATTTTCATCAAACGGGCTATCGGAACCGGCTTCGAAGATGGCCAATTGTAAGCCGTCTAAAGGTGATGCACTGGATAGTCGAATCACGGAATTGGCACCTGCATCACTTGCAAGGGTGAAGCTATACCAGTCCACATCATCTGGACTATCGATGGTCAGCCCAGTCAGTACCAAGTTGCTGGAAAGTAACAGGCTGGACAAGGCAATCTGATTATTCAGGAGATGAAGTTCGGTACGAGCTGCATCGTTTTCGGTAATCTGAATCACGATCGAAGCACGAGAACCACCGTTTAGGGTCACCAGACGTAAACGACCGTTTAAGACTTCGGCACGCAATTGATTACTTAACTCTACGGCTGCAAGCGCATCTTGAATATCCGAGGCTAAATCAGTCGCGGTACTGTTATCCGCCGCGGCATCTACCGTAATGGTGACGGTGCGTAATTCGCCACCGTTTACACTCACGTCAAACGATGCATCAGCAGTAAGCTCTCCATCGGTAGCTAAGACGCCTTCCACATACACGCCGCTCTGATCTGCTTGGAACCCAATGGCCGCTGCCATTTGACCGGCTTCCAAGGTGAGGCTGATAATGTCCTGCGCGATCACCGGAACCAAACGAATGGTTTCCACTAAAAGGTCAAAGGTGAGCATGGAGGATAGGCCGCTTGCAGCCAAGGCTGTATTAAGATCAATAACCAGATCATCGCGTGAACTATTTGTGGAGGTAACTAGAACCGAAACGATGTACTCGGTTCCGTTCACTTGCAGCGTAAGACCTCCAGAAGCCGGAACCACATTCGTAACCGCAGCGTCTGCAACTAGAATCGCAGTTGTGTTCTGTCCGATAATTGCAGCCTGTCCAATAAAGGCGCCGTTGGTATAACCGATTTCAGTCAATGCGGTTTCACTTCCGCTTCCCGCATAAATTTCCAGAGCAACCACATCGCTACCAGCCGTTGGTCCAATGGCAACGCGACCACCGAGGATTACGGCTACGAGGCGACCACTCAAACCGGCATTTGCAAGAGCCTGATTCAGATCATCAATCAAATCGTTTTGATCAAGGTTGGTTTCGGTACCAGAGAGGATAAGCGCAACCGGATCTAATCCATTGATACGTAGCTCAAGGGTCGGAGCAGAGCCCGAATCGCTATCGGTAAGGCGAGCGCTTTGTACGGAGACTTCCGCATCTGCAACCAACCACGCCCGACCCAAAGAGTAACTGGTTTGTGGGGTGTCATTACGTCCGCCCTGTTCGGTGCGGTCGGGAAGAATAGAATTTCCGCTAGCGGTATTGACGATATCGTTACCAGGTCCGGCATCCGTCCATACGGAAACCTGAACTGTAGGTCCGATATTGATGATGTCATCCCCACGAAGGGCATCAATAATGATGGCGAGGAAATCATCTTCCGGTGGTAGAGTTCCCAGAGGCAGGTCGTTGTAAATCAAGTTGCCTTCCGAATCTGTAGCACTGAAGTCGAGTTTAACCTGGGCATCGAAACTGAAGTTACCGTTGTTGTTGGTCAAACGCGTAATCAAATGTGATCCACCTAACAAGCCGGGTTCGGTGACATAGTCGACCGAAATAACATCAGCAGCATTCGATCCACGGTAGTACCAGACTTTATCGGTTTCCCGAGCATACTGTTTCCACTCGTCGCCAGCTAGGCCGCCATCAACGGATTCCATGGTCGTTCCGTCTGCTCTCCAAAGGGTATCGTCACCACCGTTTCCGTAGAGGAAATCGAGTCCGGTACCACCGTAGAGATTGTCATCGTAGATGCCGCCCAACACGCGGTTCAATCCGGTATCTTCTAACTCGTAGCGTTCACCACCGTCATTGTTACGTAAAACGCCTGAGTCTGGATCTACATAAATTCCGAACTGAGAAATAAATTGTATCGACGTAGTAAGTGCTGAGAGCGTGAGGACCCCACTGTTTTCACCAAACTGTAAATACTGTTCCAGACGCACGAGACCGTCCGCATCTTCAGCGGTTGCCAGAAGCGCATTTAAATCAGCAACCAGATCCGCAGCACTGGTATTGCCTGTGGTTTCCGAAGCTAAAAGGGTGAGGGCGTACGAACGTCCACCATTTAATCGAACCGTGAAATTGGCATCGAGAGTAAGTTGACCATTAGCGGCTACAGCTTCGATGGCCCCTAAGGTTCCACGGCCCGTCATATCTTCAGCAAATTTGAGTTCCGTACTGGTGGGATCCCCTGCTCCGGATCCCAATTGAATGAGGGTACCTAAAGATTCTAATACGATGCGATTTCCTTCGCGAACCGCTTTCACAACCAGATCTAGGTTAGCGATGCTTCCATCCGGTAGGGTAGCCAAGGCGATCGCGTCGTTAATATCATCGACCAACATGTCGATGGTGAGATTGTTGCGGGTTTCCACAAAGGGAACTTTGACATCGATCGGCTCACCAGTAGTACCGATGATGATCGTAAAGTAAGCATCGGCAGACAGATTGCCGGTCACAGGTGCATCACCGTTTCCTACCACCCGTAATACATCATTACGATCCACGATCTGGAAGCTGTTAAGATGATTGGTCAGACGGATACGTCCAACAGGATCTTGGCTGAAGCTTAGGAAGGTATCGAAGTTACGTAAGAATCCATCGCCGTCCCTAAGCTCACTTAGAGCTTTGTTCAGGGCGACGATCCAGTCACCCGTACTGTCGAAGTCATCCACATCCACCTCAGCTAGACGAAGCGTAATCGGAAGACCGTTGAAGGAAATAGTGAATACAATTTCACCCGTAGCATCCGGTTCGGCTAGCGGGGCATCGGATCCGGTGGCTACGCCGTTGGCAATGTTGGGAGAGCCGATTCCTGTAAGAGTGTCATTATTTGAACTTAGATTGATGCCTAAGCCTGAAGTAGTGAAGGCTAAGCGATTTCCCTCAAGGGTTGCGGTCACAGCAACGGTCATGTCCACAAGGGCGCCACTTGCCAGGCGACCTTTAGATAATTCCTCATTCACCAGCGCAACTAATTCATTCCTTGAGGTAAAGGCCGCGGTATCGGCGGCTTGAATCAAAATCTCTACCGGATCAGCATCATCACCAAGGAAGATCGCAAAACGAGCGTCATTAACCAGCCGTCCATTTTCAGGTAGAGCATCCGTTCCCAAGAGACGAATTGTGCTAGTCCCCGATGCGGAATTTACTCGTACGGGATCACCAATAGGAAGATGCAGTTCAGATGCCGTTGGGAAGACCACTTGAATTTCACCGTCTACAAAATTGAGTTCCGCAACCGATGGATCATTGGGACCACCACGGTTTGGATCGTCAGACCAGGTATAAAGGAAGTTAATCCCTTTCCCGCCGAGAATGTCGTCGTTACCCTGACCACCATAAATGGTATTCACATCATCAGGCGAGCCTTCCGCTGGGCCGTCTGCCCAAAGGATATCGTCACCAGCAAAACCGTAGATCGTATCAGAACCGAAGCCACCAAAGATTTGGTCACGTCCGTTGGAACCAAATATCACATCATTTCCGGGGCCACCATCCAAGGTGCTTACCCAATCACGGCTGCGGGCAGTCAGCCCAGATACATCAAGTACATTGCGTCCAGCCGCAAATCCAAGAATATCGTCTCCACCCAACCCACTGAGGCGAACCTGTTCGATGAGTGGCGTTCCGTTGGAATCTTTCCAGGTGAGGAGAATGACTCGCGGATCAATAAATTCATCTACGCCGGTGTCGTTTACAATCTGAACAATATCGACAACCATTTGGCCTATTCCTACCTCACCTTCACTGAAGCCTAGATCAGACAGGCCAAGGATGCTTGAATCAGCACCCACATTAGTAAAGCCGCTCAAAGTGAAATTCATTCCCGCGCCAAATCCACGGGTAACAAATGCGAGGGTTTCGCCTCGTGCTACAACTTGCAGCTTACCAGTTAGCTGCAGATTCAAACTGATCTGTTCGTTAAAGGTATCCAAGATCAGTTCCATATTTCCACCGTTCACATCAACCGTGATACTACCAGTATAGATCGTTCCCGTGATCGTATCTTCAAGGGTGATGATAAAGGTTTCTTGAATAGTATAGGTCTGCCCCGTAACGATCGCATTCGGGATCGTACTGAGGATCGCAGTCTCTTCGGTAAACAAGATACGGTCATTGAAGTCTGAACCTTCAACCAAGAGGATATCGGTTGCATTATCATTCAGAGTGTCATTCCTGAATTCGTTACCGTAGAATCCATCCACGACTTCACCGAAGGAGGTATAGAACGTTTTGCTGTCCAGCAAAATGATATCGATCCCGGTTCCACCGTACATCGTATCTAGTCCATTGGCTCCTTCCAACCAATCCGATCCGGAGCCGCCCCAGAGCACGTCGTCTCCGCCGCCACCGAGAAGACGGTCATCACCGGTGCCACCGAACATTAAGTCGTTTCCGCCCACTTCCATAGGACCGAAACCTACACCGCGTTCGTTGAAGGCATATTGCGGTCCAACCAGTGCATCGCCATGTAGGTAGTCATCACCGGTATCACCAAACAAGCGGTCCCCACGAATGTTTCCGTAGAGGAAGTCATTACCGGAACCACCACGTAGAGTATCTCCACCATATGTGGCTTGAGTAGCTACGTCATCCACCTGGCCCGTGGGAGCCCAAGCATAAAGGGAATCAGATCCGGCTTCACCCAAAACGGTTTGACCCAACTGGCTTCCCGGTCCATCCGCATGATCAGAGAAGTTAACAAACGATGAACCGCGGTAATTCGCATAAGCGAGGAACGGTGCGTTTGGCGTATTGATGACCGCTTCCTGTACATCGGCTGCGTTATGGAATCCAACCGTCAATGAGATGATCATGAGGGTGTTTGCACGGTCCACGCTAATGAGAACGCCATCAGCATCTGGCGTACGATCTACAAAACGAATGGTCCATCCCACAAACTCGGATTCAGAAACCAGAGCGCGGAATTCGATGTCGTTATTGGCATCGTCAAAGATAAAGGTGGTAGCCGGACGTCCAAGCGCTGGGTTTTGAATCTTCGCGGCTGTGACCTGCTCTATAAAGGATCCGCTAAAGCGAATGGCATCGCTAGCCCCCCCATCCGGGAAGAGGCGGTCATCGCCTGCACCACCGTAAATCTGATCGATACCAGTAAAATATCCGCGGAAGACAAAGTATTCAAACGGATCGGCAGGCAATCCGGTGTCCCCTACGGTAATCGTAGGCGTAATGGCATCGTAACTACCGAGGAAGGGGAAGTCGCCGCGAATCACATCGTCGTTGTCGCCGCCGAGAATTACGTCGTCTCCGCCACCACCGGTAAGGATGTTGTTTCCGGCTCCGCCGTCTACGTAATCATTGCCAGGTCCGCCATCAGCATCTACATCACGACCGCCACCGAAGAGTATATCATCCCCGTAGCCACCACGGAGGATATTATCCCCATCGTCGACCGAACCATCGATACGTTGACCATTCAGAATACGCGCAGTGATCAATGGAGGCTGATAACCCGTTGGATTGTCAGCTTCTGCAGAGGCCCAACCTAAGGGAAGTTCAAATTTATCTTCTATGGTTTCACCGATGAGCACGCGGAAATTAGTCCAGGCAAAAATTTCTTCGCCACCCCAAAGGATGTCACTTCCACCGTCACCCCAAAGATGATCATTTCCGGTATCACCGACTAATAAGTCATCTTGTGGCCCCCCCATCAGGATATCCGATCCTTCGCCACCATAGATCAAATCGTTTCCACCGGAACCGGGGAAGGTCGAGCGAATGAATTGTACGAGGTACTCTCCATTTACCGGGCGTACTTCGCCGTTATCTCCAAGGATAACATCTAAGCCGGGTCCACCATCCAGAATATCATTTCCAAAGCCACCGAACAGAACGTTGTTACCACCGTTTCCATCTACCCAGTTAATAACATCATTTCCGCCCCAGTTTTCAAATTCAACCGGATCGGTGGTCTCAGGCATTCCTGCGGCCATGGCATCTGCTAACCAGCCAGTGGTAGCTAGATATCCAACAAAAGAACGGGTTTCGAGTTCCAGTGCCCAAACGCGGGTACTAAGGAAGGTGATTTCTCCCGCTAGGCTACGGCGAATATATCCATTATCTCCGAAAACAATTTCGTCAGATGGCGGAGCGGAGGGATCAGCAGGACCACTATAGATAATGTCACCATTCACAGCGTAACCACCCTCACGGGTTAAATAACCATTTTCATCTAGGGTACGAGTACGTCCTTGCAACAATTCGGGCTGGGCCTGATCATCTCCACCGGAACCACCGATAATAAAGTCGTATCCCAAACCACCAAAGATGGTATCGGTTCCACCAAACTGTGGATATAAGGAGAAGAGATCTCCATCGCGTGAGCTTTCGCGGTAGTAAATTGCGGCACCGTTATCACCGAAGATGGTGTCATCGCCATTTCGGCCTTCAATCCAATCGTTGCCGCCACCACCTATGATTAAATCATTACCGATGTTTCCGATAATCTCATCGTTGCCCATTCCCTCAGGGAAGACGGAATGAACCATAGAGAGTTTATTGAAGCGGTTCCGTTCAAAGAAGGCCATATCACCGACCATCACGGAGTTACCGGCTCCTGAAGTAATGAAGTCGTCACCCGCACCACCAGAAATGAGGTTGGTTCCGGTTCCGCCATCAATCCAATCGGCTCCACCGAAGGATGAATCGGTTGAAATGGCATTCGCAACCAAAATACGTTCGGTGGAAACTACCACATCCTGAGAAACATTTCGGAAGGACGTGAAATCTATGGTGGCCCAATCGCCGAAGATCAGGTCTCGACCATCATCCAGGGTACCGCCCATGATACGGTCATTTCCGGCGGCTCCGATGATCATATCATTGCCTAAGTTTCCGAAGAGATCGATCAGATCATTTCCACCGTACGATGGATCATTGGAATGAATAACTTCATAAGCATCCGATGCATCTCGTTCGATGGCAATGCCGTCGCCTACGCTTACATCATCACCACGGCCTCCACTCAGGATGTCACCGCTCCGACGTAAAATAGCGGTTCCACCATCATCACTACCGATGGTAGGAAGCCCCATACCGAACCAACTTGGTACAGTTAGGGTAAGTCGGTCACCGTTGACAGTAGCTACGCGGTATAGACCGTCGCGGCCGCTTCCTGATGTGACGTCTAGATAGACGACGCGACCGACAACTAGATTGTGACCTGGAGTACTAAATTCGAGAACGCCGGTAACAATGGCATAGGTTCCGGTAGCATCCGATGTCGCGGTTGCATCAGGTCCACCCGTTCCACCAATCAACAGATCCGCTCCAGCACTACCAATCAGGATATCGACGCCGCCCCATGCCGGGTCTGTGGTGTAAACATCGTTGGCTTGAGCGCTGCCATCCGCACGGACAACGACTCCGTTATCCCCCATCAACAGGTTGGTGTTATTTTCCCAACCACCGTGTAGAATGTCATCTCCGGTACCACCAATCAAAATATCTGCACCGCGATTGGCAGAAGGACGAAGTCCGTCAGCCACATCAATCAGATCATTACTTCCCCATTCTGGGAAGAGGGTACTTATGCGTTCTATGATAGTTGTACTGCCACGCTTCACATAAGCACTGGTGCCTACAACCACATCTTTCCCTTGCCCGCCATTCAAGACGTTACCAAGGTTGAGGTCATTAGGGGTTGCGAAATTGTGTACAGCACCACCGACAACGATATCATCGCCACTTGCACCATTTATCAGATCTTCATCCCCCATGGATGGATCCGTCGAATACACATCATTGGCCTCGTTGCTTCCGTCATTAAAGACTGCAACTCCGTTGTCACCAAAGAGTACATCCACGCCGGAACCACCTGTAAGGGTATCTTTCTTCACACCACCAAAGGCGTAATTAGTACCGGAACCGGTTTGAATGATATCATCGCCACCTAACAGATCACTTACTTTGGTTTCCATACGGAGGACAACCAATGAACTGTCACGGATGAAGCGTCCATGGTCGCCGATGATATAATCATTTCCGGAACCGCCGGTGATCGTATCATTAGCTGCACCACCCAAGACCCAGTTATTTCCGTTTCCGGAGGTGATGGTGTCGTCACCTGCATCTTGATCGTAGAGGCTTAGTACATCGTAGAAGGTAGTCGCATCATACGTAAATCCGCGACCCACAACGCCATGGTCACCAAGTAGAACGTCATTACCTGCTCCAGCCGTCAAGGTATCATCTGATTCCCCACCGAAGAGAACGTTGTTCCCGCTGGATGCGCTGAGGATATCGATTCCGCCATTTGTGGTTGCACGGACATAGCTTCCTGAACTGTAGACATCACCAGAAACCATTCCGATGATCACCCCGTTCGTATAGATGACTCGACCTTGGTCACCAAACAAAACGTCATTACCTGAACCACTAGTCAAGGTATCGCCAGCAGTTCCACCAATCAATTGATCGTTTCCGGTTCCTGAAGTTAAATTATCCGAACCGCCCAAACTTGGGTCGGTTGAAACCATCACTAGCAAGAGTCCAGGATCGGCCAGCGTGGTGGACGTCGTTTCGATACGTCCGTGGTCACCTATGAGGACATTGTTCCCATTTCCGGCATTCAAGGTGTCGGCACCCAATCCACCAAATAAGAAGTCGTTCCGAGATCCGGAAGTTAAGACGTCCGTACTTCCGAAGGTCGGATCTACTGTCACATACAACCCTGGAGTAACATCTGCGCTATCACCGAAGAGAACATTGTCCCCTTCCCCACCATTTAGGTTATCCAATCCTAAACCACCGATGAAGATTTCATTTCCGCTTCCGCCCATGGAGGTATCGGTTCCGGCATCCACATCGTTGAGCTTGCTGGTTGCACGTATCGCGAGCAGACTACTGTCACGAGTAATTGTTCCATTATCAAGGAGTACGGTGCTGAAACCGGTACCACCGGTCACGCTATCATTCGCAGATCCGGCAATCACTTCATTACGGCCATTGCCGGTAAAGATGGTATCATCACCGCCGAAAGTCGTATCGGTACTATAAAGATTGAAAGAGGCACCGGTCACTCCGATAAATCCGTTGTCCCCCAGGATGCTGTCATCCCCACTTCCACCAGTGATGGTGTCGTTACCCACACCACCAATGACGCGATTGAAATTGGCACCGGTACTAATGGTGTCATTTCCACCCAGTGAAGGATCGGTGGACTGAAGACTTTCTACCACACTCCAAGAAGATTTACGTACGATACCACTATCACCAATGATTGTATCGATTCCGCTACCACCGTTGATGGTGTCATTAGCAAATCCACCGAAATGAACATCAAATCCATTACCACCATTTAGGGTGTCATCTCCACCGGTTTCAGGATCGGTGGTCCAAGCATCCCACTCATCTCCGGAACCATTACCAAGAACCGCCTCTCCGTGATCACCAAAGAGGATATTACTTCCGCTGTTTGCATGTAGAGTATCGTGTCCAACCCCTCCGAACAGAAGATCGTTTCCGCTACCAGCAGAGATCACATCGCCTGTACCATTTACCGTATCCAGTGTATTGGCGCGCATGACCGCTCCAGCTACCAGAACCGCTTCACCGTGATCACCAAAGATCACATCATCACTGCTTCCACCGGTAATGGTATCGGCTCCAAAGCCACCAAGGATGAGGTTGCGACCAGCGGATCCTAAAATTGTGTCTGCACCACCGAAGGTATGGTCTGTGGTGTTAAAGCTTGTGAGGGTTCCGCCCGACTGGTTCAGAACGAGAGAGGCGTTATCGCCAAAGATCGTATCATTTCCGGTACCACCCGTAATCCGATCGTCTGCGCCGCCGCCCAAGATGAAGTTGTTACCAGAGACCACGGTTACCGTATCGGTTCCTGATGTGGTGGTTAGAGCAACCACACTCGTCGCAAACCAATTGGTGACGCTCACAATCGCGACATCACCGATAATCAGATTGTTTCCGGTTGTACCGTTGAAGATGTCGTTTCCTGCACCACCCACCATAATGTTGTGGGCACTGCCAGAGTTCAAGGTGTCGTTACCAGCAAGGGTTGCAGATACGGTAAGTAAGGTTCCAGAGAAGCTACCGTGATCACCCACCAAGATATCGTTTGCAGAACCACCGGTAAGAATGTCATCCCCTTCGCCACCGAAGACAACGTTGTTTCCATTACCCGCATTAATGGTGTCGTTACCACCCGCACCGTTGGTGGTGGTAATGGTCCCGATTTGACCGAAGTCACCATAGATGACATCGTTACCGGTTCCACCGGTGATCGTGTCATTTCCGGCTCCACCTTCGATCCAGTTGTTTCCGTTACGGCCTTCGATGGTGTCGTCTCCGGCATCACCGTGGATTTCATCATTTCCGGTTCCACCGTAGATGAAGTCGTTGCCTTCATTACCGCGGATGATGTTATGACCTTGGATTCCGTATATGGTATCGATTCCGAGCCCACCAAAGATGCTATCGATTCCAAGTCCACCCCGAATAATATCATCTCCAAGGTTTCCGTAAATTTGGTTGGTGCCATCGTTACCATTGATGGTGTCGGCCCCATTTCCGCCCTGAATTTCATCATTACCGCTTCCACCATTTAGAGTGTTGGTCCCAGTTTCCCCATAAATCTTATTGTTTCCAGAGTTGCCGTTGATGGTGTCATTTCCTTCACCGGCATATAAACGGTCATCGCCTGCACCACCATTGATGATGTCATCGCCAGGTCCACCGAAAATCAAATCGTCACCTTCACCACCATTAAGGGTGGCCGTTGAGGTACCTGCGTAGATGATAATGTCATCACCGCTTCCACCACTCAGGTTTGCAGAGGCGGTTACATTTTCGCCTACATACACATAATCGTTACCAGTACCCATGTCACCTTCGATATGGGTAATACCCGTGAACGTCTGGGTGTAACCAAGACCCGCAACGGTTACCGTACTTCCATCCTGATTAATTGAATAAGACTCGTCAGCAATGTCATCATAGAGACTACCACGATAACTTGCACGGCTCCCGGTATTCAATTTCAGGACACCCCCAACTTTTGTTGCTAAGACGGGAGGAGGTCCCCAGCTCCAAGCAATCGAACCGTGCATGGTGAATGGACCAATATTAATCGACATACGCCCTCTCGCACTAACAGAGGTAATGGTGATTCCCACAGAGATGGAAGCCAAGTTAAAGCGGATTTTGAAGAAGCCCATGTTGATGGAGATTCGTACCCCACCCCAAATATCGCCGGAGAATCCATCATTGCTGAAGCTTATAGCTACCCCACCATACAACTCGAAAGGTCCCAAAGGAATCGTGAATTCCGCACTGCCATTGACTGCAAAAGTTCCATCCGAACGGAAGAACCCATCGATATTAACCTGAATAATATTAAAGAAGTTGATGGAGAGTTCATTAATTCGGATTTCAAATACATCGTTTACAAAACTAATCGTGAGTTCACCGACTCCTTTGAAGAGGAGGATAGAAACTTCTGCACGCACTTTAATCAAAAGGCTACCTGAAGCGATAGTGGTGGTGCCAATAGTCTGAGCCTGCCCGCTGGTATTGATCTGGAAGGTAAACGTACCATCAATTGTTAGGGGTCCTAAACCGATACTTGTATTCACGTCTAAGAGAATAACCAGATGACCCGTGCTTGTGATTATGGCTCCTCCCATAACATTGAGTCGTCCAAAAGGACCTATTTCTGCGAAAGCATCGAAGTAGAGGGATAGGCCATCGCCATCTACAGATATCTCAATGGTTCCTTCAATCGTGATAAAACCGGCTACGACCACTTGACCTGTGACCAAGAGATAAAAGCTATTTGCCGTCATCAATACTTTAGGTCCTTCTACAAATTCATCCAAATTGAAGTCATAAGTGATCGGACCAACCATTTCGTCTGTGCCTGTGGTATTGATTCGCATAATGACTAAACCACTTATGCTAAATCCTGGTCCGCTAATGAGAGCCTCGTTCCCGTTCCCAATCTGAAGGAAACCGTAAATACCTTCATCACTGATGGCCAATACGCCAGTGGCCGCAATCCGATTGACGAATGGCATAACCAACTCAGCGTCAATGCTCATAAAGAAGCCATCCGCATCGATCAAGATTCCAAGAGTACCCGCAAGGCTAAATGCACCACCAAACAGATCAATGGAACCGGTAATTACTAAACGGAAAGCGGTATTGGCATTTACGGTAATACCTTCTTTTATATAATCCTCTGTACCCGTATTGATCTGGATGAGGGCTAGCCCGTTTATATCAATTGGGCCTATATTGATTGCTGCTTGCACCTCAATGCTCATGGCAAACATAATACCGGATGGCCTATCCAAAATGGCGAAGGCTCCCTCTACATCTAATTCCGCAAAGCCAAGGTCAAGTTTCATGATCAGGTAGGCTTCTAAACCATCTGGATTGATTACCAGTTCCGCTCTACCTACGAATTCGATTAAACCACCGATGGTTAAATTACCTTCTAGGATGATCCGTAAGGTCTGGGCCGCAATCTCCTCATTGACGAAAATTAACCGTCCGTTTCCATCTTTTCCTAAGGTCGAAACTGATTGAACAATACTGGTGGTATTCAACTGAAGGGTGAACGTACCCGTCAGACTGAATATATCTCCGCCTAGAGCCTGACCCGCTTCTAATTCTAGAGTTAAATTACCTACGACGCCCTGTTGGGTAATTCGAATCGTACCTGAAGCCCCAATCTGACCAATGAACAGATCAGCAAAAGCTTGCACAGTAAGTTCGATTTCAGTCTCACTGATCTTAAGGAACAAGCGACCTTCTAGGCGTAACACGTCTGCGATGTTGGCAGAGCCTTGTACATCGATGACAAAATAGACACCATCTGGATCAAACGTGCCATCGATACGCGGTGCACCACCCGGAATGGTAATTGACGTTTCGCCCACCACAGCCTGAATAAATGGAGGAACGTCAAACACCACATCTTCGCGGAAGGTATTAAATGTTGCTTCAATCGAACCTGAAATCGTAATTCCAGGTAAATTTAGATCCCGTGAGACTTTGAGAATTCCTGCAAATCCAGGAAGAGGGAATCCACCAGATGAGTCTATGCGCATAATAAATAGAACTCTGGCCCGAGCTTCGAACAAGGGGGCGCTTTCAGGTCCTATGGATACGCGACCATCAATAAAGTATTCAAAGCTGGTTGTACTAATCTTAACAGAGAACGCACCAGAGGCGTAAAAGAGTTTGGCTCCCTCGAATTCAAAGGATGCATATACGTAACCGGCCAAGAGAAGTGTTTTTGCTTCAAGAGAAAATTCTTGGGTTTCTCCACGAACACTTAAGCGAATATCTTCAGGCGCACTGGAGTCATCCGCATCGGTAAGATCCGCTTTTTCGACAAAGAACTGAAGCTTGTTAGTGCGATCCTCAATTCTCCATAGCGTGTCTTTAACGGTTGTGCTGATGTGAATGTCAGCGCTCAATGTATATCCGGAATTCACAATCAAGTTTGCAATGGCGGTAGGTAAGATTCCACCATTTAAGTCGTTGGCTAGACCTTCTTGGAAAGCGATCTGAGCTTGTCCACCGGAAGTAAGGCTGAGGATATCCCCGGGGATACCTTCAAGAGTCAAGGTTTCGATTTTCTCGGTACGAGTCGTGTTTATTTGGAAGGTACCCGCGAGTTTCAGCTCGATACCGATGTTCTCGAGAATCGCGAGGTTGCTCTCGATCTTCATCACACCCCAAAATTTCGGTAACTCGAAGTCTCTCAAATCAGCAGATAAGCTAGAAGTAGGAATACCGAGATCACCGAAGAATTCGCCTACAGTTACGGCATCGGGATCCACTCCCGTTTCAGGCGAAGAGGTATCTAAGATAAAGATACCGGCTACAGAGCCGAGGTTACCTAAAGCGATAACTTTAAAGGTGCCACCGAATTCCAACTGGAAGCGGAAACCGCTGGTTCCATCGGGTAGGTTGACTTCCTTAGCTTCAAAGTTCACAAAGCCGCGAATATCTAAAATAGGTTCGTCAGCAAGCCCAGCCGATTCTAGGAGTAGACCGCCGGAAATGTTCAAGTAAAAAGTGGAGGCGGGCTTACGGGCGTAGAACGTAGTGACCATTTCTGCGCTTTCATTCCCTTCGGTATCCGCCCAGCTCCCAGCAGTTACCACCAAGGATATGCTGTGAACATCGGCTGTAGAAGCGAGGTCAAAGGTACCTTCGTAGAAGAAACGGTAGGTATCGGTTCCTGCTACTTGCAGAACAGAGGTTACGTTAAAGCCGTTGATGACTTCTAGTTCCTGTTCAAGAAGATAACGGCCGGCGGCACTTGCGGATTCTATATCCACTGCGGCTCCACCATTGGTTATGGAGAGACGGAAGGTGTCTGCATCGATCACCGTCACAAAATACTCACCACCGACCGTCAATCCTCCCGGAGGATCGGAGTCAGCCAGCATGGTTAGACGAATTCGGTCACCGGACGTGTAGCCATGTCCCGTTAAGGAAAGTGTATCCGCATTTAGATCAATCCCGGAAGCGACAAGAGATTGTAGATCTACGCGACGAACTTGAATCTGTAAATCGGAGGCATCCACAGTTGTTGCATCAACCGTTACGCCTTCGACATTGATTCCAGTAAATTCCAGCTCAAAGTACCGTTCCGTTTCATCCGTATAGATATCGTTAGCCGCGTCATTCAGATCATCTTCATAGAAACTTCCACCCTGTATCACATTAGTAGTATCTGAGGTTGGGCTTTCTAGGAAGAAACTCGCAGTGCTCAAGCGGTTGAGAACGCCTTCTGCATCTTGGAAGCTTCCAGCATCAAAGGTAACCAATGCTTCACCCGCAACTAAGTCTCCAGTGAAGGAGTAGCGGAAAATATTTGTTCCAGCGATGTCAACTGGTTGGGTCGGGGTGCCATTCACAGTAAGCGTACTGCCATCGGAAAGGGTGATACTGAATTCCTGTTCCACATCCAGAATCGTGGCGGTGTCCATTTCAGTTCCCGAAGTGGGCGTGAAAGCAATATCAAGGGTCCCTGTATTGGCGAAGGTCGTGATACCTACCACGGTGCCACTTCCGACACTGCTAAGTGCTGCCGTACTACCGTCTACCAAGAACATCAAATCCTGTGCGGTGTTCGAATAGGCCGAACTGTCTGAAAACAGATTGGCCGCGATAGATACATTCACAGTACCTGGATTAAATTCTCCATCGAAGAAGTAACGGAAGGTGTCGCTATCCAACTGGGTCACCGTGCTGTTCAAGGCCGCGCTACCCAATCCATTTCCGGATAGGGTGATAGTAGGAGGAGCCGTGAATCCTATTCCAGCACCTACGGTAGTGGAAGGTAAATAATCCAGATCCAGATATTTGCGTTCGTTCAAATCACGGATACCAATATTTCCGTTGTTTGAAGGCCCAGCCAGTATAGCGGTAGCTCCTTCGATAATCGCCGTAATTAGAACCGCTGGTGCTTGAACGACCGTACTATCATTTACATCGGTCTGTTCCCATGACCCTTCACTAAAGTTGACAGTCAAGGTTCCTGGGTCCCAACTAAAGCCAGGGCTAGTAATTTCGTAACGGAAGCGGTTAACGCCTTTATTCTTAAGTAATAAAATTAGCTCAGGGTTCGTAGTGGCGGTTACCACGGAATCAGTCAAGGTACCGTCACTGGTCACAAACATTTCAATGGGATCAGGCGCACCCGTCAAGGTCAGTGTAACAATGGTCCCGTCTACACTCATCACTTGTGCAGTAAATTCCTGTTCGTCATCCAGAATACTGGAATAATCAATGGCGCCACCCACGCCCGGAGCATACAGCACGTCGACGTACGCATTCCCATTATGGGTAGTTGCATTTAACTCACCTACGTTAGTAGGTTCCGAACTATTCGGTAAGATCAAAGAGACGGTAGGATCAAGTGATGCGTTTGTAGCGTTAGAGTCATATATGGGTATCGTAACCACATTCCCACTTTCATCTCGGAAGCCCATTTCCAGTTTTCCATGAACCGTTAGTAATCTAACCTGATCCGGGAGGTCGGCAAGGAAGAGGACCGTGGCCGCTCCATCCGCTATATTGGAAAGATCCGCATACATCTTGGCACTCGCACTGAGTGCACCATCTAAGAAATTGAGCTGACCTTTAATTAGGAATTTTCCATCCGTACTGATGATCAAAGTAATCTGACCATTAAAGGTGAATTCAGAGGTGTACATGGAATACACTTTTGCAGAACCCTTGATCAACATCGGTTGAGTAAAGGCAGCTCCGAACCCACCCAAATTGGGATTGGCTTGAATGGCTACATACTGATTAAAGACTTGCAGACGTAATGAACTCAACCAATCCCCGGCATCGCCAGATGTAGTGATATCAAAAGCGGGGTCACGGAGTTCAAAGGGGTCCGTGATACTTGGGAGGGTCTTGAAGAATTCAACTTCACCAACAAAATCATTGATCGTCAAACCCGTGTAGGGTTCGATAAGAATACCTGTTGGGAGGCTCACCCCGATTCGAACCGCCAGAGGTCCCAGCTCACTTAAGGCTAAACGGATACTAAATCCGGCCATACCCGCTAAGGCAAATTCACCTTCAATTCCGAAGTACAAGACCCTGTCCGCTACAGGACTGAAGGTATCGACAGAATCAATCAACGTATAAGATCCCGCAGAAGGTGAACCGATTTTCACCATCCCACCGACTAAGGCACCCTTAACGGTACCTCCAAACAAATCGCCTTCCACACTAACCGCAATACCACCCAATCCAATAATAGGGAACTTCCCTTCTAAGAGGAGTCCGGGATCAATGATGATTCCATCAATAGCTCCAGAAACGATCAGGCCAGGTACACCCTTAATGCTGGTTACCGATGCACTCAGAATAATTTGGAAGTCACCTGGGTCATTTTCAAAATCATCAAAGATCAGACCAATACTTGTAATCCGAATTGGGATAAAGTCTGGCCATTTGAAACCACTACCGTCTCCATCAAAGGTTAAGATCACAGCAAATTTCAAACTTGGGTTGGTTGGACTTCCAGTACGTAAGCGGCCATCCCCAGTCACCCAGAAATTACGTGCTTCCCCACCAATCGTTAAACCACCAATGGTAACTTTTGCTCCGATAGCTCCGAAGACCACCATGGCTTCATCAGCAGCAGCACCGGTATCTAACATGAAGCCCTCGGCATTGATTTCAAGAAATCCACCAAAGGTCGCTTTCAATGAATCTACGTTAAAGATAAACCCATCGACTCGTCCATTAGTAAAGGTGAGGCCTAAACGCATGGCTTCAGTCTTCACGGAGCCATCTGGATTCAACTGTCCGGGACGTACGCTGATAATCGCCACCACCGGACCTATTGTCATGCGGGCGCCACCCGTAGCGATAAAGATAGAGCCATTAAAATCTATGGGATTTTCAGAATCGAAGTTTACGGTGAAGTCAGTCACCCCAATGCGAATATCGTCGAAAGTGACGGGTCCAATCTTTATATCTGGATCCGTACCAACATTGCTACCGGCCGATGCACCAGGAGGAACGGTTACTGCGCCATAAATGATCTGTCCCTGTCCAAGGGTAAATCCATTATTACGAACCACTAACCCAGGAATAACCGTACCGTTTCTCAACAGCGGCGAAATCTCACCCTGCAAACTGAATTTAGGGAAGGTCAATAATACACGATCCACTCGTAATAATTCCTGATCATCCGCACCATTCGGATCGTAAGAGATAAACAAATTATCGGCGGTCAAAATAAACACATCCGGAATCACAACTTCCAGTTTAGCCGCGTAGACAAAGAACTTACCACTGAAACCGGGAGTAAAGCCGTCGGCGAGAGCTACGACTATATCAAAGCGAATTTCCAAATTGGTGATTTCCGCGGTTATTCCACTATTGGATTGCTGATTACTAGGGGCACCGTTTGCTCCTGCTGGACTTGCCGATCCACCAAAACTAAGTCCAGCATTCGCTGCACCAATAGCTACGGTGATAACGATATCTCCGTCCACAAATCCCAGACCAGCGATTTTAATGAAGGGAGCATTGATGGAAAGGGGCCCAATAGCGATAGGGGTGGAGGAAGTCACTTCTCCGGACTGGGCTTGATTCACCAGAATCACATCCCGACTGGCTAGGTTGCCTACCCCGCCAGCAGTGAATCTATTTGCGGCAAAGGTAAGGGTCAACTCTCCGTCCTTAAAGAGTCCTATTTCATTCGTCTCATCTCTATCGAGAATTAGGTAACGGTAGACACCTTTACCCAAGCTGATTGGTACCACATTACTGATAAGCGCATCGTCTATTGCGGTACCAGTCAGGGTGAATTCTCCACCATTGATACTGGCTAAATCTACATCTGCATCACTATTAGATTTGAACTTAATATCGATGTATCGTGAACTGTTGATTTCATTAGGGCTCAGCACAGTTCCCGGACGCATAGAAATCAATTTGTAGGTAGGAGGTGCAGCCGTTACTACTCCATCAGCACCCACCGTCACACCTGGAACCGAGCTGGCATTGGCATTGAAAAACGTAACCCGCTCTATTTTTGCAAGTCCCTTATTTGGAGTCGTGGCCTGATCCTGCCAAGAGTTCGCTACAAATTCGAATTCATAACTACCTTCCTGCGTGAAGTCGCCTGAGAAGTGGTAGCGCCAAACATTTCCATAAAGATTCTCTGGTGTCGTGAAGCCTAAGGCTGCCATTACATTCGCACCATTACGCTTAACAATAAACTCATTGTCCGCATCGGTAACTGTACTGGCGTTGATGCCGATGTTATTCACATCACTGAAGAGTACATCAATATATTTATCGCGATTGATATCCGAGAACGCGATTACCGATCCATTGGTAGGATTGATCAAACTCGCGGTCAAGGGTCGATTGGTTTGTGCAGGCAGTAACGCACCGATATCCAATAGTGTATCGTAGATTGTGACCCCATTGATCCGGATGTCCTGCAACTGAAATCCATCGTCGGGGGTAATAGTAAAGAGCGCAGATCCTTCAATACCGAATGCCGTCGCCGATCCGTCATAAATATTCAGACTGGCGGTATCGATCCGAATATCCATAGTCCCCGCACCCTTCGGGGTAATGCTCACAGTACCACCGATATCAAATACCCCATCCACGCCGAAGGTCATGGAACCACTGAACGTCGGGAAGCTGGAGTCATCCAAGAATTCTAACTGCGTACTCGTTCCAGTCCCTGTAGGAATCTGAACATTCAGTGGGGCACCTGTACGGTTAAGTTTCACTCCGAAGACCACATTGAGAGCGTTGACAATTTCTAATCCGTCGAGTCCTACAAAACGTGGGGCGCCTTCTCCAGAGAATGCGTATTTACCTTGCTCATTGGTATAGAGAATCATGCCAAATTCTATATCTACAACCGCAAACCCAAGGGCATCCGGATTGAAGCTACCGTCGCTAAGCGTATAGGGTCCATCTCCGATGAATACATAGACACCAGTGCCACCAATCATGAAGCTGTTACCGGAACGGGTGAAGGCTAACGACCCTCCGATTTCTGCTATATCATCAATCTGAATTACAGTATTATCTGCCACAAACTGGAAGTAGGGTGTTCCCGCTACTGCAACTTCGTTTCCAGTGAAATTCATTTCAATAGTTTCACCACTGAGGGTGAAGTTATCCACCACACCAACCGTACCCTCATTATAACGAAGGGTCATGATGGAGGTCATACTGAATCCATCCACACCTACAAAACTAACCTCACCAGTGATGAACCCCGTTTTTACTCCGGCACTACTGATGAACACGGCGCTTCCGTTCGTTAATAGAAGTCCAGTACGGGTTCCAGAGATGTTATCGCCAACAAAGATTTCAACATTATTTCCTACAATCACCGTGGAACCAGCTCCAGTAGTAACCGTCGTAATACTGAAGTCACCGGAAATATCCACTCCTGGGAAACTGATTTCCAAATCGGAAATTACAATTCGTTTAAAGATACCTGCCTCTAAATTGACCACTCCGTAAATACCTTCAACATTAATTGCAGTATTGGTATTATTCATCTCAAGGGTGAGAACTGCTCCCGCATCAAATAGCCCAAAATCTAAATCTGCAGTAAAACTAATTTGACCCGCCATACCCATGGGGTTCATGACAAACAACCCTTGAGCATTCTCAATACTAATGGAATCGCCACCGGTACCCTCTCCTGCAAAGCCAGGGATTGAGAGGTTGTTAAAGCTAACAATCATTACATTGCCAGTTGGAGTACTAAAGCGCTCGAACTTAACCCCCGCTGAAATGGTGAAGTCGAAAACGGTTAATGCGATGTTCTCAGCGGATAAGCCAATGTAAGGACCTTGAGGGGCGCTTAGATTGAAGGAAGTATCTCCAATCGTGAACACTTCATTTACGGCCGTGTCCATATTATTAAATGTGACATTGAAGTTACTGGCTACCATACTTACGCCATCAACCGCGGTCAAAGCTACATTACCTGTTAAGCTAGCGGCAATACCCGTCGGAGTAAGTAAAAGTCCACCCTGTCCACCCGTGAAATCAAGAATATCCGTTCCGTCCACACTTACCGTGAGGAACATATTCGCTCCGCCTAATTTGATAATTTGAGCACCCGTTTGGGTAACCGTCCGCTCAAACGTAAAGTTTCCGCCAATGTCTAGGAAGTCAGCTACGGTTATTTGTGCACCAATTAAATTAACTCTTAAGGACGCACCCGACATGTCGAAGGTGATACCAGCCCCAGATGGAGCCAAGATGGTTAAAGGGTCCTCAGCAAAATTAATGGAGGTACCGTCAGCGGCATAGACCTGATTCACTTCAATACTGACCGTCGTCGCAGACAGTGTGATACCTGGAATACTATCGAAGTTCAATCCTGATACAGAAGCTTGGAACGCCGTCCATTTACGGGCTGGATTGTTATTGTCCGTAGCCATGATCAATCCGAAGTTTACTCCGCTTAGAGCTAAGCCCACTTCATCCGTCGTTCCAAAATTCACACCTGCGAAGGCATTCACATTGATGGCTGCGACCTTTAACATATCGACAGAGGCCGTCGTACCATTGGAGAGATTCACAGTTTCGGTTGCTTTCTCAAAAACGAACTCTCCGTTGATTAAGACGAAGTCAAATATATTGATGTCGACTACAGCGGCTGCTCGAATCTGTTCGCCTTTTGCTCCATCCGCATTGAGGAACATGCTGACACCAGGTCCAGTGATCACCTCAAGATTTGTTCCACTATAATCAGCAACTCGGCCATCGGTAGAGGCCATATTAATGACGACTTGGATGTTACTTGCGTCTAAGGTCAATCCATCGACACCTACGAACCCGGCAGACCCACCATCGGTTTCAAAGGTCATCCATTTACGGGTCGGAGTCACTTTATCACTGGCCATGGCCAGAGCGAAATTTAATCCAGTTACTTGGAAGCCAATCGCACCATCAGTTCCTCCATTTATACCGACAAAAGCATTCGCGTTGTTGGCACCAATGGTGATCATGTCCGTAGCAACCATTTCACCATTATCTAAAGTGATGGTTTCAGTTGCTTTTCGGAATCCAATGTCACTTTCGACCTGAACAAATCCGGCTAAGTCAATTTTGGCATTACCACTGAACTGAAGAAGTTCACCGTCCGCTCCGTCCATCTCCAGTATCAATTCGGATGAAGGTCCGGTTCCGACCGTGATTGGTTGTGCGACAAAATCAACGACGGTACCGTCAATCGCAGCTAGGTTCATTTGTAAATTAAAGTCTATCACTTCTAGGGTTACATCTGGAATACCTACTAAAGCTGCAGACCCAACAGAGGCTTCGGCAGCGATCCAACTTCTAGCAGTTCCACTGATCTCGCTGAAGATTCCAACACCAAATTCTACCCCACCGAGTTCAACTCCTATTTCTTCAGCTGTACCACCATTGATTCCAGCGAATGCATTCACGTTGGAGGCACCCACCGTGAGGGCTTTAACATTAACGACTTGGCCTGTGGAGGTGGTGATCGTGGTATCTTCAGAACGGAAAGCAAAATCACCTTCAATGATCACAAAGTCGGCCAGAGTTAAACTTGCTCCACCCACCCCTACTTCCAACAAGGTTGTCGAAGCCGCTAAGGAATCGTAGGTGTATGATACAGATCCTACGGATAACGTGGTTCCAGTAAAAGCCAATCCCGTTTCATTTAATCGAAGAACCACATCCGTCGCGCCCAAACTAATATCAGCAGGAAGATTTACTAACAACCCGCCTCGGGCCTCTAAAGCTTTACGTCCAAGAGAGTCGATTCTCAATCCGAGAGATGCATTCACTACCCCGGCAGCAAAAGCACCGGCGCTAATTCCAGCACTCACATTCCCGGCAATCACATCTACAATACCCGTGGTTTTATCTGTGCTGAATGCAAAATCACCTTCCAGATAAATGATATCCAAGAGATTCACATTCAATCCGGTGATAGCCACGCCTAAATAACTGGTAGATGCTGGGAGGGCTTCAAAGGTGTAGGAAACGGGTCCAACCGTAATGGTTTCGCCCACTCGGCCCACGCCGGTTTCATTTATTCCGAGAAGTACTTTCGTTGCGGATGCAGATCCAAATCCAGCACCGTTAATATATACACCACCACTGGCTTCCAAGGAGAGTCCGAGGTTGTTGGAGATTAATCCAAGAGTCCCGTTTTCAATCCCCACTCCAAAAGCATCATTTCCGATACTGGCTGATACATTCTCAGCCACCCCAACCAGATCCGTTCCGACAATCTTAAAACCGAAGTCTCCCTCGATCGTGGCAACAGTAGAAATCCCCGCATTGAATCCTACAATCGCGAAGGCTACGGTAGTCGGTAGAATTTCCTGAGTGAAAGTGTAGCTGAGAGATCCAACCGAAATCGTGGTGTTCGCAGCGACCGTAGTGGTGGCACTTGCGTATTGAACAAACACTTCGGTTGCCGTGATGTCACCCAGAGGTCCTAGAGCAATTTCAAGTCCACCTTCTTTCAATTCAAAAGCAAATTTCCCATTACCAGCAATCAAGCCAAAACTTGCATTGGTCAGACGAACATACACCGATCCAGCTTCGAGAGAAGCACTCACCCCGTTACCAACTGCGATGATATCTAAGCCTGATTTTTTGAAGCCAATATCACCACTAAGGTTCACAAAACCAAGAATGTTGGCACTGAAACCTTGCACCGCAAATGCGATAGTATTGGGATTGATTACCTGCCCAAAGGTGTAGCTTAACGATCCAACACTTAGAGTTGTTCCAGCAGCTACCGTCGTAGTTGCGTTTGTGTATTGTATAAATACAGAATCCGCAGCGATGTCAGTCAGGGGGCCAAGTGCGATATCTAGTACGCCATTTTTCAATTCGAAAGCAAAGAGTCCGCTACCAGTGGTTAAACCGAAATCTGCACCCGTTAGACTAGCGTAAATTGTAGGGGTTGCCGTAAGAGAAGCGCTGACATCGTTGCCTACCGCAATGATGTCGGTTCCGGATTTCTTGAAGCCAATGTCACCGCTTATCGAAACGAAATCTAAAATAGTGGCATCGAAGCCTATCACGGCAAAGGCAATAGTGTTAGCTGCGATAGCTTGATCGAAGGTATAACTTAATGATCCTACTTCGATGGTGGTACCGGCTGTGACTGTGGTTGCCAGATTCGTGTATTGGACAAATACGTCATCCGCACTAATACCTCCCAAGGGACCTAAGGCAATTTCCAGACTTCCGTTTTTCAATTCGAAAGCGAATGCGGTCGCACCAGAAGTCATACCGAAGTCAGCATTGTTCAAGCGAATAAATACAGGTCCCGCTTCAAGAGAAGCACTCACACCATTTCCAACCGCAATTATATCTGTTCCAGATTTCTTAAGACCAATGTCACCACTTAAGGTTACAAAATCTAGAATGTTGGCATCAAACCCAATTACTGCAAACGCAATGGTATTGGCGGCGATCTCTTGATCGAAGGAGTAACTGACGGGGCCTACATTGATAGACGTTCCAGCCGTTACCACCGTGGTGAGATTTGTAAATTGAACAAACACTTCATCGGCTGTAATATCTCCCAAGGGACCGAGAGCAATTTCCAGACTTCCATTTTTTAATTCGAAGGCAAGATTTCCAGTTCCAGCCATTAGACCAAAGTCGGCATTGTTCAGTCGTGCAAATACTGTGCCGGCTTCAAGGGAAGCACTCACACCATTTCCGACCGCAATAATATCCGTACCGGCTTTTTTGAATCCGATGTCACCGCTGAGTGAAACAAAACCAAGCACATCCGCACTGAAACCTTTGACCGCAAAAGCAATCGTGTTTGGTAAGATTTCAAAATTGAAGGTGTAACTGACAGGACCCGCAGAAATTACGGTTCCGGCATCGATCGTAGTCGTAGCATTGGTGTATTGAACAAATACGTCATCCGCACCAATATTTCCAAGAGGATCTAAACCTATTTCTAAAGAACCATTGCTTAATTCAAAAGCAAACTTTCCGGTTCCGGCGATCAAACCGAAGTTCGCATTGTTCAAACGTACGAATGCAGGACCCGCTTCGAGGGAAGCGCTAACCCCACTTCCTGCCGCTACCAGATCCGTTCCTACTTTCTTGAAGCCAATGTCACCACTTAAGGTTACGAAGTCGAGAATGTTGGCACTGAAGCCTTCAACTGCAAAAACCCTGGTATTAGCCACGATTGCCTCATTAAAGGTGTAGGAAATTCCTCCAACCGAAATCGTGGTAGTCGCAGCAACGGTAGTTAAGGTATCAGTATATTGTACAAATACATTGGTAGCTGAAATGGTTCCCAAGGGACCCAAAGCCACATCTAGAGAACCGCCGGAAACTTCGAAGGCGAATTTATCCGTGCCAGACATCATACCGAAGTTGGCTCCATTCACCCGAACAAAAACTGGGCCCGCTTCAAGCAAAGCGGATACATTATTTCCTACTGCAATAATGTCTGTTCCGGATTTCTTGAATCCGATGTCACCACTTAAGGTTACGAAGTCCAAAACATTGGCTTCAAAACCCTTAACAGCAAAAGCGATAGTTCCGGGAAGTATTTCGGTCAGGAAGGTATAACTTAGTGGGCCTACTTCTAACAAGGTGTTGGCAGCTATGGTCGTAGTTGCAGATGTGTACTGAACAAACACATCATCCGCTGTGATGTCAGCTAATGGACCTAAGCCAATTTCAAGTGAACCATTTTTCAATTCAAAAGCGAAGGTTCCGGTTCCGGCCACTAATCCAAAGTCCGCATTATTCAAACGTGCAAATACGGGCCCCGCCTCGAGGGAGGCAGAAACATTACTTCCGACCGCAACCAATTCGCTTGCCGTTTTCTTGAATCCGATATTACCGCTAAGTGAAACAAAATCGAGGAGGTCCGCTTCGAAGCCTTCAACCGCGAACACAATGGTGTTTGAGGAGATGTCCTGATCAAAGGTGTAGGTAATTGAACCAACGGAAATTGTAGTTCCTGCCGTAACCGTTGCCAGTGCATCGGTGTACTGAACAACTACGGCATCAGACGTAATACTTGCCAAAGGATCTAGACCTATTTCAAGCCCACCGTTTTTAAGTTCAAACGCAAATCCAGTCGTGCCACCAATCAAACCAAAGTCGGCAGTATTTAGGCGTGCATAGGCAGGTCCAGCTTCAAGAGATGCGGAAACATCATTTCCAACTGCAATAATATCTGCACCAATTTTCTTAAATCCAATATCTCCGGAAAGGGAAACAAACCCAGCAATGTCCGCTGCAAAACCTTCAACCGCAAAGGCAATCGTATTTGCAGCGATTGCCTGAGTGTAGGTGTAGCTAAGCGGACCTACAGTTAAAACCGTTCCATCCGCAATGCTGGTAGTCGCGTCGGTGTATTGAACCAATACGGAATCTGCTGTGATATTTGCCAACGGACCGAGACCCAATTCCAGAGTTCCGTTGCTTAATTCAAATCCGAATCCGCTGGTCCCGGTTTGTAAACCAAAGTCGGCATTCAACAATCGTGCATAAACCGTTGGGGAAGCTTCCAAGATAGCGGATACGCTATTACCCACGGCCACCAAGTCTGTTCCAACTTTCTTGAAGCCAATGTCACCAGCGATTGTTACGAAATCTGCAATGTTGGCTTCAAAACCTTCTACAGCGAAGACGATGGTATCCGGCGTTATTTCGTCATCGAAGGTAAAACTAACGGGCCCCACGGAAATCGTGGTGGCAGCTGCGATCGTAGTGGCAGCATTCGTGTAACGAACCACCACATTGTTTGCACTGAATCCGGCCAGCGGATCTAGGCTGGCGGCAAAGGCAGCATTTTTAAGCTCAAAGCCAAAGGTAGTTGCACTTGAAATCATACCAAAATCTGCACCCGTGGCTGAGATACTAACGGGACCAGCTACGAGTGAAGCAAAAATATCATTACCAACCGCCACTAGGTCTGTGTTGATTTTCTTGAATCCGAAATCTCCGCCCAGACTAACAAATCCGAGAATATCTGCAGTCAATCCTTTAACCGCAAAGGCTTGGGTGTTTGCAACGATCTCTTCTTCGAAGGTATAACTTAACGTTCCAACAGAAAGCACCGTATTTTCCGCAATGACCGTAGTTAGATCGGTGTACTGAACAAATACTTCGGTTGCAGTGATATTTCCCAGTGGTCCAATGGCCAGTTCAAGACCGGCATTTTTCAACTCGAAACCAAATCCGGTTGCACTGGCAATCAATCCAAAATCAGCAGTGATTGCACGGGCATAAACGGTTGGAGATATTTCTAGAGACGCGCTAACACCATTACCGATGGCAATGATATCCGTTCCGTTTTTCTTAAAGCCAATATCACCAGAGAGATTTACAAATCCTACAATATCTGCGTTGAAACCTACGACCGCAAAGGCGATGGTATCCGGGATTATTTCTTCACCAAAGGTGTAGGTAAGTGCCCCAACTGAGATTACGGTTCCGGCGGAAACCGTAGTAGCTAAATCGGTGTACTGAACAAATACCGATGTGGCCGATATATTACCCAGAGGGCCCATCGCCAACTCAAGGCTGCCGTTTGATAATTCAAAAGCAAAGGTAGTAGCACCGGCTATCAATCCGAATTGAGCATTGTTGAGTCGAGCGTAAACAGGTCCGGCTTCTAGAGCAGCGGATACGTTGTTTCCAATGGCTACAATTTCGGTTCCGGTTTTCTTGAAACCAATGTTTCCGCTTAGAGAAACAAATCCGAGGACATCCGCTTCAAACCCAATTACCGCGAACGCCACGGTATCTGGCTCAATGAGTTGCTCGAAGGTATAGGAGAGATTGCCCACTGTAATTTCGGTTCCGGCAGGAACCGTGGTCAACGCATTTGTATACTGCACTAATACATTCGTAGATGTAATATTTGCCAAAGGTCCGAGGGCAATGGTGAGGCTACCGTTTTTCAATTCGAATGAGAAGTTATCGTTGTTGGCAACCAACCCGAAGTCTGCATTATCTAGGCGAGCGAAAACAGGGCCCGCCTCCAGAGATGCGCTTACACCCTGACCGATAGCCATTAGGAAGGTTCCGGTTTTCTGGAATCCAATGTTACCACTAAGGTTTACAAAATCTACTGCTATAGCTTCGAAGCCTTCCAACACAAAGGTAATGGTATCCGGTGAAATTATTTCATCAAAGGTGTACGTGACTGACCCTACGTTGATTGTAGTTCCCGAAGCAATGGTGGTAACTTCATTCGTGTATTGAACAAATACATCATCTGCGGTTGCGGATCCCAAGGGACCTAACTGAATATCTAAACTGCCCCCGGAAACTTCAAATCCGAATTCCGTGGCCGTCGTGATTAGACCGAAGTCGGCTCCTGTAACTGCTACCCGAGATGGACCAGTTTCAAGCGCTGCACTTACATTGTTACCTGCAGCCACGATATCCGTTCCAACTTTCTTGAAACCGATGTCACCACTGAGATTCACAAAATCTAATATATTTGCGGAGAAGCCGGTTACAGCAAATGCAATGGTATTCACGGCTATGTTTTCCGTGAAGTCGTAACTTAAACCGCCAACACTTAAATCATCTGTGGCAGCATCGATAGTCGTAGTCGCATTGGTGTACTGCACCAGTACGGTGGTAGCGGTAACAGAAGCCAATGGATCCATGTTGAGTTCAAAAGCACCATTGCTCAACTCGAATGCGAAAATCCCTGTTCCAATTTTTAATCCAAAGTCCGCGTTGGAGAGACGGACAAATACCGGACCGGCCTCCAAAGAAGCAGTGACACTTGCTCCGACTGCAATGATGTCCGTGCCAACCATTTTAAATCCAACGTCACCGGAGATTCGAACGAAGTCCGCGATTACCGCATCCAGGCCGTTAACCACCACCGCGATCGTGTTGGGATCAATCTGTTCCGTGAAGTTGTAAGTAACCCCACCAATGGAAATG